>NHCFJ02800__coassemble_1934_pt1 | contig 11961 bp, 13 predicted proteins | sample NHCFJ02800__metabat2_high_PE_002 | metagenome-assembled genome bin NHCFJ02800
TGGAAGGCGTCTCGCAGTTGATGAACACGATCGAACTCGTGATGGGTGAGCTCAACGAACAGTTGGAGCTCAGCACCGTCCTGTTGACGATGTACGACGGGAGGACGCGACTGGCGGCCCAGGTGGCCGACGAAGTGCGCGGCTATTTTGCCGAGCAGACCTTGCCGACGGTGATTCCGAGGTCGGTGCGGATATCGGAGGCCCCCAGCTACGGCCAGACCGTCCTCACCTACCATCCCGACTCGGCCGGCGCTGTCTCGTACTTGGAAGCGGCCCAGGAGATCGCCCGGCGTGGCGCGAAGGAGAAGGCATGAGTAATGCAGCACCCCGCGGCCTCGGTCGCGGTCTGGGGCAGATCATTCAGCGGTCGGAGCCGCGACCGGCGTCGTCGGAGACTTCCGAACCGGCCGTGGCGGCTGCCGTCGTGGAGCATCCGGTACCGGAAGGCTCGCACTTCGCTGAGGTGGCAGTCGGGACGATCCGACCGAATCCACGGCAGCCCCGTACCGTCTTCGACGAGGACGAGTTGCAGGAGTTGGTCGAGTCGATCGGCGAGGTCGGGCTGCTGCAGCCGATCGTCGTCCGTCCGATCGACGACGACGCCGACCACCAGTACGAGCTGGTAATGGGGGAGCGACGCTGGCGCGCAACCCAGGCGGCTGGGCTGGACACGATTCCGGCCATTGTCCGGCGGACCGAAGAGGCGGACCTGCTGCGAGACGCGCTGCTGGAGAATCTGCACCGCAGCCAACTCAACCCGCTCGAGGAAGCGGCCGCCTATCAGCAGATGCTGGAGGACTTCGGCTGCTCGCAGGAGGAGTTGGCGACGCGGATCAAACGCTCACGGCCGCAGATCTCCAACACGATCAGACTCCTTCGGCTGCCGCCGACCGTCCAGCGCCGAGTTGCTGCGGGCGTTCTCAGTGCCGGCCATGCCCGTGCCCTGTTGATGGTCGAGGACGCGTCTGCGCAGGAGCGCCTTGCTCAGCGAATTGTCGCGGAGAGCCTCTCGGTGCGGGCGACGGAGGAACTCGCCACCCTCGGGGAGGAGCCGGGCGCGGAGAGGTCGCGGCCACGCGCCAAGCGGGAGCCGTCGCATCGTGCCACCGAGATCGCCGCGGCTCTGTCGGACCGCCTGGAGACCCGGGTGAAGGTCGACGTGGGGCGTTCCCGCGGCAAACTCACCATCGAGTTCGCCTCGGAGGATGACCTGGAACGGATCGCCGCAGCGATCCGCAGCGGAATCACGATCTGAGCCCTGCACGCGAGCCAAGCGGACTCCACCGAGAGTGAGCAATGTCGACTGGTTCAAGCGCTTAAGGGCTTTGTCGACAAATGGCTATATTGCTTCATGTATTCAGATATTCAGGAGGTCGGGCTCTCTGCGGCCCGTTCTGACGTGGCCGCATCGGCGTCGGCCAGCTTGGCGCGAACGTCCTTGGTCGCCGACCGCTCGGCGACGAAGGACAGAAACGGCACCGTACCGGCGAGCGCGATTGCCAGCAGCCGCTTCCAGGTCCACTTTGCGCGCCGACCGAGATCGACGGCAGTGATCAACAGCAGCATGTAGAGCCAGCCGTGCGCGACCCCGACGACGCTGACCACCCGGTCGTCGCCCCAGAAGTACTTCAGCGGCATCCCGATGCACATCAGAACAATCAACAGGACGCCGACCACATAGGCCATCACGCGGTAACGAATCAGGGCGCTGCGCATGCCGACGACTGTATGCCGATCCGGCAACCCGGGTGTCTGCGGGTCAGTCCCGCACCGGGTCGGACCCGGACGAGCTGGATGCGACCGCGGAGTCGGGAGTCTCGGCCGTCCCGTCGTGAGTCTCGGTGCCGGCATCGCCGAGCTCGGCGAGGGCGGCCTCGCGGCCGAAGTCGCGTGCCATCCGGATCGACATGCCGACGGCGAAGGCGGCGAACACCCACCACTGCAAGGCGTAGAAGGCGTTGCGCAGTCTGCCCTCGCCCTTCGGCAGCTCCAATGGTGCCGGATCCAGACCGTGGGCGCCCGCGGCGTCCTCGCCCAGCGTGACGAAGCCGTTCACCAACTGGGGCTCCCAGTGCTGCGCCAGCAGGGGCAGATCCACTGTGGTCGGCGTCGCCGTCGGATCATCCGGGCCGGGGTCGGACTCCGAGGGGAGAAAGATGCCGCTCTCGGTCAGCTCACCGCTCGGCGGCTCCGGGGCCTGCTGGCCGGCCGCCACGCCACGGACGACGGCGACCGCTCCACCGCCGTCCAACCGGAAGGCCGTCAGCACCCGGAACCGGTTCGACTCGCCGTCGACCGGGATCAGTTCCTGCATCGTCGGGTCGTAGCGTCCGGTGAAGGTGACCGTCCGACCGTAGGCATCGCCCACCTGCTGACCCGGGGGAGCGACCGAGGCCAGCTTGACCGGCGGCGCATCGGCCCGCTCCTGGGCCGAGGCCTGCCCCTGCGCCAAGTAGACACCCAGCTGCCAGCCGCCGAGCGAGATCATCAGCGCTGCCGCAGCCAGTCCGGCCAGGATGATGCCGACCTGTTTCAGCAGGGTCATCAGGTGGACCGCACGGGACCGCGCACGCCACGTTCCCAGGCGGCACGGACCAAGGCTGCACAAGTTTGACCGAGGCTCCAGCCGGCCGCCTCAACGGCGAGCGGCAGGGCCGACGTCTCGGTCATCCCCGGTGCAACATTGGTCTCCAGGAAGACTGGCTCACCGTCATCGGTGATGATCAGGTCGGTGCGGGACAGGTCGGACAGTCCGAGGGTCTCGTGTACCCGCAAGGCCGCCTTCGCTGCCCGCTCGGCCACCGAGTCGTCCAGCTCGGCGGGGCAGAGGAACCGAGTCTGACCCGGGGTGTAGCGAGCGGCGTAGTCGTAGACCCCGGACTCCGGGCGGATCTCCACCGCCGGCAGCACCTCAGGACCGGAACCTTGATCAACAACGGCGACGGTGACCTCGGTCCCCGGGATGAAGGTCTCCACCACGGCGACCTGGCCGTAGGCGTATGCGCCGACCATCGCCGCGGGCAACTGCTCGGCACTGTCGACCTTGGTGCAACCGAGGGCGGAGCCGCCCTTCGAAGGCTTCACCATCATCGGAAAGCCGATCTGATCGGCCAACGCGGCCACCAGGCCGGCCGCCCCCAACTCGCGAAAAGTCTCGTGCGGAAGCGCGACCTGGACCGGCGTCTGCACACCGGCATCGGCGACGACTCTGGTGGCGATCGACTTGTCGAAGGCGATCCTGGACGCCGCCGCGATCGATCCGACGAAGGGTGCGTTCAGCAGTGCCAGCACCTCACGCAGCGAACCGTCCTCGCCCGCTTCGCCATGCAGCAAAGGGAAAACCACTGCATTTCCGGCACCGGACAGGGTGTCCAGCAGGGAGGAGTCGATGTCGCTCTCCAAAACGTCAAGATCTTGACTTCGAAGCGCTTGACTGACACGACGCCCGGACTGCAACGAAACATCGCGTTCGTGCGACAGGCCGCCGGCCAGGACGATCACTGAGTCGGGTCCGGTCATCCTTGGTCCTCCACCTCGCCGCTGATCGATGCATCCGGGCTGATTTCAGTTTTCATGATCATCTCTGGTTCGGGCCCGGCGCCTCGTACGGATGCACCTGCCGCCGCCGTTCCGGGTTGGCGAAGATCTGGTTGATCGACAACTCATGACCCATCACCTCGCCCAACCGGCGGGTGCCCTCGATGATCTGGTCGGGCGGAGGCAGGCAGAAGGACAGCCGCATGTGTCGGCTGCCCAGACCGTCGGCGTAGAACGCGGTTCCGGGGACGTAGGCGACGCGTGCCGTCACCGCACGGGGCAACATCGCCTCAGCGTCCAGACCTTCCGGGATCGTCAGCCAGACGAAGAACCCGCCGTCCGGACGGGTCCAACTGGTGCCGCTGGGCATATGGGCCTGCAACCCGGCGAGCATCGCGTCTCGACGTTCTCGATAGAGCTCGGTGGTCTTCTTGATCTGCCCGCGCCAGTCGAAGTCGGTGAGATAGGCGGAGATGGTGTACTGGGAAAAGATCGGTGGGCAGAGGGTGGCCGATTCCTGCGCCAGCACGAGCTTTTCCTTGATCGCATGAGGTGCCAGCACCCAGCCGATCCGGAAGCCGGGAGCGAAGATCTTGGAGAATGAACCGAGGTAGACCACGTTCTCGCTGTCCAGTGACCGCATCGCCGGCACCGGATCGGAATCGAACCCGAGCAGGCCGTAGGGATTGTCCTCGACGATCAGCAGATCATGATCACGAGCGATCTCGACGATCCGCCGACGGCGCTCGAGCGGCTGACTGATGCCGGCCGGGTTCTGGAAGTTCGGGATGGTGTAGAGGAACTTGATCTTCTTCCCGGCAGCACGGCAGGTGGCGATCGCCTCGAGCAGCGCCTCGGGTTGCAGGCCGTGTTCGTCCATCGCCACATGCGTGACCTGGGCTTGATAGCTACGGAACACACCCAGTGCACCGACATAACTCGGTGCCTCGCACAGCACCACATCGCCCGGGTCGCAGAAGATCTCGGTCAGCAGCGCCAGACCCTGCTGAGAGCCGACCGAGACCACCACATCGTCGGGATGGGCAGCGATCTGCTCCTCGGCCATCACGGTGCAGATCTGCTCGCGCAACAGCGGCTCGCCCTGGCCGGCACCGTATTGCATCGCACGCTGACCCTGCTCGGTGATCAGTCGGGCGGCCGACTGGCCCAGAGCCTCCAACGGCAGGTCGGCGAGGTTCGGCATGCCACCGGCGAGCGAGACCACCTCGGGCCGGTTGGCGACGGCGAACAGCGCACGGACTGCGGAGGCGGTCATGCCGTGGGTGCGTTCGGCATAGGTCCCGACATAGGGGTCGAGACGGGTGTCGCGGCGGCGCGCCGGCTGCCCGGAGCCGCCGCCGGAGTCCGTCGGCCGTGGTGAGTTCACGGGTCCACGATATTCGCTGTCGCCGATGGACCCGCTCCGCGGCTCGACCATCGGCTCGGATGGATCCCACAGCAGCCATTGCCGGCGTGATTAGCATGGTCGTCATGAGTCGGTCGGGGAGCGCAGAGCCGACCAGCGGACGGGCGGCCAGATGGGCCCTCTGGCTGGTTGCAGGCGTCTCTGCCGGGTTTCTGCTCGGCTTCGCGGCCGGCCTCTTCGGCCCGCGGGAACCACTCCGGCTGTCCGACCCGATGGATCGTCTGCCGAGCCAGGAGGCGTGATGTCGTCTGCGCGGTTGCGGCCGTTGACGCCGACCGGCCTCGCCACCATCACCGACCCCTGTCAGCACTGCGGCTTTCCGACCAGAGGGCGTAGCCAACACCCGGCGGGGTCGGTGGACCGGACCGACTGGGCGGCCGAGGTCAGCGATCTGTGGGGCCTGTGCGGAGTCGCCGCACATCGCGACGGCGACGTCGTCGGCTACCTCAGTTTCACGCCCGCCGAGCTGATGCCAAACCTGCCGCTGCCGGGACAGCTGCGATTCGGTGATTCCGGAATCGGGCCGGACACCTTCAGTGCCGAGGCCGCCGTGATCACCGCGGTGGAGGTGTGCAGCAGGCATCGGCACAACGGCATCGGCCGCGATCTGGTCCGCTCGGCCCTGGGCCAACTGGGCAGACGCCAGGTCTCGCTGATCGAGGTCGCCGGCGTGCTCGGACCGAAGCCGGTCAGCTACCTGGACAGCGGGTCGCCGGCCGCGGTGGTGATGTTGCCGGTGACCTTCTGGCAGGCGGTGGGATTCCGGGTGGTGAGGCCGCATCCGGTGGTCCCGCTGCTGCGGCTGGAACTCGACGCGACCGTCCGGCGGCTGCCCGACTTCGCTGCCGCTTGGAGACGCTTCGCCGAGCTGGTGTCGCATCCCGGACCTGCCCACCCCGGACCTGCCCATCCTGCGCAGCCCGGTCCGGCTCAACACACCGTCCTGCGACGAAGCCACCGGCAGGACCAACACCTGACGCCCCTCTCCTGAGCCGTTGTAGCGGTCTGAGCCGTCGTGGCAGGCTCGGGGGATGGCTGAGGACAATCTGCGCAGCGTCGAGCTGACGCGAACCGCGAAGGGGACCTACACCGCGACCAATGTCCGTGGCGGAACGCTGCGGCTCGGCACCGGCGAGGACGCCGACTTCACCCCGGTGGAGTTGCTGCTGGCCGCGATCGCCGGCTGCAGCGCGATCGACGTCGACCTGATCACGTCGAAGCGATCGGAACCGGAGGCCTTCACCGCGACCGCCGCCGGGAACAAGATCCGTGACGACCAGGGCAACCGGCTGACCGAGCTGCGGCTCGACTTCGGCATCAGCTTCCCCGATGACGACGGCGGGCGGGCGGCTGCCGAGGTGCTGGAACGGGCGATTCGCCAGTCGCACGACCGCCTCTGCACCGTCGGTCGGACGGTCGAGGTCGCCAGCCCGATCAGTACCAGCCTGGCTGGACGACCGATCGCCTGACCTGCCGGCTGGAGGGGACCACCTACCGGGAAAATCTGGCAAACGCTTGCCACCCTCGGCACGCATCCCTAACCTGCTGCCAGGACGCTGCTCGTCGGAGCTGACCAGGCCCGGCTGCTGCCCAGTCCTGGACCAATCCAATTTCCTGCGGGAGTGAAGCACGCGTGACCAGCGAATCACCGATCCGAGTCCTGATCATCGGCTGCGGCGTGATCGGCGCCCACCACGGCATCGTCCTGACCCAACATCCCGAATACGTGGTGACCGCGGTCGTCGACACCGATCCGGCAGCAGCCGAAGCCGTCGCGGCCAAGGTTGCCGACGAGGGTGCCGAGCGCCCGGTGATCCACGACTCCGTTGCTGCCGCGCTGGAGTCCGGAACTGTGGACCTGGTGGCGATCTGCACGCCGAGCGGCTACCACATCGACAACGCGATGGAGGTGCTGGCGGCGGGCAAGCACGTGGTGCTGGAGAAGCCGCTGGACGTCTCCGTGGCCAAGGGCCGCGAGTTCGCAGCAGCAGCGGCGAAGGCGGCCGAAGGCGGTCAGGTGGTCTCGGTCATCAGTCAGCATCGCTTCGACCCGGCCAGTGCAGTGGTCCGCAAGGCGGTCGAGGAGCAGAAGTTCGGCCGGATCACCTCGGGCGTGGCGACGATGGCCTGGTACCGCAGCCAGCAGTACTACGACTCCGGAGACTGGCGGGGGACCTGGGCACTCGACGGCGGCGGCGCTGTGATGAACCAGGGTGTGCACACGCTTGACCTGCTGCGTTGGTTCTGCGGCCGGCCGGTCGAGGTCTACGCCCACACGGCTCAGTTGGCGCACGAGCGGATCGAGATCGAGGACACCGCGACCGCGACGGTCGCCTTCGAATCCGGGGCCTTGGCCACCATCCATATGACCACCGCGGCCTGGCCCGGTCTGACGGCCCGGGTGCAGGTGCACGGCAGCCTCGGCTCGGCGATCATCGACAACGACCAGCTGCGCTACTACCACGCAGGCGACGGCGAGATCTCCGACAACCTGCGGGAAGCCAAGCGGATCGGCAATCAGGCCGAGCAGGTGCTCGGCCAGGCCCCCTCCGGCGACGAGTTCGCCGGTGCTCGCAACCAGCCGGGCGGCTTCCTCGCCGGCCACCATCGCCAGTACGACGACATCGCCGCTGCGATCAGCGAGGGACGTCAACCGCTGGTCACCGTGGAGGAGGCCTTGCTGTCCTTGGCACTGGTGCGCTCGATCTACCTCTCGGCAACCCTGAAGCAGGCCGTCGACTTCGGCGACGTGCTGGACGGCAAGTACGACGACGTCACGGTGACCGTCGGTGGAGGTGCTGCATGAACTCCGGACGCACTGCCGCACCACGGACGATTCATCTCGGCCTGGGCGCCTTCCATCGTGCTCATCAGGCCTTCTACACCCATCGCGCCGAACAGCAGACCGGCACCGAGACCGGCATCCACGGGTTCACCGGACGTAAGCCGGATGCCGCCGAAACCCTGGCTGCACAAGGATTCCGCTACACCTTGATCGAGCGCGGCGCCGACGGTGACCGATTCGAGCCGATCGACACCATCAGTCGCGCATCGGCCGGTGCTGATCTCGATGCCTGGCGGCAGGCATGGCAGGTTCCTGACTTGCAGTTGATCACGCTGACGATCACCGAGGCTGGGTATCGGATCGGCGAAGATGATCTTGCTGCCTTGCAGGCCGGCCGGCCGGAGTCGGCGATGGCCAGGATACTCGACGGGTTGCAAACCCGGCGCAGAAATGATCTTGGTCCGATAGCGGTGGTCAGCTGTGACAACCTGGCCGACAACGGCTCGGTTCTCGGCGGGCGGGTCCGGAGCCTGGCCGAGCGGTGGGACCCGGAGCTGGCGGCCTGGATCGATGACGGGATCAGCTTCCCCGGGACGATGGTGGACCGGATCACCCCGGCGACCACCGATGCCGACCGCGAACTCGCGACCGGCTGGTTGCGCTCGCACGGTGAGGCCGACGCGGTCGACCGGATGCCGGTGGTGTGTGAGCCGTTCACCGAGTGGGTGATCGCCGGCGACTTCCCGGCCGGTCGGCCGGCCTGGGAACAGGTCGGCGTGACGATTGTCGACGATGTCGCGCCGTATGAGCAGCGCAAACTCTGGTTGCTCAATGCCGGGCACTCGATGCTCGCCTACGTCGGACTGGCGCGCGGTGTGCGCACCATCGACCAGGCGATGCAGGATGTGGTCTGCACCGAGCTGCTGGAGGAACTGTGGGCCGGGGCAGCGGAGGTGCTGCCGTTCGATGACTCCGAGATCGACGCCGCGAAGCAGGCGTTGCGGGACCGGTTCACCAACCCGCGGATCGCGCACAACCTGGCACAGATCGCCGGCGACGGATCGCAGAAGCTGCCGAATCGCAGCCTCGGGATCTATCGCGCCAGGAGGGATGCCGGGCTGCCGTTGGGTACGGCGATCCCGGCGACCCTGGCTGGTTGGTTGATCCATCTGGGCACCGACTTGGTCAACGACCAGGGTGTGGCCGATCTGCTGATCCGGTTCAAGGAAGCAGGGGCCGACACTCCGGTCCGGCAGATCCCGGTCATGCTTGCCTTCTTCGGCTCCGACGTCGGAGATGATCATGAACTTGCAGCCGCGATCGAGAAGCAGCTCGGACAGCTGACCCGAGGAGCCTGAGATGTTGATCAAGCAGGTCGAAGTCGTCATCACCAGCCCGGACCGGAATTTCGTCACGCTCAGGATCAGCACCGACGACGGTGTGGTCGGGATCGGCGACGGCACCCTGAACGGACGGGAGCTGGCCGTCGCTGCGTATCTGCGTGATCACGTCGTCCCACTGCTCATCGATCGAGATCCGCAGAACATCGAGGACACCTGGCAGTTCCTCTACCGCAGCGCCTATTGGCGTCGAGGACCGGTCACGATGGCGGCGATCGCGGCGGTCGACATGGCGTTGTGGGACATCAAGGCCAAACAGGCCGGAGTGCCGCTGTATCAACTGCTCGGCGGCGCCAGCCGTACCGGCCTACTGGCCTACGGGCACGCCAGCGGCACCGAGCTGCCGGAGGTGCTGGACAGCGTACGCAAGCATCAGGAGCAGGGATTCCGGGCGATCCGGGTGCAGTCCGGGGTGCCGGGGCTGCGTGCCGTCTACGGAGTGCACGCGCCGGAGCCGGGCGACCCTGATGATCATTACGAGCCGGCGCAACGCCGGACCGGTCTGCCGCCGGAGGAGGATTGGGACACCCGCTCCTACCTACGGCATCTGCCGACCGTCTTCGAGGCCGTCCGGAACGAGTTCGGTGCCGAGCTTCCGCTGTTGCACGACGGACACCACCGGATGACCCCGATCCAGGCCGCCAAGCTGGGCAAGCAGCTTGAACCCTACGACCTGTTCTGGCTGGAGGACTGCACACCGGCAGAGAATCAACAGGCTCTGCGGCTGGTCCGCCAGCACACCACCACACCGTTGGCGATCGGCGAGGTCTTCAACACGGTTTGGGACTACCAGACCTTGATCACCGAGCAGCTGATCGACTACGTCCGCAGCTCGGTCACCCACACCGGCGGCATCACCCCGATGCGCAAGCTGATGGATTTCGCCGCGCTCTACCAGATCAAGTCCGGCATCCACGGGCCGACCGACATCTCACCGGTCGGGTTCGCGGCCGGACTGCACCTGGGCCTGGCCATCCACAACTTCGGGATTCAGGAGTACATGCCGCACGGCGCCAAGACGAACGCTGTCTTCGAGCAGTCGATGACCTTCGTCGACGGTTATCTGCATCCTGGCGAGCGACCCGGGCTCGGCGTCGAACTGAACGTCGACGAGGCCGGCAAGTACCCGTACCAGACCGCGTATCTGCCCTTCAATCGGCTGGCCGACGGCACCGTCCACGACTGGTGAACCGACCACCCGCCCGGCCCGTTAGGGCCGGGGCGAGGTGGGTAGATCAGCCTCTGTCAGAGGTATTCCTCGATCGCGTTCTTCAGCGCGGACTTGGACTTGGCGCCCTTGAAGGCCTTGACCAACTCGCCGCCGACGTAGACCTGGATCGTCGGCAGTCCGAGGACGTGGTTGTTGGCCGGGGTCACCGGGTTGGCGTTGGTGTCCATCTTGACGAAGGTCATCTTGTCGCCGTGTGCCTCGGCAAGCTCCTCGATGATCGGGCTGATCTGCTTGCACGGCCCGCACCAGTCGGCCCAGAAGTCGACCATCACCGGCTTGTCGGACTTGAGCACCTTCTGCTCGAAATCGGCATCGGTGACCTCGCTGACTGCACCCATATCCAGCTCCTCGAATCCTGTCGTGTGTGTGTTCTGTGTTCAGCCGACGACGGCCGGCTCCGCTACGGCACCGGCGTCTGCCAGCTCGGCCAGATACCGCTCGGCATCCAGCGCCGCCGAGCAGCCACTGCCGGCGGCAGTGATGGCCTGACGGTAGGTGTGATCGACCAGGTCGCCGCAGGCGAAGACGCCCTCCAGGTTGGTCCGGGTGCTCTTGCCCTCGGTGAGCACATACCCCTCGTCGTCCAGCTCGACCTGGCCGCGGATCAGCTCCGAGCGCGGGTCGTGTCCGACCGCGATGAACAGGCCGGAGATCTCCTGCTCGCGCTCGGCACCGGTCTGGGTGTCCCGCAGCGTGAGCGAGCTGACCGCGTTGTCGCCGTTGATCTTGGCGACCTCGGAGTTCCAGGCGAAGTTGATCTTCGGGTCGGCCTCGGCACGATCGGCCATGATCTTGCTGGCGCGCAGTTCGTCCCGGCGGTGGATGACGGTGACGCTCTTGCCGAAGCGGGTCAGGAAGGTGGCTTCCTCCATCGCGGAGTCGCCACCACCGACCACGGCGATGTCCTTGTCCCGGAAGAAGAATCCGTCACAGGTGGCGCACCACGACACGCCATGGCCGCTCAGCCGCTCCTCGTCCTCGAGACCGAGCTTGCGATAGGCCGAGCCCATCGCCAGGATCACGGCCCGGGCACGGTGCTGCGTGCCGTCGGTGTCGGTGACCACCTTGATGCTGCCGGTGAGGTCCATCTCGACGATGTCGTCGGCGACCAACTCGGCACCGAACCGTTCGGCCTGCTCACGCATCTGGCTCATCAGCTGCGGACCCATCACACCCTCGGGAAATCCGGGGAAGTTCTCCACCTCGGTGGTGTTCATCAACGCACCACCGGCGGTGATCGAGCCCTCGAACACCAACGGCTCGAGCTGTGCACGTGCCGCGTAGACAGCAGCCGTGTAGCCGGCCGGTCCACTGCCGACGATGATCACATCGCGAATCTCGCTGCCCATCGATCTCCTTCAATCCCACGCCCGGCGAAACCCGATTCGCGGTGCGTTTGGCGTACCCGGTCCGCGCTCACCCTACCTGGGTGAGGAGGGCCCGTCTGCTGGTGCAACCTCGGCTGGTCCGGTCCTATTCCGACCCGGGTCCGGGTGTCGAAATGGTGAGCAAATGGCCAAATCCAGGTGACAATGCATATCGTGGCCGATGGGCCGGCTGCAGGCTGGATGGTTCGTGACCG
>NHCFJ02800__coassemble_1935_pt1 | contig 11949 bp, 12 predicted proteins | sample NHCFJ02800__metabat2_high_PE_002 | metagenome-assembled genome bin NHCFJ02800
TTGTCCCTGGATGATCCGATCGACGCCTACGTCGATCTCGGCCGGCTGACCGGTCCGGCCGCGGACTCACTGCCGTCGCCGACGGTCCGTCAGCTGCTGAGCATGGCCGGCGGTCTGCCGACCGATGACCCGTGGGCGGACCGGCAGGAGTCGATGAGCTGGTCGGACTTCGACCGCCTGATCGGTGCCGGGATCCGATTCATCGCCAGACCGGGCGAACGGTATGAGTACTCCAATCTGGGCTTCGCGCTGCTGGGCCGGATGATCACCGCGGTGTCGGGTCGGGACTACGTCGACTTCGTGACCGAGGAGCTGATCAACGGCCTCGGCCTGCGCGGTATCGGCTACCGCCGCAGTACCGAGGCATCCGGCGGGGTCGCCGACGGTTATCGCGATGTCGACGGGGAGTGGCAGCGGCTGCCGTTTACCGAGCCGGGCTCCTTCTCCGCGATCGGCGGCATCGTCTCCACCGCCCGGGCACTGGCCGAGTGGGCGAGCTGGCTGAACTCCGACACCGACGACCGGCTGCTGTCAGTGGCCTCACGGCAGCTGATGCAGCGTCAGCACACGTCGATCGGTGATCGGCAGGGGTACGGACTCGGGCTGGTGCTCGATGATCATCCACGGCACGGTCGGATCGTGTCCCATTCCGGCGGCTACCCCGGATACGGCTCTCATCTGCGCTGGCACGCCGGCAGCGGTATCGGCATCGTCGCCTTCGAAAACGCCACCTACAGCCGCCCGATGGTGCCGGCGGTGCAGGCGTTGGAGTTGATCTTGGACCAGACGATCCGGCCGGAGCGTGAGCCGGACCTGTGGCCGGAGACGGCGGCCGCCCGCTCGGCGGTGGAACGCCTGCTGCACCGCTGGGACGAACAGTTGGCTGCGGACCTGTTCGCCGACAACGTCGAGCTGGACGAATCACTGCAGACCCGGCGGCAACGACTGGCCGCCCTGGCAACCGAAGTTGATCTTGATCCGAACGCGGGCGAAGCAGCTCTTGTCGATGCCTCACCGCGGAGCCGGACCCCGGCCCACCTCAGCTGGACCGTGCCGGGACGCCGTGGACTGTTGCGGTGCGAGATTCAGCTCACCCCGCAGCAGCCACCCAGGGTCCAGACCCTGCGGGTGTCGGCGACCGGTCGGCCGGACTGATCCCCCGGGAGCCCTTACGCGCCGGAAGCCTCACACCCCGGGAGGCTCAGATCCCGGGAGGATCGGCGAGCCCGGCCTCGAAGGCGAAGAGCACCAGACTGACCCGATCCCGACAGTCGAGCTTGGCGAGCAGCCGTCCGATGTGGGTCTTGACTGTGCCCTCGGCCATGTACAGGGTGCCGGCGATCTCGGCATTGGTCGCACCGGCGGCGATCCGTTGCAGCACTTCGATCTCCCGGGCGGTCAGCGTGTCGACCTGGTCCTGGTGTTGCCGCTGGCCACTGCCCGGCAGCGAGCGGACGACATGATCGAGGAGCCGGCGGGTGGCACTGGGTGCGACGACCGAATCCCCGGCCGCGACGTTGCGGATGGCCGACAGCAGCTCCCCGGGCTGGGCATCCTTCAACAGGAATCCGGATGCTCCCGCCTTCAGTGCAGCGAAGACATACTCGTCCAGATCGAAGGTGGTCAAGATCAACACCTTGGTGTCCAGGCCGTGCGCAACCACCTGCCGGGTCGCCTCGACGCCGTCCATGATCGGCATCCGGATGTCCATCAGCACCACATCGGCCGGATTCGCCTGCAGTCGGCGCACTGCCGCGGCGCCGTCGGATGCCTCACCCACCACGTCGAGATCATCTTCGGCCTCGATCAGCATCCGGAACCCGCCGCGTACCAAGCCCTGATCATCAGCGAGGAAGACTCGTACGGTCACCGTTGTTCTCCGATCCGTTGGGTGAGGGCCTCAGCAGGATACCGGCGGACCACGCGGGTCGGTTCGGCGTACGGCAGCCAGGCGAGCACTTCGAATCCGCCGCCGGGACGGGGATGCGCATCGACTGTGCCGTGGTGCACCGAGAGACGTTCGGCCATCCCACGCAGTCCGTGTCCGGAGCCGTCGGAGGTGGTCGATGGCCCCCCGCGGCCACCATCGTCGACGACCCGGATACCGATCCCGTCACTGGCATAGGTGATTCCGGCCGCGGCCCGGGCGCCCTGACCGGCATGTTTGAGGACGTTGGTCAGCGACTCCTGCACAATCCGGTACACCGTCAGACCGATGCCGGCGTTCACCATCGGGCGGTCGCCGTACTCGGTCAGGGTGAACTGATCGCCGGTCTTTTCGATCAGCTCGGCCAGATCGTCCAGCCCGGGCGTCGGTAGATAGCTCTCCGGGGTGCCGTCTGTCGACCCGTCCGGTGCGCTCGGTCGTGGGTTGCCATCGCCCAGTTGGGCAGTCGTTGCCGGCCCGGGCGTGCCACCGCTGCGCAGAAGTCCGACCATCTGTCGCATCTCCTGCAGAGCGTCCCGGCTGGTGTCGGCGATCGTGCCGAGTACCTCCGGGGCCCGTTCGGGATGCTTGCTGGCCAATGCCCGGCCGCCCTCGGCCTGGACCACGATGACCGACAGTGAATGCGCGACGATGTCGTGCAACTCGCGGGCGATCCGGTTCCGTTCGTCCACCACGGTGAAGCGCGCGCGTTGTTCCTGCTCGGCGCGCATCAGGCGCTCGCGTTCGACCTGAGCTTCGATCGCGGCTGCGGCGCGCTCGGCGCGTTCGAACCGCCGTCGCCCGATGACGTAGGCCAGCGTCACCGTGACGACACAGGCCACCACGGTCATCGTCATGCCGGCGGCCCTGGCCAGCAGCTCGCCACTGCCGATCAGCAGCCAGCGCGCCGGGCCGATGACCGCTCCGACCAACGCGATGCCGAGTGAGATCCGGCCGAGATTGCGGTCCGACCAGCGGGCGAAGCTGTAGACGTACATCGGCACCACGACGATGGCGAAGATCGGCATCGGCTCGAAGACCGCAACGGCCACCGCCGCCGCGGTCGCCACTGCCAGGGTCGGCAGCGGATGGCTCCGGCGGAAGATCCACGGCAGGGTCAGCGCCGCCGACAGCGCCAGGTCGGCCAACCCGTTGAGGCTGGTCAGAGCGCAGAAACCCGTCAACACCAGGCCGGTGATCAGGTCGAACAGGAAGGCCCGGTGCGCGGTCTCGGTCGGCGCAGTCTGGTAGGTCATGTCGGGGCAAGATTAGGTCGGCGGAGCCGGTCGGCCATCGGCCCGCAGTCCGATCTGTGCCGCGCCCGGGCTGCCCCGCAGGTGTGACGGGTGGCCGAAGCCGGTCACCGTCGGCGATGACGCGCCCGGCCGACGCGGCTAGGCTGGTCCGATGAAGAAGTTCCTGTTCGCCTTGGCCGTGGCCGGCGGTGTGGCTGTGCTGGTCCGGCAGTACAACCGCAAGGTGGTCGAGGCCGACCTGTGGGCCGAGGCCACCGACCATGTGAGTCCGGTCTCCGCCGAGACCCACCGCTGAGCCGCCCTGAATCGACCAGTTCCGCGCCCCGTGGCGGTGGCCGGCTGCTGCTGGCCGTCGTCGGGGTGCTGCTGGTCGCGTCCTGTCTGCGGCCGGCGATCACCGCCGTCGGTCCGGTGCTGCATCGGATCGGCGACAGTACCGGTCTGGATTCCTCCACCCTCGGTCTGCTCGGCTCGTTGCCGCTGCTGGCGTTTGCGGCAGTATCACCGTTCGCCCATCTCGTTGCGCGTCGGCTCGGCCTGGATCGTACGGTGCTGCTGGCCCTGGTCGTGCTGGTCGCCGGCCTGCTGCTGCGGTCGAGTCCGTTGGCCGGCTGGGGGCAGATCGCGGTCCTGCTGTCCGGGACGCTGATCCTGGGCGCCGGCATTGCCGTCGGCAACGTCCTGGTGCCGGCCGTGGTCAAACGGGACTTCCCCGGTCACGTGTCGCGGCTGACCGGCGGCTACACCTCGACGATGAACACCTTCGCCGCGCTCGCCTCCGGGTTGTCGGTGCCGATAGCCGGCTGGGCAGTGGTCAACAGCGACGGCTCGGGCTGGCGGATCGCGATCGGCATCTGGGCGGTGCCGGCGACCCTGGCGGCGCTGGTGTGGCTGGCCCGGATGCGTACGGTGACGGCACCTTCGGCGCGGCCGGCGACCATCCCCACCCATCGCGTCAGCGGACATCGGCGGCCGTCGGTCTGGCGATCGGCGCTGGCCTGGCAGGTCACGTTGAACATGGGACTGCAGTCGACCGTCTTCTACACCCTGGCCACGTGGCTGCCCTCGATCGAGGCCGACCGGGACGTGTCGGATGCGGTTGCCGGGACGCATCTCTTCCTCTACCAGGCGGTCGGCATTTTCGCCGCGCTGGCGGTCTCCGCGGTTGCCGGTCGGCTGGTCGACCAGCAGCGGATCGCGATCCTGATCACGGTGCCGATGATGATCGCGCTGACGGGGCTGCTGGTTGCTCCGGAACTGGTGGTGCTGTGGGCGATGTGCGCCGGTCTGACCTCCGGTAGTTCGGTCACGTTGGCGCTGGCCCTGATGGGGTTGCGGACCCGGGACCCGATCGACACCGCGCGGCTGTCCGGAATGGCCCAGTCGATGGGGTATTTGCTCGCTGCCGGCGGTCCGTTGGCAGCCGGGGCGATCCACCAGCTGACCGGGTCCTGGATCCCGGTGATCCTGATGTTGCTCGGACTGACAGCTGCGCAGGCGGTGTTCGGTGGTCTGGCCGGCCGGTTGCTCTTGATCGGTGACCCGCCGCCGCGATCGGTGTCGGGTGCCTCCCGGCCGGGCGCCGGTGAACCACCGGGTCCGATACTGAAGTCGTGATCAGCTGGCAAATCGGCCCCGGCGGCGTGGCGACCCTGCTCGGTGCGGTGTTCGCGGTGCTCGGCCTGGTCTTCGTGGTGCTGGGGATCCGCACCCTCGGTCAGGTCGCGGCGCGCCGTCGGACCTGGATCCGCTATCCGGGAGAGGCGTTCGATTACGTCTGGCACGGGGGTGGCCGCAATTCCCAGCAGTACTGGATGCTGCGCTGGATCGATCGGGACGGCGTGCAGCGCACGGCCGAGAACCCGTACGGGTCGTCGGGCGGGACGCTGCGCAGTTTCCCGTTCCCGGTGGACGTACTGGTCAATCCGGAGAATCCGCGGGAGGCGACCGTGGCCGAGGGGGCCCGTTCCGGCATTCTCACTGGTTGGCTCTTCAGTCTGGTCGGAGGTCTGTTCGCGGTGATCGGGCTGGGGATGCTTGCCGTTCGCTTCGGCGGGTTGTTCACCGGCAGCTGACGCGATCCCAGTGACCGGGCGTGCGTTTGATACTTCGACCGGTACGAGAGACGGTGGGTGAACCTGTTCACTACGGAAGGAGAGCGCATGCTCACCCTCACCGAGAACGCCAGCAATATCGTCAGCACCATTGTCGACAAGCAGATCGAGTCCGAGGACGGTGGTCTGCGGATCAGCGGTCCGACCGACGGCAGCTTCGCCATTGCGGCGGTTGCAGCCGGGGAACCGGGCGACACGATCGTCGAGAGTGGCGAAGCCAAGGTCTATCTGGAGGAGAGCGCCTCGCAGGTGCTCGATGACAAGATCCTCGACGCTCAGGTGAGCCAGGAGGGCGACGTCCAGTTCCAGCTGGCTCAGCAGGAGTGATCGGACGACCCGTTCGTCCGTCCGCGAGGCCGTCACCGCTATCGGTGGCGGCCTCGTGTCGTCTCTCGGCAGCGGACCGTCGCCCGGCCGGTAATGTGTTCGAACGGCGGCCTGATCACGACTGGAGCTGTCGCGCCAGTCCGGCCAGCCGGTTGATCAGCTCGTCGAAGAATGCGGTCGGATCGCTGTCGATCGCGAGTAACGCATTCGGTGGTCGTCCCCAGAAGCCGCGTTGATCGGCGACCGTCGTGCCCCGGGTGAGAGTGCCGTCCAGCTCCACATCGACCACCGCCGGGACCGTCTCGACGATGTCGGGATCCAGCGCGACTGCTGCTGCGAACGGATCGTGCAGGTGGGCGAGGTAGCCCTCGTGTTGATCATGGTGGAACTCGAAGTAGAACCGGAGGGCGTCTGTCAACAGCCGTACCAAGGCGTTATCGGCCACCGATCGGAGCCCGCGGTCGTCGTCGGCTGCCAGATGCTCCACCGGCAGACTGCCCGCTCGTGCCGCGAGGCGGGCCAGATGGGCAGGCTGGAAGGCGATCCGTTCGGTCAGTCCGAGGGCGCAGACGATCGGGGAGACCGCGCCTGCAGCGCCGAATGCGGTGAACACTTCGTGCGCCGCATCCGGGTCGACGGCGATGTTCCACTCCGCGGTCGGGGTGGTGTTGCCGGGATGGTTGAAGGAACCGCCCATGATCACCAATCGGCGCAACCGGCGTGGCAGGTCAGGATCCTGACGTACGGCATGGGCCAGGTTGGTCAGCGGACCCAGCACCAGGCCCACCAGCTCTCCCGGCCGTTCCGCGGTGAGCTCGATCCACGCCTGCGCGGCCGTACGGTCGGAGGCCGATCGACTGGTGGCTGGCAGCTCGGCGTAGCCGACACCATGATCACCGTGGGTGTCCTCGCAGGTCCGCAGCGGGTTGGTCAGCGGCAGCTCGGCGCCGAGGCAGACCTCGATGTCGCCGCGTCCGCACAGGTCGAGCCAACGAAGATTGTTGGTCGCCACCACATCGACCGGCACATTGCCTGCGGTCGACAACACCGACACGATCTCGGCCTGCGGGTGCTGGAGGAGGTAGAGCAGGGCCACCGAGTCATCGATCCCGGTGTCACAGTCGACGATCAGTTCGGTAGCCGCGGGCACCCGGCGAGCCTAGTGCCCGGTGAGCCCCAGTGCCCTGTGAGCCCGAGTGCCCGGTGAGCCTAGTGCCAGGTCGTCCCTGACCCGGCCCGCCGTCAGGCCTCGGTGGTTTGCCGCCACAGCCGAGCGATCTCGGCATGGCCGCGCTCGGTCGGATGCACCCCGTCCTCGGCCAGGGCGGCGGCGCCGACCTCGGCAGCGAGTTTGTTCAACTCCACATCCAGCGGCACCAGCGGAGCCTCGAAGGCCTCCGCCAGCCGATGGACCACCTCGATCTTCGGCTGCAGATCCTGCTGCCAGTCGGTGGCCTGTTCCGCGGTCACCGGCAGCACGAACGGTTCCAGCAGCACCAGCCGGGCGCCGGCCTCGGTGATCCTGGTCAGCACGTCGCGATAGCCGGATTCGTACACCTCGGCCGAGGTCGGATCGTCGCTGTCGAAGCGGCGCCAGGTCTCGTTGATGCCGATCAGGATCGACACCACGTCCGGCCGGTCGGTCAGCACGTCCTCGTCCAGTCGGGACTGCAGGTTGATCACCCGGTTGCCGCCGATACCGGCATTGCGAACGGTGAGCTGCGGCAGGTCGGCTGCCAGCAGCCGGACGTAGCCGGAGCCGAGGCCATCCGGGTCGTCACGTCGTCCGCAATCGGTGACGCTGTCGCCGAAGAAGGTGACGGTGCTGCCGGGTTCGATCATCAGTGGTCGTCCTCGAGGGTGTTGGCGAATCAGGATGGTTGTACGAGCTGGTAGGTCGCTGCTGGACGATACCGGAGCCGCGCTGGGAAGGTTCGACCGAAGTCGAATGTCAGCCGCGTGACGTCGCGCGGATCTAGCGTCGGCGCAATGACTTCACAGCCCGACATGTACTGGACCCAGGGTCTGCATCGTGCGCTGCAGCAGCAGCCGGACGGTATCGCGACCATCTTCGGGGACCGGAAGCGTACGTTTTCCGAGCAGGCCGATCGCGTGGCCAGTCTCGCCGGCGCGCTGCGTGAACTGGGAGTCCGTGACGGTGCGCGGGTCGGTGTCCTGGGCCTGAACTCCGACCGCTACGCCGAAGCCGTGCTGGCGATTCCGTGGGCCGACGGGGTGTTCGATGTGATCGACAGCATGCGGGCGCCGTTCGAGATCGCGCCGATGCTCGCCGAGTCCGACACCCAGATCCTGCTCGTCGACGATGCGTTCGCACCGGTGGTGCCTCAGCTGCGGCAGTCCTGGCCGGGGCTGCGAGTGGTCATTCACATGGGAGACGGATCGACGCCTGACGGGTTGCTCGACTACGAAGAGTTGATCGCCGGCGGTGCGCCCGTCGAGGACGCCTACCGGGGCGGCGACCAGATCGCCGGCCTGGTGCACACCGGCGGGACGACCGATCTGCCGAAGACGGTGGCCCATTCGCACCGCTCGCTGTTGACCTTGTTCCTGGTGCTTGCGGTGACAGACCCCGACTACTGTCGACCGGGAACCCGACAGCTGTTGATCACGCCGATGTCCCACGTCTCCGGCGTCGGGTCGACGGTGATGCAGTCCCAGTTCGGCAATACCGTCGTGCCGCTGCCGCGATTCGATCCGGCGGCCGTGCTGGAACAGATCGAAACCCATCGGATCACCTCGACTCTGCTCGTCCCACCGATGCTGCAACGGGTCGTTGATCATCCGGACGCCGAACGGCGTGATCTCAGCAGCGTCGTGAACATCATGTACGGCGCCTCCCCGATCACCGAATCGCTGTTGGAGCGGTCCAGGTCGCGGTTCACCAATGCCGGCTTTGCTCAGCTGTACGGGATGACCGAGGCCATGTGCCCGGTCATGCTGACGCCTGCTGATCATCGTCCGGGGCACCACATGCGCTCGGCCGGTCGCGCCGCGTATCAGACCGATCTCCGGGTGGTCGACGCCGACGACAACGATCTTCCTGTCGGTGAGTGCGGTGAGATCCTGTTGCGCGGGCCGGCGATGATGCACGGCTATTGGGGTGACCCGGAGGCGACAGCCGAGGTGATGCGTGGCGGCTGGATGCACACCGGCGATGTCGGCCGTCTGGATGAGGACGGCTTCCTGTACGTCGTCGACCGGCTCAAGGACGTGATCATCGTCGGCGGCGACAACGTGCACTCCACCGAGGTGGAGAACGCCGTGGCCTCTCATCCCGACGTCGCCGCCTGTGTGGTGATCGGCGTGCCCGACGGTGAGACCGGTGAGCGTGTCCATGCGGTGGTGGTGCTGCGCCCCGGTGCCGACGAGGATGCTGAGCAGTTGCGCAAGCACTGTGCTTCGCTGCTGGCCGAGTTCAAGATCCCGCAGGGTTGGGAGTTCCTCCCCGAACTGCCGGTGGCACCAACCGGCAAGGTGCTGAAGCGTGAACTGAGGGCGCCGTACTGGAAAGACAAGCAGCGACAAGTGAACTGAGTAAGGACTTCGTGAGCTGAGGACGGCGGGCGCCATCCTCGACCCCCAAGGAGATGAGCAATGCACACATCCCATCGCACGGCGGTGTCCCGACCGCTGCACCGGCTGGCGCTGGTGTCGATCAGCCTCCTGATCGGCTTTGCCACCCTCGCGTCCGTCAGCACCACAGCAAATGCCGAATCCTCCGCCGAGGTGAAAGCTCAGGCGACCTATGCGCGGCAAGCGCGCGATGCCGGACTCAGCAGCCAGCAGGCACTACGCCTGCAGAATCGCGTCGATGAGCGACTGGACAGCATGAAGGTCGACGCCCATCAGGTCGGCTTCAACGAGATCGCCACCGACGACGGCTTTGCCAAGATCACCTTCCCGCAGCCCGCCGATGACGGAGACCAACTCGTCTGTGCGACCGATTCGCCGGGATACCTGTGCCTCTACGCCGGTGACTACTACGACCACGAGGTGATCAGCTTCTACGAATGTGCTTGGGCACTGCTGGCCGACTTCGGCTTCCAGAATCGGCTCACCTCGTACAAGAACAACCAGACCGATGGCACGCGAGCGAAGTTCTACACCCGCGACAGCGATTTCAATCTGATCTACGAGTTCGACAGTGTCGCTCCGCACAAGGAGCCCGACCTGGACCGGTGGAACTACGGCTGGAACAACGAGATCGACGAGGTGAAGGTCTGCTGAGCGATCCGCGATCGAAACTGCTCACCAGTGACGCTTCTCGGGCCGAAATCGGACCCGTCGGCCTGCCTGGTGAGCAGTTTGCATCGCCTATCGCAGGTGGTCGGCGTCGTTGAAGCGGACCAGTTCCCAGTGCGGCTGCTCGGGTCCGGCGTGATGGTGCCAGCAGTTCAGGCTGGTGTTCTCCGGGTTGATCCGGACTCGTGCCGCGGTCGGGCCGGTTCCGAACCCGAGCGCGAAGGAGGCGTTGATCACCCCGCCGTGTGTGACGGCGACGATGCGTTGATCTTGGTGTCGGGTGATCAGCGACGTCAGCGCGGACCCGACCCGGGCCAGGAAGGCGGCCCAGCTCTCACCGCCGGGGGCGAACTCCTGGAACGGTCGTGCCGTCAAGGACTGCCCCAGCCCGGGCCATCGAACCGACCAGTCCTCGTTCGACATTCCGTCGGCCTCACCGACGCGCAGTTCCTGCAGTTCGTCGTCGTCCTCGATCGGCAGACCCAGCCCCTCGGCGACGTAGGCCGCGGTCTCCTGGGCACGAGGCAACGTACTGGCATACAGCACGTCCGCAGGGGTCTGCTCCGTCCGGAGTCGGCGGCGGAGCAGCTCGGCCTGTCGACGCCCGGTGTCGGTGAGGCCACGATCGCCACGCATGCCGCCCACGACCGGATACACGTTGGCGTGTGACTGGCCGTGACGGATCAGGATCAGTTCGGTCGGCATGTCCCCATCCAACCGTGTCCATCGCCGACCGGCTCGTCGGGGCACTCACTGCCGATCACGCATGTCAGTGAGCCAGGCGTCACGGCGGTGCTCCTTCTCCGGCAACAACGGATCGGAATCGCTCGGATAGGAGACAGCAAAGGCGTGCATGATCAACGCGTCGTCGGCGATGACGTGGCGCAGTCCGTGCGTCCGCATCACCCTGGTCATCAGTTCGAACGTGTCCAGGAAGTCGTCGTGGTCGGCGTACAGCATCCGGGCACAGGAGAGTCCGACCTGCTCGACCACGGCACGGAAGGTAGGCGTGTTGGTGATCAAGGCACAACAGGGATGGAGCCGATCGCGGTAGACGGCCGGGTTCTCGTTCAGCCGGGCCGGCGTCGACGTCTCGCCGTCCCACGACATCCGGGGTCCGGCGCCGAACGCGTCGGGATCCGAGGTCAACGACCGGAGCAGCGTGGCGATCGTTCCCGACCTGGTGAAACAGACGTCGGCGTCGAGGAACAGCAGTTGGTCGGCGGTTGTGGTGGCCGGGTCCAAAGTGAACTGTCGCAGTACCTCTCCGTGGGAGTTGCCGGGCGTCCCGATCGAGAATCCCGACGAGAGCACCCGTGCGTGGTAGCGGTCAGCGGCGGCCAGCATGCCGCTGCGATCGTCGGTCGAGGCGTTGTCGTAGACGGTCAACGTCAGCTCGACGTCGGGGTTCTGCACGAACAAGGACCGGATCGCCAGCTCGGCATAGGCGGACGTGTTGTGGTTCACCAGGACGGCGGCAATGCTCACCCGGCCCATCCTCGACCGGCGGGCTCGGTCATGCAATCGGATTGCATTCACACCGATGTCCACCGTCGCCCGCGAGCCTTCGCCGCTTCCGGTGCGGATCCCGGCAGGATGCTGGACGCCAGCGAATCGACCACCGGAAAGAGCTTCCACCGTGGCAGTCCATCGCCGTTTCGTCGCGACCACTTACAACCTGTGGGGAGTGCACCGTTGGCCGGAGCGTGCCGACGCCTTGCGCAGCTACTGTGAGTTGGCGGCCCCGGACATCCTTTGCCTGCAGGAATTCTCCGAGCCGGCCCAGCAGGTCATCGACGCCGCGCTTCCTCGGCACGAACGGGTCCAGGACGACTTCGAGGGCTGGCGGGACCAGGGCAACATCTACTGGTCCACCGACCTGTTCGAGAAGGTGGAGTACGGCGCAGTCGAGGTCGGCCAGCAGAACCCGTCGCGCCGACTGTTCTGGGTCCGGCTGCGACCGAACGGATCCGAGGGCTCGGTGCTGGTGGCGACCGTCCATCTCACCTATCAGGGCAACGAACGCGAACGGCTGGAGGGTGTGTCACCGAGACTGAACGAG
>NHCFJ02800__coassemble_1946_pt1 | contig 11801 bp, 12 predicted proteins | sample NHCFJ02800__metabat2_high_PE_002 | metagenome-assembled genome bin NHCFJ02800
GATCCCCCAGGGGATGGTGACGATCAGGATGCAGCAGATGATGCCGGCCGCGGCATAGCCGATCGCCAGCCACAGCCCGCAGAAAACGAACCAGATGATGTTCAGCAGGGTCTTCATGGCGTCGCTCCTTCTGTCGCGGTCTGCGATCCGACCGGGATCTCCGGTCCTTTGCTCAAGTCGGTCTGCTCGGTCGGTCCGCCCCAGGGGCGCATCGTCTCGACCACATCGGGCGGCGTCACCGCCGGGTCGGTACGCACCCGTTCCAACAGTGCCTGTTCGGCGGCCGGGTCCCCGTTGTCGGCGGCGATCACCAATGCGGCCAGCTCGTCGGTGAGCCGGCTGAGCGCCTCGCTCGGACCGTCCGGGCCGGCCAACGCATCCCAGCCGTCCCAGATCAGGAACTCATACCCGGCACGGAACACGGCGTCGAACATCACCGCTCCCTGGACGAACCAGTCGCCCCGGATCGGAAGCTCCGGGTCGACGCCGTAGTGATCGAGATCGATGCGACCGGCGCGGTGATCCGACCACGCCTCGGCTGCGGTCCGGAACATCGCCGGCTCGCCGTACGGCAGGTCGTACGGCGTCGGATTGGCCTGCGTCGGTCCCTCGAACTCCGGGTCGAACCGGCGCCACCGCCGCCGCTCGGCGTCCCAGGTCTCGACGATCACGTGATCGACATGGAAACCCGGGACGAAGTAGCCGACGAAGCCGTACCGGATCCGGGCCGGCACCTGATGGTGCCGGAGCACGCCGGCTGCGAAGAGGGAATGGTCACGGCAGCACCCCTGCACCCGCCGGTAGGGATCCCGGTGCTGGGTCAGCGGTGCACGATGGCGTTCCTGGTCCCGATCGAGGATCGTCGACAGCCACCGGGAGTTCGGGTCCTCGCGCGTCTCCTCCGGCAGCTCCAGGCCGGACGCCCGGTAGTGGATGATCACGTTCCGCGCTGCCGCCGACAGCTCCTGCAGATCCGGTGGGATCGCAGCGATCAGAGCTTGCCGGTGACGGGGATCGGTGTATCGGGTGTGGACCGCCCATGGTCCAGGGTCGTACCCCTCGGGCAACTGCGGCGCAGCAGGCATCCTGGCCTCCCTGTCGTTGACGGAAGCTGTCGGTGACGGAAGTGAGCTTATGCGCCGGTGTCGACCGCTGCAGGGGTTCGGCGACCGGTCCGCCACATCCAGGCCAACCCGATGAACGGCAGGACCAGGGGGATGAACAGATAGCCGATGCCGTAGATCGACCAGACGGTGGCGCGGGGGAAGGCGACCGGGTCGACCACGCTGGCCGTACCGACGGTCAGGACGCCGATCAACTCGATCACGATCGTCACCCAGGCAATCCGACGCCAGACGGGTCCGCCGAGCGCCAGCGAAACAGTCGCCAACAGATAGACGACCCCGGAGAACAGCGACAGCAGGTAGGCCAGCGGCGCCTCGTCGAAGTCGGTGAGCAACTGGACCAACGCGCGCGAGGTGGCGCCGATCGCGAACACACCGTAGACGGCGACCAGGACCCGTCCCGGACCGTGCCCGGTGTCCGTGGTGTCCGCCTCAGCCACCGAGCACGCCCCACAACTGCAGCAGCCGCAGACTCATCACCGCGATCGCCAGACCGGCAATGGTCATCACCACCGAGGCATAGCGGGTGCGGTCGGTGACCGCCCACCAGATCGCCACCGGCATCAGCAGCACGATCGCGATCAGGTAGGCGATGCTGGTCGCCAGTTCCTCGGGTCCGTGGCCGCGGGCGATCGAGATGAATCCGCCGACCGTCTGGACCAGCACCCCGATCTCGGCCAGGAACGAACAGTAGAACAGCGCATTGCCCGGCGGTCTGCCGATGATCGCCGATACCACGCCCCAGACCGCCGTCACCACAGCGATCCCGATCACGACATAGCTCAGGACGGCGATCATGCTTCATGCCTCACAACGACGCAGCGTAGTTGAACCTGGGTAGCCGCCGTGTCACCGTCCCGGAATCGGTACCGGCATGATGAGCGGATGCAGGTCGTTGCCGAAGATGCTCAGGGACAGACCCGGTACCAGTTCGTACTTGATCACGGGGTGGATCCGGCGGTCCCCCTGGCCCGGCAGGGATTGCGCGTATTGGGACCGATCGAGGCCACCGGCAGTGACGCCGATCTGACGCTGCGGCTGCGGGTGGCCGACGATCCCCTGATCGCCCGTCGACTGAGCAGCAACGGGCAGTCCCCGACCCCGCGTGATGACGATGTCGCTGCCGAAGCGATCCCGGAGCCCCGGCAACGGATCGCCGCCTACGCCTGGGTCGAGTCCGACCGCGGTGTGCTGGCCTCGGAGTTCGCCCGGGCCACCTCCCCGCTGCGCTGGGGACCTCCGGGTGGCGGCATCGATCCAGGTGAGGAGCCGATCGCCGCCGTCCATCGGGAGGTGATGGAAGAAACGTCTCAGGTGATCGAACTCGGCGACCTGATCGGGATCAACTCCCGGCACTGGATCGGTCGCAACTTTTCCGGACGGGCGGAGGACTTCCACGCCGTCCAGCTGGTCTATCGGGCCTGGTGTCCGGACCCGACCGATCCGGTCGTCCTCGAGGTCGACGGCACCACCAGTGCGGCCACCTGGTTCCCTCGGGACCGCTGGCGGGAGCAGAAATGGGCGCCGGGCTGGCGGATCCTGTTGGGACGGCTGATCGACTGACGCGATTCCTCTAGGCGGATCAGCGCACCTTGGGCAAGATCAGGGCACGTCGGTGAGCAGATCCTGGCGAGTCAGGATGCCGACCGGCTTGCCGCCCTCCAGTACCAGCAGGGCGTCCTGGTCGACCAGGGCCGCGACTGCGGCGGCCACCGGTTCGCTGGCGCCGAGCATCGGCAGGGCGTCGTCCATCACCGATTCGACGGCAGCAGTCGGCGCGATCGACCGGTTGAACAACGGACCCAACAGGCCGCGTTCGCTCACCGATCCGACCACCTCGGCGGCCATCACCGGCGGTTCGGCGCGGACCACCGGCATCTGTGACACCCCGTACTCGCGCATGATCTGGATCGCCTCGGCGACCGTCTCGTTCGGGTGAGTGTGCACCAGGCTGGGCAGTGAGCCGGCCTTCTCGGTGAGCACGTCCCCGACCGTACGCACACCGGCGTCGGGGCGGGGTGCGAAGCCGTACCGGGCCATCCAGTCGTCGGAGAAGATCTTGGTCAGGTAGCCACGTCCGGAGTCCGGCAGCAGCACCACGATCACCGCGTCCGGATCGTCCAGCTCGGCCGCCAGCTTGGCTGCGGCTGCTGCGGCCATCCCGGAGGAACCGCCGACCAGCAGCGCCTCCTCACGGGCCAACCGTCGGGTGATGGCGAAGGACTCGGCGTCGGAGATCTCGATCACCCGATCGCAGATCCCCTTGTCGTAGTTGGCGGGCCAGAAGTCCTCACCAACACCCTCGACCAGATACGGCCGGCCATCCCCGCCAGAGTAGACCGATCCGTTCGGGTCGGCGCCGATCACCTGGACCGTGCCGCCGGAGATCTCCTTCAGGTAGCGGCCGGTGCCGGAGATGGTGCCGCCGGTGCCGATGCCGGCAACGAAGTGGGTGATCTTGCCTTCGGTCTGTCGCCAGATCTCGGGCCCGGTCGATTCGACGTGGCTGGCCGGATTGTTCGGATTGCTGTACTGATCGGGCTTCCAGGCGCCCGGGGTCTCCCGGACCAGCCGGTCGGAGGTCGAATAGTAGGAGTCGGGATGATCCGGATCGACCGCCGTCGGGCAGACCACGACCTCGGCACCGTAGGCCTTGAGCACGTTGCGCTTGTCCTCGCTGACCTTGTCCGGGCAGACGAAGATGCAGCGATATCCCTTGCTCTGCGCGACCATCGCCAACCCGACCCCGGTGTTGCCGCTGGTCGGCTCCACAATCACGCCGCCCGGCTGCAGCTTGCCCTCGCGCTCGGCCGCCTCGATCATCTTCACCGCGATCCGGTCCTTCACCGAGCCGCCCGGGTTGAGGTACTCCACCTTCGCCAGCACCAGCGGCTTGGCATCGCCGGTAATCTTGGACAGTTTGAGCAACGGGGTGTTGCCGACCAGTTCGATCAGCGAATTCACGTACTCCACAAACCTGAGCCTAGACGGTAAGCCGGACTCGGGGTGACTCACCGGCAGCGCCGAGAGCCGCAGCGCGTCGCCCGGCTCGCTCAGATGGCAATCGAAACTCCGCACCAGTTGGGCCCAACACCCGCGATCCTGGCCTCGGCTGAGGACTGGTGAGCAGTTTCGATCGACAGTCAATCCTGTCGTTAGCGACGCCGGCCGGCGATGCAACCAGCTGCCAGAAGCCGAGTAATCCAGGACGAGCCGGGGCACGATCCCCGATGCCGCCCGGTCGACATCTCCGTGTCCTGACCCCGACGTCTGGCGATCGGTCCGACTTTGTCCGCCAACACCCGGACAAACTCGGACCATTGTTGTCGTCTCGACGGATCCTCCGGCAGCTGGCGGGCCGGAAACGCAACCGGCCGGGACTCGCGATGGAGTCCCGGCCGGTTGGATGGATCTGCTGTCTATCGGCGGAAGTAGGACAGGATCCGCAGGATCTCGATGTAGAGCCAGACCATGGTGACGGTCAGGCCGAAGGCACCGCGCCAGGCCTCCCGTGCCGGGGCGCCCATCTGCACGCCCCGCTCGATGTAGTCGAAGTCGAGCACCAGGTTCAGCACTGCCAGCGTGACACCGATGGCGGAGAACAGCACCGCCAGCAGGCTGATGCTGCCACTCATGTCCCGCACGCCGAGGTTCACTCCGAGCAGGGCGAAGACGAAGTTGATCAGCATCGCAGCAGCGAAGCCGATGGTCGCCAGCACCACGACCTTGCGGAACTTGGCGGTCACCCGGATGTTGAAGAACTTGTACGCGAACAGGGTGATGCCGGCAGCAGCGAAGGTGCCGATCACGGCCTGCAGCACGATGCCCGGGTAGCGCATCTCGAACATCAGGCTGACCATGCCGATGAAGACACCCTCGACGGCGGCATAGACGAGCACCAGAGCCGGGTTCACGATCCGGCGCAGCGACACCAGCAGTACGGTGCCGAAGCCGACCAATGCCGACAGCACCATCGCCGGCATGATCATGCCGGCGGGGAGGATGCCGGTGGCCACAGCCCACCAGCTCGCGGCGGCCGCAGCGACCAGTACGACCATCGTGATCACCGTCTTGGTGACCACATCATCAAAGGTCATCCGCCCTTCGGGCAGGTTGGCGGCAGGGTCGCGCGGGTCTGCGCCCGGCGGGACCTGACCGGTCTGCCCCTGAGCGAACGGGGACTGCCCCTGCGGAGTGCCGGGGGTGAACGCGTCCTTCCGGGAAAGCACCGGATTGGAACTTCGGAGCATCGAATCGTCCTCACAAGGTGTCACGAACGTGGCCGACCTGGTTGGTCAGCCACCCCAAGTCTAGGTGCGGACCCCATCCCGGCCTACGCACCGGGACCGAATCCGGGACAACCCTGAGTCAGCCGGGCTGAACTTCGGCCGAGTCGACCGGCTGCCAGAACACCCGCTCGGGTTCCACGCTCACGTCGATCCGACGGCCGTCGGTCGGGTGGTCGAAGGACAACCGCCAGGCGTGCAGGTAGGTCCGTTCGCCGGGCGGTTTGCAGAACAGCGGATCGCCCTCGATCGGATGCCCGATCCATGCCAGTTGGACTCGCAACTGATGCCGCCGGCCGGTGCTCGGCCGGAGTTCCAGCACCGAGTGGTCCGCGGTGCTGCGGAGCACCCGGTAGTCGGTCTGCGCCGGGTGGACGCGGACATGATCGAACACCTGGTCGGCCGGAACCTTCCACTGCCCCGGCGGGTCCTCGACGATGGCTGTCCGATCTGCAGCGACGCGCACTCGGGACTTGCGCCCGACGCTGAGCGGCAGATCGAGGTGGCCCTGCGCCGCCAGTCCGGTGCCACGCACGACGGCCAGATAGGTCTTGTCGACCGTCCGCTGTTGGAACTGCCGGGTGAGCACGCCATGGGTGGCTTGGTCGCGGGCCAGCAGCACCAACCCACTCGTCACCTTGTCGATCCGGTGCGCCGGCATCACCCAGTCACCGGCCACGCGGGCCTGCTGCATCAGGTCGGTGTCGTGCCGCTCCCCGACCAGCGCGATCCCGGCCGGCTTGTCGATCACCAGCACCTGGTCGTCGACGAAGACGGTGCGTCGCTCGCGGACCGCGGGCCAATCCCAGTCGATCATCACCCAGTCGATCATCGCTCAGTGGTGGAAGTAGCGGTGCGGGGTCCGAACGAAGCTGATCCCCAGTTCGCGGCACCGCTGCAGCACGGTGTCGTCGCGAACCGAGCCGGCTGGGGCGGCGATGGCGTCGACGCCGTACTTGTGCGCCTCTTCGACGTTGTCGGAGAACGGCAGGAAGCCGTCGGAGGTGAAACTGATCCCGTTGCTCCCATCGAGGATGTCGGCACGTTCCTGGTCGGTCAGCGCATGCTCGATCAGCTCACCGGCACCGGCGGCGTCGGCCAGCGCCAGCGCGTACAGCAGATTGAGCCGATCCTGACCCTTGGCTGCGGCGGCGACCTCGAGCAGTCGGGGGTGTTGGATCCACAGCCAGGTGGCCAGCTTCTCCCCGGCCAACGCGGTGCAGGCGATCCGTGACTGCTGACCGGAGCCGATGGCGATGACCTGGCCGGCCCGGGAGTAGGCCACCGAATTGGATTGGGTGTACTTCAGGGTGATCAGGCCCAGGATGAGGTCGCGGCGGCGTTCGTCGTCGATCTCCCCGGTGATCACGTCGGCGAGTTCGGACTCGATCGTCAGGTTCTTGACGTCGGCGTCCTGGGTCAGCCGTACACCGAACAGTTCGCGGGTCTCGGTCTGCGGCGGCCGGAAGTCCGGATCGGCCTGCAGGATCAGGTAGCTCCCCTTGCGTTTGGCCGCCAGGATCTCCCGCGCCCGCGGCGTGTAGTCGGCCGCGATGACCCCGTCGGAGACCACCTTCTTGATCATCAACGCTGTGCTCTCGTCCACTTCGCCGCTGATCGCGATCAGGTCCCCGTAGGACGCACGCGGGTCGGAACTGCGAGCACGCAGGTAGGCGGTGGCAGTCGGTGACAGCTGATCGGCGTCGGCACGCAGCACATCCAGCAGGTAATCCGGGACGTCACCGTCAACCGCAACACCTGCCGGGGACACGTGCTTGAACGAGGTTGCCGCGATTTGTCCGGTGGCAGCAGCTGCTTCCCGGACGAGCTGCCACGCGTTCAGCGCGTCCAGCAGATTGATGTATCCCGGGGATCCCGACACGACCTCGAACGGAAGCCGATCGCCGACCGGTTCGATCGACGCCGATGCCTGGTGCGGGTTCATGCCGTAGCGCAGTTTCACCGGGCCAGTCTCGCAGCCCGGTCGCTGAACCAGTCACCTCGTCTGATTCACTAGTATGCGACTAGGAAATGGAGGCAATGTGCATCACGACACCGAGCACGAACTGGCCGAGGCGGTGGCACGGCTGCGACGTGCAATGCGGCGAGCCGCCCGGTCGGCCGATCCGAACCACGCGTTGTCGGTGGCCCAACTGGAGCTGCTATCCGCGGTCGGCGAGCACCCCGGCATCCGGCCGGGCCAACTGGCCAAGCAACTCCACCTGGCCCCGAACTCGGTCACCACCCTGGTCAACGGGCTGCACGCGGCCGCCTTGATCACCCGGAGCAGGAACCCCGACGACCGCCGTACGGTCGAACTCAACCTGACTCCGGGCGGCGTAGCAGCGGTCCGCCGCTGGCACCTGACCAATGCTCAGATCCTGCGGTCGGCATTCGAGACCCTGCACCCGGCGTGGCAGCAAGTGATCACCGGCGCCCTGCCGGCTCTGCGCGAGCTGACCGGAACCATCGACACCCTGGTCGACACCGGCATCCGCACCGACACCACCCGGCCCCTGCGACCGTCCGTCACCCCGGCAGAGCGACGCCCGAGCCGACTCGGGCAGCGGTCGGGCCGACTGAACGGCTACCACGCCGGAGCAGCCCGGAACTGAGGGTTCAAAATAGGTTAGCCTCACCTACATGACACCTGCCCTTCTCCATCGCCGGACCGTGCTCGCCGGTGCCGGGACCATCGGTCTGGCCGGCCTGTTGAACGGTTGTGCGAGCTCGCCCGGGACAGTGGAGAGCGGCGGTTCGGCGGCGCCCGCATCGGACGTCTTTCCTGTCGTCGTCGAGCACAAGTACGGCAGCACCGAGATCCCGAGTGCGCCACAGCGCATCGTCTCGGTCGGGCTGACCGAGCAGGACACCCTGCTGGCCCTCGGACACATCCCGGTCGCGGTGACCGAGTGGTACAACGAGCAGCCCGATGCAACCTGGCCGTGGGCGCACGACCTGCTCGACGGCGCTCATCCCGAGGTGCTGGACAGCAGCGACGGCCCCCAGTTCGAGAAGATCGCCGCCCTGTCCCCCGACCTGATCCTCGGCACCAACGCCGGGCTCACGCAGGAACAGTTCGACACCCTGTCGGCGATCGCGCCGACGGTGGCCAACACCGGTGACTTCGACTCCGACTACTTCGAGCCGTGGCCGGCCCAGACGCTGCTGATCGGCCAAGCGCTGGGCCAGGAAGCGGAGGCGCAGGCCCTGATCGATGACCTGAAGGCGCAGTTCGCCCAGGCCGCCGACGCCAACCCACAATTCGCCGGCGCGATGGCGATCTTCCTGCAGGCCCCGTTCTACGACGGCCGTGCGATCGCCTACCAGAAGGGCCTCAGCACCGACTTCCTGACCGATCTGGGCTTCGACGTACCCGCGGAGTTGGCGAAGTACTCCGACGACGGTGCCCAGGCCTACATCCCGGTTGAGAAGCTGGACGTACTCAACACCGGCGACGTGCTGGTCTGGGCGACCGAGGACGCGCAGGCCGAAGCCGCATTGGCCGAGAACAAGCTGTTCCGCCAACTGGAGGCAGTCCGCAACGACCGTTCGATCTACACCGGCAACGTGCTGGCCGGCGCGATCTACTTCGCCACCGTGCTGAGCCTGCCGTACGTCCTGGAACAACTCGTGCCGCAGCTGCAGCAAGCACTGCCGCCGGAATGATCAGCGATGCCGATGCAGTGCCCCCGATGGGATTCGAACCCATACTGAAGCGGGTTTAAGCCGCCTGCCTCTGCCGGTTGGGCTACGGGAGCGCAGCAGTGATCCTAACGAGCCGCGCCCGATCGCGGACTCTTCGGAGTCGCGGTCCCCGGAGTTGCGGTACCAGGGGTGGCCGGCTCGGACGCTTCGGCGCCGCCGAGCCGGGTCCGGGTTTCCGGTGGCAGAGCCGAGAGATCGCCGGTCGGGATCCGGTCCTCGATGATCAACGAACCGTCCGGCAGAAAATGGATCGGTTGGACGCCGGTGATCAATCCGGTGGCCCGATCGCGGAAGAAGAAGTAGCCGTCGGCCGACTTCCGCGGTGGCGAGAACGGAGTGCTGAAGGAGGTGATCGTCGGAGCTGCGACGCCACCGGCGGTCCCCATCTGCAGCGTGACCGTCCAGGAGCCGTCCTCGTGCGTGATCACCTGCGGTCCGACCTGGGTGTGCATGTGCCCCCAGGCGATCAACTTCGCCGGCGGATTCGGCGACTGGGTGATCACCCGCGCCGCGTTCGGCTGATGCACCAGCAGGATGTCGACGTTGCGGCCGGTCGCGATCTTCATCAGCCGTTCCGCCATCTCAACCTGGGTCTCCGGACGCTCCCGGATCCGCTCCATACTCAACGGCGGGTTGTAGTCGGGATCGTCGTCGCCCAGATAGCGCGTGCCGTCGACGTCGAGCACCTTGCCGTTCAGGACGGTCATCCCGACGGCCTTCATCTGCCGTTCGGTGACCGCGGTGTCGTGGTTGCCGCCGATGTCGACGAACGGGCGATCCCCGGCGATTGCCCGTTGGGCCGTCGCACACGGCTGCTCACTCGCGGTGCCGTTCATGGTGTCGTCGCCGGAACTGAACAGCTGGCTGGGTCCGGTCAGGTTCACCACCTGGGTCCACACCCGGGTCATCGCCATGCTGCAGTGCAGATCGCTCATCCCCAGCAGCATGTCCTCACCGGCCTCGGGAGCCGGCAGATCGGCGGATTGATCGATCAGGTTCCCACTGGCCTCGGTGACGTAGTCATCGATCGCGTCGTTCTGTCGCTCAGCCATCGCTCGTACGCCCTTGACACCCCGGTCGATCAGGTCGGCGAGCAGCGACGAGTCGACGGTCATCCCTTCCAGCGGCGTCCCCTCGGCGACCGGTACTCCGTAACGCGGCGACGGCTCCTTCGCCGGCGGAGCGATAGCAACGGCGCCGACGACGACGATCACCACCACATAGGCGAGCACACCCTGCTGGGCCCGACTCATCCGGACCAGACGCTCACTGAGGAAGTGCTTGCGTTGGGTCCAGCCGATCATGATCAACACCAGCAGCAGCTCGGCCACCACCGCCTTCTGCACAGCATCGACCACCAGGCTGTCGCGGATACCGACGATCACCTCGCGCGGACTGTTGTACAGCACCAGATAGGACTGCAGCGTGTCCTGGGACAGGATCGACCCGGTGGTCGGCTGCCGGATGCCCTGCACGGTGATCGTCAGCCCGACCGGGCCGTAATCCAGCGGCAGGTAGGCGTTGCCGAGCGGCCCGAGATCGATCCGAGTCTCCGAGGTGTAGTCGACACTGATCGAGACCTGATTGGCACCGAGGTAGTCATCGACCTGGGCCCGTCCCACTCCCCATGCGATCGCCAGCGGGGCAGCCAACAGAGCGCTGACCAGGAAGGTCAGCGCTCCGCGAAGCAACACCCGTGACAGCTGCGCACGTTCAATCATCGCTGACCAGGGTAGGCGGCGCTGCGGCGTCCCGGTGCGGGCACACCGCGGCGGCTCCGGTCACAGATAGACCTTCCTGGTGTGCAGCGCGTGCGCGCCGGCCACCCGGTCGATGAACAGGTAGCCGTTGCAGTGGTCGATCTCGTGCTGCAGCGCCCGGGCCTCGTAGCCGTCGGTGCTGATCTGCACCGATTCACCGCTGCCCGGCAGCCGACCGGCGACAGTGACCCGGCTGGCACGTTTCACATCGCCGGTGAGATCGGGCACCGACATGCATCCCTCCCGGCCCTTTTCGTTCCGGCTGGACTGCACCACGGTGGCGTTGACCAGCACAATCAGGCCGTGCTCGGTGCGGGTCTTCGGGTGGCCGCCGACATCGACACAGAAGGCCTGCCCGGCAACACCGATCTGCGGTGCCGCCAGCCCGACACACCCCGGCGACACCCGCATGGTGGCGACCAGATCTGCGCAGAGCTGGATCGCCTCGGGATCGGTCGGATCCAGTTCCGGTCCGCCGGCCGACAGCACCTCGGCCGGGGCACGCACCACCTCGCGGACCGTGCCCTCACCCAGCAGCTCGGCCCATTCCTGCGGACCGTTCACAACTCGTCCTGCTCCACCGGTTGCAGTGCGGCGTGCACACCCAGCTCGGCAGAAGCGGCATCGATCCGTCGACGCAGTTCGTCCGCGTCGGTCCCCGGTGGCAGATCGACCTCGGCGGTCAGGGCATACAGCTCGCCGGCGAGATGGGTGGTCAGGTCAGTGATGTTGCCGCCCGCCGCGCCGATCACACCGGTCAGCCCGGCGACGATGCCCAGCCGGTCCGCACCGTGCACGGTCAGCAGGTGGGTCTGTGCGGTCGATCGGGGTGCGACGGCATCGTCGACCGGATGTACGTGGATGATCTCTTCGTCCTCGGCAGCGGTCTTCATCGCCCGTCGGACGCGCTCCAGTTCGGCCTC
>NHCFJ02800__coassemble_1951_pt1 | contig 11673 bp, 9 predicted proteins | sample NHCFJ02800__metabat2_high_PE_002 | metagenome-assembled genome bin NHCFJ02800
GCGGGAACAGCGTCTCTTCGGCGCAGAACGGGCAGTAGCTGATGGGCTGCCGGCTGGGCGCCTCTTCGGCTGCGCCCGCGCTCACAGCAGAACCGCTTCTTCGGCGCGGGAGACCCACTGGGCGAACCGCTCGCCCTCCTGCCGGTCGGCGAGGTAGGCCTTGGCCACCCGTTCGATGTAGTCGGGCAGTTCGTCCGCGGTCACCTTGTGACCACGAAGTTTGCGACCGAATCCGGCGTCGAGTGCCAGACCACCACCGAGATGGACCTGGTAGCCGGGGACCTGATTCCCACTCGGGCCGGGGACCAACTGACCCTTCAGGCCGATGTCGGCGGTCTGCACCCGGGCGCAGGAGTTGGGGCAGCCGTTGATGTGCACGGTGATCGGTGCATCCAGTTCGCCGAGCCGTTGCTCCAGCTCCTCCGAGACCCGGACGGCCTGGGCCTTGGTCTCCACGATGGCCAGCTTGCAGAACTCGATCCCGGTGCAGGCAAGCACCGACCGCTGCCAGGAGCCGGGCCGGGCCGACAGGCCCAGGGCAGCGAAGTCGGCGATCAGACCGTCGACCTCGGCGTCGGCCACGTCCAGCACCAGAAGCTTCTGCATCGGAGTGGTCCGAACCCGGGTCGAGCCGTGGGCTTCGGCGATGTCGGCCGCTCGGGCAAGGATGTCGCCGCTGACCCGGCCGGCGGCAGTGCTGAATCCGACGTAGTTCAGGCCGTCGTTCTGCCGATGGACCCCGACATGGTCACCGGTCGAGACGGGCGTCTCAGGAGCTGGGCCGTCATCGAGCTTGCGGTGCAGGTATTCGTCCTCCAGGACCTGACGGAACTTCTCTGTGCCCCAATCGGCGACGAGGAACTTGAGCCGGGCGCGGTTGCGCAGCCGCCGGTAGCCGTAGTCGCGGAAGATGCCGATCACACCGGCCCAGACGTCCGGCACGTCGGCCGGCGAAACCCAGGCGCCGACCCGCTGGGCGAGCATCGGGTTGGTGGACAGCCCGCCCCCGACCCACAGGTCGAAGCCGGGGCCGTGCTCGGGGTGCTCGACACCGACGAAGGAGACGTCGTTGAGCTCGGGCACGACATCCTGACTCGGGTGGCCGCTGATCGCGGTCTTGAACTTGCGCGGCAGGTTGGAGAACTCCTTGCTGCCGATGTAGCGGGCCTTGATCTCGTCGATCGCGGGTTGACCGTCGACGATTTCGTCCGCCGCGATGCCGGCCACCGGGGACCCGATGATCACTCGCGGCGCGTCCCCGCACGCCTCGGTGGTGTGCAGGCCGACTTCCTCCAGTCGGCGCCAGATCTCCGGGACGTCCTCGATCCGGACCCAGTGCAGTTGGACGTTCTGGCGATCGGTGATGTCGGCCGAGCCGCGGGCGAAGTCGTTGGAGATGCCGGCGATCACCCGGACCTGGTGGGTGCTGAGGGCGCCACCGTCGATCCGGATCCGCATCATGAAGTAGCGATCGTCGAGCTCCTCCGGTGCCAGGCTCGCGGTCTTGCCGCCGTCGATCCCCGGCTTGCGCTGGGTGTAGAGGCCCATCCAGCGAAAGCGCCCGCGCAGGTCGCCCGGATCGATGCTGTCGAAGCCGCCCTTGGCGTAGATGTTGACGATGCGGGCCCGGACATTCAGCGGGTCGTCGTCCTTCTTCGACTGCTCGTTGGCGTTCAGTGGCTCGCGATAGCCGAGGGCCCACTGGCCGTCGCCCTTCTTCCGCCCGACCTGCTTGCGCTGCCCGGGTTTGCGGGCCGGTCGAGGACGGGTGGACTGGTCGGCGCGAGACGACGGACCCGAACGTGTCTGATGGGTGGACTCGTCGTCTCGTTCTGCGAGACGTGTGGAGTTCAGTGTGGTGTTGGTCGTCATGGCGATCCTCAGGGGCAGAGTGTGGCGCCGGGTACGTACGCAGGGCAGCGGCTTCGAGCCCGGGTGCGGGCGAAGGGCTGGATCGATGCCGTACGGATCAGGCCGTGCAGGGGGCGGGGCGGATCAGGCGGCAGGGCGACAGATCATCGACTCGGTACGAGCGAAGTCGACGAAACGGCGTACGAAGAACGGGCCGAGCCCGCCACCGGCAATCGGTGAGGTCGCTTCGGCGGGAGCCACGGTCGGCATCGCGGGCTCGCCACGATGGGCGATTCCGGGGAGTCCGAGCAGGCTGGTACGCATGGGTCAACCATGGGTGCTGGCGGTCGAATGATCAACCCTGCATACCATAATCTGGACTCACGTCTCATATTCCGGGCAGAGGAGGTTCGTCGTCGGCGGCCTCCGCCGCTCGGATCGAACTCGCCCGGAGACGCTTCACTTGCAGAATCTCGGCGTTGAGCGCAGCACCGACCAGAACGGCGATCGACACCAGATAGAGCCACAGCAGCAGCGCGATCGGAGCGGACAGCGGGCCGAAGATCGAGGTCGAGTTGCCGGACACGCTGAGCGCCCACCGCAACACCACGCTGCCGATCACCCAGCTCAACAACGCCAGGCCGGCTCCCGGGAGCGCATCGCGCAACCGGTAGCCGCGCGGCAGCGAGATGTCGTAGAGAGCGGCCAGGAAGAACGTCGTGCCGACCAGCACGATCGGCCAGTACAGACTCCCGAGTCCGTCCAGTCGGTCCGGCAGGATCTGCTGGACCAGGTTGGGACCGGCAAGGATCAGCGGCACCATCACCACGGCCACCACCATGATGATCAGGTAGACGGCGAAGGCGATGATCCGTCGGAGCACCGGATCGCGATGGTCGGGATGGCCGTACATGATCGCGACCGTGGCGATAAAGACGTTCAGCGCCCGGGATCCTGACCACAACGCGATCACGAAACCGATCGAGATGACGTCGGCCCGACCACCCGCCAACACCTCATCGATGGTGGGTTCGATCACCGAACTGACCACGTCCGGGGTCAGCACCCGAGACGACCCGGCCAGCAGCTGGTCACGGACGTTCTTGATCACGTGCGGACTGATCTGCGCAGTGACGTAGCCGATCGCTCCGACACCGGCGAAGAGCAGCGGCGGTAGCGAGAGCAGGGCGAAGAAGGCCGCTTCGGCAGCGAGTCCGACGATCCGATATCTGGCGCAGATCCGGATCGTGTAGATGATCGTGTACCAGACCGAACCGAAGTGCGTGGACGGGTCCACGCGACGGAGCAGCAGCTTCCAGATGCCGACGGCATCCAGTTCCCGCTCCTCGTCCAGATCCCGGCCGGTCATGGCCACAGGTTAATGATCAACCGCACGCCGATGCGGTATGCGCGCTGATCACCGGGCGAGTAGATCGGCGAGGCTGCGATAGTCGCCGGCCGGGGTGCTGACCGAAGTCGCCGATCGGATGCCGTCCAGCACGGCGGCTTCGACCGCATCGGCCGCGGCAGCCTGGATCTCGACCAAGGCACCGATCCGCTGCATCGGGTCGGTCGGCAGATCGACGGCAGCGGTGGCCAGACCGAAGATCGTGTCGCCGTCGCTGAGGGTGTGCACCGGACGTAACGCTCGGGCCAGCCCGTCGTGGCCGCAGGCAGCGGTCCTGGTGATGTCGGCGACGTCGAGCCGGGCATCGGTCGCAACCACGGCGATGGTGGTGTTCAGGCCGGTGCCGGCCGGGGTGTTCCTGCGGTCGTTGATCAATTCCTCGGCACCCGGAAGCTGCGGGACGCCTCGAGCGTTCACCACCGCGATCGCGCCGACCTGGCAGCTGTGTTCACCGAGCATCACCTGCACCGACGCCGTACCGACTCCGCCCTTGAGCCGCTGGCCTGCCGCCAGTACTCCGGTCCCGGCCCCGACCGTGCCGCGCTCGACCTCGGCTCGCTCCTCGCCGGCCCCCGCCGCGGCCGCCGCCCGGTAGCCCCATTCGGCTTCGGGTCGGGCGGAGAAACGGCCGCCACGGCCCAGGTCGAAGACGGCGGCCGCCGGCACGATCGGCACGATCCCGTCCGGACCGACCGGGAGCCCGCGACCCTGTTCCTCGCACCAACGCTGTACGCCGTGCGCGGTGACGAGTCCGTACGCGCTGCCGCCGGTCAGCGTGACGGCGTCGACCGTCGGCACCAGGGTGCCCGGTGCGAGCGCGTCGGTCTCGTGGGTGCCCGGGCCGCCCCCGCGAACGTCGACGCCGCCGATGGTGCCCGGTGGCGGAAGAACCACGGTGACCCCGGAGAGGTAGCCGTCGCCGACGCGGGAGTGGTGGCCGACCCGGATGCCGGGGACGTCGGTGATCTTGCCGGAGTTGATCTTGGTCTGCACGCTCCTAGCTTTGCAGAACGGGGAGAGCTGAGAGCAGTTGCCGGGTATAGGCGTGGCGCGGATCGGCGTAGAGCTGCTCGGTCGGTCCGCATTCGACGATTCGGCCGGACTGCATCACCGCAACCACGTCGCACAGCTGCCGGATCACGTTCAGGTCGTGAGAGACGAAGATCAGCGTCAGGTCGTGCTGATCGATCAGATCCGACAGCAGACGGAGGACCTGCGCGCGGACCGACACGTCGAGCGCGGAGACAGCTTCGTCGGCGAGCAGGATCGACGGCTCGTTGATCAAGGCCCGAGCGATCGCGATCCGTTGCCGTTGGCCGCCGGAGAACTGGTGCGGGAACCGGTCCGCGGCGGCGGCCGGCAGGCCGACTGCCTCGAGCATGTCGCCGACTCGGTCCCGGCGTACGTCGGATCGGAGTCCACGCAGCGGCTCGGCGACGACATCGCGGACCCGCATCCGGGGATCGAGGGAGGAGTGCGGGTCCTGGAAGACGATCTGCACCTGGTCGCGGAGCGGCCGCAGTCGTCGCCCTCGAACTCCCGCGAGTTCGATGCCTGCAACCTCGGCGGATCCGGCGGTCGGTGTGTCGAGCGCCGACAGCAGGCGGAGCAGGGTCGACTTCCCGGAACCGGATTCGCCGACGATCCCGAACCGTGTCCCGGCGGCCAGGTCGAAACTGACCTGCCGCAGCGCGTGGATCGCCCGACGACCGCCGAAGAGCGAGGTCCGTCCGCGGTGGAAGGTCCGCGTCAGGTCGCGGACGCTGACGACCGGCCGGTCGACGCCGGAGTTGAAGATCGTCGACGCGTCCTCAGCCAGCACGTCGTGCCGTACCGGGGCGGGCAGACCGACGTCGACGCCGGTCGAGCCCGGCGTGATGGGCGATCGCTGTCCCGTTCCCGGTTGGTGAGGGGTCACTGAACTGCCGACACGCCGCAAATTCCGGGGTTTGAGTGACCCCTCGGCGTGGAGGGTGGGGGGTGGGGAGCTGGTGGCGGTGAGGGCGGAGGCGGCGAGCAAGTCTTGGGTGTAGGGGTGGCTGGGCGCGCTGAAGACGCGGTCGATCTCGCCGGACTCGACCAGCACCCCGTCCTTCATGATCAACACCCGTTCGCACAGGCCCGACACCACGGCCAGATCATGGGTGATGAACAGCAGCGCGGAGCCGGAGTCTCGGACCTGGTCTCGCATCAGGTCCAGCACCTGGGCCTGCACGGTGACATCGAGTGCGGTCGTCGGTTCGTCGGCCAGCAGCAGGTCGGGGGAGTTCGCCATCGCCATGGCCAACATCACCCGCTGCCGTTGACCGCCGGACAGCTGATGCGGGTAGGCGTGGGCCGCGACACCCGGGTCGGGCAGTCCGACCTGGTCCAGCAGGCCGACCGCCCGATCTGCTGCGATTCGGGCATCGGTCGAACCGTGCAGGGTGATGATCTCGGCGACCTGCCGGCCGACCTTCATCACCGGGTTCAGGGCGGCCATCGGCTCCTGGAAGATCATCGACATCCGCATTCCGCGCAGCGGTGACATCACCGACTCCGGTGCGGCCAGCAGATCATGATCAACACCGGACAGCCGGATCGACCCGGACGGGTGCAGGTTCTCCGGCAGCAGCCCCATGATCGACAGACAGGTGAGCGACTTGCCGGACCCGGACTCACCGATCAGCCCGACCCGCTCGCCCGGGTCGATAGCGAAGTCGAGATCGCGGATCAGCGGCGCATCGGGGCCGGTCACCGTCAGGTTCTTGACCTCCAGCAGCGTCATCGGCGTTCCGATCGTGGGTCGAGGCGGTCCCGCAGACCGTCGCCGAGCAGGTTGAATCCGAGCACGGTGAGCGCGATCGCAACACCCGGCCAAACCGTCAGCAGCGGATTGCCGAAGATGTGCGTCTGTGCCTCCTGCAGCATCCGTCCCCAGCTCGGTGTCGGCGGCGGCGTACCAAGTCCGAGGTAGGAGAGCGCAGCTTCGGCCAGTACGGCGACGGCGAAGTTCACCGATGCCTGCACGATCAATACACCGGCGATGTTGGGCAGCACGTGGCGGACCGCCATGAACCAGCCGCCGCGACCGGCGGCCCGGGAAGCGGCAATGTACTCCCGGCTCATCACCTGCAGGGTTCCGCTGCGGGCGATCCGGGCGAACGCCGGTGCGGTGCCGATACCGAGCGCGATCATCGCGGTCAGTGTGCCGGCACCGAAGACCGCGCCGAAGATGATCGCCAGCAGCAGTGCGGGGAACGCCTGCATGATGTCGTTCCAGCGCATCAGCCACCGCCCGGCACGACGGTCGGTGATGCCGGCGGCGACCCCGAGCGGGATCCCGATCACAGCTGCCACCGCGACCGCGACCACTCCGACGAACAGGCTGGTGCGGCTGCCGACCAAGATCGCGGAGAACACGTCGTGCCCGAAGTTGTCGGTGCCCAGCCAGTGCGCCGCCGACGGGCCCTGGAGTCGGACGCTCGCATCCACCACGGTGGGGTCGTACGGCGTCCAGACGAACGACAGCAGGCAGCACAGCGCCACCGCTGCCACCAGCACGGTCCCGATCAGCAGACTCGGATTCGGCCGGCCGCGGCGCGCCGGACGGTCGGTGCTGACCTGAGGCATCAGCGGTGCGGCACTCATCGTGAGCTCCGCAGCCGGGGGTCGATCACGGTGTAAAGCAGATCGACCAACAGATTGATCAACAGCACCAGGACGACGATCACCATCACGATCGCCTGGATCTCGACCAGGTCCCGGTTCTGTACCGAGAAGACGAGCAGGCTGCCCAGGCCGGGCACCACGAACACCGACTCGATCACGATCGCCCCGACCAGGAGTGCGGCCAACTCGATCCCGCCGACGGTCAACACCGGGATCAGCGCGTTCCGCAAGCCGTGCCGCAGCAGTGCGCGTAGCGGCGTCAATCCCTTCGACCGGGCTGTCCGCATGAAATCCTCACGGCTGATCTCCAGCACCGCGGAGCGGACGTAACGGCTCAGGATCGCTCCTTGGATCAGCCCCAGGGACAGTGCCGGCAGGATCAGATAGGACAGGAAGGGGCCTACCCCCTCGATCGGTGCGGCCCAGCCGCTGGACGGGAGCCAGCCGAGCGTCACCGCGAAGATGATCACCAGCAACAGTCCGGCGAGGAAGCCCGGCACCGCCACCAACAGCTGGCTCAGCGCGCTGACCAGGGTTCCGCAGGCCGTGCCCTCACGGTAGGCGGCAACGATGCCCACCGGCAGCGCCACCGCCACTGCGATGATCATCGCCGACACGACCAGGATCAGCGACACCTGCAGATGATCGAAGACCTCCGGTCCGATCGGCTGCCGGGTGACGTAGGAGGTGCCGAGATCACCACGGAAGAAGCCGGAGATCCAATCCAGGTAACGGAGTGGAGCGGGACGGTCCAGGCCGAGCTCCTGTCGCAACTGTGCGACCGCCTCCGGCGTGGCCTGGACGCCAAGCATCGTCCGGGCCACGTCGCCGGGCAGGATCGACAGCAGTGCGAAGACGACGACCGACGCCACCAGTGCGGTCAGCAGGAAGATCCCCGCTCGCCGAAGCAGCCGCCACACCATGATCAGGACGGATTGGACACGGCAGTGAGGTCCAGCGAAACACCGGTGTCGTTGGTCTGCAGGCCCTGCACCGATGCGGTGCTGACGACGATGTTCGGAGCGTTGTAGAGCCAGTCGCCCGGGGCCTCGTGGACCAATGTGTCGACCACCTGATGCATTGCGTCGGTATAGGCCGTCTCACCCGGTGCGGCCGCGGCAGCGTCCAACTGCTTGCGCACCTGGGGGCTGTCGAAACTCCAGTAATAGTCCGGATTGCCGTAGTTGACGATGTTGCGTGGCTCGACGTGATTGATCACGGTCAGGTCGTAGTCGTGCTGGGTGAACGTCTTCTCCAGCCAGACCGCCGGGAACTCCTGAGTCTCCAGCTTCGCCGTCACGCCGATCTTGGCCAGGTCGGACTTCACCACCTGGGAGATCGTCTGGGCGTAGGACAGGCTCGGCACCGTGAAGGTGACGGTCAGGTCGGATTTGCCGGCCTCGGCCAACAGTTGCTTGGCCTTGGCCGGGTCGTAGGGGTATTCCTTCGACAGGTCCTCATACCACGGGTCGGTCGGCGGGACCGGCGCTCCCAGCACCGTGCCGTAGCCGTTGGTCGCGGTGGTGTTCACGGCATCGCGATCGACGCCGTACATGATCGCCTGCCGGACCCGTACGTCATCGAACGGTTCCCGGGAAGGATTCATCGACATCACCACAATGCCTTGGGTGGTGCCGGTGGTCACCTTGAACTGATCATCGGACTCGAATTGCTTCACCTGATCGGCAGCCTGGGTTTGATAGACGACATCGAGTTGACCGCTGCGGAGCGCGTTCACCGGCGCATTGGCATCGGTGTAGTAGCGCAACGTCACCTCGCTCAGCTTGGTCGGTTCGCCCCAGTAGTCCGGGTTCTGCTTCAAGATCAACGTCTCGTTGCGGTTGTAGCTGTCCAGCAGGTAGGGACCGGTGCCGATCGCCTCGGTCGCCAGCTTGTCCACCGCATCCGGATCGAACATCGCGCCGAGTGGGCCGGCCAGCCAGAACAGCAGATTGTTGTCCGGCTGCTTCAGCTTGATCGACAGCTCGGTGTCGGAGGTCACGCTGACTTCGTCGATCGCCGCCAGGTAGCTGGGTGTGTTCGCCTTCCACTCCGGCACCCGGTCCAGGTTGAACTTCACCGTCTCCGCGGTGAACGGGGCGCCGTTGCTGAAGGTGATGCCTTCGCGGAGGACGAAGTCGTAGGTCAGGCGATCGTCGCTGATCGTCCAGGACTTGGCCAGCAGCGGGTTGACCTGGCCCTCGTCGTCCAGCTTCACCAGGCCCTCGTACACGTTGTACATCAACGCCTGCGGGATCGCCGCGCCGGCGGTCTGGGTCATATCCAGGTTGGCCGGAGCTGCGCCGAGGCCGACCGAGAGGGTGGTCTGCGCGGACCCGGTGCCTTGGCTGCCGGGCGTGTCTCCGGCACCCGCGGAGCAGGCGGTCGCGATCAGGCTGAGCACGCCGATCAGCGCCACCAGGGCCCAGGTTCGGCGGCGCCCGGCGTGAAATCGGGATCGCATCCTCATCTCAACGCCCTTCTGTCGTTTGTCCATTGTCATCCGACTCTGCCCAGATCCGTGGCCATTCCCGGACTGCCGATGACGGCCGTTCGGATTCGAAGAAGGCGGCCGCGGCCAACAACTCCCGGTCGCCGAAGCGACGACCAGCCAACTGGATCCCGATCGGCCGTCCGTCGGTCGTGAATCCCGCGTTCACCGTGATCGCCGGCTGGCCGGACATGTTGTACGGCAGACAGAATCCGATGTGGTCCATCGCATGTTCGACATCATTGCTGGGCATCGGCCAGTCAGCCGGATAGGTGGCCTGCGGTGAGACGGCGGAAAGCACAAGATCATAGTCTGCGGTCGCGGCCAGGGTCTCCCGGGCGATCTGCAGCTGGGCGTCGCTGCCGTCGACCGCCTCCGGGCCGGTCAGGCCGGCACCGGCACGGCACCACTCGGCGACGAACGGCAGCAGCATCTCCCGGCGCTCCTCGGGCAGCCGCAGGTAGTCGTTCCAATGGCCGACCCGCCAGAATCGATCCACCCGCTGCAACAGTTCCGGTCGGAGGAAGCCCGGGATCGGGACAATGGTCGCCCCGGCTCCGGCGAACACCGTTGCCGCCGACTCGACGGTGTCCAGGATCTCCGAGTCTGTCGGAGTGCCGCAGCCGGCGTCGGTGAGCAGCGCGATCCGAAGACGTGCCGGGTTGAGGCCAGGCTCTGTCCAGTCGGCATCTGTCCGGTCGACATCTGTCCAGCTGGGCGCGTCCGTCGGCAGGCTGTACGGGTCACGGATATCGGGGCCGGCCAGAATTCGGAGCACTGCCGCCGCATCGGCGACCGTACGCGTCAGCGGCCCGATCGTCCGCCCGATGTACGGCGGGTCGACCGGGATCCGACCGAAACTCGGCTTGAAACCCACGCAGCCGTTCCAGTGCGACGGCAGCCGGATCGACCCGCCGATGTCGCTGCCCAGGTTGATCGGGGCGTAGCCGGCCGCGGTCGCCGCACCGGCCCCTGAACTCGATCCGCCGACGTTCCAGTCGGCGTTCCAGGCATTGCGGGTGGTCGGATGCAGGGACGAGACGCCGGAGGACAACATGCCCCAGTCCGGCATTGTCGTCTTGCCCAGCACCACTGCGCCGGCGGCGATCAGCCGGTCCATGATCGGCGCGTTGCGTTCGGCCGGGACCGGTGGCGTCGCGGCGGTTCCCCAGCGGGTCGGCTCACCGGCGACGTCGACGTTTTCCTTGATCGTCACCGGGACGCCGTCCAGCGGCGACAGTGGAGCGCCGGCACGCCAGCGCTGCTTGCTGGCCTCGGCCGCAGCTTGCGCCCGGTCGGCGTAGACGGTCTGCATGGCGTGCAGGACCGGGTCGGCGGCAGCGATCCGGGAGAGTGCGGACTCGGTCGCCTCAACCGGAGACAGGTCGCCGGAGGCATAGCCGGCTTGCAGTGCGGCGACGTCGGCCACGGGTACCTCCTCGGACAGGTCAGGGGTACGTTATCGGCGCCGCCCACCGGATCGGCACCGGCCCACGAGCTCGGGCCGGGGTTGCCGCTCGGAGGTTCTCCGGACAGCGCCGCGACGGCGAGAAGGCCTTGTCCTAGGGTTGGGGCCGACACCAGGCCCTGCCTGAGAAGAGCACGCACTGCTGAGAACAAGAACGCACTGCCCGAGAGAAGATGGGAACGCCGATGTCCTACATCAGTAACGATCCGGCCCGTTTCAGCGAGGAAGCGACCGCAGGTTTCGTCGCCGCTCATGCCGATCTGGTCCGGGCGGTCCCGGGTGGAGTGGCACGACGTACGGCGACCCCGGCCGGACAGCCGGCCGTGGTGATCGGTGGTGGCTCGGGTCACTATCCGGCGTTTGCGGGTCTGGTCGGTCCGGGATTGGCCTCCGGGGCTGCCGTCGGCAATGTGTTCGCCTCGCCTTCCGGGCAGCAGGTCTACGACGTCGCCAAGGCGGTCGAGAACGGCGGCGGTGTGTTGCTGACCTGCGGCAACTACGCCGGGGACGTACTGAACTTCAATCAGGCCCGGGAGCGGCTGCGGGCCGAGGGCATCGACGCCGAGACCTTCTTCGCGACCGACGACATCTCCTCGGGCAGCGCGGAGGAGACCGAGAAGCGTCGTGGCATCGCCGCGGCTCTGGCCGTCTACAAGGTCGCCTCCGCCGCCGCCGAAGCAGGGAAGGACCTGCAGCAGATCACCGAGCTCGCCAGCCGGGTCAATTCCCGGTGCCGGACACTCGGTGTCGCCTTCTCCGGCTGCACCCTGCCCGGGGCGACCGAGCCGCTGTTCACCGTTCCGG
>NHCFJ02800__coassemble_1960_pt1 | contig 11597 bp, 8 predicted proteins | sample NHCFJ02800__metabat2_high_PE_002 | metagenome-assembled genome bin NHCFJ02800
GTGCAGGAAGCGGCCGCGGTCGCCTCGGTGGTCAACGGCGGGGTCTACCACAGCCCGACCGTGATCAAGTCGGCCAGCAACGCCGACGGATCGGCGGTACAGCTGGATCGCCCCGAGCCGCGCCGAGTGATCTCGAAGGAGTCATCGGCACAGGTACGGGATCTGATGGAGTCGGTGGTCGCACGGTCATCCGCCAGCCGGGATGCGCTGATGCTCAACAACTACAGCAGCGGCGGCAAGACCGGTACGGCCGAGCGGTACGAGCCGAGCTGTGGCTGCTATCGCGGCTACGTCACCTCCTTCATCGGATTCGCACCGCTGGACGACCCGAAGCTGCTGACTTACGTCGTGGTGGACAACCCGCGGCGCGGTGACAGCGGCACCGGTACCGCGGCGCCGACCTACAAGGACATGATGGAGCTGGCGCTGCCGCGCTACAGCATCGTTCCGGACCAGAAGAACAAGGCCACCGGCGAGGCCAAGATGGATCGCCCGCTGGAGTGGTGAGCGGGGGTGGCCGGGTCGAACGGCTCCACGATTCCCGGCGACTCGCCTTCGCCCGGTAGCGTCAGCGCCGTGGCAGCAGCACGTTCATCGAGTGGGTCTCGTCCGACTCGGGTCGATCCGTACCCGGTGACCGGACTCCAGCGTCTGCTGGGTGCGGAGCTGGCGCCCGGGTCCGGCGCCGCCGACCAGGCCGTGACCGGAGTGGCGTTCGACTCCCGGCAGGTGCAGCCGCAGGACCTGTACCTGGGCCTGCCCGGGGAGCACACCCATGGTGCCCGGTTCGCTCAGGCGGTTCGGGACGCCGGTGCGTCGGCAATCCTGACCGACCGGAGCGGGGCAGACCTGGTCCGGGACCAGATCGGCAACTCGCTGCCGGTGCTGGTGGTGGCTGATCCGCGGCAGGCGATGGCGATCGCTGCGGCCGAGGTGTACGGCCGCCCGGCCACGAAGTTGATCATGTTCGGGGTTACCGGCACCAACGGCAAGACCACCACCAGTTTGCTGTTGTCGGCGGCTCTGACGGCGGTCGGCCGCAGCTGCGGTGTGATCGGCACGTTGGGTTATTTCCTGGACGGCGAGGAGCTGGCGCTGGCCCGGACCACGGTCACCACCCCGGAGTCGGCCGATCTGCAGGCGCTGCTGGCGATCATGGTCGAACGCGGCGCCGAGGTTGTGGTGATGGAGGTGTCCTCCCATGCGCTGACCTTGGGGCGGGCCGACCAGATCGTCTTCGACGTCGCCGGTTTCACCAACTTCGGCCGCGACCACCTCGACTTCCACGGCACCGTCGAGGCCTACTTCGAGGCCAAGGCGCAGCTCTTCACCGCCGAACGCGCGCGCCGGGCGGTGATCAACATCGACGACGAGCGAGGTCCGGAACTGATCTCCCGGGCGGCGACAACCGGTCTGCCGGTCGCCACCACCAGCACCGCCGAGTGTCGTCCGACCTCCGATCCGGTGCCGGTCCCCGATACCGATCATGATCATTATCGGTGCGTCAGCTGCGACCTGGCGCTCGATCCGGTACCGGTGCGGTTCGCCACACCGCGGACCGAGTTCGCGTTCCGCCTCGGCCTGCCGGGAACGTACAACGTGGCGAACGCGATCACGGCTTTGGCGATGCTGGACCAGGCCGGCATCGATGCCCGGAAGGCGGCCGAAGGGCTGACCGAGGCCAAAGTGCCCGGGCGGCTGCAACGGGTCGATCTCGGCGACGACGCCCCCCGTGCCTATGTCGACTTCGCGCACACCCCGCAAGCCGTACGCTCCGTGCTCAGCGAACTCGCTGCCGGAGTCGGCCAGGGCCGGTTGATCTGCGTCGTCGGCTGCGGCGGTGACCGGGATCGGAAGAAGCGTGGCCCGATGGGTGCGGTGGCGGCCGAACTGTCCGATCTGCTGATCATCACTGACGACAACCCGCGGACCGAGGATCCGGCCGCGATCCGTTCCGCGATGCTCGCAGGTGCTCGGCAACAGGTCGCCGACCAGGAACGGCAGGTCACCGTGATCGACGGCGGCGACCGAGCGTCCGCGATCCGGCGTGCGCTGGACGAGGCGACCCCGGACGACGTGATCGCTGTTCTGGGCAAGGGACACGAGCGGGGCCAGGAAGTCGCGGGCACCATCCTGCCCTTCGACGATGCCGATCAGGTGCTGGCCGGCTGGCAGCGGTCGGTGGGTTCGGCAGGAGGACGACCATGATCGACAACACCGTCGCGGAACTGGCCTCGCTGATCGAGGCGCAGGTCGAGCTCGACGGCTCCGCCCCGGATCCAGCCATGCTGGAGGCGAACGTCACCGACCTCGTCTATGACTCACGCAACGCCAAGCCGGGCAGCCTGTTCGTCGCCTTCGTCGGCGAACATGTGGACGGCCACGAGTACGCCGAACGGGCGATCCGGGCCGGAGCGGTCGCAGCCATCACTGCCCATCCGGTGCCCGGTGTCCTGTGTCTGGTTGTGCCGGACCCGCTCTCCGCGATGGGCCTGATCGGCCGACACGTGATCAAGATCGCCAAGCAAGCTCATCCCGGCAGCGACGGCCGTGATCACGAAGGTTTGCGGGTGATCGGCATCACCGGCTCGGCCGGCAAGACCACCACCAAGGACCTGTTGGCCCAGATCCTGGAGCGGGTCTCCGCGGTCGTCGCTCCCCGGGAGTCGATGAACAACGAGATCGGTCTGCCGACCACAGCGAGCTGGGTGACGGCCGACACCGACTATCTGATCGCAGAGATGGGCGCCAAAGGTCTCGGACACATCCGCTATCTGTGCGAGATCACCCCGCCTGACATCGGTCTGGAACTCAACGTCGGACGCGCTCATCTGGGCACCTTCGGCAGTCAGGATGCCATCGCACAGACCAAGGGCGAACTGGTCGAGACGCTGCCCACCGATGGGGTCGCGGTGCTCAACGCCGGTGATCCTCGTGTGTGGGCGATGCGCGCCCGGACGACTGCCAAGGTGATCAGCTTCGCCGTCGACGGCGACGACCTCCCCGCAGACCTCGGTGACGCTGAGCTGCCGGATGTCTACGCCGCCGACCTGGTCCCCGATGATCTTGATCGGTGGGGATTCGAGCTACGGCTGGGCGCCGCTGTTGGCGCGGTTCAGTTGCGGATCCTGGGTAAGCATCAGGTCGGCAATGCGGTGGCCGCGGCAGCGGCCGCATTTGCCGCCGGTGTCGCGCCGTCGGTGATCATCGACACCCTGAACGAGGTCGGCACCCGTTCGCACTGGCGGATGGAGTTGCACCAGCTCGACTCCGGTGCCGCGCTGATCAACGACGCGTACAACGCCAATCCGGTCTCGGTGACGGCAGCGCTGGCGACGCTGGCGCGGATCGGCCGGAACCGCAAGGCGGATCGGCCGCAGGCACGGACTGTTGCCGTGCTGGGCGAGATGCTGGAGCTGGGGGAGACCTCGGAGCAGTTGCACACCGAGGTCGGCGCAGCGCTGGTCGAACTGGGGGTCGATCGACTGATCACCATCGGGTCGGGGGCCGATCCGATCCGGGCCGGTGCACTGGCCGCCGGGCTCGACCCGGGCGCCGCGTCCGGGGTGCCGGACAAGCGGGATGCGGTGGAATTGCTGGCCGACCTGAGGGCCGGGGACGTGGTGTTGATCAAGGCCTCCCGCGACGTCGGGCTGGAGACCATCAGCGAGCAGCTGCTCGGAGCGGGGTAGAACGACACGTGATCGCTATCGCGACAGCGGGCGTGCTGGCCCTGCTCGGTGCCCTGTTCGGCACCAGGATCGCCATTGGTGTGTTCAGCCGGCGCGGGCTCGGGCAGCCGTTTCGGGACGGCACACCGGACAGTCACCAGATCAAGCGGGGAACACCGACGATGGGTGGTCTGGTGATCATCCTCGCGGTCGATCTGGCCTACCTGCTGGCGAAGTTGATCACCCTGGAGACGCCCAGCCTGTCCGCCTGGTTGGTGCTGTTCCTGATCAACGGCCTGGCGGTGGTGGGTTTCCTGGACGATTGGCTGAAGGTCACCCGACAGCACTCCCGCGGACTGCCCGGCTGGTTCAAGATCTTCGGCCAGGTGCTGATCGGTGGGCTGTTCGCCGTCGCTGCGCTGAACTTCCCTGATGCACGCGGGGTTCCGCCGGCATCGCCGTACATCTCCTTCCTCCGCGACGTTCCACCCCAGCTGCCGGTAGCGGTGGCGGTGATCTGGATCCTGCTGATGATCGTCGGTGCCAGCAACGGGGTGAATCTGACCGACGGCCTGGACGGTCTCGCCGCAGGCGCCTGCGCGATGATCTTCGGTGCCTACGCCTTGATCAACATCTGGCAGTACAACCAGTCCTGCGCGCGGTTCGCCTCGGCCGGACCGAACTGCTACGAGGTCCGCGATCCGTACGACCTGGCCGCTGTCGCACTGGCGATCTCGGGTGCCTGTTTCGGCTTCCTCTGGTGGAACGCGAAACCCGCCAAGATCATCATGGGCGACACCGGGGCGCTCTCCTTGGGTGGCGCGATGGCGGCCTTCGCGGTCTTCACCCGGACCGAACTGCTGCTGATCCTGATCGGCGGGTTGATGGTGATCGAGGTCGGTTCACTGGTGCTGCAGACGAGCTATTTCAAGGCCACCCGGCGGCTGACCGGGACCCCGAAGCGGCTGTTCAAGAACTCGCCCCTGCACAACCATTTCGAGATGGTCGGGTGGGGCGAGGTGACGATCGTGATGAGATTCTGGATCATTGCCGGCCTGTGCGTGGCAGCCGGTCTCGGCCTGTTCTACGCCGAGTGGCTGGTGGGTTGAGATGGAAGGACGACGGTGAGCACGAACGCGTGGCTGGAGACGGCTGACGGGGCCAGCGATTGGTCCCGGGCGCAGGTGGTGGTGGCCGGGCTCGGCGTGGCCGGGTTCGCGGCCGCCGACGGCCTGCTCGAGTTCGGTGCCCAGGTGACTGTGCTCGATCACGGGGACCCGGACCGGCTCAGCGACCGGGCCCAGATCCTGGAGACCCTCGGCGCGGACGTTCGACTCGGTCCGGGTGCCACCGACCGACTGCCGCCGAACACGGATCTGGTGATCACCACCGGCCTTCCGCCGCATCAGGCGATGATGGTGCAGGCGCGCGAGCAGGGGGTGCCGGTGTGGAGTGAACCGGAACTGGCCTGGCGGCTGATGCAGCCCAACAAGCAGGTTCCGTGGCTGGGCATCACCGGCACCAACGGCAAGACCACCACCACCGAGATGCTGGCCTCGATGCTGACAGCGGCCGGGCTGCGGACCGCAGCCGTGGGCAACATCGGCCGGCCGTTGATGGAGATCGTGCTGGATCCCGAGCCGTACGACGTGCTCGCCGTCGAGTTGTCGGCGCAGCAGTTGCACCGGACGTCGACGCTGTCGCTGCATTCGGCCGTGGTGCTCAACCTGCATCCCGATCACATGGAATGGCACGGCACCCCGGAGCAGTACGCCGCCGACAAGGCCAAGATCTTCGAGCGGGTCCGGCATTCCTGCGTCTATAACGTCGCCGAGGAGGCCACCATGCGGATGGTGGAGGAGGCCGACGTGATCGAGGGGGCACGGGCGATCGGCTTCACGCTCGGCGTACCGAAGGTGTCGATGCTCGGGGTGGTGGAGGACATCCTGGTCGACCGGGCCTTCGTCGAGCAGCGGCAGACGTCGGCGATCGAGTTGGGCACCTTGGCCGACATCGCTCCCGGCAGTGGCGGTGCCGGGGCGGCTCCGCACAATGTCGCCAACGCGTTGGCGGCTGCGGCGCTGGCTCGTTCCTTCGGTCTGAAACCGGCCGCCGTCCGGGACGGTCTGCGCGCGATGCAGGTCGGCGGCCACCGGATCCAGACCGTCGGCGAGATCGACGGTGTGCGCTACATCGACGACTCCAAGGCGACCAACCCGCACTCCGCGCACGCGTCGCTGACCGCCTTCGACTCGGTGGTGTGGGTCGCCGGAGGCCAGGCCAAGGGAGTCGACTTCGACGACTTGGTCCTCGATCACCGTGATCGGCTGCGCGGTGCGGTGCTGCTCGGCGTCGATCGGGACCGGATCGCGCAGGCCCTGGCCCGACACGCGCCGCAGGTCCCGGTGATCAGCGTCGCCGACACCGACACTAGAGCCATGGCTCGGGTCGTCGAGGCGGCCGCATCGCTGGCTCGACCCGGCGATGTGGTGCTGATGGCACCGGCGTGCGCGAGCCGTGACATGTACAACGACTACGCCGAACGCGGAGAAGCCTTCGCCGCGGCGGTGCAGGAGCAGCAGTCTGGAACGGTCGGAGGGGCCGGAGGGGAGTGACGGGCGTGGCGACGACCGACGTACAGGATGGACGCGGCAGTCGGTCCGCACAATCTGCTACGTCGCGCCGAACCCGATCGTCGTCCAAGACCGGTGCTAAGCCGGGACGGCTCGACTGGATCAAGATCACCCTGGACAAACCTCTGGCCAGCTTCCATCTGGTGCTGGCTTCGGCCGGGATGCTGGTCGCGCTCGGGCTGATGATGGTGCTGTCCAGCTCCAGCGTCTACGCGCGCCAGATGACCGACGACGCGTACTACTACTTCAAGCGCCAGGCGGTGTTCCTGGTGGTCGGTCTGATCGCCGCCTTCGTGGTGACGAAGATGTCTCGGCCGATGCTGCGAGTGCTCGGCTGGGTGGCGCTGTTCGTCTCCGCCGGACTGTTGATCTTGACCTACACCTCGCTCGGTCGGGAGGTCAACGGCAACCGGAACTGGTTGGAACTGGGGCATCCGCTGCTCACCCTGCAGCCGTCGGAGTTCGCCAAGTTGGCGATGATCATCTGGGCCGCTGATGTGCTGGCCCGCAAGGACAAACTGCTCGACCAGCCCAAGCACCTGCTGATCCCGTTCCTGCCGGTCACCGGTTTGATGGTGCTGCTGGTGGTCTTCCAGGGAGACGCCGGGACTGCGGTGGTGATGGCGGCGATCGTCGCCGGCATCCTGTGGATCGTCGGTGCGCCGATGCGGATCTTCCTCACCCTCGGAGTCGTCGGCGCCGCGGGCGTGGTCGGCCTGTTCGTCACCAGCCCGAACCGGATGACGCGCCTGCTGGCCTTCCTGAACCCGGGCACCGACATCGACGGCTCCAATCTGCAGGCCACGGTGGCCATGCACGGGATCGCCTCCGGTGGCTGGTGGGGTGTCGGGCTCGGCGCCAGCCGACAGAAGTGGGGCAGCCTGCCCGAGGCGCACACCGACTTCATCTTCGCCGTGATCGGGGAGGAACTCGGGCTGTTCGGCAGCCTCGCCGTGCTGGCGATGTTCCTGGTACTCGGCTACGCCGGCCTGCGGATCGCGGCCCGGTCGGACCAGAAGTTCTACCGCTACCTGGCCGCCGGGGTCACCTCCTGGTTCATGTTCCAGGCGCTGTTCAATCTCGGTGTGGTGCTGCGGATGCTGCCGATCGCCGGGGTGCCGCTACCGCTGCTGTCCTATGGTGGGTCGGCGCTGATGGCGAACGTGGTCGCCGTCGGATTGTTGATCGCCTGTGCTCGGAACGAACCCGCGGCCCGCAGACTGCTGACTCGGTCGACCCGCCCGGTGCATCCGGAGATGACCACAGTCGTCGACGATCGCCGGACTCGGAAGGGTCGGACTGTGAAGGGGAAGAAGCGTTGAGCCATCGTGTCGTGCTGGCCGGCGGGGGATCGGCCGGGCACACCTCACCGCTGATCGCCACCGCGGAGAAGTTGCGGGCCCTCGAGCCCGAGATCGTGTTGACCGCGATCGGCACTCCGCGCGGGCTGGAGGTGCAGACCATCCCGGCAGCAGGACTGCCGCTGGAGTTGATCCCGCCGGTGCCGATGCCGCGTCGCCCCGGGGCCGATCTGCTGAAACTGCCGTTCCGCTTGGGTTACGCGGTCTCGGCCGCGGCCAAGATTCTCCGCGCGGCTGAGGCTGACGTCCTGCTCGGCTTCGGCGGGTACGTGTCCACCCCGGCCTATCTGGCAGCCAAGCGGCTCGGCGTACCGATCGTCATCCACGAGCAGAACGCCCTGCCGGGAATGGCGAATCGACTCGCCGCTCGACTGACCCCCCATGTCGAAACGTCGTTCCCGGACACTCCGCTGCCGCACGCCAATTGGGTCGGGCTGCCGTTGCGGGAGTCGATCACGTCGCTCGCGCAGGCCGGACCCGAGGAGCGCCGACGGCTGCAGGAGTCGGCTCGGGCTGAGCTGGGGCTGGAACAGGACACGCCGACCGTTGTTGTCACCGGTGGTTCGCAGGGAGCGGTACGGATCAACACGGCCGTCACCGAGGCGCGGTCGGAGCTGCTGGCGCAGGGGATCCAGATCCTGCACCTGCTCGGCGGCAAGAACATCACCGAGGCCGACGTGCCGGTGACCGATCCGCAGACCGAGGTGAGCTACCGGCCGGTGGGGTTCGTCACTGAGATGGAGAAGGCCTACGCCGCCGCGGACCTGATGGTCAGCCGGGCCGGTGCCAACTCCACCTTGGAGGCAGCCTTGCTCGGCATCCCCGCCCTGCTCGTTCCCTATGCCGTGGGCAACGGCGAGCAGGCCCGGAACGCCTCCGCGGTGGTGAAGGCCGGCGGTGCCAAGCTGCTCGACGACGCCACCCTGACCGGGTCGGAGCTGGTGGACGAGGTATCAGCGATTCTGGACCATCCGGAGGTGCACGCGACGATGGCCGAGGCGGCACGCAGCGTGGCCTCGCCGGAGGCAGCACAGCGATTGGCGGAGCTGACCCTGGAGGTCGCCCGCACTGGTCGGAAGAAGGCGTAGGGGCACGGCATGGCACTGATCGAACCCATCGAGATCCCGGATCCGACCAGCCTCGGCCCGGTGCACTTCATCGCCATCGGTGGCTCCGGGATGAACGGTGTCGCCACCGTTTTCGCCCAACGCGGCATCGAGGTGAGCGGCAGTGACCGGTCCGATTCGGACTACCTGCAGTCGCTGTCCGGGATCGGCGTCCGCACCCACGTCGGGCATGCCGCAGAGCAGCTCGGTGACGCCCGTACGGTGGTTGCCTCTTCGGCGATCCGGGAGACGAACCCCGAGCTCGCGGAGGCCCGCCGCCGTGGGTTGACCGTGCTGCACCGCAGCGTTGCGCTGGCGGCTCTGATGCGGGAGAAGCGTGGCATCTCGGTTGCCGGCACCCATGGCAAGACCACCACCACCGCGATGATCGCCCATCTGCTCACCGCTCTCGACGCCGACCCTTCGTACGTGATCGGGGGCGCGCTGCACGGCGAGCAGGGACGACCCAAGACCGGCGGCCGGTTCGGGACGGGTCCGGACTTCGTTGTCGAGGCCGACGAGTCCGACGGTTCGTTCCTGCAGTATCCGACCGAGATCGCGGTGGTCACCAACATCGACCCCGACCACCTGGTCAACTGGGGCACCCCGGAGAACTACCACGCCGGCTTCCTCCGCTTCGTCACCGGCGCCGGCGTTCGTCTGCTGGTGATCAGTGCCGACGATCCGGGCACGATCGAGCTGACCCGACGGCTGACCGACGGATCGCGGGACGACGTCCCGCAGATCGTCACCTTCGGCCGCGATCCGAGGGCCGACATCGTCATCTCCGACGAGTCCTACGCCGGGCTCGGCTCCACCTTCACCGTCACCGACCGTCAACCTCGACCTGCCGATGAGACTGCCGATGAGACTGCCGGGGAGATCGAGATCCGGCTGCTCGTGCCGGGCGACTACAACGTGCTGAACGCCGCCGCGGCGTATGCGGTGGCGTCCCGGCTGGGCTACCCACCGGAGCGGATCCGGGACGGTCTCGGCACCTTCCCCGGCACCTACCGACGCTTCCAGCTGGTCGGCACCGCCGACGACATCCGGGTGTTCGACGACTACGCCCACCATCCGACCGAAGTGGTCAACACCGTTCGGGCAGCGCGACGGGCGGTGGACGAGAGCGGTGCCGGGCGACTGGTCGCGGTGATGCAGCCGCACCTCTACACCCGCACCCGGGACTTCTGGCAGGAGTTCGGCCAAGCTCTCGCACCCGCGGACGAAGCGGTGGTGATGGATGTCTGCGGCGACCGGGAGGACCCGATCGAGGGCATCACCGGCCGGCTGGTCGCCGACGCCGTCCCCGACCACACCGCCCATGTCACCTACGAACCGGACTGGGACGCGACCGCGGACACCGTGGCTCGGGTCGCTCGCCCGGGCGACCTGGTGATCACCCTCGGCTGCGGCGACGTGACCAAGGTGGCGCCGCTGATCGTCGCGGCGATCGACCGCACCCGTCGATCGGGGGAGTCGCCATGACGCTCAGCCCACCCGACGTGCGGTCGGCAGGGAAGGACGAGGACACCGTGTTCCTGGTCCGGCAACGTCGCAAGCGCCGCCGTCGGCTGATCCTGCGGATCACCATCCCGCTGCTGGTGCTGGCCTTGATCATCGCCGGGATCTGGGTGGTCGGCTTCTCCTCGGTGTTGGCGGTGCAACGTACCCAGGTCAGTGGGACGAGCACCCTGGAGGTCGAGCGGGTGGAGCAGATCGCCGACGTCCCGATCGGTGCGCCGCTGGCCCGGGTCGACCTGGAAGCGGTGCAGGCCCGGGTGGCCAAGATCTCCCGGATCGAGTCGGTGCAGGTCGATCGGCGCTGGCCCGACACCGTACAGATCAGGGTGGTCGAACGGACGCCGGTGTTCGCCGTGCCGCAAGGCCAACGGGCACTGTTGGTCGACCGCTTCGGTGTCGCCTATCTGTCGGTGCCGGTCACCAAGGCTGCCGAGCTGCCGAAGGTGACGATCCGTGATCCGGAGTTGTACGAGCCGTTGGCCGAAGTCGCGTCGGCGCTCCCGGAGAAGTTGACCGACCGGCTTGCGCGGATCGAGGGCAACAGCAGGGACTCGATCGAACTGCATCTCAAGGACGGCCGCACCGTCTTCTGGGGCAGCGAATCGGAGTCGGCGTTGAAGGCGAAGGTGGCGGTGGTGCTGTTGAAGCAGGACGGCGACTACTTCGACGTCTCTGCACCCGGTAGCCCCGCCGTACGATGACCCCCCCTCGGGAGTGTGTTGGGTGGGTCGCGTTCCATGATCAACAAGGTGATCAAGGTCAAGTAGAACTTGAGACAAAATCACTGATTTCGGCGCCGATCCGGCGCGCCGGGGATGTCGTGTGGACTTTCCGCTGACGCACCTCATAACGTAACGGTCACGCCTCGGTCTGGACTCGGAGTCTTCCCCGTTGACCTCAGGTTGAGACTGATGTCGGACGGTGCCGAATAGGTACGGCTCCGGCACGGTCGAGACTTCGTCTTCCATGGGTCGAGATGGGGCACCCGAAACGCAAGGTCGACATCGTTGATCAAGCGGCCAGATCAACCGGTCACGGTTGCAAAGTAGCGGCAGGAGAAGAGGCGGATCAGTGGTCACGGCATCACAGAACTACCTGGCGATCATCAAGGTGGTCGGCGTCGGTGGCGGCGGCGTCAACGCGGTGAACCGGATGATCGAGGCCGGGCTGCGCGGCGTTGAGTTCATCGCGGTCAACACCGACGCCCAAGCGCTGCTGATGAGCGACGCCGACGTCAAGCTCGACATCGGCCGGGACCTGACCCGGGGCCTCGGCGCCGGCGCCGACCCAGACAAGGGCCGG
>NHCFJ02800__coassemble_1963_pt1 | contig 11518 bp, 10 predicted proteins | sample NHCFJ02800__metabat2_high_PE_002 | metagenome-assembled genome bin NHCFJ02800
GCCACCGGAGGGCGTCCAGGGCGCCAAGACCTACAAGGGCAATCTGCGCAAGCTCTACGACAGCGAGAACGGGCGTGAGATCGCGAACGCAGTCCGGGCCACCAAACACCTCGATGATCGGACGATCGCCGGGGTGGCCGCCTTCCGTGGCATCAACAAGGCCGACCACCGGACCAAGCCGCTGCGTCGGAAGGCGCGCAAGGCGGTGAAGAAGGCCCGTCGCCGAGTCCGTAAAGCGCTGAAGTGAGCGAACCGGCACTGCCGGCCGGGACCCGGCTGCTGCACATCGGACTCCCCAAGACCGGCACCACTTCGCTGCAGCGCGGACTGGCCCTGAATCGGGACGCTCTGCTCGCCGCCGGTGTCTGCTACCCGGGCACCGCTTTCAATCACCGCGACCAGGTGGCCGCGCTGATGCAGCGGCCGCTCGGCTGGCGGACCCGCGGGGCAAAGCTGCACGACCGGGGGTTGTGGGACCGGCTGATGGCCCAGGTCCGTCGAGCCGAGTCCGACGGCGTCCGGCGGTCGTTCATCTCGCACGAGTTCTGTTGCGAGTCGACCGACGACCAAGCGGCCCGGTTCGTCGAAGAGCTGGGGGCTGACCGGATCCACGTTGCCGTCACCCTCCGGGGATTCGCCGAGCTGCTCCCGTCCAACTGGCAGCAGTTCGTCAAGGCCGGCTACACCAAGGGGTTCGACCGGTGGCTGAAGGACGTCCTGACCCCGCGGCCCCGGCAGTCGACCGTCAAGACCTTCCTCCGCCGCAACGACCAGGCCGCGATCGTCGATCGGTGGGTCCGACTGGTCGGACCGGATCGGGTGACGGTGGTGATCGCCGACAAGACTCGGCCGGCTCAGCTGATCAGCGCCTTCGAGTCGATGCTCGGCCTGCCGGCGGGCGCCACCGCGGCCCGCCCGGTCGGCGGCTATGTCGCCAACCGCAGCTTGTCCTCGGCCGAGACCGAGCTGGTGCGCAGGGTTAACAGCGTCGTGCACCAGCAGGGGTACGACTGGCTCCGCTACACCCAATTGATCCGGCACGGCGTGATCGCACGGATGCAGGAGTGCCGATCACCAGGGGAGACCGAAGCCAAGGTGGTGCTACCCGAGTGGGCCGCTGAGGCCGCTGCGCAGCGGGCCGAGCAGTACACCCGGGCGATCGCCGAGTCCGGTTGCCGGGTGATCGGGGAGTTGTCCACCCTGACTGCAGCGGTGTCGAGCGTGCCGAGGGTTCCCGACGTCGACCGGGTGCCGATCGAGGCAGCGGTGGAGGCGGTGTCCGGGCTGCTGTCGGCAGCCGACGGACGTGGCCCGTTCTTCGACCAGGCGACGGAAGGGCTGGAGGGGCGACGGACCACGATGCCACTGCTGGAGAAGGTGATCGGCCCCGAGCACACCTTGCAGGTGCTGAATGCACACCGGGCCACCCGGCACCTGGGCGGACGGAGCCTGGCGGCAGTGGCCGGTCTGCGGCTGAGCGAGAAGCTCCGGCGACACTGATTTGAGCGGGGCGACCCTGACCGGCCGGTTCAGCGGCCGCGCATCGCCTGCTTCGCTCCGCGGACCTGCCGTGGATTGGTCGGCATCGGGCCCTTCGGCACCGGCATCTGCTGCCGGACCGAATCCAGCGCCGTCAGCCGCGACTTGATCTCGGTGATCTGCGCCGGCGCCAACGCCTTCGGCAGCTTGCGAATCCGGCCGGCCAGCTTGTCCAGCGGGATCTGGCCCTCCTTCTCGCCCATGATCATGGTCGTCACCGGGACGTTGTAGGCGATCTTCTCGTGCTTGCGGGTCTCGCTGTTCAGCAGGTTCTTCAACCGGCCGGGTTCGCCCTCGCCGATCAGGACGATGCCGCCGGGGCCGACCGTACGATGCACTGCATCCAGTTGTTTGTTGGCCGCGATGGCGGGGGAGGACACCCACTTCTTCGGCAACATCGACAGCGCCACCTCGGCCGAACCAGCCTGACCCTTGTACCGCTTGTAGGTTGCCGCCTTGGTGCGCTGGACCAGCATGATCATCGCCAGCAGGACGCCGACCATCACCCCGGTGAGGACGAAGGTCACCGCCATCCCCACGACCACGGCCAGCACGACACCCAGTGCCACCGGCAGCAGGAAGCAGCCGATCAGCAGGAACGGCAGTGCCTTGTCGTACTCGTGGGTCCGCTTGTAGGCGAAGGCGATCTGCCGGAACCGGCCCATGTCGGCAGGATTGGTGGCGTTGCGCTTACGCTCCCGCTCGGCCTGCTTCTCGGCTTTCGCGGCCGCCTTCGCGCTCTTCGAACTGGACTGCTGGGAATCAGTCGCCTTGGCCATGATCTGACTTCACGATCCTTCGTGGTTCATCCGCTTCTGGACCGCCTCACGATAGAGCCGACCAGCCCGATATGACGAACGCACCATCGGTCCGCTCATCACCCCGGCGTAGCCGATCTCGGCAGCCTCGACGCCGAGCTCGTCGAACTCCTCCGGAGTGACCCAGCGATCGATCGGGTGGTGCAGCGCCGAGGGGCGCAGATACTGGGTGATGGTGATGATCTCGGCACCGGCATCGTGCAGCTCACGCAGTGCCTCCGACACCTCGTCGCGGGTCTCGCCCATCCCGAGGATGAGATTGGACTTGGTCACCAGGCCGGCCTCGCGGGACCAGCGCAGCACGTCCAGCGACCGCTCGTAGCGGAAGCCAGGACGAATCCGCTTGAAGATCCGCGGCACGGTCTCGACGTTGTGCGCGAACACCTCCGGCCGGGTGGAGAACACCTCCTCCAGATAGTCCCGGTGGCCGCTGAAGTCGGGTGCCAACATCTCCACCCCGACGCCCGGGTTCAACTCGTGGATCTTGCGGATCGTCTCCGCGTAGAGCCAGGTGCCCTCGTCCGGCAGATCGTCGCGGCAGACGCCCGTGACGGTGGCATAACGCAGGCCCATCGTCTGCACCGATTCGGCCACCCGCTGCGGCTCCTCGGCGTCGAAGTCGGCCGGCTTCCCGGTGGCGATCTGGCAGAAATCGCAACGACGGGTGCACTGCTCGCCGCCGATCAGGAAGGTCGCCTCGCGGTCCTCCCAACACTCGAAGATGTTCGGACAGCCGGCCTCCTGGCAGACCGTGTGCAACCCTTCTTCCTTGACCAGCCGTTGCAATTCGCGATATTCCGGCCCCATCTTGGCCGTGGTCTTGATCCAGGAGGGTTTCTTCTCGATCGGGGTGGCGGAGTTGCGGACCTCGAGCCGCAGCAGCTTGCGTCCTTCAGGTGCGATCGTCACCTGGCCAACCCTACTCGCCGGGCCAGTCGGACCCGGGCGGCCGTCAGCCGTCGGCCCGGGTGGCGAGGAAGTCGCGGATCGCCCGAACGAACGCCTCCGGCTGATCCAAGGAAATCAGGGTGCCGCAGTCATCGATCGTGCTGAGCGTGGCATCCGGAATATCGGCGGCGAGCCGTGGCCCGTGCTCGGCCGGCATCATCACCGAATCGGTGGTCCACAGCACCAGAGTCGGCTGCCGAATGTCACCAAGATGCTCGGTGGCCTGGTTCATCGCGTCGGGGTCGACCTGGTCGGCCATCCGCACCAGGTCGCGGCGGATCGCCGCTTGGGTCAGCAGCGGCTCCAGCCACCGGTCCATCAGCTCAGCCGGGATCGGATGCCGCACCATCTCGGCGTACAACCGGCCGCTGCGACGCAGCGCTGGGATCCGTAGCGGCATCAGAAACAGTGACAGCACGATCCGGTTGGCGGCGACCTTCATCAGCAGTTTGCCGCCGCGTCCGGGCGGATAGTTCTCATACGCCTCGGTGGTGGCGACCACCAGTCGACTGATCCGCGGCTCGGGCCCGTCGGCCATCACGAACAGCCCGCCGCCCCAGTCGTTGGAGACGAACGTGACGTCGGTCAGCTCGAGAGCGGCGAGGAACTGCTTGATCAGCCGAGCCAATCCCATCGGGGACAGGTCGATGCCGTCAGGGACCGGGCGGCGATGGGCGCCGAGCGGAAGCTCAGGCACCACAACGCGATGGTCGGTGGCGAGATCGGCGACCACCGGGTCGAAGACCGACCCGTCCATCATCGGCCCGTGCTGCAACACGATCGCCGGTCCGGCCCCCTGATCGGAGTAGTCCAGTTCGAGATCACCGAGTGACACGGTCGCCATGGTCGGTCACACTACGCGGCCGGCCGGCGACCGCGAGCCGATATCCGGACGCTGCACCGGACCTCGAACGCCGGTTGACCCCCGCCTCCACCAGGGTCGATGGCAATCTGTTCGCTCGATCTGGAGGAAGTCGTGAGATTCAGCAGCACAGGCAGTGTGCTCCGACGACGGTCGTTGCTGGTGGTGATGGCGCTCGGCCTGCTGATCGCGTTGCTGCCGGGAACCGGCCGTGCCGGCGCAGAGGCCGGGGATCGGCAGCTGACCGTGTCGACCTGGAACATCGCCGGTTCGCATGCCACCTTCGGCGGCCGGATCGAATTGCTGCACAAGGTGCACGCGTCGATGATGGCGAACGACCCCGACGTCGTGGTGCTGAACGAGATCTGCCACCGGCAGTACAAGTACCTGCAAGGCGTGCTGCAGCAGCAGGACTGGTCGTCGGGCACCAGCTTCACCCGCTACACCAAGATGGACGACCATCACGGCTGCAGCACCGAGGACGGGTCGGACACGGTGGGAATGGCGCTGTTCAGCAAGGAGCAGTTGGCCGCCGGGATCGACTCCGTGCGACTCCCGCTCGAGGAATCCGGTAGCGACCGCGGTCACTACCTGTCCTGTGCGACCGCTGCCGCGACCGAGACGTTGAAATTCTGCTTCACGCATCTCACCTCGAAAGTCGGGGACAGCGACGAGTATGGGAATGCGGCACAGGTGGCAGAGCTGACCCGGCTGCTGAACGGCCTCGACGACGCCGGCAACACCGTCGTCGTGGCCGGAGACTTCAATGCCCTGGCAAATGACGACCGGCTGAATGGGTTGTACTCGGCCGCGGCCGACACCGAAAACAATCCGGACAATCACGGCGCCTTCCGTGAGGTCGATGACACCGACCCCGGCTGCCCCGGCTACGGCGAGGCGACGTCGATCCATCCGCCGAAGGGTGCCTGTGACGGCGCGAAGAAGATCGACTTCATCTTCGCCAACGAGAGCCGACTGACCGGCAGCCACTCCGCCGAATCGTTGCCGCATCCGGTCTGCAAGGGGACCGAGGAGTCACAGCACGAAGCGCACGAGCCGGTCTGTTCCGACCATCGCAATCTCATCGGCACTGTGACGGTGCAGCCATGACTGACTCGAAGGCGAAGATCATGAGACGAACAAGCAAGATCATCGGAGCGGTTGCGACCGTGTTGATCATCGGTGGGGGCGCTACCACGGCCCAAGCGGGTCCGACAGTACCGTCCGCTCCACAGCCGCAGGCCGGAACCCCGGACGGGACCATCTACAAGATCATCTGCGACGGGACCTACCGGGGCTGGATCGGGTGGGACGACTACGTCAACGGACACGGAGATCAGGACGTCGACGAGGTGGTGATCAAGGACGGCGCTGCGGACGGGTATCGGGTGCAGGCGGTGATCGAGTTGCCCGACGGCAGTCTGAAAGAGACGACGGTAGGCGGCAAGGGCACCGTCCGACGTCTGAAAACTCACATCACCGCAGGACAGCGGGTGAACTGGGCGGTCAGCGTGAACAACTTCGACGGCAAGGGTGGCGGCAAATGGCTGGAGTGTGAGACCCCTGGGGTTGCGGACTTCCCGTCCACCAATCGATTCATCGAGTGAGTCCGGGCTAAGGCACCTTACGACCAGCCGTGCAGCTGGTACGTGACGGGCGCTCGATCCGCTGAGCCGAAGATAGGTCGGTATCCCGATGTGTGGCAGGTCGCCTCAGAACCAGTCTGATTCCTGAGCCCGAACGGTCCGAACGCGGACTGTGGTGACGGGTGAAAGGGAAGACGATGACTGGACAATGGTGGAGCACACTGGTGCTGATCGGCAGTGCCCTGCTGATCGTCGGGTTCCTGCTGCTGCTCGGCTGGCTGAACGAGCGGCTGCTGAATCCGACCCGCGATCTGTCAGCGGGTCGAGTCCGCGACCGCGTCGGCCGCCGCTCGGTTCCGGATCCCGAACAGCGCGAACAGCAACGAAAGCACCGCGACCACACAGAGCAGCGAGAGACCGATGGTGTAGGCGTGCGCGGCGGCGTTGTAGGTGGCGCCCATGATCAACGGTGGGAAGAATCCGCCGAGTCCACCGGCCGCGCCGACCACGCCGGTGACCGAGCCGACCCGTTCCGGTGGAGCGAGCCGGGCGACCCAGGCGAAGACACCGCCGGTGCCGAGGCCGAGGAAGGCCGCCATCAGGGTGAACGCGATGCCGGCCGGCAGCTCGAGCGGCGGTTGTAGCGTGATCGCGACCGCCAGCACGGCCACGCCGGAGAAGCAGATTCCCGACACCGTCCGCGGCGTCAGTTTGTCGGCCAGCATGCCGCCGATCGGGCGGCAGATGACTGCAGCGATCGCGAACGCCGCAGTCCGGGTGCCGGCACCGGCCAGGTCCAGGTCGTAGACGTCCTTGAGATAGGTCGGCAGATAGGTGGAGAAGGCGACGAAGCCGCCGAAGGCGACCGCATACAGCGCCGACATCTGCCAGGTCACCGGCAGTTCGAGCGCTGCCACCAGCTTGGGCAGGATCGGCTCCTTGGTCGGCTTCCAATCAGGTGCATCGCGTAGTTGGGCCCAGATCAGGATCGCGGTCAGCACCAAGGCGACCGCGACGATCACGTGCGTCAGGGTGTAGCCGAACCAGTCGACGAAGCGTGGTGTGAAGAAGGACGACAACGCGGTGCCGCCCATGCCGGCACCGAACACGCCGGTGGCGAAGCCGCGGCGGGACTTGTCGTACCAGGCATTGGCGAACGGGATGCCGACCGCGAAAGTGGTGCCGCCGATGCCGAGGAAGAAGCCGAAGATCAACATCAGCGGGAAGGACCCCAGGTTTCCCGCCAGCGCCACCAGTAGGACGAACGGCGTGGTCGCCAACAGCAGTACCGGGAACATCACCCGGCCGCCGTAGCGATCGGTGAGTGCTCCGGACAGGATTCGGCCGAGTGAGCCGACGAGTACCGGTATCGCCACCAGCAGCGCCTTCTGGCCCGGACGCAACGACTGGTCCTCGGCGTACTGCACGGCGAGTGGGGCGATCATGTTCCAGGCCCAGAAGCTGATCGCGAAGGCCGCCGTGGCCAGCGCCAGGTTCTTCGCCTGCCCGGGCCTCTGCACCGAACCCGAGTTCGAGGTGCTCATCGTGACCGCCGGTCACGGTCGGCGGTGCCGGTCGGTGACCAGCCGGGACGGGGAGCGCGTGACCCTGTCGTCGCATCCCGGCTGCGGTAGACGATGTAGGGGCGGAACAGATAGTGAATCGGCGCGGTGAAGGCATGCACCAGCCGGGTGAAGGGCCACAAGGTGAACAGCAACAGTCCGACCAGTGCGTGGATGTGGAACTCCCAGGAAGCCGCGGCCATTGCCGCCACGTCGGGCTGCAGGATGAACAGCGACCGAAACCACGGAGCGACCGTCTCCCGATAGTCGTGGGCGTCATGGCCGGAGGCGAGACTGACCACAGTGGTCCACAGCCCGAGCACGATCGCGGCAACCAGCACGACGTACATCACCTTGTCGTTCTTGGTGGTGGCCATGAAGACCGGGCCGGTGGTCCGCCGGCGGATGATCAAGATCACGATCCCGGTCAGGGTGCAGATTCCCGCGATCATGCCCCAGAACAAGGCATTTCCGTGATACATACCGTCGGTGATGCCGAACGCGGCGGTCCAGGACTTCGGGATCACCAGGCCGGCGCCGTGGCCGATCACCACCACGAGGATGCCGAAATGGAACAGCGGTGAGCCGATCCGCAACAGCCGGGACTCATACAGTTGCGACGACCGGCTGGTCCAACCGAACTTGTCGTAGCGATAGCGCCAGATGGTGCCGGCGATCAAGATCACCACGCACAGATAGGGCAGGACGCCCCAGAGCACGACGTCCATCAGGGAGCTCCCATCGATGGCATCCCGAGTCCGACGGACTCCACCGGTGGCCCGGCACTGGCGATCGCCATGGCGGCGTAGCGGTCCTGCGGCGACGGCCCCGGCAACGTCTGACATACCGCGATCAGGATCTCGGCGTACGGTGTGGCGCGCTCGATCAGGGCCAACCGGATCAGCTCCAGGCTGGCGCGGTACTCCTGCATCAGTTCCTTGCCCTGCACCGGATCGGCAATTGCGGCGTACTCCAGCACCAGTGGCAGATGGTCGGGGAGTTCGCCGCCGGTGTCGACCAGGAAGCCGCTGTCCCGGTAGCGCTGCTTGAACCGGCCCAGCGCCTCGCCGCGGCGACGGGTGTCGCCGTCGGTCCAATAGGACAGGTAGAGGGTGTATTTGCGGCTCAGGTCGAACAGATCGATGTACTCCTGCACCAGGTCGGCCGGTTCGGTCCGATCGACGTGGTCGAGAAATCGGATCAGATGACTGACCACCTCGCTCGGCGGCTGCTCGGCCAGTGCAGTCCGCAGCACTGGCAGTTGGTCGTACACCTTCTGGTCCGGGTAACCCAGGCACCACGATGCCGCCTGATGCACCACGCGCCAGTCGTCACGCGATCTCACGACGGGCTGCCTTCGACCGACTCCTCCTGATCATGATCATCGGATTCCGGGAAGAGTCCCTGCGGGCGGCCGTTGCCGTCCCAGTTCAGCAGATTGACCCGGCCGCGCAGATGCTCGCTGGTGGTGGCCTGATCAGCGGTCTGGCGGTCCTTCAGCGCGTGGAAGGTCTCCACCGCGACCGGCACCGGCCTGCCGCTGGCCTCGCCGAAGCTGCCGCTCTCGTACATCCCGGGGCCCTCGTCGTAATCCAACGAGCAGCCGATCTCCTCCAGTCGATGGGCATCCTCGACGTGCGCTTTCGGGATCACATAACGATCGTCGTACTTGGCGATCGCCATCAGCCGATACATCGCATACAGGCTCTCCTCCGACATACCGACCGCTTCGGGGATGCTCGGATCGGTTTCCCGTCCGAGCGTCACATCGCGCATGTAGGCGCGCATCGCGGCCAACCGGCGCAGCACCAATTCGATTTGTTCGGTGTCGCCGGCAGTGAACAGTTCGGCCAGGTATTCGATCGGGATCCGAAGTGCGTCGATCGCGCCGAACAGGGTGTCGGCCGCCTCGGCGTCGTGCCCCTGCTCCCGCAACAGGTCGACCACCGGCGACAGCGGCGGCACGTACCACACCATCGGCATCGTCCGATACTCCGGATGCAGTGGCAGCGCCACCTTGTAGGTCTTGGCCAGCGCATAGACCGGCGAGCGACGTGCGGCGTCCATCCAGTCGTCCGGAATGCCGTGTTCCCGGGCCGCTGCGATCACCTCCGGATCGTTCGGGTCGAGCATCAGGTCCAGTTGGGCCTGGTAGAGGTCCTTCTCGTCCGGTGTGGCCGCGGCCGCGGTCACTGCGTCGGCGTCGTAGAGGAAGAGTCCGAGATAGCGCAGCCGGCCGACGCAGGTCTCGGCGCAGACGGTCGGCATCCCGACCTCGACCCGCGGATAGCACAGGGTGCACTTCTCGGCCTTGCCCGACTTGTGGTTGAAGTAGATCTTCTTGTACGGGCAGCCGGTGATGCACTGTCGCCAACCTCGGCAGCGGTCCTGATCGACCAGGACGATGCCGTCCTCCTCCCGTTTGTAGATCGCCCCGGAGGGACAGGAAGCCATACAGGACGGATTCAGGCAGTGCTCGCAGATCCTCGGCAGATAGAACATGAAGGTCTGCTCGAACTCGAACTTGATCTTCTCTTCGGCGTGCTGGCGGACCTTCTCCACCAGCGGATCCAGATGGCCGTGCTCGGTCGCGCCGCCGAGGTTGTCGTCCCAGTTGGCCGACCAGGTGATCTTGGTGTCCTCACCGGTGATCAGCGACTTCGGCCGGGCGACTGGGAAGTCGTCACCCAGTGGCGCCTCGATCAGGGTGGAGTAGTCGTAGGTCCACGGCTCGTAGTAGTCGTCCAGCTGCGGCTGGACCGGGCTGGCGAAGATCGTCAGCAGCTTCTTGAATCGGCCACCGCCGCGCAGCTTCAGCCGGCCACGCTTGTTCAGCATCCAGCCGCCGCGCCACCGCTGCTGATCTTCGTAGCGCCGCGGATACCCCTGACCCGGGCGGGTCTCGACGTTGTTGAACCAGACGTACTCGGTGCCGGCCCGATTCGTCCAGGCCTGCTTGCAGGTGACCGAACAGGTGTGGCAGCCGATGCACTTGTCGATGTTCATCACCATGCCCATCTGGGCCATCGGTCTCATCGTGTCACTCCGATCCGAGACATCAGTAGGTCACGTCCTGGGACCGTTTGCGGACGGTGGAAATCATGTCGCGCTGGTTCCCGGTCGGCCCGAGATAGTTGAACGCATACGACAGCTGGGCCTGCCCACCGATCAGGTGGGTCGGCTTGACCAACAGTCGGGTGACGGAGTTGTGGATGCCGCCACGGCGTCCGGTCGCCTCCGATTTCGGGACGTCGATGGTGCGTTCCTGGGCGTGGTAGACGTACACCACTCCGGCGGGCATCTTGTGCGTGACGATGGCTCGGCCGACCAGCACACCGTTGGCGTTGGTGCATTCCACCCAGTCGTTGTCCTGCACCTCGATCGCGGCTGCATCGGACGGGCTCATCCACACGGTCGGTCCGCCGCGGGACAGGGACAACATGAACAGGTTGTCCTGATATTCGGAGTGGATCGACCACTTCGAGTGCGGCGTCAAGTACCTGACGGTGACCGTGTTGGCTCCGTCCGGTCCGAGCCGCGGCTCGCCGAAGAGTCGATGCATGTCCAACGGCGGCCGATAGGTCGGCAGCGCCTCGCCGACGTCGGTCATCCAGTCATGATCAAGATAGAAGTGCATCCTGCCGGTCAGGGTGTGGAACGGTTTCAGCCGTTCGATGTTGACCGTGAACGGGGCGTAGCGACGACCGCCCGACTCCGAGCCTGACCATTCCGGGGAGGTGATCACCGGCACCGGAGCGGCCTGGGTGTCGGCGAAGCTGATCCGCTTCTCCTCCGAGCCCTCGGCCAGGTCGGACAGTTTCTTGCCGACCCGTTTCTCCAGTGTCCGGAAGCCCTGCACGGCCAGTTCGCCGTTGGTCGTGCCGGAGAAGGTCAGGATCGCTTCGGCCAGCTTGGCGTCGGTGTCGATCGCCGGACGACCGTCGGCGGCGCCGCCGAGCATCACCCCGTTGCGCTCTCCGAGTTTGGCAACCTGCTCCTCCAGTCGGAAGGTGACGTTCTTCACCGTGAACCCGAGCCGGTCGGCCAGCGGACCGACCGCGGCGAGTTGATCGGCGATCGCGGTGTAGTCACGCTCGACCAGGCTGAACAGCGGAAATTGATCATCACTGGCCTGACCTCCGGGGCGGGCCGCTTCGCCCGGGGTGTCGTGCTGCAACGGAACGCTGACCAGATCCTGCACCG
>NHCFJ02800__coassemble_1965_pt1 | contig 11493 bp, 8 predicted proteins | sample NHCFJ02800__metabat2_high_PE_002 | metagenome-assembled genome bin NHCFJ02800
CGGTTCCCGTTCGTGTTCATCGGACGTCGGCAGAAGGCCGCCAAACTGATGCCGTACGTGGCACCTGACTATGCCGGCGGCGTCACCCGGACGGTCGACCTGATCGCCGAATACGGCCACCGGCGGGTCTGCTACGTCGGCAGCCCGAACCGGACCCAACCGCGGACCGAACGGCTGACCACCTTCACCAAAGCCTGTCGCCGCAGCAAGATCACCTGCGACACACCACAACTGCTCCAGCCCCGCAGTCTGACGGCTGCCTGGGCCACGTCGGTGCTCCGGGACGGCGTCTCGGCGGTAGTGGTGGAGAGCAACCGACACGTCGAGGAGATCGGGACCGCCTGTGCGGCCGCCGGGATCGACATCCCGGGCGAGCTCAGCGTGATCTGCCTGGACTCGTTGCGCTATCAGTCGAGCCGTCCGTGGACTCATATGCAGACCCCCGGCCGGGACCTCGGTGCGCGATCGGTCGACATCCTGATGGGACTGCTGTCCGGCCACCTTCGCCGGGACTACCACGAGCTGGTCGACTGCCCGATCGAGTCGGGTACGACCCTCGCTCCCCCGCCGACCCCCTGATTCCCGCAATACTTTCGGATTCTCGCACCGGTTATACCTGGTGCGGGACTCCGAAAGTGGTGCGGGAAGGGTCGGGTTGTTCGTAATGGACGGCTTCGGGTCGCGTCGGGAAGCCGGTCACGCCGCGCGATCGGTCGAACTGGTAGATCCGTTCCCGCTCCCACACCTCATAGGGCTGGGACCACAGCCGGGTACGTCCACTGGCGTCGACCTGCAACGCATCACCCCGGCCTTCGGACTCCAGCTCTGCGATCAGGGCACCGGTCAGACACTCCACGATCTCAGGATGGGCGTCCTGCACCGGCGTCAGCTCGTGCGGATCCTCGACCAGATCGAACAGCAGCCGTTGGCAAGGAAGATCAGCTTGTAACGGCCCTGCCGCACCATCGCCTTGAACTTTCGGGTCCGCGGGCGGCCGTGATAGCCGAACAGCCGCTGCCTCGGCGGGTCACCGGCCCTGACCGTGCCAAGCACGTCATGGCCCTGTCGAAGATCAGCATCCCCGGCCGCCCCGGTGCAGATACCGAACAGATCCGTCAGACAGACGAGATCATCGCGGCGGCCTGTCGGCAGTTCCCGTGGCCAGCTGACCAGGTACGGGATCCGGGTGGCCGCCTCGAAGAAGCTCTCCTTCTGCCAGCCGGCGTGGTCACCGAGCAGGTCACCGTGATCGGAGACGAAACAGATCAGGACGTTGTCAGGATCCGGCAACGCATCCACCGCATCCAGGATCCGGCCCAGGCAACCGTCGATGTAGGAGATCTCCCCGAAATAGCGCGCTTTGAGCGATCGGGCCCGCTCGTCGTCGACGTCCTCCGCGAAGACCAGGCTGTTCATCCACGGGAGATGTTGATCAAGGTGGTCGACTGCGCGGTCGCCGCAGATCGGCAGCTCCATCCGGTCCGGGTCGTACATCCGGTGGTACGGAATCGGCGGAGCGAAAGGCGGGTGCGGCCCGATGAAGGACACCTGGCCGAAGAACGGGCGACCGTCCCCGTCCTTGATCAACTCCACCGCTCGGTCGGCTGCCCAGGACTCGACGGTGAGGTCTGCCGGCAACGGACTCATCTGCGGCATGTAGTACATCTCCGTGCGCTCACCCATCAATCCTTCGATCCAGTCGAACTCGGGATGTTCCCGAGCGATCCAGGACGCATAGGCGTCACCTGCACGCTGTGCCGCGGTGTCGTACATCTCCTCACTGTGCAGTTGCAGCTCGAAGCCCTCGTCGGCATCCCACGGCGAGGTATGAAATTTCCCGATGCCGAACGTCCGGTAGCCCCTCTCGGCCATCGCACCCGCCAGATAGGGGCCGACCTCTTCCCGCAATCGCTCATGTCGACCGTCTGGGACGGAATTGTCCCAGATGTCGGTCCGCGTCGGTTCACTCCCGGTACGGATCGTGTACCGCGCCGGAACACACACCGGACAGCTCGAGTACGCGTTCTCGAATACGATCCCCCGACGTGCGAGACGATCGAGATGAGGAGTCCTGATGACATCGTTACCAAGGCAGCGCAAGGTGTCGAAACGTTGCTGGTCGGTCATGATCAACAACACGTCCGGCTGACGTCGGCCGGGATCCGTCTGATTCACTCTGTCTCCGTCAACTTCGTCAGCGATGTGTCCGTCAGCAAACGTGCCGAGGTGCCGTGCAACGCGCGTTCGCGTTCGTTCCACCGATCGACCAGATCGAGTCGGCGCAGCGCCGACGCACCATCCACCGCCGGATCACCGGATTCGGCAAGCAACCGGTCCAGCGTCGCGTTCGCCTCGGTGAGCAGACCTGGTCGTTCTTCGATCAGGTTGTGCTGTTGCCAGGGGTCGTCGTGATCATCGAACAGCAGCCAGGGACCGGCGGTGGAACGGGCATAGGTGCATCGGCGGCCGACGAACCCGTACCACTCCGGGACACCCTGCCGCCATCCCTCGTCGAAGGAGACCGGATTGGCCAGCAGCGCCTGCTCCCGCAAAGCCGTGCCGGCGCGGAGAGCAGCAGCCATTGAGCGGCCGTAACCGGAAGGCAAGGGTTCGGCACCGACCAACTCCAGCAGGGTCGGTGCCACGTCGACGATGCCGAAGAAGCCGTCATCGATCCGGCGAGGCTCCAGCCCGGCCGGCCAATGCCAGACCATGGGCACCCTCACGGCTTCGGCGAACGGCACCTGCTTTGCCCGTCGGCCATGGGCACCGAGCATGTCACCATGATCGGACAGCACGACAATGACTGTGTTCTGCAGCTTCCCGCTGACACGGCGATGATCGACGATCCGACCGATCTGTTGATCGAGCGCGGTGATCGCAGCGTAGTAGCGCGCTTGCCGCAGCCGCTGAGTATCGGTGTCGGCCGTGTTCCCGCGCAGAGTCAACTGCCCCGGTCGATAACGCTCCAGGTGTTCGGCAGGCACCTGGTCATAGGGGTCGTGGGGAGGCCCGTAGGAGATCACCAGGAAAGCCGGCCGATCGTCCGCGCGGTCCAAGAATTCCAACGCCTGATCGGTCTGCACCTCCGGCTCGTAGCCGGTGAAATCCACGCGCTGCCCGTCGCCGGTGTAGTAATGGCTGTCCAGGTAGCGATGTGCGCAATTGACCGCACTGAAGGTTTCGAAGCCGCAGCGCCCGTTGGGAACGGCGCGGTCGCGGGGCAACGGATCCAGGTGCCACTTGCCGATCCAGCCGGTCCGATAGCCCGCAGCAGCCATCGCATCGCCGACTGTCGGGATGTCTTCCGGCAGCGGCAGGTCGTTGGTGATCACCCGGTGTTGGTGCGGCCAGCATCCGGTCAGCAGATCGGCTCGGCTCGGGCCGCACACCGGATGATTGGCGACCGCGTGCACAACCGACACCCCATCGGCCGCCAGCTCATCGAGCCGTGGCGTCATCACCTCCTCGTTGCCGATCCATCCCTGGTCCTGGCCGCGCCACTGGTCGGCGATGATCATGATCACGTCCGGCGCCGGTGTGGTCGCGGTGCCGCTCCCTGAGGAACGGCCCGGCACGGCTGGTGTCGACATCAACCGGTGAATTCCGAAGGATCGACTTCACCGTTCTCCACCGCCGTCGCGTAGGCGTCGTTGTAACGCTGCTGCAGATCCTGCAGTGTGCTGTCGATCGGCAGGCTGGTGTCGGTCACCAGCGCGACAATGGTCTGATCGAGATCCTTGCCTTCGATCGGGACGACGGCGTTCGGGTTCTTCGGCCACTGCTCGTCCAGATCGGTCGGACGGAACAGCTGCAGCTCCTCGTTGTCCTTCATCACCGGCGAGTCCCAGACGGCCGGGCTCACCGGCGGTACGTCCTCCTCGGCGATCTTCTGCTGAACGTCGTCACTGACCAGGGTTTCCAGCACCGTTCCGGCGGCATCGGTGTCCTCGGTCGTGCCGGAGATTCCGTAGGGGTAGCCGGCATTCATCGGCATCCGGACGAGTTCGGCGCCGTCGGCGACCGGCAGCGGTGCAGTGGCGATCTCCACCTCACTGTCCACCGCCTTCATGGCCGAGACCACGAATCCGGAGTTGATCATCATGGCGACTTCACCGTTGGCGAAGGCAGCGGTGGCCGCGTCCGAGTCCAGGGTCGCCGTCCCTGGGTAGGCCGACTTGTCCGCCTCGAGTTGGCGCAGGGCTTTCACCACGTCGGCGTAATGCATCATCTCGTACTTGCCGGTGGCACGATTGAACATGCCGTTGGTCAGGTCGGGACTGCTGGCCATCACCATCAGGTCGACGTCCCACTGCCGGAAGCCGACCCACTTGGTCCGCAGTGCCATACCGAAGGTCTTGCCCTTGTCCACGGCTGCGACCTTCTTCGACGCCTCAACCAGTTCCGAGTAGGTGGCCGGCGGATCTTCCGGATCCAGACCCGCCTTCTCGAACAACTCGGTGTTGATCACCAGTCTGTTCACCGCGAGTGTGGTCGGGATCGCGTACGGCTTGCCTTCCCACACCAGTTCGGACGACGGCCCTAGATACCGCTTCGCCGAGTCCAACACGCCCTGATCGACGATCTCATCCAACGGCTGCACCCAGCCTGCCCCGACGAAACCGCCCATCTGCGAGCTCGGAGTATGGAAGATGTCCGGGCCGCGGTTGGTCTGAAAGGCGACCCGTACGATCTCCTCGTACTTGTCGGCAGCCTGTGGCTCGTAGTTGACCTTGATTCCAGCCTCAGCACCCTGTGCCTTGTTCCACTCCTCGAAGTAGGCCTTCTTGGCGTCAGCCTGCGAACTGGCGCGGTCCCACACCACGACTGTGGTCAGGTCACCGCCACCACCCGAACCATCACCCCCGCACGCGGTGAGCAACAGTGCGATCGCCGAGACGATGGCGATCGGAACTCTGCGGAACAGCTTGGCAGTCATGAGATGGCCTCTCGTAGCCGATGATCATTCGGAGACGGGGCGGCGGATCGCCGCTGCCCGGACAGATTGGTGCGAGCTTGGGCGACATCGCAGAGCCACGACACCAGCGCAGCGACAAGGCCCGGAACGGTGAGTACGACGACAACGCGGATCCACCCGGGCGTCGCCACCAAGGCGACGACTCCACCGGCGACCGCGACTGCGCTGAGGAAGGCCAGCGACAACTGGCTGACGGCCAAGCGATACCCGGTCCGCAATGCCGCTCGGGCACCGTGGCACTGGTCCAGCACGGCCACCGACCATGGTGTCACCAGCGCAAACGAACAACCGACCACCGAACCGGTGATCAAGATCAGCTGTCCGTACCACCCGCCGGGACTGGGACCGAACAGTGCGATCGCCACCAGCAGGACGACTGCCATCTGCAGCCCGGCGAGTCGCCAGCTCATCACGAATCGACGACGAACGTGTCGCAGGATCTCGATCGGACGTGGGATGCGGGTGCCCGATCGGGTTGCGCGGGCAGCATGGAGCAACCAGTTCGTGGCGACCGGAGCGGTGACCAGCGGAAGCATCAACAGCCACCAGATCAGGCTGAGTACGATCAACTCCGCCCAGCGCGACAAGCCGCGGTAGACCGGCCCTTCGACATCGAGGATCCCGGACATCGACTCTCCCTTCACCCTTTGGTGGACCCCTCGGTCCACCCCTTGACGAAGAACTTCTGCAGGAAGATGAAGATGATCACGATCGGGACCAACGCCATGTTGGCCCCGGCCAGAACCGTGTTGTAGGCAGCAAGATCCTCCGCGGCGTCGTACTGCAGCGCGCTTACCCCTACCACCAGCGTGCGCATGTCCGGTGCTGCCAACGAGAACACCAGTGGCACCTGGTAGTTGTTCCAGGACGCCTGCATGCCGAGAATGATGGTGGTCAACAACATCGGCAACATCATCGGAAAGGTGACTCGCCAGTAGGTGTTGAAGATTCCGCATCCGTCGACGCGCGCAGCCTGCTCCATCTCTTCGCCGAGCCCTTGGACGAACGCCTTCAGCAGGAATATGTGGACGATCATGATTCCGGCCAATTCGACCAGGATGACGCCCACGAGATTGCCGATCCCCAGGGCGTCGGCGATCTTGTACTGCGGGTAGAGCGTCGCCGTGGTCAAACCGACGAACAGGGTGGCGACGAACATGCCCTCGATCAGCTTCTGTCCGCGCAGCGCCCGGCGAGCGAGCACATACCCGATCATGCTCGAGACGAGAGTGTCCAGAACCACCACGCCGAGCGTCACCAAGACGCTGTTCAGGAAGTAGCGGGAGAAGTTGGCGTTGGTCCAGGCATCGATGTAGGTGTGCCAGGCGATGGTGTTCGGCCAGATCCCACCGTCGCGGCTGAGCAGCTGATCCAACGGAGTCACCGAAGCGATCAATCCGAAGACCAGCGGCGAGACCATGATCAACGCGAGCAGGACCAGGATCGCGTGGACCACGACCCGTCCGACTCTGACCGGTTTCCGTCGTCGCTGCGTTGCAGTCGTCGGTGTCTCACGGGACGCAGCCGTCGATGTGCTGGTCATGCTGTCGCCGGGCGCACAACGCGCAGGTAGGCGATGGACACGATGCCGATCACGATGCTGGCGACGACTCCCAGGGCCGCGGCGTAACCGATCTGCGGGATCGCCTCCGGTTCGAAGAAGTAGCGATACAGGTAGGTGAACATGACTTCGGTTGCCCCGTTCGGTCCGCCGTCACTCAGGGTCTTGACCAGGTCGAAGCTGCGCAGGATTCCGATGATCGTGATCAACACGACCACCCGCGTCACCGGCAGCAGCATCGGCAGCATGATGTGCCGGAAGGTCGACCAGTGACCGGCGCCGTCGAGCTCGGCAGCCTCGAGCAGTTCCTTCGGCACGGTCGCCATCCCGGCGAAGAAGAGCAGCATGATGATGCCGACGTTGGCCCACACACCGACTCCGATCAGGCTGACCATCGCGTTCTGGGCATCCCCGAAGAAGGCGATCGGGTCGATGCCGAACCCACCCAGCACCTGGTTCACCGGTCCGCCCACGTCCCGTAGCAGGAAGGCGAAAATGATGCCGATGATGGCCGCGGACAGGACGTGCGGGAGGAACACGATGGTCCGGTACACCACCCCGGCCCGCACACCGCGAAAGAAGACGTAGGCCAGCGCCATCGCCACCGGGACCTCGATGATCAACCTGCCGAAGCCGAACTGCAGCGTGTTCACCACCGAACTCCACCATTGATCATCCCGCATCACCCGGGCGTAGTTGTCCAGGCCCACGAAACTCGGCTCGGTGAAGCCGTTCCAACGGAAGAAGCTGTACCTGATCAACCAACCGATCGGCAGCAACGCAAACGCAATATAGGGCAGCAATCCCGGGACCAGCATCGCGTAAGCGATCTTGTCCTCCTTGCGGCTCCAGTGACGGCGTGGCGCCCGATCACCGGAACCGGTGACCCGCGGCGACACCCCCGCCCCCGAATGCACTGTCGACATCTGCGTCCCCAGCCGTGTCCTCGTGTATGGTCGCGACGACCATAGTTAGATCGATCTAAATCTGTCAAGGATCGGTCGGTGAGGGAAGTGTCTACGGCTCCGGATAGGGCAGGATGTTCACACCCGAATCAACACGGCAAGGAGAGGAGCCATGAACAGCAAGCGACCGGTCCGCATGCTCGACATCGCCGAGTCGCTGGGATTGTCACGCGCCACCGTGTCCCTGGTCATGCGGGACAGCCCACTGGTTGCCGGCCCCACCAAGGAGGCCGTGCTCAAGGAAGCCGACCGGCTGGGTTACGTCTACCACCGCGGTGCCGCAAGCCTGCGCAGTCAACGCAGCGATGTGGTGGCGTTGGTGATGCCGGATGTGATCAATCCCTTCGTCACCGAGGTTTCCGTCGGCGCCCAGGACATACTGGACGATCATGGGTTCTTCGTGATGATCGCGAACACCGAGGACCGCCTCGAAGCCCAGCACCATGTGATCCGGACGCTGGTCGAACAGCGCGTGGCCGGTGTGATCACCATTCCGGTGCTGGACACGGACGGCCGGCACGCTCCGGAGCTCACCCAATCCAGTGTTCCGACCGTCCTGCTGACCCGTGATCTCCCCCAGTCCGGCCTGCCGTTCGTCGGACCGGATGACCGAGCGGTCGGACGTATCGGTGCACGCCATCTGGTCGAGCATCATCGATGCCGGACCGTCGCCTACTTCAGTGGTGATCCGATCGCGCTCCCGCGATTGACCCGGGATGCCGCCTTCAGGCGAGCGGTCGGGAAGAAGGCCGAAATCGTCGGCCCCTGGAACACCCCTGGAATCGCCGGCCTACAGGAGTCATACGAGCTGGCCGCAGAATTGTTGAAACAGGGGCCGCCACCCGACGGCTTGCTCTGCCACAGTGACTCGGTTGCCTACGGTGTCCTCCGCGCACTGCATGAGCATGGCATCGGACCGGAAACCTGTCGGGTGGTCGGAATCGATGACCATGGCCATGCTGGACTGCGGATCCCCTCGCTGTCGACGGTAGCGGTCGAACCGAAGGAACTCGGTCGGTTGTCGGCCCGGACCTTGCTGAAACTGATCGGCTACGACGACATCGTCGTTGGCAGGCCGCCCAAACCCACATTCGTCGGGCGGGAATCCTGCGGGTGCGTCCGCGCGCCATCACTGCCCTGACGCACCCCTCTCCCGGTGAGCGGAGCGAGACAAGCGAAGCGGGCATGCAAAGAGGGGTGGACCCTTGCGGATCCACCCCTCCTCGTCGTCTCAGCTGATCAGCGGTAGTCGCCGATGTCGAACTCCTCCAGCGGGACGGCGGTGCCGTTGCCCGAACCGAAGTCGTAGTCGAACGGGTCGTATCCGACCATCGAGTACGCCTGCGCCCGCGCCTCCGGGGTGGGTTCCACCCGAATGTTGCGGTAGCGCTCCAGGCCGGTACCGGCCGGGATCAGCTTGCCCAGGATGACGTTCTCCTTCAGACCGACCAGCGAGTCGGACTTGCCGTGGATAGCGGCATCGGTGAGCACCTTGGTGGTCTCCTGGAAGGAGGCCGCCGACAGCCACGACTCGGTGGCGAGCGAGGCCTTGGTGATGCCCATCAGCACCGGACGACCCGAAGCCGGGGTGCCGCCCTCGGCGACGACCCGACGGTTGGCCGACTCGTAGGCCTGCCGGTCGACCAGATCGCCGGCGAGCAGCTCGGAGTTGCCCGACTCGATCACCGTCACCCGACGCAGCATCTGCCGGATGATGATCTCGATGTGCTTCTCGTGGATCTCCGCACCCTGCGTCCGGTACACCGTCTGCACCTCGTCCACCAGGTGCTCCTGCACCTTGCGGACACCGAGGATCCGGAGGACATCCTGCGGATCGGGCGTACCAGCGGTCAGCTGCTGACCGACGTCGACATGATCGCCGTCCTCGATCAGCAACCGGACCCGGCGGCTGACTGCAACATCGATCTTGTCCGAACCGTCGTCGGGGGTGATGATCAACTTCTTCGAGCGGTCACCGTCCTCGATCTCGATCCGCCCGGAGGTCTCGGCGATCGGCGACTTGCCCTTCGGCTGACGGGCCTCGAACAACTCGACCACACGCGGCAGACCCTGGGTGATGTCGTCACCGGCCACACCACCGGTGTGGAAGGTCCGCATGGTCAGCTGGGTGCCCGGCTCACCGATCGACTGCGCTGCGACGATGCCGACGGCCTCGCCGACATCGACCAGCTTGCCGCTGGCGAGCGACCGGCCGTAGCACATGGCACAGGTGCCCAGGGCCGACTCACAGGTCAACACGCTGCGCACCTTGACCTTGGTCACACCGTTGTCGATCAGCAACTTGATGTTCACATCACCAAGATCAACACCGGCCGGCAGCAGCACGTTGCCCTGATCGTCGAGCACGTCCACCGCGAGGGTACGGGCGTACACGGCGGTCTCGACATTCTCGTCGGCGACCAGCGTCCCGTTCACGTCGGTGGCGATGATCTTGTTCAGGCCACGCTCGGTGCCGCAATCCTCCTCGCGGATGATCACGTCCTGACTGACGTCGACCAGACGTCGGGTCAGGTAGCCCGAGTCGGCGGTACGCAGCGCGGTGTCGGCCTGTCCCTTACGACCACCGTGGGTGGAGTTGAAGTACTCCAGCACGGTCAGGCCCTCACGGAAGTTCGACTTGATCGGCCGCGCGATGATCTCGCCCTTCGGGTTCACCACCAGGCCACGCATAGCGGCGATCTGCCGCATCTGGACCATGTTCCCTCGGGCACCGGAGTGCACCATCATGTAGATCGGGTTGGTGGCGGAGAAGTTCTTCTCCATCGCCTCGCCGAGGACGCCGAGGGCGTCGGTCCAGATCTCGATCAGTTCCTGCCGGCGCTCTTCCTCGGTGATCAGACCACGGTCGTACTGGGTGTCGACCTTCTTCGCCCGGCCCTCGTACTGACCGAGGATCTCGGCCTTGTTGGCCGGAGTGGACACGTCGCCGATCGACACCGTGACTCCGGACCGGGTGGCCCAGTGGAACCCGAGCGTCTTCAGGGCATCCAGACAGCCGGCCACCTCGGACTTGGGGTAGCGCTCAGCAAGATCATTGATGATCGTGCCCAGTCGCTTCTTACCGATCTCGAGGTTGACGAACGGGTAGTCGTCCGGCAGGGCTTCGTTGAACAGCGCCCGTCCGAGCGTCGTCTCCAGCAGGATGCTGCCATCCGGACGCAACTCGGCGCCGGCCGGCGGAACGATGTCCGGCATCCTGATCTTGACCACGGCCTGCATGTCGATCTCACCCAGATCGAACGCCATCTGCGCCTCGGCCACCGAGCCGAACACCCGACCGCCGCCCTTGACGCCCTCACGGTCCATGGTGAGGAAGTAGCCACCGATGATCATGTCCTGGGTGGGCATGGTCACCGGACGACCGTCGGCCGGCTTCAGGATGTTGTTGGTGGACAACATCAGGATCCGCGCCTCGGCCTGAGCCTCCGCGCTCAACGGCAGGTGGACAGCCATCTGGTCGCCGTCGAAGTCGGCGTTGAAGGCGGTGCAGACCAACGGGTGGATCTGGATCGCCTTGCCCTCGATCAGTTGCGGTTCGAAGGCCTGGATGCCCAGCCGGTGCAGGGTCGGTGCGCGGTTCAGCAGCACCGGATGCTCGGCGATGACCTCTTCCAGTACGTCCCAGACGACCGGACGCTGCCGCTCCACCATCCGCTTGGCGGACTTGATGTTCTGGGCATGGTTCAGATCGTCCAGCCGCTTCATCACGAACGGCTTGAACAGCTCCAGCGCCATCGCCTTCGGCAGTCCGCACTGGTGCAGCTTGAGCTGCGGGCCGACCACGATCACCGAACGACCGGAGTAGTCGACACGCTTGCCCAGCAGGTTCTGCCGGAACCGGCCCTGCTTGCCCTTGAGCATGTCGGAGATCGACTTCAGCGGCCGGTTGCCCGGTCCGGTGACCGGACGACCGCGGCGGCCGTTGTCGAACAGCGAGTCGACGGCCTCCTGCAGCATCCGCTTCTCGT
>NHCFJ02800__coassemble_1969_pt1 | contig 11436 bp, 14 predicted proteins | sample NHCFJ02800__metabat2_high_PE_002 | metagenome-assembled genome bin NHCFJ02800
CCGACGGGCAGGACCTCAACTCGTGGTTGGCAGGACGAGCCGTCGACGAGGTCGACGTGGTCGGCATCGCCACCGACCACTGCGTCCGCGCGACCGCTCTCGATGCTGCTCGCGCCGGACTGGATTGCACTGTCCGGTTGGACTACACCGCCGCCGTCGCGCCCGATCGGCTCGACTCCACCTACGCTCAGTGGTCCGAAGCCGGAGTCGCCACCCGGACCGACCAGGAGGGGTCAGCGTGAGCCGTCGGCTGCAGATTGTCGTCTTCGACGGCTTCGACGAGATCGACGTCTTCGGTCCGTACGAGATGCTGTCGGTGCCCGGCATCTCGGTCGAACTGGCAACCGTCGGCGATCCAGCTCCGGTGCGGTCGATGCGCGGGATCACGATGGAGCCGACCGCGCGACTGGAGTCCTGCGACGGGATCATCGTACCCGGCGGCGGCTGGATGAACCGTGCCGACGCAGGGGTGTGGGGCGAGGTGCAGCGCGGTCACCTGACTGCCCGGCTGAACGAACTCGCGCCGACACTGCCGTGGCTGGCATCGGTGTGCAGCGGCGGCATGGTGCTGGCCTCCGCCGGGCTGTTGACCGATCGACCCGCTACCACCAATCCCGGTTGCTACGAGGAATTCCGACCCCTTGTCGGTTCGGTGATCGAGGAGCGCGTTGTCGATGACGGTGATCGGATCACCGCCGGAGCTCTCTTCTGTGGTGTCGATCTCGGGTTGTGGCTGATCGAGCGCGAGCTGGGATCCGAAGCCGCCGACCAGGCGTCGGCGACCAAGGCCTACACCCGGCAAGGGCCGGTCTGGCGATCAGATCGTGATCCAGTACCGCCGCCACGGTGACCTTCCCGGTGCCTCACGGACGTCCTCAAGTTCACCACCGTGACGTTCGATCGTCCGCACTGACGCGACATTGGCGTCGTCGCAGGTGATCAGCACCCTGGACAGTCCGAGCCGGCAAGCTCGCGCGAGCATCCCGCCCAGAGCAAAGGTCGCGGCGCCGCGACGGCGCCAGGACGGCCGGATGCCGTAGCCGATGTGTCCCCCGAGCTCGGTCAGAGCGTCGGTGAGCTCATACCGCAATTGAATCGACCCGACGTAGTCGTCCCCGGCCGTCACCCACAGTGTTGTCGCCGGAACCCGGCCGGGAAGCCGATCCGCTGTCAGATCCGCGTCGAGAAGCAGCAGTTCGACCCACTGCGCGAACTGCTCGGTGTCCTGGAGATCGAGGTCCCCCTGCTCTGCCCGGCCGACACTCGCTCCGTCCTGATGCACACCGTGGCCCCACTCCGCCCAGCTCGCCAGCCAGGACTGATGAAATCGCACCGACGGTGTCGACAGGCAGAACGTCATGCCGGGAAGATAAGCGGCCGACGGACCGTACGCCGAATCAATTTCCCGGAGCGTGAGCGTCCTGGTCCAGCTGCTTGATCAACATCTTCGGCGCGACGCAGCGGTAGGCTTCCTCGGCGATGGCGTCCAGCTCGTCCTGCTCGAACCGGCGCACCTCGACGCCCAGCCATCCGCGATGACCGACATAGGGCGGCCGGTAGAACCGCTCCGGCTCGGTGTCGATCATCTCCTGCTGCACACCCTCGGGAGCGGCGCACCAGATCGCCAATCGGCCGTCGCCGTGATGATCATCGAGGAAGGACACGAACTGTTTCTTCTCCCGGACGAAGAACGACGGTCCACCGTGACTGAGCCGCTCACTGGTCTCGGGCAGTCGCAGACAGGCCCGTCGGACCTTCTCCAACTGGGTCAGGGCTTCCGTCTCGGTCCAATCCGCCATCGTCGCCTCCGTGCGCCCGCTCTGGTCGTCGATCATGCTCACGGTAGCCTGCCCGGATGGAGCCCGGAGTGCCGAACGCCCTGCTGACAGGTCTGTTCACCGACAGTGTCCTGCTGTTCGCCGAGGACTCGGCGCAACCGGATCTCCTCCGGCGCCACCTTCGACTCCGCGCCGATCATCCGGACTGGATCCACTCACTGCTGATCACCGACCGCGCTGCGACACAGATCGATCGACTCATCGCAACCGTCGACGACTCGGTCCGTCTGCCGGTCACAGTGATCAACACCACCGGAGCGGGCGGCCTGACCAGCCTGGCCGAGCGCAGCTTCGACCGGCTCGACGTCGTCGCTGTCGACAGCCCGTTGCGCGATCCCGGCGACCCGGTCGGCAATCTGATGCGCATCGCCGCGACCGCCCGCCTGCTGGATCCGGAAACCGTCGTCCGGGTGCAGATCCCGTACGGCTTCGGCTGGCAGGACGCGATCGCCGAGGCCGACGCCGAAGGTCTGCAGGGCCACCTCGACTGCAGCGACACCGAGCGGCTCGCCGAACGGATCAGCGCGCACATCGAGGCCGATCTCGGTTTCGCCGCCGATCTACCGGGCGACGGGCTCGAGGCGGGAAATCTGATCTGCGCAGTGGACGCGTTGATCGACGACGCCGATCATGTGGCCGCAACCGCGTGGTTGGCTGCCGATGATCACGACCGGGTGACAACCACGATCGCCGGCTTCGATCCGGATCGGGTCGGCCGGGTCCGGCGCCGGCTCTACAGTCTGCGCTGCGCCGACGTCTCTGCGGTCCTCGATCGCCTGAAATCGTAACTATTTGATCTTGACGACCTGGGTCCGGGCGGCCAGGTCGTGAATGGCCTGCTTCTTGTCGTTCCACAGCGGGAAGAGGCAGTTCAGCGCAGCGAACAACAGTGCCACGCTGCCCACCATCAACGGGACGGCGAAGACCACCGCTCGCAGCACCACCGCTGCCCACGGCAGCGACGCGGTGTTGCGTCCTTGATCAACCGGCACCACCCGCAACCCGCACAGCAGTTGGCCGGGCGTGGCGGAGCGGAAACGCCAGAACAGCCCGAAGTAGAGCACCGCGACCGCCATCGAGATCGAGTTCAGCGCGATGGTGTCGCCCAGCGACAGCAGTTGCGTCGTGTCGATCGGAGCCATCCGGCCCGCTTCGGCGGCCTCCATGGTCTGCTGCACCACAGCCATCATCCGCGGCATGATCCGTGCCAGCACCGGGATGGAGCAGATCATCGCCACCGCACTGACGATGATCAGGTCGACCAGCGCGGCCAGGAAACGCCAGCCCCACGACGGGATCGGCACGCCGTCGGCCGTGGTAGGGCCGGTCGGAGCCGGCTGGTAGGCCGGCGGATAGCCGGGACCGGGACCCGGCCCGTACTGTTCGGGCCCGTACTGTCCAGGTCCGTACTGTCCAGGTCCGTACTGTCCGGGTCCGTACTGTCCGGCGGGGTTCGGGTGCTCCGGGCCAGGGACCGACGCAGACTCCGACGGGCGCAGATTGCGCGTCCAACTCCAGCCGTCCCAGTACCGCTCGCGGGAGGCATCGGTCGGATCCGGATACCACCCTTGCGGAGCAGCGTGCCGCCCCGGCGGAACGGGCGGCGATCCCATCGGAATGTCAGTCACGCCGCCCCAGCGTAGTTGGCCCGTTCAGCTGTCTTCCAGGTTGTCCTGACACCGCTGCAGGAAGGACGACATCCGGGCGACTTCACGCGGACTGATGCCTGCCACCATCCGGTCCTCCAGCCGCCGCATCGCCCGGTCCGCCTTCCGCAGCACCTTGCGCCCCTCCGGGGTGATCCGGATCGGCAACGACCTGCCGGCCGCAGGCTGATCGGCGACTCGGACGTAGTCGTGGTCACGGAGGATCCGGATCAGGTCCTGCAGTGACTGGCGACTCACGTTGCACTCTCGCGCCACCTGAGCCGACGACGTGTCCGGGGAGCGCGCGATGATCTGCAGCACGCTGTACTGTGCCAAGGTCAGCCCGCTCGCCTGCAACGCCGCGTCACCTGTTCGGCGCAACAACTGCTGCAACCGACGAGTCTGCTCGGCGATCCGATGATCGGGATCGCCGGTGGATGACGTGGCCATGATGCTCCTTCCGAGCGCGAGACGGTGTCAGGGAGTTTACACCTGAGTGTCAGGCTCTTGACCTGCCGGCCGCAACCGGAGCCGACGCACTTTCCTGCCCCGCCTACTCTGGTGCTCATGCCGCTGGACCGCCGATCCCTGCTCCGAGTCGGTATCGGCGGGATGGTCGGTGTCTCCGGCCTGATCGGTATCGCCGGCTGCACGAACGCACCGTTGCCCGGCACCGGCGGCTCTGCGCCCTTCTGCGCCTCCCGCGCCGAGGTCGAGCCACACCGGCGGCTGAACGGGGCACGGTTCATCTACGACATCAGCGGCGAGGCGCAGCCATTCCGCTTCGAGCCGACGTTCTTCGGCCAACTCGGCGGATGGCTGACCGACTACCTCGAACTGTCTCAGCTGCCGGAGCCGGACACGATCAGCACCTTCGGCAGCTGGCTGGACGGCGAGCCGGACTGCGATTCCTGGCACGATGCCGGTCGCGCCTTCGACCTGTCCCGACTGATCACCGACGGCCGGGTCCAGGTGTCCTGCCGCTACGACGTCTGGAAGCACTACCGCGGCGCCCGGCTGCGCCGATTCCGCACCTCCTATTGGGGCTTGGCCGCCAGCCTGCACCTGCATTTCGCGTCGGTGCTGACCTATCTCTACAACACCGATCACCACAATCACATCCACATCGACAACGGGCGCTCCGGAGACGGGCGCTCGACCTTCAGTCGGCGTTCCGAGGCTCAGGTGCAAGCTGTGCAAGGGATGCTGACCCATGTCTGGGACCGACCGGTGGAGGTCACCGGGCGCTGGAACGGGGCGACTTCCGACGCATGTCGAGCCGTGCTGGAGGGCACCGACAGCACCGGCACCCTGACCGACGGTGCGGAGCAGTGGCACGCCTTCCTCCGGGCCACTACCAGTCGCGGCAGCAGCTGACCGCCCTCCCCGCTGGTCAGGAATTGCGGCTGACCGCCCAGGCACGGATGGTGTCGATCCGGTGCTGCAGCTCCTCGGCACTCGCGACCGCGGACGGCGGGCCACCACACTCCTCCCGGAGGGCAGTATGGATCACCCCGTGGGGTTTGTTCGTCCGGTGATGCCAGGCAGCGACCAGGCCATTCAATTCCTTGCGCAGTTCCCGCAGCTGTTGGTGGGTGCCGATCGACTCCGGCGGCTCGGCACCGCCGCGCTCGACCTGGGATGCCTGGTGCCGACGCAGCAGGTCCTTCACCTGATCGGCCTCCAGTAGACCGGGAATGCCGAGATAGTCCAGCTCGTCCTGACTGCCGGTGTAGGCCCCCATGCCGAACTCACCGCCGTCGAAGACGACCCGGTCGAAGTCGGCGTCGGAGTTCAATGCAGCAAAGGAATGCTCGCCGTCGAGGTCGGCGTCCGGCTCGGTCTCGGTCTGTTCGGCCTCGACCAACAGTTGGGTCTCGTCCTCGCTGCGCGGCTTCAGCGCATGGTCACGCTCGACCTCCATGTCGGCAGCGAAACGCAGCAGGTGCGGCGCGCTGGGCAGGAAGACCGACGCCGTCTCCCCCTTCGACCGGGCACGGACGAATCGCCCCACCGCCTGGGCGAAGAACAGCGGCGTCGCGGTCATCGTGGCATAGACCCCGACGGCCAGCCGGGGCACGTCCACGCCCTCCGACACCATCCGCACCGCGACCATCCACCGATCGTCGCCGGCGGCGAACTTACTGATCTTGCGTCCGGACTTCGCCTCGTCGCTGAGCACCAGCACCGGTCTCCGGCCGGTGATCGACTTCAGGATGTCGGCGTAGGCGCGGGCCTGGCCCTGATCGGTGGCGATCACCAGCCCACCGGCGTCGGGCACGTGCTGGCGGACCTCGGACAGCCGATGATCGGCGGCGGTCAGCACGGCCGGGATCCACGAGCCGGCCGGATCCAGTGCGGTGCGCAGTGCTTGATTGGTCAGATCCTTGGTCAGCGGTTCCCCGAGTCGCGCCGCAACCTCGTCGCCGGCTTTGGTTCGCCAGTGCATGTCACCGGAATAGGCCATGAACAGCACCGGCCGGACGATGCCGTCGGTCAACGCCGGGCCGTAACCGTAGGCGTAGTCGGCGACCGATCGCAATGCGCCCGAACCGTCGGGTTCGTAGCGTACGAAGGGAATCGGGTTGGCGTCGGAGCGGAAAGGGGTGCCGGTCAGGGCCAACCGACGGGCTGCCGGTTCGAAGGCCTCCCGGACTGCATCGCCCCAGCTCAGGGCATCGCCGGCATGGTGCACCTCATCCAAGATCACCAAGGTTTTGAAACCCTCGACCCGGATCCGCAGCGCCAGCGGATTGGCGGCAACGCCGGCGTAGGTGAGTGCGATCCCCTTGAAGTCCTTGCTGGTCTTGCCCTGCTTGGTACCGAAGTTCGGATCGATCGCGATGTTGATCTTGTCCGCTGCTTCGGCCCATTGCGTCTTCAGATGTTCGGTCGGGGCGACCACGACAACCCGATCGATCTCTCGCCGAGCGAACAGGTTGGCGGCCAGCGTCAGGGCGAAGGAGGTCTTCCCGGCACCCGGTGTCGCAACGGTGAGGAAGTCCCGCGGGTTGGTGGCGAAATACTTCTCCAGCGCCGCCGCCTGCCAGGCCCGCAACTGCTTGACCGTGCCCCAAGCGGCCCGGTCCGGGAACGCTGGTGGCAGTGCCGTGCTGGTGGCGATCTGCTGGTTCGCCTCGCTGCCGGGATCGATCAACGGTTCGGATTCGGCAGCCACGCCCAGGAACTGTAGACGAGCCCACCGGCAGGGCCGAAACCGGACTCACCGACAGTGTCGGGCCCGGCTGATCACCCAGTCGGGAGCCGACCGATCCGCAGCGATGCGAGCACCGCCAGGACACCGACGACGGCCATCGTGGCGAAGGCAACACCGAAGGTGAACGCCAGGTTGCCGCTGGCCAGCAAGGCGCCGAAGACCGAGCCGCTGATGCCGACGAAGATGCCGGCTCCGAGCGCATCGCCCAGATTCAGCGAGCTCGCGTTGCGCCCCTGCTCAGCATCGGCAGAGAGCGCCATCGTGGCCACCGAGGTGCTCGCCGTCCCGACCCCCATCCCGAACGCGGCGATGATCCACGCGACCGCCACTACGCCGATCCAGACGTTCGGCAGCAGCACGGTGACGGCGACCAGCGCGACCCCGCTGGCGACCGAGACCGCACCCACAGTGACCAGGTGCTCCCGTCGTAGCCGCAGCCAGCTTCGGGATTGCAGCCAGGCGCCGCCGAACCAGCCGATCGAGCCGATGCTCAGGGTCGCCCCGGCCAGGTTCAGGCTGAGCCCGTGCAGTTCGACCAGCATCAGCGGCAGGAACGCCTCCGCGCCCATGAAGGCTCCCGGCAGCAGCATCCGGGTCAGCACCACCGCCGACAACCCGCGCGCCAGTCGCAGGAAGCCGGGCGGCATCAGCCGGGGCAGGGCGAAGGCGAGGCCGGCCAGGCCGATCACAGCGGGGATAACGCCGATCAGGTCCAGTCGTTGCCCGGCGTACTGGATCGCGGCGGCGGAGAGTGCGGCGACACCGGCCGGGATCCACAACGGGATCGAGTCCCGCGAGGAGGTCGGACTGTCGGCCGCCTCACCCGCGGGCCGGGCGATCGTGCCGTTCAGCAGACGTCGCAGCGTCGGTGCCATCATCACCGATCCGAACGCGAGCAGCGGCAGCACCGCGTAGAAGGCGAAGTGCCAGCTCAGCTGGTGGGTGATCCAGGCCGCCACCGCCGGACCGGCGATCCCGGGCAGTACCCACGCCATCGAGATGTAGGTGAACATCCGCGGCCGCTGTCGGGCGTCGAAGACCTGGGCGATGCAGACGTAGGCGGCGGTGTTCATCGCACCCGAGCCCAGGCCTTGCACCAGGCGTCCGGCGATCAGCATCGGCCAGCTGACCGCTGTCCCGGCTATCACCAGCCCGCCGGCGAAGATCAGCATGCCGACGATCAGTGGCTTCGCCGGTCCGATCCGATCACTCAGGGCGCCGCCGACGACGGTGGAGAACAGCATCCCGATCATGAACAGCGAGAACGCCCAGGCGTAGTGGGTCAACCCGTCGAGTTCCTCGGCGGCGGCCGGCATCGCGGTTGCCACCGCAGCCGCCTCGAACGCGATCCCGAGGATGACCGCGCACAGTCCGATCGCCAGGCCTCTGCGGTTGACCGACGATGACGAACTGGAGGTCTCGGTTGCGGGGCTGCTCACAGTCGCACAGTCCATCACCTCAAGCGCAGTTGAGGTCAATCCATTTGCGAACAACCCGATATGTGAAAGTACTTGCAACTTTGGAAAGTACTTCCTATAGTGAGGTCATCGGTCAAGCAATCAATCCCAACGCAACCAACCAAGGAGAAACCTGATGAGCTCCACACAGCGGACCGCAACCATCGTCGGAATGGTCACCATGGTCGCCGCCGCGCTGGCGCTGGTCCTGGTCGGGATCCTCAACCAGGCACCCGTCTTCGTCATCAGCGGTGCGGCGCTCTTCGTCGCCGGCGGCACCACCTTCGCTGCCACGGCCGCTCGGGGAAAGACCCGGCGATGAGCGACCCCGAGGACCAACTGGGCGCCATCGAGGCGGCCCGGCAGCAACTCGGTCCGCAGCAGGAACGCGGGCGGCGTCAACTGGCGGGCCTCTGCATCGGGCTCGGCGCGCTGCTCGGCGCCATGCACCTGGTGGTCGTCGTCTTCCCACCGCAGCGGAGCCTGCCCGCCTTCCTGATCGCGTGTGCGGTGATCGTGTTGGCCATCCTGGCGCTCACGTTCGGCTACCTGCGGGTACGGCGACTGATGCCAGCAGGCGGCGGGCAGCGCTACCTGATCGCCCTGATGATCAGCATGGTGCTGTACGCGGCTTCGATCCTGATCGTCGTCCGGATCGCCGAACCCGTGCCGATCGCGGTCCTGGTGGCCGTCGTGATCGCCGCCCCGCTGACCTTCGCCGGAATCCGGGAGCTACGCCGATGAGCGAACACCCGCGTCTCCAGCTCAACAATCACTTCAGCAATCCGGCTCGGCTGTCCCTGATGGCCGCGCTGGCCGGCGTGGACGAGATCGACTTCAAGACCCTGCGAGACTCGCTCGGGCTGTCCGACTCCACCCTCTCCAAGCACGCCAGTGCCTTGGAGGAGCATGACTACGTCCGGATCAGGAAGGGCTATGTCGGCAAACGGCCCCGTACCTGGCTCTCGCTGACCCCGACCGGACGTTCGGCCTTCGACGCCCACCTCTCCGCGCTGCGCAGACTCACCGCCGATCTGTGAACGGATCGACCGATCCGGAGCAGGAGTTGGGAAATTCTCAGGATGGCTAGACTGGCGGTCGTGAGTCAGCAGCAACTGAGTCCCGGGTCCGAGACGATTGTCGACGAGCGGACCGAGTACCGCTACGACGACGGGGATTCCGAGCGGTTCAGTCACTATGTGCCGAAGGACAAGCTGACCGAGGCGATGGTGATGGGCACGCCGGTGGTGGCGTTGTGCGGCAAGGTGTGGGTACCGAGCCGCGATCCGCAGAAATTCCCGGTCTGCCCCGAATGTCAGGAGATCTGGGACAGCCTGCGCCCGGGTGGCGGCGACAAGGACGGCGACGGCGACAGCGAGTAGCCGTCACGCCTGAGCGAGAGTGGCCAGCACCTGCTCACCATAGCGGGCGAGCTTGGCCTCCCCCACCCCGCTGACCTGCCCCAGACCCGCCAGGTCCTGCGGACGGTTCACCGCGATCTGCCGCAGCGTCGCGTCATGGAAGATCACATACGCCGGTACGCCCTGCTCCCGCGCAGCCTCGGCCCGCCAACTGCGCAGCCGTTCGAAGATCGGCTCCGCCTCGGCCGGCAGCTCGACCGCCTGCCTGGCCGACTTCGTCCTGGCTGAGGCCTTGCGCCGCTCGGGTTCGGTCCGTAGCCGCACGGACTGCTGGTCGAACAGCACCTGGCGGCTCTTCTCGGTCAACCCGAGGGTCCCGTGATCGGACTCGACCGCAAGGTACCCCTGGGCCAGTAACTGGCGGATCACGGCACGCCACTGCACCGGTCCCAGGTCGGCGCCGACACCGAACACCGACAGCTGCTGGTGGCCGAACTGGTCGATCTTCGGCGTCTGTTTTCCGGTCAGGATGTCGGTGATGTGCCCGGCACCGAAATGCTGCCGACGCTCGGTGTGCAGCCGATACACGCACGACAGCAGCTTCTGCGCCGCGATCGTCCCGTCCCAGGAACCGGCCGGCTGCAGACAAGTGTCGCAATTCCCACAGGGCTCGATCTGTTCACCGAAATAGGCCAGCAGCTGGGTCCGCCGGCACTCGACGGTTTCGCAGAGCGCGAGCATCGCGTCCAGATGGACGCTCTGCTGCCGCTTGTGCTGCGCATCTCCGTCGGAATTCATGATCAACTTACGCTGCTGTACGACATCGGGCAGCCCGTAGGCCAGCCAGGCGTCGGAGGGCAGGCCGTCGCGACCCGCTCGGCCGGTTTCCTGGTAGTAGCCCTCGACCGACTTCGGCAGATCAAGGTGGGCGACGAAGCGGACATCCGGCTTGTCGATTCCCATCCCGAAGGCGATGGTGGCGACCATGATCAGCCCGTCCTCACGGAGGAACCTGGCCTGGTGCTCACGACGGGTGACTGCGGTCAGTCCGGCATGGTACGGAAGCGCGGGAATCCCCTGCTGGGAAAGGAAGTCGGCGGTGTCCTCGACCGAGGCGCGGGACAGACAGTAGACGATGCCGCAATCACCAGCATGTTCGCCGGTGATGAACTCGAGCAGCTGCCGGCGGGGATTGTCCTTGGCGACGATGCGGTAGCCGATGTTGGGACGATCGAAACTGTCGACGAAGTGCCGGGCCTCGCCCAGGTCCAACCGGTCGACGATCTCGGCCCTGGTGGCGCGGGTGGCGGTCGCAGTCAACGCGATCCTGGGGACCGCAGGCCAGCGCTGATGCAATTCCGACAGCTGCAGGTAGTCCGGCCGGAAGTCGTGTCCCCACTGAGAAACACAGTGCGCCTCGTCGATCGCGAACAACGCGATGTTGCCCCGATCCAGCAAGTCCAGGGTGGTGCCGACTCGGAGCCGTTCCGGCGCGAGGTAGAGCAGGTCGAGCTCACCGTCCAGGAAGGCCCGTTCAGTGATAGCGCGCTGTTGTCCGTCCTGAGAGGAGTTGAGGAAACCGGCCCGCACCCCGATCGCCTGCAGTGCATCAACCTGATCCTGCATCAACGCGATCAGCGGGGAAATCACCACCGCGACACCGTCTCGCACCAAAGCCGGGATCTGATAGCACAGGGACTTGCCGCCGCCGGTCGGCATCAGCACCAGAGCATCCCCACCGGAGCAAAGTTGCTCGACGATTTCGGCCTGCTGGCCCCGGAACTGCTCGTAACCGAAGACGCGTTGCAGCACCTCGAGCGGCTGCTGCCGGGCGTCGTTCGGGTCGGTCACGGATCGACCTTAACGGCTGTCGCCGACGCGGCCGAACGCGCTGATCCGGGGGCCGGTGAACAAGAT
>NHCFJ02800__coassemble_1973_pt1 | contig 11352 bp, 9 predicted proteins | sample NHCFJ02800__metabat2_high_PE_002 | metagenome-assembled genome bin NHCFJ02800
GACCCGAGTCCGGGTGGCGGAATTGGTAGACGCGCTAGCTTGAGGTGCTAGTGCCCTTTACGGGGCTTGGGGGTTCAAGTCCCCCCTCGGACACAGCAGGATCCCCTGTCTGACAAGGGAAAGATTGAGAGCCTTGACCCGCTGGGTCAGGGCTCTCAGTGCGTTCGGGGCCGTCGGAGCATGACAGGGCTCTGACGGAGCATGACAGGGTACTGACGGAGCATGACAGGGTACTGACATGGTCGCCGACACCCTTCCGTGGGCCGAGCAGTTCCTCGATCAGTCGCACTCCGGATCTGTGCCGGACCTGCTCGAACGAGTCGGCGGCCTCAACGCGCAGACCGCGTACGGGCCGCTGGTCGGGATCTGGGCCCGACAGGGGTCGTGGCAAACGCCGGTGCTCGACGAGCTGACGGCGTCGTACGAAGTGGTGAAAATCAATGTCATGCGGGGCACGGTGCATCTGCTGACGGCGCGGCAGTACTGGGCCTGGCGGCCGGCGCTCACGCCGATGCTCAGACGCACCGTCGCAGGATTCTGCCGCGGGCTGTGGGACCGGGTCGACCACGCCGAATTGGTGGCCTGGGGCACCGATCTCGTCAGCGACGGGCAGCCGCGAACCCGCGGCGACCTGGGTGAGGTCGCCAGCCGGCGATTCCCGGAGGCCAGCAGCAGCGAGCTCGGCTTCGCACTGCGGATGGTGCTTCCACTGGTCGAGGTTCCGCCGACGTCGGCATGGCAACGGGTCCGAACTCGCTACGTCTACGCCCCCTCGGTGATGAGCGGAGCGCCGGCCGAGCCCGAACACGGGCTGCGGGACCTGGCCCGGTCCTTCGCCGGGGCATTCGCCTCGACCTCGGTGGAGGACTTCTGCTACTGGTCCGGACTGACGAAGTCCGAAGCTGCACCACTGCGCGCCGTGCTCGCTGAGAGCGACGGTTCGGTCGATGCGTCCGACACTGCCCCGACCGGCGTACTGCCCGAGTTCGACAACATCTACTTCTGTCGCCGTGCCTCGCACGCGCCGTTGTATGCGGCGAAGAAGGACCGTCGCCTGCCACCGGCCCGGATGCCCGGATCGCTGATCGCCCAGGGCACGGTTGTCGCCCACTGGACCGCGAGCAAGAGCGACGGCCTACGGCTCGTGCCGTGGACCGACCCCGGGCCGACGGCGATGGCGGCCTGGGAGCGCTTCGCCGACGGGTACCGGCGGGCAGCGGGAGAACCGCGATGAGACTTGCGGGCAGTCCTCAGTTCTCCGCACCCTGGACACAGGATTCGCCTTTCTCGGGCGAGTCGCGGGTATGCTCCGACGCAGCCGTCGGACAGGATTTCCTGTCGTCGGTATGCGAGGAGAATCCGCTTCGACCGGTCGGTCGGGATTCTCGGACCAATCATTGAGGAATGGAGTCGGGTAGAAGTGCGGGTCTTGATCCTGGGTGGCGACGGATTCTGCGGATGGCCCACCGCGCTACATCTGTCAGATCGCGGACACGATGTGACCATCGTGGACAACCTGTCGCGGCGCAATATCGACAACGAACTCGAGGTGAGTTCCCTTACTCCGATCCAGCCGCTCGGCAAGCGGCTCGACGCGTGGAAGGACGTCAGCGGCAAGGAAATCGCGTTCTACCGCTTCGACGTCGCCGAGCACTACCACCGGTTGCTGTCCCTGATCCAAGAGTGGAAGCCGGACACCATCGTCCATTTCGCCGAGCAGCGGGCGGCGCCGTACTCGATGAAGAGTTCCTGGCACAAGCGCTACACGGTCAGCAACAACCTGAACGCGACCAACAACGTGTTGGCCGCGGTGGTCGAGTCCGGCCAGGACATCCACATCGTGCACCTCGGCACGATGGGCGTCTACGGCTACGGCACTGCCGGGATGAAGATCCCGGAGGGCTACCTGCGAGTGAAGCTGGAGACCGAGGAGGGCCTGATCGATCAGGAGATCCTCTACCCGCCGAACCCGGGCAGCATCTACCACATGACGAAGACCCAGGATCAGCTGCTCTTCGCCTACTACGCCAAGAACGACAAGCTGCGGATCACCGACCTGCATCAGGGCATCGTCTGGGGCACCCAGACCGCGCAGACCCAGCAGGACGAGCGACTGATCAACCGGTTCGACTACGACGGCGACTACGGCACGGTGCTGAACCGTTTCCTGATGCAAGCTGCGGTCGGCTATCCGATGACCGTGCACGGCACCGGTGGGCAGACCCGGGCATTCATCCACATCCAGGACACGGTGCGCTGTATCGAGTTGGCGGCCACCAACCCGCCGAACCGCGGTGACCGGGTGTCGATCCTGAACCAGATGACCGAGACCCACCGGGTCAATGATCTGGCCAAGCTGGTGTCGGTGCTCACCGGCGCCGAGATCGACTACGTTCCCAACCCTCGTAACGAGGACAAGGAGAACGAGCTGTACGTGGAGAACCGACAGCTGCTCAACCTCGGTCTGGATCCGGTCACGCTGGCCGACGGCCTGATGGAAGAGGTCACCGAGATCGCCCGCAAGTACGCCGATCGTTGCGACCTGGACAAGATCCCGGCGCGGTCGATCTGGACCGACAACCAGCAGCCCGGAGAGTCGCCGCGGTCGTGACAACTTCCACAGTCCTGGTGACCGGCGGCGCCGGATTCATCGGCGCCAACCTGGTCCGACGCCTGTTGGCCCATGATCACGCCGTACGCGTACTCGATCTGCTGGTCACCGGGGACCGGTCCTACCTGGACGGCCTCGACGTCGACTTCGTCGAGGGCGACATCCGCCGGCCTGAGACCGTGGCAGCCGCACTGCAGGGTGTCGATGCGGTGGTGCATCTAGCCGCCGCCGGATCGGTGATCCAGTCGATCGAGAACCCAGCCGACAACTTCTCCACCAACGTCGTCGGCACCTTCACGGTGCTGGACCAGACCCGGCTGGCCGGGATCCAGCGGATGGTCTTCTCCTCCACCGGCGGCGCCCTGATGGGCAACACCCCACCACCGGTGAACGAGAAGTCGTTGCCGAAGCCGATCTCTCCGTACGGCGCGAGCAAGATGGTCGGCGAGGCCTACTTCAACGCCTACGCCGAGTCGTATCAGATGTCCACCGTGGCCACCCGATTCGCCAATGTCTACGGGCCCTACAGCGGGCACAAGGGCGGCGCCATCACGGTCTTCTTCAAGGCGATCCACAGCGGCGAGCCGATCGTGATCTACGGCGACGGCAACGCTTCCCGCGACTACCTGTACGTCGACGACCTGTGCGCCGGGATCGAGGCCGGCCTGACGGCCGACGTCCCGGGCGGCAGCGTGTATCACCTGGCGACCGGGGTCGAGACCACCGTCAGTCAACTGGCCGACGCCTGTCGACGGGTCGCCGGCAAGCCTGATCACCCGATCGAGTACCGCCCGGCCCGTCCGGGCGAGGTGATCCGCAACTTCGCCAGCTACGACCTGGCCCGGGACGAACTCGGTTTCGCTCCGGCTGTCTCGCTCACCGACGGCCTGTCCCGGACCTGGGACTGGTACCTGGCCAACGTCCTCTGACCTACCGGATCAACTGCTGATCGCGTTCGCGATGACCGCGTGCATGGCCTCGGGCAGATCGGCCGGAGTGGACAGCGGGCGGTGGAACGGGACCCGGAGGTCCTGACCGCCGAAGGTGTCGACCACCGACAGATCGAACCCGGCGGCATCGACAACCCCGACCCGGGCGCCGAGCACCGAGCCGATCGGTTTGCGCAGCACGGTGGCAGCGAATTCGGCGATCTCGATCTCGTGATCGGTGTTGAGGTGAGCGGCCATGGTCGCTCCGACAGCGACCATCGGCTCCGGCTCGGCCAGCACGTAATCGTCCAGCTCGATCGGCCGGTAGTCGGGCTCGCCGGGCAGCCGGATGGCGATCGTGACCACCTGCAGCCCGATCACCCGAGAGAACTGCCAGGCCGGACAATCGGCGCATTCGGCATGCCGACGACGCTCGGTCTCCAGCACCTCTCGCGCCTCGAAGCCGGCCAGCTGCCAGAACTGGCCGGACAACCGGACGATCCCGATCCGCGGATGCAGGCCGAGCTCGACCCGACCCGCGCTCGCCTCGACCAGCAGATACGCAGCCTCGTCGGAGGCCAGCATCATCGGCGACCCACACTCCTCGTAGTACGGGGCGACGCCGGCGTCCCCGTCGGCGCTCACCCACGCCAGCGAGGACGACGCCGCCACCACCGATCGCGCCCGCTGGGCGAAGGAGAGATCGGCCAGAGCATCAGCACCCGAAAGCATGTGCTTAGGTTAGCCTTACTTAATCCCTGAATGAAACCCCTCTCCGACTCCTGAGCTCTGACTATTTGAGGCCGGCACTGGCCAGAGCTGCGATGAAGTGGCGCTGGAAGATCAGGAAGACGATCATGATCGGGATCGCCGAGGACACCGAGCCGGCCATCGCCAGCCCCGCCGACAGCCCGCCGTCGGCGTCCACGAATCGGGTCAACCCGAGTGGCACGGTGTAGAGCTCGGCGGTGGACAGCATGATCAGCGGGCTCTCGTAGTCGTTCCAGGTCCAGACGAAGCTGACGATGCCGAGTGCTGCCAGGGTCGGTCGGACCTGCGGCAGATAGACGTTGGCAAAGACCCGCCACTCCCCCGCGCCGTCGATCCTGGCCGCTTCGCCGAACTCGGGCGGCAGGGCGACGAAGGCCTGCCGCATCAGGAAGGTGCCGAACACGGTGAAGATGCCGGGCAGGATCAACGCCCACAGCGTGTCGTAGAGACCGAGCTGCTGGAAGAACATGAAGCGCGGCACCAACAGCAGCTGGTTCGGCACGATCGCAGTTGCCAGATACAGCAGGAAGACCTTGTCCCGCCCGCGGAAACTCAAGCGAGCAAAGGCATAACCGGCCATCGCCGAGGTGGTCAGATCACCGATCACCCCGATCAACGAGACGGTCAAAGAGTTGCCGAAGAAGACTGCCATCGACGGCGGATCGCTGATCCAGACCTTCAGGTAGTTCTGCCATTGCACCGGATCGGGAATCCATTGCACCGGGATGGAGAAGACATCCAGATTGCGCTTCAGCGAGGAGGACAGCATCCAGCCGAACGGCAGGATGAACAGCAGTGCGAAGATCCACAGCAACGCCGACTTGACCACGTACGGGATCAGCCTGCGTCGACGCCGCCGGACCGTCCGCTGCCGCGCCGTCAGCGTAGGGTCTGCCGGGACGACCAGTTTGGTGACCTCGCCGGTGGTCATGTCGTCAGCCCTCGGCCACGTTGGAACCGCCAGAGGAAGATGCTCAAGATCAACACCCCGATAAAGCTCATCATGCCGATCGCCGCCGCATAACCGAAGCGGTAGTACTGGAATCCCTGCTGATACATCAGGTACGACAAGGTCGTCGAGGATTCACCCGGGCCGCCTTGGGTCAGGAAGGCGATCAGCCCGAATCCCTGTGAGTGACCGATCAGGCTCATGATCAACAAGAACGTGGTCGTCGGCATCAACGCCCGCCAGGTGATCGTGGTGAAGCGGGTCCAACGACCGGCGCCGTCCAGTGCGGCCGCTTCGTACAGATCGACCGGCATCGATTGCAGCGCCGACAGGAAGATCACCGAGTGGAAACCCATCCCGGCCCACGAGGTGATCAACACCAACGAGATCAGACTCCAATTCTGCGACACCAGCCAGGCCGGCGGATCGGCGATCCCGAGGTTGCGCAGACTCACATTGACCAGCCCGCTGGTCGGGTGCAGCAGAACCAGCCAGATGAACCCGACCGCGATCTGATTGATGATGTACGGCAGGAAGAAGATCACCCGGAGCGCCGAGCGGCCGAACACGGGACCGTTCAGAGCCAGGGCCAGCATCAACCCTCCGGCCATCGTCAACGGCACTCCGACCCCGGCGTAGATCACCGTCCGCCCGACCGCGCGCCAGAATCGGCCGTCACCGATCAGGTCGGCGAAATTCTGCAGGCCGACGAACCGGATGCCTTCGATCCCGGACACGACGTTCCAGTCGGTGAAGGCGATCGCGATCCCGCTGATCAACGGCACCAAGGTGAAGATCACGAAGCCGGTCAGGTTCGGCAGCAGGAAGAGCCAGCCCGACCACAGCGACATGCCGCCCGGACCCCGTCGACGTCGCCGGACCCGGGCCGGCACCGATCGTGGTGCCGCCACGGTCGACGTCGTGGCGCTCACTCCGCGCCCCTCCACTTCGACGTTGGCGTCCAGGTGCTCACGAGGCCTTCTCGATCGCAGCATCGCTCTGCCGGCGCGCGGACTTCACCCACTTGTCGACGGTGATGTCACCGAGCAGTACCTGATCGGTCAGCTTCTCTTTGAGCGTGTCGATCTCGGTGCCGGCGGTGAAGATGGTGTCCACCGGCAGCTTCTCCTTCGGGTCGAAGACAGCAGAACGCCAGGAGTCCATGTCGAACAGCTCCTCGTCACCCAGCATGTCGGTGAGGATCTGATCTTCGTCGGCATCGCCCTGCAGGGACGGGAGCCGCCCGCCCTTCACCATGTACGTGCCGGCGTTGCGTATCCAGAACTTGGCGAATTCCCAGGCCTCGTCCTGATGCTGCGACTTCGGGTTGATCGAGATCAGGTCGCCGATCTGACCGGTGTTCCACCCCTTCTGGTTGGCGTGCGGAGACGGAATCGGCATACACGCGGTGGGAAAGTCGTGCGGATACTCATCGGTGTCCTTGATCGAACGCGTGATGTGACCGGACTGGATCAGCATCGCGATCCGACCAGCGATGAACGGGTTCTGACTGAACGTCTGCAGTTGTTCGGCGATGATCGTCTCCCGGTCCATCGCGATCTTCTCTTTCTGCAGCGACAGTGCCAGCCCGATCTCCTCGGCGAACCGCGGGTCGTCGAGGTTCGACCGCTCACCGCCGTCGGCGTAGAGGTAGTCGGGCCCGATCGACGGTCGGGCGATCAGCGGCGCGGTGAGGGTTCCGAACACCTTGGGACGGGTGAGTTCTCTGGCCACCTCGACGAACTCGTCGACAGTCCAGTCGGCACGGAGCTTGATGCCGGCGTCGTCCAGCATCGTCTTGTTGATGTAGACATACTGCGGCGCGCGGGACGCAGGAATCGCGTACTGCTTGCCGTTGTTGGCGAAGTTGCCGAGTGGCTCTGCGTCAACGGTGAACTGCGCGAAGTCGTCCTCAGCGGCAATCTTCTCGGTCAGCTCGACCGCCACGCCGGCAGCCGCCCGCTGGAACAGCCGTTGCGGGCTGTAGCTGAAATACAGGTCGATCGGCGTGCCGCCGGTCAGTGAACTGTCCAGCTTGATGTTGCCCTCATCGTCGTTGACGTAGCGGGTGTAGGTGACCGTGATGTCGGGGTGCTCGTCCATGAAGGCCTGACACAGCTCATCCGGTCCGGTCTCGTTGGGCACGCCGCCCCAGATGTTCAGGGTGACGCCGCCGCCGGCCTTACTGGCATTGCCTCCCTTGGCCAGATTGCAGCCGGTCAGCGAAGCGGTTCCGGCTGCCGCGACTGCGCCGGCGAGCAACGTCCGACGGCGCACGGGTGTTGGTACGGACATGGTTGTACTCCTGCTCGAGTCATCGGTGTTCATCTGTGGTTACTGGGAGCGACTGTGGTTACTGGGAGCGACTGTGGTTACTGGGAGCGACTGTGGTGATCACGCCGGTCGGCATGGACTCAGTCGGCGAAGCATCGTTCGACCTCGCGGCGCATCTGGTGCAGCAGCAGCCGCAGCCTGTCGGGTGGGACCGGTTCGGCGTCGTCGTCCACGATCGCGAGCGCGACCGGATGCGGTTCGGTCGTTTCGATCTGGATCGCTCCACCGAGCCGGCCCTCCCGTTGCCAACCGTCCAAGATCAACACGTCGTCGGCGACCAGGTCTCGAGCAGTGCTGAGCACCGCCTCCTCGGTGGTCGGAACGACGTCCTCCAGGCCTCCCCAGCCGAAACGCCGGCGGGACGCTCGCAAGATGTCGATCGCATCCTGGTCGGGCAGGTCCACCAGCAGCCGCAGGCCGGGGCTGGACAGGTTGATCGGGAAGCCTCCGGACCAGAAGGTCAGCGGCGTCGAACCGTGCTCGACCCGGAGCAAGTACAGCAACTCGTCCCGCCAGAGCATGCACATCGACATACTCAGCCGAGGATGCTCGATCACGAACCGGTCGAACACCGGCCTCGGCTTGGTGATCAACGGCAGCCTGGTGGTCGCCGAAGCCAGCGCCAGTACGCCGTAATCGGGCACGAAGCGTCCGTGTTCGTTCTTCCGGACGTAGCCGACGTCGGTCAGCGTTGCCAGGATTCGCGAACCCGAACTCTGGTGCAGTCCGAGCCGGCCGGCGATCTCGGTCGCTGTCATCGGTCGACCCTCGTCGACCAGCATCCGAAGGATGTGCAGTCCCCGCGCCAAGGATTGATTGCTGCTCGCGCCCGGGAGTTGATCACGGTGCCCGACCTGCTCCGACAGTGCGTTCATCGGATGATCTCCGACGCTGAGCCGCTTCGGTCGGTCAGGATCCTGCTGTCCGGATCGACGTAGCAGCGGGCGGCGAAGATCGCCGCCGGCGCGTTGCCGTTGGTCGCATGCACGGTGACGGTGAGCTCGCTGACGCTGACCGGTTCGAGCAGCCTCAGGGACCAGCACGTCTGGTGATGATCACGGACCACGGCCAGGTCGCGACCGTCGGCACGTACGGTGAAGTCGCGGACACAGTGCGGCATCGCACTCTCCGGGTGCCCGAGCAGAGCCGATTCCATCGCATGATCGAAGTCGGTGTCGAAGCGGAGCTCGATCCGCCCGACCGATTGTGGCTGATCCCACCTCAGCCGGAGCTCAGGTTGGTCATCATCGAGCGCTGCGATCCACGCGTTCGCGGCGCTGGTCGGTCGATCCGGCCCGTGCAAGACCGACGTCGCCGGACCAACAGGCACCGGTGGATCCAGCGTCAGGGCGAAGTTGTTGCCCTCCGGGCGCCGTACCGGCGTCCAGAACTCCAGCCCGGGGCAGCCGATCGAATCGTCGGCAGGCTGGTCCTTGCGGTGCTGGACCGGGATCATCCCGGTGATGATCTTGTCGCTGACGTGGACCCGAACGTTCTCGTTGGCCGACAGGCAGAGGAAGACGTACCGGGACCGGTCCAGCTCGGCTCCGAAGTCGATCTTGAGTTGTTGATCTTCTCCGGGCAGCAGTTCCAGATCACAACACCCGAGGACCTGGTCCGGCGTGTAGTCATCGGCGCCGAGACCGGACCGCAACTCGACCGTCAGCGTGGTCGATGCCGACACGTCCACCGTCAGCTGCACCTGTGGAACGGTGCCCGCCGGCAGTGGCAGCAACTGCCCGCGATCGACGTCGAGCGGTAGCCGGCCGCCGTTGCCGGGCAGGGACCCGAGCATCAACTCCGACGTCGCGGACACGCTCGCTGTCTGAGCAAGATCGTCGGGGTCCACCAGATCGAGTTGAGGGATGTGTTGCCCGGTACGCAGCAATTCGCGCTGCAATTGAGCCATCGTCCCGCTTTCGACCAGGTCCGCCGGACGCTTCCGATCGCGCAGACACAGCGCCGCCGCCAACGCCGCCGCCTGTGCTGCGTGAGCCGAGGTGCCCATCACCCGAGTCGAACCGAACGCAACGTGGCTGGCACTGATGATCCTGCCGGACAGGAAGAGGTTCTCGACATCCCGGCTGACCAAGCACCGGTACGGGATCTGAAAGGTTCCGCGACTGTGCACCTGATGGCAGCCCGGCTTCTCACTGAAGACGCCGTCGGCAGGATGGAGATCGATCGACCACCCACCGTGGGCGATTGCGTCCGGGTGCTGCCGCTGATCGCGGATGTCGGCCTGACGAAGCATGTACAAGCCCTCGAATCGGCGGCTCTCCCGCTTGCCGGGTATGGTCCCGACCCACTCCAGGGTGAGATTCTCCGCCTCGGGAAACTCGCCGGAGTTCTTCAGGTGATCCCACACCCCGTAGACGACCTGCCAGAGTTTCCACTTGATCGTTTCGGTCTCGTGCACGGTGTCCAACCGTCCGCCCCACTCGATCCACCAGAGCCGACAGCCGTTGACGCTGGTGTCGAAGCTCCGAGCACGCGGGATCTCGTCGAGATCGGCCAGAGCGTAGGACGGCGGCGTGAAGGAGACCGGATGGCCGACATCCTTGCTGTAGAAGTAGATCGAGTGACCGAGCAGGTTGCCGTACTCCTCCGTCGGGGCGAACGGTTCGTCGAATTCCTCGCTCGACTCCGCCCCCATCCGGAACGCGGCCCCGGCCGAGAAGGCGAGAGCGCCGTCGCCACTGGCGTCGATGAACAATTGGGCGCCGACGTCGTATCGAGTCGAGTTCTGACTGCAGAAGGCCGACACCCGGGAGATCCGACCAAGATCATCTGCGGGGTCGTCCATGACGACATCGGTCATGGCGGTGTTCAGCAGCAGGGTGATGTTCGGTTCCTCGATCACCTTCTCCAGCAGGATGGTGTCGAAGATCAACGGGTTGCCCTCGCGGTTGCGGAAGGTGTTCTCGACCAGGATCTCGTCGACCACGCCGCCCTCGCGCGCCCAACGGTTGTTGTTCGCCATGTGCGCGGTCGCTCCGAGCACCCAGAGCCTCACCTCGGAGGACGAGTTGCCGCCGAGAACCGGCCGATCCTGGATCAGTACGACGGTTGCGCCGGCGCGGGCCGCCGTGATCGCCGCACACGTACCGGCAAGCCCGCCGCCGACGATCACCAGATCGGCCTCGGACCGTACGGTGCGGAAGTCCCGGCGCGGTTCGGGACCGGCCACCGTCAGCCGGGATGAGCCCGGATCGGACGACCGACGCTGGTCTGCCTCAAGCATGGGGCGAGTCAATCATGCATATATTGCATGATCAAGGCCCGTAGCGATGATTCTGCATGGCTCTACCACCTGCCGAGGCGCAGGTGTGGCGAGGGGTCGGTTACCTCACGACACACCGCAAATATCGGGGTTTTAGTGACCCCTCGGCAGGGTGATGAAAGTGGGAGGTGGGGGGTCAGCGGGGCCGTCCAGGTGCAGGCCGCATTCGGACTTGCCGGAACCGGCCCACCGCCCGGCGCGGGCCGACTCGCCCGGGCGGACCTTCCGGGTGCACGGAGCGCAGCCGATCGACGGATATCCCTGTGCCAGCAGCGGATTCAGCACCACGTCGTGTTCGGCGATGTAGGCGTCGACCTGCTCCTGGGTCCAACTGGCGAGCGGATTGATCTTGACCATCGACCGCTTGGCATCCCACTCGACCACGCCGATCCCGCTCCGGGTGAGGGTCTCGTCACGCCGGATCCCGGAGGCCCAGGCGGCGTACGGCTGCAGGCTGCGGCGCAGCGGCTCGACC
>NHCFJ02800__coassemble_1975_pt1 | contig 11345 bp, 9 predicted proteins | sample NHCFJ02800__metabat2_high_PE_002 | metagenome-assembled genome bin NHCFJ02800
TTCCGCAAGACTCGGCGCGCCGCGCCCCGATCAGGGAGCAGAAGCAAACCCATGCCCGCAGGCAACCTGACCGTGTCCCGGCTGATCGCCACCGGGACCATGCTCGGTCTGCTGACCGTGACGGCCGCATGTACGACAGCGGACGGCGGGCTGCAGGCCAGCCCTGCCCCGTCGGGCAAGGACTGTGTGGTGCAGAAGCTGCCGTTGAAGAAGCCCGGACGGCTCACCGTCGCCACCGACCAGCCGGCGTACGCACCGTGGTTCAGCGAGAACAACCCCAACAACGGCGAAGGTTACGAATCGGCGCTGGTCTACGCCGTCGCCGAGGAGCTCGGCTTCGCCGAGACCGAAGTGGACTGGGTGGTGAGCAGCTTCAACGCCTCGATCGCCTCCGGCGAGAAGTCCTTCGACATCGGCGTCAACCAGATCACGATCACCGAACCACGCCGGGAGAACGTCGACTTCTCCTCCCCCTATTACACCGGCGAGCAGGCGGTGGTCGCGCTTGAAGGCAGCAAGCTGACCGGGATCAGCAGCATCGCCGAGCTGCGCGGCGCCAAGCTCGGCGCCCAAGCCGACAGCACCAGCTTGGCGACGATCAACGATCAGATCCAGCCGCAGGTGCCGGCTGCTGCACTGGACACCGGGGAAGCCAGTGTCGAGGCGCTGGAACAGGGCACCATCGACGGCCTGGTGGCTGATCTGCCGACCGCGGTCGAGATGGCATCGGGTGAAGTGGACGGTGGCCTGGTGATCGGCCGGATCCCGCCCGCGGAGCGGGCCGAGCAATTCGGAATGATCTTGGATCGGGGCAGCAAGCTCACACCGTGTATCAGCCAGTCGATCGAGTCACTGGAGAACGACGGAACACTGGCAGAGTTGGAAAGTCGGTGGCTGGAACTGCCGGATGTGCCGGGGCTGAAGGCCGAGTGAGTCGGCCACTGCCTACTTGCGCCGGATCGACAGTCGCTTGGTGAACTCCTTCATGAACGCATCCCGGACAGCATCGGTGTCGATCGCTCCGCCGGTCCCGACGAACTGCCCCTCTGCCATCCGCTGACAGACCACCAGCCAGGCCTGCCCGAGCGCGAAAGTGAAGGTGGAGGCGACCGCTGCGCCGATCGCGCCACCGGCGACCGTGCCCGCGCCGGGGACGAACTTGAGCAATCCGGTGAACGCCGCCCGACCGCCCTGCGTGGCCGCAGTGGTGGTGGCTATCGCCACCAGGGCTGCCCGTTCGACTTTGATCTTGTAGAGGTTGGCGATCCGGGCCATCAGTCCGAGCTGGATCGGCACCAGGACTGCAGCATCGGAGAACGGGATCGGCACCGCAGCGGCGGTCGCCGCACTCCCGGCCGCTACCGCGATGTCGCGTTGCGCCACCCGCGCCTTGCGCTTCTTGTCGATCGTCTGCGCTGCGGTGAGGGCGAGGACAGCTCCCTCCGGCGCAACGCGAAAGGAGGCATCGAGGACCTCCAGCAGACCGTGCGGTGGTGACCCGGAGAAGGAGTCGGCCTTGGCATTGGTGAGGAACGGGCGGTTGTCGAAGATCGGCAGTCCCAGCTCCTCGATGTGTCGGGCCAACTGCGTCGCATCGGGATGCACCACCCCGTCATGCATCGGCACCTGGGTCAGCACCATGATCACCGGCAGTCCGAGCTTGTCCAATCGCCGGATGAACTCGGCTTCGGCATCCTCGAAACGACGGTCCATGCCGCGGACGCAGTACCAGGCGACGTGGATCTGTTCCTCCAGAGGCTGCTTGCGCATCTGCTTGGTCGCCTTGTCCAACTCGGTCAGGATTTCCTTGTCGTCCCGCCCGACCTCCAAGCCCTGGGTGTCGACCAGCCCGAGGTGCCCCAACCGGTCCACGTAGATCTTGCTGCCCTTGGTGACCGGGGCGCCGATGCCGGTTTCGGCGACCTCCTCGCCGAAGATCGCATTGATCAAGGTCGACTTGCCGACGCCGGTCTTGCCGAAGATCGCGAGGTTGAACCGCCCGATGTCGGCCGATTCCTTGGCGAACTGCGCCCTGAACTCGTTGGAGAACCAATCTGCCCCTGATGCCACAGAAACCCCTCCGCTCTGACCGCCGGGCACTCCCGGCTCCGCCTCCAGGGTACGGGGACGGCCAGATCAACCGGGGATCTCCGAACCCCGAGCACCACCCGGAAGAGACCCTCAGCGACCGTGCGCGCCGGCTCAGCCTTCGGCTCGACGACGGCGCTTGCCCTCGTGCATCGCGGCGACGCGGGCACTGGGGATCTCGTGGCCCTGGTCAATCAGGTCCTGGGGCAGCCGTTGCGGTTCGGGCAGCGTGCCCCGCCAGGGGTTGTCGACGCCGTCGGGCAGCAGGCCAGGAACCGTACTGATGGTGAAGTCGGTCGGTTGCGCGGTGGCGAGTTCGTCCCAGGTCAACGGGTACGACACCGGCAGCTCCGGCCGGGCTCGCGGACTGTAGGCGGCCACGACCGTCGCTCCACCGGCTCGGGTGGAGTCGACGAACACCTTCCCTTCGCGCTCATCCTTGACGTAGGCGACCGTCGCGTGGTCAGGGTCGTGCTCGGCGGTGCGCTGCGCGATCGCCCGGGTGGCCGCGGCGACGTCGCTGACGTCCTGATCCGGGACGGTCGGCACCACGAGGTGGACTCCTTTGGAGCCGCTGGTCTTCACCGCTGCCTCGAGTCCGGCCTGCTGCAGCACCTCCCGCACCGCACCGGCGACGGTGACCACGGCTGCGAAATCGGAGCCCTCGGGCGGATCAAGATCGATGATCAACATCGACTGCCGGCCGTGCCGATCGACCAGAGCCGGATGGAACTCGACCGCCCGCTGGTTGGCCAACCACAACAGGGTCCGTAAGTCGCCGCAAACCGGATAGTGGACGGTCCGTTGCGACGCCTCGGACCATTGATCGACGCGGGGAATCCACTCCGGCGCGTACTGCGGGAGGTTCTTCTGCATGAACACCTGCTGCCCGGGGCGGACCCGGATCACCGACAGGGCGCGATCGGCCAGCCCGGGCAGCACCAGCTCGGCGACGCGGCCCAGATAGTCGACGAACTCTCGTTTGGTGACGTCGGAATCGTCCAGCAGTGGCTGGTCGAGGTTGGTCAGCTCGACTCCGTCGCGGACCTCGACCACACGGCGCTTCGGCATCGCACCTCCCAGGATCAGGCCAGCGGACCGGCGCTGAAGGCTCCTGCCCGCATCCTGCGGACGTAGTCGGTGACCCGGTCCTGGAGATCCTGCGGATAGGTATACCCCAAGGCGTGGCCGACGTCGCGGGCCAATTCACCGAACAACGCCATCATCTGGAACATCGCCTCCCAGTTGTCCTCGATCTCCGGGCCGACGTAGGTGTCGCGGACGGCCGACCAGATCTCGGCCGGCAGCACCCGCTGGATGCCCTTACCGAGATTGCCCGGCTTGAAGTTCCAGTCCTGGTCGACTTCGATCCACCAGTCGATCATCGGTTGCAGATAGACATGCCGCATGTCGAAGTCGAGGATCCACTTCGCGATCACGATGTCGCCGCGGAGCAGGCTTTTGGCGATGTGCGACGGTCCGATGAAGAAGTCGGTGATCAGCCTGCGGTAGGTGGCCTCGTCCGGCGGCTTCGGGATGTAGCCGCGGAAGGTGGGAGCGGCCAGGCGTCCGGCGACTCCGTCCTTGTCCAGCAGGATCTTGTAGCCGGCGTCGAGTTCCTCCGGCAACGGTTGCCGGGTCAGCTTCTCCAGGGCTTCCTCGGGCCAGAACCCGAAGTCGATGTTCAGGCCGCCGGCGTACTGGATGATGCTGCCGGCCGTCGGTACGCCGACATCGGGGTGGACGCCGATCGGGTCCCAGTAGGCGATGACCAGGTCGCCGAACTCGGCCAGCCACTCCTCCCGCTCGGCATAGACCGCTATGTCACGGACGACGACGATCACGTCGTAGTCGGAATAGGCGTCGACCGTCACTCCGTCGATGGCCCGGGTGCTGGTCAACAACACCGCCCGGACGTCGTCGGCCGCCCGACCCCAGTCCCTGATCTTGTCGAGGACCTGTTGCTCGGTGAGGATCTGCTCTGCCATTGAGGCACCGTACTGGCAGGAATCGTCTACCCACCACAGGTTTCGCGCGTCGAGGACACCGAGGATGGATCCAGGTTCAGCGGTGCCGACCGGTGACGATCGCGTTGGCGACACCGGCGGCGGCGACCACCACCGCCGCGACCAGCGGCGCGTACATGGCCGAAGCGGTGCCGAACTGCTCGGCGAGCTGACCGGTGACCGCCGAACTGGCAGCTTGGCCGACGACGACGCCGGTGCTGGCCATGGTCATCACGGTTGCCGATCGGCCGTGTGGGCTGCGGGCGGCAGCGAAGCCGAACTGGGTGACCAGCGTGGGACCGATCCCGACGCCGATCAGCAACAGCACTGGCAGCATGGTCGCCACCGTGCCGACCAGCGGCAGCAATGCCGTCCCGACAACCATGATCGCGGCGAAGGCGATCCAACGGGCCCGCAGGCTGAACCGTGCCGGGAACGCGGCGACGGCGAGCGCGAACACCGCAGAGCCGATGCCGACCGCGCCGTAGACCAGACCGGCGCGCTCGGCGTCCCCGGTCTCGCCCATGAAGGAGGTCAGCGAGGTGAGCATCGCACCGAAGAACAGTCCGACGCCGAAGGTGCCGAGGAACACCACGATCAGTCCCGGCCGGAACAGCTCCGCGCTCGGAGCCTGGACCGGGCGTCGCTGCTCACCCGTCGCCGTCTCACCCGGCCCTGTCTCGCCCGGCTCCGTCTCGCCCGGCTTCGTCTCGCCCGTCACCGTCTGGACCGCCACGGTCTCGCCGGTGCGATGCAACGCGAAGGCGGTGACGAAGACCAGCGCCACCGCGGCGGCTCCGATCATCGCCGCCGCCGGACCGAGGGTGGTCGCCAGCAGACCGGTGATCACCGGCCCGAAGACGAAGGTGACCTCGTCGGCGGCGGATTCATACGCCAGGGTGCCGTCCAGCACGCGTCGGCGACGGTCCGGCACGATCCTGCGCGTGACCACCCCGACCAATCGGCTCCTCGACATCGGTGACACCTGGGGTGCGGTGGCTCCGACGACGAATGCCAGCGCCAACACCAACGCGTCCGGCAGCCGGCTGAAGACCGCCGCGGTGATCAACAACAACACCAGGCTGTTGGCAACGCCGGCGACCAGCACCACCCGGCGTTGACCGAAACGGTCCGCTGTCGCCCCGATCAGCGGGCCGAAGATTGCGGTACCCAGGCCGGCCATCGCCGAGGTGAGACCACCGAGTGCGACCGAGTCCCGCCCTGCCACTACCAGCGTGAGCACGCCGACCACCATCATCGCGTACGGCAGCCGGGCGATCAGCGCGATCGGGAAGTAGGAGCCGCCCACGGCCTGCAGCAGGGTCCGCTCTGTTGCGTCCTCGTCCGAGCCGTGGATGATCTCGGTCGTCGTCATGCTCTACCTCCTGCGGCGCACCGCTGTCGCTGGGTGCCGCCTTGGTCCCGCGGGCACCAGGTAGATACACATCCGAACTGACTGCACCACCGATGCTGCTCCGCGGTGCCGGGCGAGGAAGACATCGCCCCCGGTGGACAAGGTTAGGGGCAGCGACGGTATTCCCGGCACCGGCCGATTTGCTCGTCTTCGGCTTCGGCGTGCCGGCCGATAGAATCGACGGGTTGCCCATTCGGGCACCGACCCCGGTAGAGGAAGAAGCTCCTGCATGCCCATTCGTTCTGACCTGCGCAACGTCGCCATCATCGCGCACGTCGACCACGGCAAGACCACCATGGTCGACGCGATGTTGTGGCAGTCCGGCGCATTCCGGACCGGCCAGGACGTTGCCACCCGGGTGATGGACTCGATGGACCTCGAGCGGGAGAAGGGCATCACCATCCTGGCCAAGAACACCGCTGTCCGCCATCAGATGCCGGACGGCCAGGAGGTGACGATCAACATCATCGACACCCCCGGTCACGCCGATTTCGGCGGTGAGGTCGAGCGCGGCCTGGAGATGGTGGACGGGGTCGTGTTGCTGGTGGATGCCTCCGAGGGCCCGCTGCCCCAGACCCGCTTCGTGCTCCGCAAGGCACTGGCCAAGAAGCTGCCGATCATCCTGGTGATCAACAAGGTGGACCGGCCGGACGCCCGGATCAGCGAGGTGGTCGAGGAGGCCAGCGAGCTGTTCCTCGACCTGGTCGGCGATGACGACCTGGACATCCTCGACTTCCCGGTGGTGTACGCCTCGGCGAAGGCAGGACGGGCCTCCACCAATCAGCCCGACGACGGTGCAATGCCGGACAGCGAGGATCTGCAGCCGCTCTTCGAGGTGATCCTGGAGAACATCCCGGCGCCGAGTTACGTCGAGAACGCGCCACTGCAGGCCCATGTCACCAACCTGGATTCCTCCCCCTACCTGGGCCGGCTGGCCCTGTGCCGGATCGTGGCGGGCGAGCTGAAGCGCAATCAGGCGGTCGCCTGGTGCAAGCGGGACGGATCGATCTCGACGGTGAAACTGTCGGAGTTGCTGATCACCAAGAACCTCGACCGTGAGCCGACCGATTCTGCCAGCCCCGGCGACATCGTCGCCATCGCCGGCATCCCGGAGATCACCATCGGTGAGACTTTGGCCGACCCGGAGAATCCGGTACCGCTTCCGTTGATCATGGTCGACGAGCCGAGCATCTCGATGACGATCGGCATCAACACCTCACCGCTGGCGGGCAAGTCCGGCAAGAACCTGACCGCACGTCTGGTCAAGGCCCGGCTGGACCAGGAGCTGATCGGCAATGTGTCGATCCGGGTGCTGAGCACCGAGCGGCCGGACACCTGGGAGGTGCAGGGCCGCGGCGAGTTGCAGTTGGCCATCCTGGTCGAGACCATGCGCCGGGAGGGCTTCGAACTGACCGTCGGCAAACCGCAGGTGGTTACTCGCACCATCGACGGCAAGCTGCACGAACCAGTGGAGCGGTTGACCATCGACGTACCGGACGACTTCGTCGGCGTGGTCACCCAGCTGCTGGGCCTGCGCAAGGGGCGGCTGGAGCAGATGATCAATCACGGCTCCGGCTGGGTCCGGATGGAGTATCTGGTGCCGGCTCGTGGATTGATCGGCTTCCGCACCGAGTTTCTGACCGAGACCCGCGGCACCGGCCTGATGCACCACGTCTTCGAACGGGACGAGCCGTGGGCCGGTGACTTCCGGACCCGGCCGACAGGTTCGCTGGTCGCCGACCGGGCCGGTCAGGTCACTGCGTACGCCTCCTTCAACCTGCAGGAGCGGGGCACCCTCTTCGTCGGCCCGGGCACCGACGTCTACGAGGGCATGATCATCGGCGAGAACCCGCGGGCCGAGGACATGGATGTCAACATCACCAAGGAGAAGAAGCTGACCAACGTCCGCTCCTCCACCGGTGAGGAGCTGGAGCGGTTGGTGCCGCCGAAGCTGATGAACATGGAGCAGGCGCTGGAGTTCTGCCGTGAGGACGAGTGCATCGAGGTCACTCCGGATGCCGTCCGGATCCGTAAGGTGACGCTGAACGCCGGCGAGAGGTCCCGAGCTCGGAGCCGTGCCAACCGCTGATCGGTCCCTTGACGTCGGAGCCGCACTGCGGCTTCGATAGCTGGGTATGGCGCCGCTGACCCAAGATCAACGCGAACACTTCGTCGACCAGGGTTACCTGGTCCTGAAGAACTGCTTCTCCGCCGAGGACATCCAGCCGTGGATCGAACACGCCTGGCTCCGGCTCGGCGTGGATCCGGACGATCCGACCGGCTGGCAGGAGAAGCGGGTGCATCTGTCCACCCAGCAACGGGTGGACGTCGCAGAGTTCGCACCGACGGCACTGGAGGCAGCACTCGATCTCGTCGGCGGTTCCGACCGGGTTGATCTGCCCTGGCAGTGGGGCGACGGTTTCATCGCCAATCTGGGCGTCGGTGATGACCGTCCCTGGCAGCCACCGTCGGCCGAGGTCGGCGGCTGGCACAAGGACGGCGACTTCTTCCGGCACTTCCTCGACTCACCGGAGCAGGGACTGCTGACGATCGTGCTCTGGACCGAGATGCACCACCGCGGTGGTGGCACCTTCATCGCCCCGGATTCGATCGGGGTGGTGGCGCGTTATCTGGCCGAGCATCCCGAAGGGGTGTTGCCCACCGAGATCGACACCAACCGGCTGATCCACGAGTGCGACGATTTCGTCGAACTCACCGGCAATGTCGGCGACGTCGTCCTGATGCATCCGTACATGCTGCACGCCACCTCACAGAATGTGATCCAGCACGGACGAATGATCACCAACCCGCCGATCGCGCTGCGTGAGCCGATGCGATTCGACCGGCCCGATCCCGCCGACTTCTCCCCGGTCGAACTCGCTGTCCTCCGGGGCCTTGGTGTGGACAGCTACACCTTCCACCGCACCGGTGAACGTGAGGCCGTCGTTCCCCGCCGGATTCGCGAGCAGCAGGTCCGAGAGCAGGCGGAAGCTGCCCGACTCGCCGGCCAGCAGGGCTGACGATGAAGATCGCATCGATCACCACCTACACCCAGAACACGAATCTCGCCCTGGTCAAGATCACCACCGACGACGGCCACGAAGGCTGGGGACAGACATCTGCCTACCTCGCCGACCAGAGCGTCCCCGCGCTCCATGATCAACTCGCGAAGTGGTTCCTCGGAAAGGATCCTTGGGATCTGCCGGCGATCGTGGACGCCTGTGTCCGGGGCGAGTACAAGTTCCACGGCACAACGCTGTTCCGAGCACTCTGCGGCATCGACACCGCGGTCTGGGACCTGCTCGGGCAGGCCACCGGGATGCCGGTCTACAAACTGCTTGGAGGTCGTGTCCGCACCGACATCGGCGTCTACGGCTCCAGCATGCGACGCGACATCAGCCCCGAAGCCGAGGCCGAGCGACTGCAAGGTCTGATCGACGCCGGGACCTTCACCGGGTTCAAGATCAGGATCGGGTCCGTGATGGGCCGCGATCGAGACGCATCGCCCGGCCGGACCGAGAAGATCATCCCGCTGCTCCGGGAGAGGCTGGGTGAGGCGGTCTCGTTGCGCGCCGACGCCAACGGTTGCTACAGCCCGGCCGAGGCGATCCGGGTGGGCCGGCTGCTCGAGGCCGCCGGCTATTACCACTTCGAGGAACCGTGCCCTTTCCCGCAGTTGGAGAGCACCGGCAAGGTGGCGGCCGCGCTGGACATCCCGGTCGCCGGCGGCGAGCAGGACACCGCACTCGAACAGTTCCACCGGATGATCGAGTGCGGCGTCGTCGACATCGTTCAGCCCGACATCGGCTACATCGGCGGCCTCACTCGGGCACGATCGGTCGCCCAGATGGCCGAGGCGGCCGGGATCCCGTGCACCCCGCACTGTGCCAACGTGTCGCTGCTGCAGATCTTCACCCTGCACCTGGCCGCCTCCCAGCCGGCAGTGCATCAGTTCCAGGAGTGGAGCATCGAGGACGTCGGCTGGGTCCGTGACTTGTTCGACCCGCTGCCGACCGTCACCGGGAGCACCGTCCGACTCAGCGATCGCCCCGGCTGGGGCATCGACATCAACACTGACTATCTGAAGGACTGTGCCGTACGCAGCTCGACGGCAGGCGACCTGATCTGACCGGCCGAAACACCTCGCCAGCACCTCGGTCACGGCCGACCGTGACCTAATCGTTGCCTGGATGAGTTGGCGATGGACCCTCGAAACGGCAACAGTAGGCGAGCTGGCTCACATTCCGGCTGTCGATGCACTTCCCCCGCCGATTGCCTGATTAGATAGCCCGGCAGAAGTATTCACACAGGGGGAAGGATTGCCGATGAGCGACCTGGAAACGCGGGACGACCGCGTTGATTCCGAGCAGGCTGCACCGGTTGCACGCCGTGACGCGCGGAAGAAGACGGGGCCGTTGCGTATTCTGATTTCCGGTCTGGCTGCCTTGGCACTGGCCCTCGGACTGCTGGTGGCTGGTAACGCGCCGACGGCGGAGGCCAAGGCCAAGTACGTACCGAAGAGTTTCCAGAAGTCCCATCGCGGTGACACCTCGGTCAAGGTTCGCTACCTCCAGCTGCGACTCGCCGACGCCGGCGTACTGAAGAAGAAGTACGTCACCGGCTACTTCGGCCCGATCACCTCCAAGGCGGTCAAGAACTTCCGCGGGTCGGTCGGGATGAAGCGCGGCAAGGGCAAGAAGATCACCAAGAAGTCCTGGAAAAAGCTGGTCAAGAAGACCGGGAAGGTGAAGATCCCGGGCTCCGGTGGTGGCGGCGGTGGCAAGCCCAAGGGCGCCAAGGAGAAGCTGCCGAAGACGTGCCTGCGCGGTGATCGGGTGCTCTGCATCAGCAAGAACACCAACACCATGTACTACCTCAACAACAACAAGATCAAGCACCGGATGTCGGCCCGCTTCGGCTGCGCCAGCTCGCCGACCCGGAACGGCAACTGGACGCTGTTCCGCAAGGTGCGGCATGAGGTGTCCTACCTCTACGGCTCGAAGATGCCGTACTCGATGTACTTCAGCGGCGGTCAGGCTGTGCACTACTCCTCTGACTTCGCAGCCCGCGGGTACAACGGCTGCAGCCATGGTTGTGTGAACATCCGCAGCAAGAAGGGCATCGCCAAGGTCTACAAGAAGATGAGGGTCGGCGACCGGATCGTCGTCTTCGGCTGACAACTATCCAGGGAGAGTGCGCGTCCGAGGTCTCGGACGCGCACTCTTCGTCTGTCCGGCCTCAGTGACTGGGCGCCTGGCCTTCGATCCCGCCCTTGCCGATCAGGCCCTGGGAGATCAGCGCTGCCACCCCGGGGACCCCCGAGGCGTTCAGCATCAACCGACGGAGCCAGACGGTGCGCCGATTCGACGGCAGGAACCACCGAGTGCCACGACGGCCCACCGCCTGCTTCTCCTCCGCGAGCGGGCGCCACTGCTTCTCGTACGCCTCGATCGCCACGGTCGGATCGTCGTGCTCAGCCAGCATCTGGCCGAGAAGCTGCGCTCCGGCCACACTCAGCGAGGCACCCTGCCCGGCGATCAGCGAGACCGCCTGGCACGCATCCCCGACCAACACGACGCGGCGGTCGGTCCAACGTGGCAGCTCCACCTGGGCGACCAGGTCGTAGTAGACCTCCTCCGCCGGTGGACAGTGCCCGACCACCTCCGGCGCGATCCACCCGAGGTCGGCGTAGGCCCTGCGGACCGCTGCCGGGATGTCGTCGGGCAGGTCGACCGAGGACTCACGGTGCACACCGAACGCTGCGACCCGGTCGCCGTCCAGACCGTACAGCCCGATCTCGGCGTCGATCGTGTCGGTCATCAGCCAGCGATCGCCCA
>NHCFJ02800__coassemble_1977_pt1 | contig 11336 bp, 5 predicted proteins | sample NHCFJ02800__metabat2_high_PE_002 | metagenome-assembled genome bin NHCFJ02800
CGGAGAACGGTCGCAGCGACACCTTGATGATCTTGCACCTGGACGCTGATCGGAAGGGCGCCTCGATCATCTCCTTCCCCCGGGACATGTACGTCGAGATCCCCGGCCACGGCAAGAACAAGATCAACGCCGCCTACTCCTTCGGCGGCCCGCAGCTCTCGGTGCGGACCCTGGAGCAACTGACCGGGGTGCGGATGGACCACGTCGCGCAGGTCAACTTCGAGGGCTTCATCAACCTGACCGAGACGCTCGGCGGGGTGACGATCAAGAACAAGAACGAGTTCTCCTCCCACGGTCACCACTACCCCAAGGGCGAGATCACGATCGAGGGTGAGGAGGCGCTCTGGTACGTCCGGGAGCGGAAGAAGCTGCCCAACGGTGATCTTGATCGCTCCGCCAACCAGCGCAAGGTGGTGCAGGCTGTGCTCGCCAAGGGACTGAGCGCCAACACCATCTCCAACCCGAGCAAGTTCAACGCCTTCGTTGCCGGCGTCGCCCAGGACATCACGGTCGACAACCAACTGACCGACAGCGACATTCGGAAGACCGCACTGTCGCTGCGTCTGACGCCCAGCGACATCGAGCAGATCCAGGCCCCGATCAGCGGCTTCGACAACGTCTCCGGCGCCGGCAGCATCGACGTCGTCGACGAGGCCAAGATGAAGGAACTGTCCAAGGCGTTGAAGAAGGACAACCTGGGCAAGTACATCAAGAAGTACCCGGAGGACTCGGAGTAGTTCCGCCCGGCCGGCCGGAGTCTCGGGCGCTCCCGGGCCGGCTGAGCCGACCTCGACCGCCGGTGAGGAGTCACCAAGGTCACGACACGCCGCAAAATCCGGGGTTTAAGTGACTCCTCGGCGGGTGCTGGGACGAGTGGGGCGATCAAGTACATTCCGTGGGTGGAGTTCGTTCGCGGCTTGCGTCAGTTGTGGCGCCACCCCTTGTTCCGGCGCCTGTTCGCTGTCCGGGTGGCCGCGCAGGCCTCCGACGCGGTGCTGCAGGTGGCGCTGGCCTCGTTCGTGCTCTTCTCCCCGGAACGGCAGCCGACGGCGTCGGCGATCGCCGGGGTCCTGGCGCTGACCCTGCTGCCGTTCTCGATCGTCGGTCCGTTCGTCAGCGTGGTCTTGGACCGGCTGTCCCGCCGCCAGGTGCTGTGGATCGTCGAACTGATCCGGGCCGCGTTGGCCTTCGCGCTGGCCGGGTTGCTGATCGGCGGCCTCGCCGGGGGTCAGCAGGTGCTCTTCTACGGCGGCGTACTGCTGGCGATGAGCCTGAACCGGTTCCTGCTGGCCGCGCTGTCGGCCTCGCTGCCGCACACCATCGAGCCGGAGGAATATCTGGTCGCCAATTCGGTGGTGCCCACCCTCGGTCCGGCCGCAGTGATCATCGGCGGCGGCACCGCGGCCGGTGTCCGGCTGCTGCTCACCGGCCGGGTCCCGGCGAGCACCGCCGACGCCTGCCTGTTCGCGCTGGCCGCCGTCGGCTTCATCGTCAGCGGCGCCCTCACCCTGCGGATCGGCCGAAACCGGCTCGGTCCTGATCTCGGCCAGCACCGGACCAGCGCCGCCGAGATCGCCCGTGGCCTGGTCGACACCGTCCGTCACCTGCGCGAGCGATCCCCGGCCGGGCTCGGGTTGATCATGATCGCCGCCCACCGGCTGCCGTACGGCGTGGTCACCGTCGCGACCATCCTGGTCTTCCGCAACTACTTCCATGCCGTCACCGAGATCGAGCCGGCCGTCGCCGATCTCGGCCTGCTCGCCCTGGTCACCGGGATCGGTTTCGTGCTCGCTGCCGCGGTCACCCCGGTCGTCCGGCACCGGGTCGGCGCCCGGAAGTGGATGATCATCTGCTTCCTGCTGTCCGCGGTGTTGCAGGCCTTTCCGGGAGCGACCTACACCAGGGTCGGGATCCTGATCGCCGCCTTCTGCTGCGGGCTGCTCGGTCAGGCGATCAAGATCAACGTGGACACCTTCGTCCAGGCCTATGTCGACGACGACTTCAAGGGCCGGGTGTTCGTGATCTACGACATGATCTTCAACGTCGTGCTGGTCGCAGCAGCCGCGATCGGTGCCCTGATCCTGCCGGCCAACGGGGTGTCGGTGCCGATCCTGCTCGGCATCAGCGGCTGTTACCTGATCACCGGTGTCGTGTTCGCGCTGGTCAGTCGTGGGATGAGTCTCGACCACGGTGGTGAGTCACTCCACAGCGATCCCGACGCCGCGGCCGCGCGGAACTCACCCACCTGATTCGGCCCCGTTTGCCCCGTTGCGGCCCATTGGCCTGCCCGAAGTGCTTGGCTGTCTGCCATGGCCCGAACCTCCGGTCCCCGATCAGTGTTGATCTTCTGGCTCAGCGCCGCGCTGGCAGCGACGCTGGTGCTGTCTGCCGGCGTCGCCGAGGCCGACCCGAACGATCCGGGCACTGCCTCCCCCACTCCCAGTGCGAGCTCTCCGCCCGCCACCCCGTCGCCGAATCCGAGCGTGTCGGCCGACCCGACCCCGACAGCCGACCCGACCCCGACAGCCGATACCCCGTCCGGGCCGACCACCCCGGCCACCCCGAGTCCGTCGCCGAGCGTCGACCCGAGCACGGCCCATTCCGACCAGACGGAATTGCCCGACCAGACGGAATTGCCCGACGCCGCCGAGCCGAAGTCGGTGCCCGACAACGAACGCAGCGCTGCTGCCAGCAAGCGTTCGGTCGGACTGAAGGTCGCCGCCCTCGACACCCCGGTCAAAGGCCGCTTCTTCCAGGACATCGGCCGGTACGGCTTCTCCGGCACGGTCACACCGAAGAAGGCCGGGACCAAGGTCGAGGTCTGGTATGTCAGCTCCAACGGCAGCTGGCGCCGCACCCGCAGCACCAAGACCGACTCCGCCGGCACGTGGAGGGTCTCCAAGGACGTCACCGTCGGCGGCAAGCGCCGCTTCCGTGCCACCCTCGGCGGCAGCCCGTCGAAGTCCTCGGTGATCAAGAGCTCGGAGGTGGCGGTCACCGTCAGGGACACCTACGTCACGCTGGACAAACCGAAATCCGAGATCAACGCGTTGAAGTCGCCGAAGATCACCGGTCACGTCTACCCGGCCCGCAAGGTGACCATCCACTTCCAGGTCCGCGGCGGCAAGGGTTTCGCCACCAAGGCCAAGGCGAAGACCGACAGTTCGGGCCGTTTCTCCTTCACCTTCGACACCGGCGTCGGCCATGTTCGCAAGTACACCCTGCGCGCACGGGATTGGATGGACGGATCGGTGCTCTGGGAGACCAGCCAGCAGCGTACGGTGCAGCGCGTCCGGGTGCTCGATGCCAAGACCCGTCGGACCACCGCGAAGGACATCGCCAAGACCTACCGGGCGGGCTGTCCGGTCGGGAAGTCGAAGCTGACCACGATCACGATGAACTACTGGGGCTTCGATGATCGGATGCATCGCGGCATGCTGATCGTCCGCACGGATCTGACCAAGAAGGTGATCAAGTCGTTCAAGAAGGCGTTGGCGGCGCCCTACCCGATCCGCCGGATGGACAATCCGAACGTCTGGAACGGCAATGACAAGTTGATGATGGCAGCCGACAACACCTCCGGCTTCAACTGCCGCAAGGTGGTCGGCAATCCCTACGCCCAGTCCCCGCACAGCTACGGGATCGCGGTCGACGTGAACACGGTGCGCAATCCCTATCGGGACGCCAATGGGGTGTGGTGGCCGAAGAAGGGCCGCAAATACATCGACCGGAAGCCGTGGAAGCCCGGCATGCTGACCAAGAGCAGTTGGCTGGTCAAGGCGATGCAGAAGCGCGACTTCTTCTGGGGTGGCCGGTGGTATCCGGGCCGGGACTACCAACACTTCGAGTACGACCGATGACACCGGGCAAACCTGGGCTGTTGATCATGCCAATGGCCCTGTTGATCATGCTGCTGGTCGGCTGCTCCCCCGGTCCGTCGGACCCGCCCCCGCCGGGACCCGGCACGGCACCGGCATCGTCGTCGGCAGCGACGCCACCGGCTTCGGCCGGCCCGGCATCCGCCGGAATCCCCGAGGCCACGGAGCCGGTCTCGTTGCCGCCGGAACCGACCACCACCAACACTCTGCCGCCACCGCCGGAGCCGACCGCACCCGCACCGACCACGGCCGGCAATCTGACCGCCGCGGACCTACCGGTCCCGGACGGCTGGCAGAAGGTGGTTGCCGAGGGCGGCGCCGAGCAGGGCTACCAAGGCAACGGCACCTGGCTGCGCGGCCGGGATCCCCGCTACGCCGCTCAGGACGTGATCACCGTCGGCTGCGCCCCGATCACCCGGGACGACTACCCCGACCCGACGGCGGCGCTGGAGGGCAGTTACGGCCACAAAGGCGACCCCGATGGCAGGCCCGGCATCGGCCTGGTGCTGCAGTTCTCCTCCGACGGTGATGCTCGGAGCTATTTCGACAGCTACCGGGACCAGGTCGGGGCCTGCGCCGGCGGCGGTGGTCCGGTGGAGGTCGACCTGGTCGACAGCACGGTGGCCGCCGGCCGGAGCCTGATCGACCGCCGCAGCTACCCGGGTGAGGCCGACTGGACCGAGGTCGCCGCCCGATCGGGCGATCGGATCACCCTGATCATCGTGACCGACCCCGGACATCGGATGTCGATCGGCGACACCGAGCGGCTGCTGCAGCGGATCAGCTGAACTCGCCGCCGCTCCGGTTCGCCCACCAGGTCCGCAGCAACTCGGTCGCCCGGTCCGCGCCGAGCGGCCCGTTCTCGATCCGCTGCTCCAGCAGATACTGATACGCCCGCCCCACCTCCGGCCCGGGCGGGAGGTCCAGCACCTGCATGATCTGGTTGCCGTCCAGATCCGGACGCATCGCCTCAAGTTCTTCCTGCTTGGCCAGCTCGTCGATCCGCCATTCCAGTTCGTCGTAGGCCCGCCGCAGCCGGGTCGCCTTGCGTTGGTTGCGGGTGGTGCAGTCGGCCCGAGTCAGGATGTGCAGCCGCTCCAACTGGTCCCCGGCGTCGCGGACATAGCGCCGCACTGCGGAATCGGTCCAGCCCGGTGCCTGCTGGTCCACCGAGTCGGCGTAGCCGTGAAATCGCAGGTGCAGCTCGATCAGCTTGGCCACCTGGTCGATCTCGTCGCTGGAGTAGCGCAGCGTCTTCATCCGCTTCCGGACCATCTTCGCCCCGACCACGTCGTGGTGGTGGAAGGTGACCTTGCCGTGCCCCTCGAACCGGCGGGTCCGCGGCTTGCCGATGTCGTGCAGCAGGGCCGCCAGGCGGCCGATCAGATCGGGCCGATGGCCACGGGCCCGTTCCAGGTCGATCGCCTGCTCCAACACCGTCAGGCTGTGTGCGTAAACGTCCTTGTGCCGGTGATGTTCGTCGCGCTCCAGCCGCAGTGCCGACAGTTCGGGCAGGAAGACGTCGGCCAGACCGGTCCGGACCAGCAGATCGAGCCCGACCCGGGGCCGGTCGGTCAGCAGCAGCTTGGAGAACTCGTCCCGGATCCGCTCGGCCGACACGATCGTCAGCCGGTCCTTCTCCTCCGTCATCGCCTTGATCAGCTCCGGCGCCGGCACCAGATCCAGCCGGGCGGCGAACCGAGCCGCACGCAGCATCCGCAGCGGATCGTCACTGAAGGACACGGTCGGGGTGGACGGGGTCCGCAACCGCAGTTCGACCAGATCGTCCAAGCCGCCGTGCGGGTCGACGAACCGATGCTCCGGCACCGACAGGGCCATCGCATTCACCGTGAAGTCACGCCTGATCAGGTCGTCGAGCAGGTCGTCGCCGAAGGCCACCACGGGTTTGCGACTGTCGGCGGTGTACACGTCGGCCCGGAAGGTGGTGATCTCGATCTGCCAGTCCTGCACCCGGCCGCCGATCGTCCCGAACTCACGGCCGAGGGTCCACACCGTCTGGGTGACGGTCCGCAACAACCGCTCGATCTCGTCCGGCCGGGCCGAGGTGGTGAAGTCCAGATCGGTGCCGGGATCACCCAACAGCGCGTCCCGGACGCTGCCGCCGACCAGATAGAGGCTGTGCCCGGCCTCGGCGAACACCGCACCGAGCCGATCGGCGATCGGTGCGTCGGTCAGCAGCTGCGCGACAGCAGTTTGCTGAGCGTCGGTCAGGCCGGGTGCGGAATCGGGTACGGCCGGATGGTCGGACACGATCGTCTCGGGGCGAGCAGACGGTTCGGGGCGAGCAGGCACGCCTGCCAACTTTACAAGTCGGACACCGACGACGCCTCATCGTGTTCGTCCGGCGCCGCCCTAAGATGGCGCAGTGCGAGATCGGCGTGGGCGGAACCGGACCGACGTCCGATCGACCGCGGCAAGTGCGCTCCGGGTCCTGCTCGCGATGCTGCTGCTGGCAGCCCTGATCGGCGTCGGAGCCCCGGCGCCGGCGGCCCGCGCCCAGGACGGCTCGGCCACCGTCGAACTCACCCGGATCAGCCCCGAAGTCGTACGGCCGGACTCCACCATCGTGGTCGAAGGCACCGTCACCAACACCGGCGACCGATCGCTGGTGCGGTTGCAGGCCAGCCTCTGGCGCAGCCTGTCGCCGTTGACCACCCGGGAGCAACTGGACGCGGCCGGCGAATCCGAGCCGACCGTCCCCGAGGGCGAGCGGATGTACAGCTCGGAGACCCCAGACGCCTACCAGGATCTCTACACCGAGGAGCAGCCGGAGCTGGAACCCGGCGAGTCCCGGCGCTTCCGGCTGCAGGCCGAGGCGGGCGCCTTCTTCGACCCGACCGCGCCGCAGAACGCGGTCTACCTGGCCGGAGTCCACATCCGGGAGAACGGGATTCTGACTGTCGGCCGGGCCCGGACGTACCTGCCGACACTGGCCACCGACAAGGAAGTGCAGACCGGTCAGCAGAGTGTCGGTACGGCCAGCCTGATCGAGCTGACCACCCGACCGTCGATGACCCGAACCGGCACCTTCGTCGACGACGATCTGGCCGAGGACGTCAGTGCCGGCGGCCGGCTGGAGGCCCTGCTGTCGGCCGCGGAACTGTCCGGCAGCAGCTATGCCGTCGACCCCAATCTGATCGCCGAACTGCGGGCGATGCGGTCGGGGTACCAGGTCCTCGACGCCGACGGTGCACGGACGGCGGGCAAGGGACAGCAGGCGGCCGCGGACTGGCTGACCCGGTTCACCCGGATGCAGGCCGACCACGACGGCTTCCGGTTGCCCTACGCCAATCCGGATCTGGCCGCGCTGGCGCGGGAGGAGAGGACCGACCTGCTGCAGGCCGGGGAGCGAGCCGCGGCGCAGGTTGCCGAGACCAAGGACCTGCCGTTGATCGTGGCGCCGCCGGATGGTGCGGCCAATCAGGCGCTGCTGCAGGCGGCCACCGACCTCGGTGCCGAGGCGGTGCTGCTGGCCGACAGCAAGACCGGTGGAGCGGCAGTGGTGATGAAGGGCGACGTCGGGCCGACGATCCTCAGCTACCGCACCCAGCGCCAGACTGCCGGACCCGGGCCCGATCCCCGTGACACCGCCGTCCAACAGCGGCAGGCGTCGCTGGCCGACACCTACATCGACGCGATCAGCGGGCAGCCGGAGGAGGCGCTGATCCGGCTCCGGGTGATCGACGAGGTGGACAGTGCCGAGGGCGCATCGGAGTCGGCGCCCTGGCTCCGCGAGCGGGATCTGAGCTCACTGCTGCAGCAGGAGCCACAGCCGCTGACCGAACAGCTCAACTATCCCGATCAGGTCGCCGAGGCCGAACTCACCCAGCGGCAGATCCGACGGATCGGCTCGCTGGAGACGGACCTGCGCAGCTACCGCAACCTGGCCGCCCAACCGCGCGGCCTGTCCGACCTGAGCGACCAACTGCTGGCCCGGGCTTCGAGCGCGGCCTGGCGGGACCACGGCCGGGCGATGAACAAGTACGTGGACGCGCAAGAACTGCTGCTGACCACCACCGACGGGGAACCGGTGTCGATCGCCGACCTGGCCGACGGCGACGTGGTCCGGGTCGAGGGCAACCCGCAGGTCACGTTGACCGGGGCGACCGGGCAGGTCCCGGTGACGATCGTGAACGACCTGTCCATCGATGTGAACCTGGAGCTGATGGCGGAGTCGCCGAACCGGTCCCGGCTACGACTGGAGGACCTCAGCGCCAAGGCCCTGGGCGGTCCGGTCAAGGCCGGCGCCCGGGTGCCGGCACAGGTCGTCGCGCATGCCGACGCCAACGGCACGCTGCCGGTGACACTGTCGCTGGCCACCCCGGACGGCGATCCGATCGGTGAACCGCTGCCGATCCGGGTGAACGCGACCCAGGCCGGTCGGATCGGCTGGGTGATCGCGATCGCCGCCGGAGTGGTGCTGTTGACCACCGTCGTACTGCGGATCCGGCAGGTGGCCCGGGAACGGGGCACCGAAGAGGAGACGGAACCGGCGGCCGACTCCGAACCCGACACCACTGAGGATGTCGATCGCGAGGGCATCGACGGTGTCTGAGTCGAACTCCTCCCGGCTGGTCTCGGCGACGATGATCATGACGGCCGGGACCGCCCTGTCCCGGGTGCTCGGCTTCGTCAAAGTCGCCATGTTGGTGGCCGCCCTGGGCGGAGCGACCCGGCAAGCCGACATCTTCACCTTCGCCAACGTGTTGCCGCAGATGATCTATCTGCTGCTGGCCGGTGGCGTGCTGAACACCGTGTTCGTGCCGCAGATCGTGCGTGCGATGAAGAACGATCCGGACGGCGGTGAGGCCTACACCAACAAACTGCTCACCTTGGCGATGTCGGCAATCCTGCTGATCACAATCGTCGTCACCCTGTTGTCGCCGGTGATCATGAGCCTCTACCTGGACGATCAGTGGCGTCGCCCCGAACTGTCCGCCCAGTACGACTCGCTGATCACCCTGACCTACCTGTGCATGCCACAGGTCTTCTTCTACGGCGTGAACGTGATGGTCGGCCAGGTGCTCAACGCCCGCGGCCGGTTCGGACCGATGATGTGGTCGCCGATCGCGAACAACCTGGTCGGCATCGGCTCGATCATCCTGTTCCTGGCGCTGTGGCCCGGGGAACGCGATCTGGGCGCCCCGTTCAGTACCGGGCAACTGATGGTGCTCGGGATCGGCGCAACGCTCGGGATCATCGTCCAGGCGCTGGTGCTGCTGCCGTTCCTGCGTACGGTCGGGTTCCGGTTCCGGCCCCGCTTCGACTTCCGCGGCAGTGGACTCGGGCATGCGGCACAGATCGCCAAGTGGACGATCGGCTACATGCTGGTGACCCAGCTGGCCTTGGTCGTGGTGGCGCGGCTGGCCAGTCGAGCCACCGTCGGGGTCGACGCCGAAGGCGCCGGCTGGACGGTCTATCAGCAGGCCAACTTGATCTTCATGCTGCCGCACTCGCTGATCACGGTGTCGCTGGCCACGGCGATGCTGCCGTCCACTTCGCGCAAGGTCGCCGAAGGTGATCTGGCCGGAGCCCGGGGCGAGACGATGCAGACCATGCGGCTGGCCGTCACCGCCCTGCTGCCCGCCGCGGTCGCGTTCATCGCGCTCGGGCTGCCGATCGCGAACGTCCTGTTCGGCTTCGGTAACGGCGCCGAGCGCTGGCAGCCGATCGGCTGGACGCTGATTGCCTTCGCGGTGGGTCTGGTCCCGTTCACCCTGCAGTACGTCTGCCTGCGCGCCTTCTACGCGCTGGAGGACACCCGCACCACCTTCCTGGTGCAGCTGCTGATCGCCGGAGTGAACGTGGTCGGCGCGTTGGCGTTGATGCAGCTGTTCACCGACCCGAACTGGGTCGCGGTAGGCCTGGCGTTGGCCTACTCCATCGCGTATCTGGTCGGATTCGGCATCTCCTTCCGACTGCTGGCTCGCAAGCTTCCCGGTCTGAGTTTGCGGGAGATCGGGGCGCACTGCCTGCGGGTCTTCCTGGCCGTACTGCCGGCCGGCATCGTCGCCTACGTCATCAGCTGGGTGTTCTCGCTGTGGTCCACCACACTGCCGTCCCGGGTGCTGGCTCTGGCCGTGGCCGGGGTGGTTGCGGTCGGCCTCTACCTCGGTCTGGCTCGGATCCTGCGCATCGTCGAGGTGAATCAGATCGTCTCCGGTGTGCTGAGACGCAGATCCGGGGCCGCGACGGTGGACAATGACTCCGGTGGCGATGGCGCGCCCGGTGACCCTGACGAGGCGTTACCTGGATCGGGATCGACGCCGTCGACTCCCGCTCCGATCATCGATTCATATCGATCCGGCGGTTCCGAGTGGGAGGCTTCGCCAGAGTCTGGCACCATCGATGCCAGGACAGTGCAGGTGGGAACGGGGCAACCAGGCATGACGCGCAGCCAGTCGAGTCAGACGGAAGCGCTGTCCGTTGACCCCGAGGCGGACGAGACACCGGCGGCAGCGGAGCCCCAACACGATCCAGATCAGCACGACCCGGATCAGACTGCACAGTTCACCCTGGCCGAGCTGGAAGCTGACGACCACCCCGAGGACGAGCCGGCCGAGGACGACGATCCGACCGGCATCAGCCCGCCGGACCAGCTGCCCGCCGGTGCCGTGCTGGCCAACCGCTACCGGCTGGAGGAACTGCTGGCCTGGTCCGGTCCGATCACCGCCGAACGCGGGGATGCTTTCACCTGGCGGGCGTTCGACACGGTGCTCAGCCGGTCGGTGGTGATCCATCTGCTGTCGGTGGGCGACGAACGCGGCCCGGCGCTCCTCGCCGCCGGGCGGCGCGCGGCGGCCGCCACTGATTCCCGCTTCCTCCGGGTGCTGGACGCGGTGCCTGAAGGTGCCACCGACGCCGATGGCCGTGAGATCGGCAGCTACATCGTCTCCGAGTACGCCGAGGGTCAGTCGCTGGAGACGCTGCTGCAGGCGGCTCCGCTGACCGGCCTGGAGGCTGCCTGGGTGGTGCGCGACGTCGCCGACGCGGTGGCCGGGGCGCACGCCCGGGGGCTGCACCACCGGCGGCTGCACCCAGAGGCGGTGATCATCACCCCCAGTGGCAACGTCCGGATCGTCGGGCTGCTGATCGAGGCAGCACTGCGGCCGGAGGACTACACCGGCAAGTCCGGCGAGGACGATCTGATCGCCGCCGATGTGAGCGATTTGGGCCGGCTGCTGTACGCCTGTCTGGTGGCCCGCTGGCCGGGCGGTCCGGCCTATGGACTGCCGGCGGCCCCGGAGACCGGCAGCCCCGACGACCCCCATCCCTGGTTCACCCCGCGGCAGGTCCGGCACGGCGTGTCGCCGGCCCTGGACCGGATCTGCGACCAGCTGCTCAGTCCGGTGCCCCGCCAACACGCCGACCGGATCCTGACCGCAGCCGAACTGGTCACCGACCTGGATCGGGTGCTCGGCTCGGCCGATGCCAGCG
>NHCFJ02800__coassemble_1981_pt1 | contig 11317 bp, 11 predicted proteins | sample NHCFJ02800__metabat2_high_PE_002 | metagenome-assembled genome bin NHCFJ02800
CAGCCCTGTCCCGCCCACTCGATACCTCAACCCTGGAAGACGTTCTCGCCATCGTGGACGAGACTTCGTGACTGCCCCTGGTCCTTCGACTGCCCGGTGATCGATCCATCCGGGCGCTGAAGTGATCGATTACGTGCGATCTACCCAGTAATCAGGCTCGCGGCTGGTGTGGGCGCACGCCAGCACCCAGACCACATCGGGAGTCACCCAGTAGAACAAGCGATAAGGGAAGCCCCTGACTGACCGGCGCTGAACGTACCTCGCGTTGATCACCTGCAGGCAACGGCCACACCGGGTGTGAATCGGGCCACTGATCGATATCTGCACTCGCGTCACGGACGGCAGCATGAAGCCGACGCTGCAACTCCGGCGACCTGTCTCCGTACCACGATTCAGCCTCGGCAACCTCACTCGCCGCAACCGGCAAGAACCGGAGCCGGCTCACTCGGCCAAGGGTCCGAGCTGAGCTTCGACCTGATCCCAGGTCAACCCCTCGACAGTGCCGCTGGCCGCCACGTCGAGTCGTCGACCAATCTCAGCGGACCACGCAGCATCGACCTCGGCCTGGGAGAGATGCGCGGGATGCTCAAGATCGTCGATCAGCTCGGCGGCCAAGGCAGCTCGATCCTCGGCAGCCAACTGCATGACCGCAGCTCGCACTTCATCGACCGACATACCTCGGAGTCTAGCTTCCGGGTTGCCCCGAAGCGACGATGTCCCGGTCGCAGGCATGCACCCGCAGGGGAGCCTTCTGGACCGCGGAGACAGGTCGAGGTCATGGCGCGCACGCCCGATGTCCAAACTTTGAGCCAGTCAGCTGATCGCCAGTGTCGCCCGCCCGGAGACCGATCCAAACCGGGCGTGCGACTCCTGGCCGGCGGAGAAGCTCGGCAGTGATCGTAGAGGATCTGGAAGACGCTCGCTGGTATCACCGGTGATACAGTGGTGGTATGAGTGTTACGGCACGACCACAGGACCACGAGGTCAGCGTGCGGGACCTACGCAACCGTGGTGGGCAGGTTCTTGACCGTGTCGTGCGCGGCGAGACGTTGACCGTCACGAAGGACGGTACGCCCGTTGCTGAGTTACGGCCCGTGCCTCGGCGTAGCCTCCCGGCGACGGAGCTCATCGCACGGGCAAGGCGAGCGTCCAAGGTGGACGCCGATCTGCTCCGCCGCGACATTGACTCGATCCTAGATCAGAACCTGTGAGCCACGACAAGGGCGTGCTCGACACCTCCGCGGTGCTTCGATTGCACGAACTCGAGCCCGACGACCTGCCGATCGACTCCGCGATCACCACCGTCACGCTCGCCGAGCTTTCTGTCGGGCCGCTGCTCGCCCAGGACGATGAGGTGCGGGCAGCTCGCCTTTCCCAGGTTCAGCGTGCCGAGACGGACTATGGCGAGCCGATCCCGTTCGGCGCCGAAGCAGCTCGTGCGTTCGCGCAGGTCGCGGCGGACATCCGTCGATCTGGGCGCAAGCCGGCAGCGCGCGCGTTTGACGCGCTGATCGCAGCAACCGCCAAGGCGGCGGGGCTCCCGCTGTATACCTTCAACGCCGCCGACCTCCGAGGGGTGTCGGGCCTCGATATCGTCGCCCTGCCACCAGAGCGCGGCGCATAGACGAGCCTCGCGTTCCGAGCTGCCACGGATCCGGCTCGATAACAACGACCGGACGCGCGCTGTCCGCTGAGGGATCCTCTGCGGTCGACGTTGCGTTCCTGCGAGAACGCCTCGCCAACTCGCTGGGGCCAAACTGGCCGTGGTGTCGTGATCGCTCGGGTCAGCGGAGTTCGATCAGGCGGTTCCCTGCCTCGATCATCTCGACGATGGTTTCGATCAGAGGGTCAAACCAGGCGAGGAGCGCTCGACGTCGGGTGTTACCGACCCGAACCCACACCACGACCGGCGACTCGCGGCTGAGCGCCATCATGTTGGGAAAGTCCTCATCTTTGGTGATGATCACCGCGTCGTGATCCAGCGCGTAACGCCAGATGTCATGATCGGTAGCCTCAGTCATTCCGATCTCGAAGACGTGTTCAGCGATGTGCCCGCTGTCGGAAAGTGTCCGGGCGAGTGCCGGCGGCAGTTACGCGTCGATCAGGAAGCGCACGCCAAGACGCGATCAAAACGGCGTGGTCAGCCTGCGCAGCGGCGTACTCCAAGCAAGCCTTGATGTCGTCGGCGCTCAGGTATGGGTAGTCGTCGATGATCTCTGCTTCAGATGCGCCAGCGGCGAGCAGGGACAGGACATCGCTGACGCGCATCCGGGTGCCCCGCACTCTCGGACGTCCGTGTGCGACTTCCGAGTCAACCACAATGCGCTCCAACAGGGACATGTCATCAGGATACCGGTGGCCACCTACACCAGGCAGGGGATTGGCCGCCGGGTAGGCGATTTCGGTCGGTGCCCGAGCATGGGACTTTGCTGCGTGACCACCGGCCATCCCGCATGGGGCTGACAACGCTGCCCGCCGATCCGATCAGGGCTGCCGATCTCGGCCGCCGCGGTACTGACCCTCTGCGACCTTGGGCGATCGAGACTGCGCAACAGTGGGCAATCAAGGCGGGATTCCAGGTACTCCGCGTCGACTACAGCGGAGTTTCGATCGCGCGGGCTGTTCGTTCAAGGATCCGATTCCTGCTGCAGAAGTTCATCATCCGCGGGTTCGCCAGCGGCCTGCGCGGCTGACTTCGGCTGCTTCTCTCCGCGCGGGCGGGGCCGGACACGGAGTGGGCTATTTGGCTCGGCAGGGCGGGCGCCGGAGAATGCAGGATCGGGGACAGCCCCGGCAAGGAGCACATCCGGTGGGTTGGTCTCCGCAGCGCTAGTACTACAGTCGGTCGTAATTTGTCGTGAGGAGTGGATGGTGTCTGGGCTGAACCTGCCCGATCGGCCGCGCCGATTGCGTACGAGTCCGGTGCTGCGGCGGATGGTCGCGGAGACGTCGGTGGCGCCACGCCAACTGATCCTGCCCGCGTTCGTTGCCGAGGGGCTGACCGGGCCGCGTCCGATCACGTCGATGCCCGGCGTCGATCAGCACAGCCTGGACTCGATCCGCCGGCTGGCCGCGGACAGCGCCGCCGCCGGACTGGCCGGGATCATGCTGTTCGGGGTTCCGCTCCCGGAGAAGAAGGACCCCGACGGCTCCCAGGCGCTGGCCGAGGACGGCATCCTCAACCGTGCGATCGCGGCGGTCCGAGCCGAGGTCGGCGACGACCTGTTGGTGATGAGCGACGTCTGCCTGGACGAGTTCACCGACCACGGCCACTGTGGCGTACTGACCAGCACCGGCAGCGTGGACAACGACGCGACCGTCGAGCTCTACGCCCAGATGGCCGTCCTGCACGCGGAGGCCGGGGCGCACCTGGTCGGGCCGAGCGGGATGATGGACGGCCAGGTCGGCGCGATCCGCTCCGCTCTGGATGCCGCCGGCCACATCGACACCGCGATCCTGGCCTACACCGCGAAGTATTCCTCCGCCTATTACGGCCCGTTCCGGGAAGCGGTCGGATCCTCGCTGCAGGGCGACCGCAAGACCTACCAGCAGGATCTGACCAATGGTGCCGAAGCGCTGCGCGAGGTCGCTCTCGACCTGGAGCAGGGCGCCGACATCGTGATGATCAAGCCGGCGCTGTCCTATCTCGACGTGATCGCCCGGGTGGCAGCCGCCGTCGACGTCCCGGTCGCCGCCTACAACATCTCCGGTGAGTACGCGATGATCGAGACGGCCGCCCAGCACGGCCTGATCGATCGGGATGCGGCGATCACCGAGACGTTGATCTCGATCGCCCGGGCCGGGGCCGACATCATCCTCAGCTACTGGGCCCTGGAATACGCGACCCGAGGAGAACTCCAGCGATGACCACCGACCAGTCCGCCGCTGCGTTCGAGCGCGCCAAGACGCTGACACCCGGTGGGGTGAACTCGCCGGTCCGGGCCTTCCTTGCGGTCGGGGGCACACCGCGGTTCATCCGGCAGGCGAAGGGTGCCTATCTGACCGACGTCGACGACAACAACTATGTCGACCTGGTCTCCTCCTGGGGGCCGATGCTGCTCGGCCACGCACACCCCGAGGTGCTCGCCGCCGTCACCGCCGCAGCCCAGCACGGCACTTCCTTCGGGGCACCGACCGAGGCCGAGGTCGACCTCGCCGCCGAGATCGTCGGCCGGACACCGATCGACCAGGTCCGACTGGTCAACTCCGGCACCGAGGCGACCCTGAGCGCGATTCGGCTGGCGCGCGGATTCACCGGCCGGGACAAGATCATCAAGTTCGCCGGCTGCTACCACGGCCACGTCGACTCGCTGCTCGCCTCGGCCGGCTCCGGGGTCGCCACCCTCGGCATTCCCGGGACGCCGGGGGTCACCGCCGGCACCACCGCGGACACCATCGTTGTCGAGTACAACGATCGTCAGGCTGTCCGGGCTGCCTTCGCCGAACACGGCGATCAGGTCGCCTGCCTGATCACCGAAGCGGCACCGGGCAACATGGGCGTGATCGAGCCGGGTGTCGAGGACGGTGTCGGCTTCAACCGCTTCCTGGCCGACATCTGCCATCAGCACGGAGCGCTGTTCATCTCCGATGAGGTGATGACCTGTTTCCGGGTCAGCAAATCCGGTCAGTACGGGTTGGACGGGGTGCCCGGCGATCTGATGACCTTCGGCAAGGTGATGGGTGGCGGGTTCCCTGCCGCCGCCTTCGGCGGGCGAGCCGACATCATGGCCCACCTGGCCCCGGTCGGGGAGGTCTATCAGGCCGGCACACTGTCGGGGAACCCGGTCGCCACCGCCGCCGGACGGGCCACGCTCGCGTTGGCCACCGATGAGGTGTACGCCACCATCGACGCCTCCGCCACCACGCTGCGGGCCGAGGTCGCCGCTGCGCTGTCGGCCGAGGGCGTGCCGCACGTGATCTCCGGTGACGGCAACCTCTTCAGCGTGTTCTTCACCGCGGCCGATCGGGTCGGCAACTACACCGATGCGCAGGCACAGTCCACCGATGCTTACCGCGGCTTCTTCCACGCGATGTTGGACCAGGGCGTCTACCTGCCGCCGAGTGCGTTCGAAGGTTGGTTCCTGTCGGCGGCTCACGGCCCATTGGAAATGGAACGTATCGTGGCGGCGTTGCCGCGCGCCGCCAAGGCCGCGGCCCAATCCGACACGAACGGAACGGTATGACTGAGCGGGACGGTACGACCTCGAACCGGACGACGGTGCACCTGCTGCGACACGGTGAGGTCCACAACCCGACGGGCGTGCTCTACGGTCGGCTCCCCGACTTCCATCTCTCGGAGCTCGGGCGGCAGATGGCATCGACGGTCGCCGAGGATCTGTCCGGTTCCGACATCACTCACCTGCGCTGCTCACCGTTGGAGCGGGCGCAGGAGACGATGGAACCCGTCGCCGCCGCGCTCGATCTGCCGGTCACCATCGACGACCGGGTGATCGAGGCCGAGAATTACCTGCAGGGCAAACGATTCGACGGTTCCAAGGGCTCGGCCTTCACCAACCCACGCAACTGGATCTACTTCCGCAACCCGTTCCGGCCGACCTGGGGTGAGCCGTACAAGAAGATCGCCGCCCGGATGCGTTCCGCGCTGCACGACGCAGCTCAGCAGGCTGCGGGTCATCAGGCCCTGATCGTCTCCCATCAGTTGCCGATCTGGATCGCGCGACTGGCAGTCGAAGGGCGCCGCTTCGTCCACGACCCCCGCAATCGGGAGTGCACTTTGGCCAGTCTGACCTCCTTCACCTTCGTCGACGGCCGGATCACCGGCGTCACCTACCGTGAACCGGCGGCCGCACTGTTGCCGGCCGGGAAATCCAAGAAGTTCGTCGCTGGTGCGTGATGCCCGGTCCGTCCCACCCGAGGTCGTTGGCCTCTGCTGCGAGCTCAGTTGTGGTCCTGGTGATCACGGCGGTGTTGCTCACCGTTGCCGGTTGCAGCACTGATGCGGCCGGCCAGCAGTCCCAAACCGGCAGCGAGGACGGCTATGTCGCCGGTGATCAACAATTCACCAAGATCGCGCCGCAGAAGCGGCAGCCGGCGCCGGAGATCAGCGGAGAATCGGTCACCGGCGACGACGTGATCAGCAGTGCCGACTATGCCGACTCGGTGCAGGTGATCAACGTCTGGGGATCGTGGTGCGCGCCGTGTCGTAAGGAGGCGCCGGACCTGCAGCGGGCCAGTGAACAGACCGCCGACGTGGCTCAGTTCATCGGCATCAACAGTCGGGACTCGTCCAAGGCGCAGGCCGCCGCCTTCGTCCGGGCCTTCGAGATCGACTACCCGAGCATCTATGACCCGAACGGCTCGCAAGTGGTGAAGTACACCGATCTGCCTCCCAGCGCGATCCCGTCGACCTTGATCATCGACAAGCAGGGCCGGATCGCCGTACGCGTTCTCGGCACCGTGAGCGAGAAGTCGTTGGTGGACATGATCGAAGATGTCGCGGCGGGAAAGTGATGATTCCGTTGGAGATCGGCGACTGGGCCGCCTCGGCCGTCGGCGGCACCATGGTGCTGGCGATCCCGGTGGCACTGCTGGCAGGCGTGGTCTCGTTCTTCTCCCCGTGCGTGCTGCCGCTGTTGCCGGGCTATCTCGCCTACGTCTCCGGGCTCGGGGCGGCCGAGGTGCTGGAGCCGACCTCGGGCAAACGGCGCCTGCGGGTGCTCGCCGGGACCAGTCTGTTCGTGCTCGGAATCGCGGTCGTCTTCGTCAGCACCGGCGCGCTGGCCGGCGGCCTGGGACGCCTGCTCTATCAGTACAGCGAGGTGATCACCCGGGTGCTCGGAGTGGTGATCATCGTGCTCGGGCTGATGTTCGCCGGAGTGATCAACTTCGGGCAGCGGGACTTACGGATGCAACGGTTGCCGGCCACCGGAGTGGCAGCCGCACCGCTGGTCGGGGTGGTGTTCGCCCTCGGCTGGACGCCCTGCATCGGTCCGACGCTGGGTGCGGTGCTGACGTTGGCGATGAACGAGGGGACCGCCGGTCGTGGTGCGGTGCTGGCTACCGCATTCGCCCTCGGCCTGGGCTTGCCGTTCATCGTCGCCGGGGTTGCCTACGGGCGGTTTGCCGCCGCGGTCGCCGTCGTCCGCCGACACCAGCAGACGGTGCTGCGGATCGGGGGAGTCGCGATGATCATCGTCGGTGTGCTGTTGGTCACCGGCCTCTGGACCCGGCTGATGCTGCGGCTGGTCAGCTGGACCGGCAACTTCGTACCGGGGATCTGATCATGACCACGACAGCAAGATCAGACTCGGCGAAGATCGACAAGGGCGACAAGAACAAAGGGCGCGGTCCGGCACCCAAGCTCGGTCTGCGCGGCGGTCTGCGCTACATCTGGACCCAACTGACCACCATGCGTACCGCGCTCGGGTTGCTGTTCCTGCTGGCGCTGGCGGCGATCCCGGGTGCTGTGGTGCCGCAACGCACCATTTCCCCGGTCGAGGTCTCCACCTTCATCGAGGAGCACCCCAAGCTCGGTCCGATCTACGACACGGTCGGGCTGTTCAACGTCTACACCTCGCCGTGGTTCTCCGCGGTCTATCTGCTGCTGTTCATCAGCCTGATCGGCTGCATCATCCCGCGGACCTCGGTCTATCTGCGCGGCGTCCGGGCTCAACCACCGAAGACGCCGCGAAACCTGTCCCGGCTGCCTGCTTATCAGGCCTACCCGGTCGAAGCCGATCAGCTGGACGGGTTGACCGAGCGTGCCCGGGACAGGCTTCGAAGCAAGCGATTCCGGGTCGCGGTGCAGCCCGACGGTTCGGTCTCGGCCGAACGCGGCTACCTCCGCGAAGCCGGCAACCTGATCTTCCACATCAGTCTGGTGTTGGTGCTGATCGGTGTGGCGATCGTGTCGCTGACCAGCTTCCGCGGCACCAGCGCGGTGGTGGTCGGCAACGGATTCGCCAACAATCTGGCGCAGTACGACGACTTCACCGCCGGTCCGCTGTTCTCCGACTCCTCGCTGGCACCGTTCAGCATCGGGGTCGACGACTTCCATGTCAGCTTCGAGACCGGCGATGTCCAGCGTGGGGCTGCGCGCGAGTTCCGGACCGACGTGACCGTGATCGATGAGCCGGGATCCGAGCCGCGTCAGGAGTCCTTGCGGGTCAACCATCCACTGACCATCGACGGCACCACGGTGCACATGATCGCCTGGGGCTATGCGCCGGTGGTGACGGTCAAGGACGGCAACGGCGACATCGCCTACTCCGGACCGGTGGTGTTCCTGCCACAGGACGGCAATTTCACCTCCGCCGGCGCGATCAAGGCTCCGGACGGCCGTCCGGAGCGGTTCGGCTTCGAGGGGCTGTTCCTGCCGAGTGCGGTGGTCGATGAACAGGCCGGTCCGCGGTCGGTCTTCCCGGATGCGCTGAATCCTGCGCTGTTCCTGAATGCCTGGTCCGGTCCGCCGTCGGAGGAGACCGGCCGGCCGCAGAGCGTGTACTCCCTGGACACCACCGGCCTGACCCAGTTGACGGACCCGGAGAATCCGGACGAGCCGCTGCGATTCATGCTCCGGCCCGGCGACTCCCAGAAACTGCCGGGCGGTGGGTCGATCCAACTCGACGACGTGCAGTACTGGGTGAAACTGCAGATCAGCCAAACCCCGGGGGCACCGTTCGCGATCGGGGCTATTGCGCTGGCAGTGATCGGCCTGTGCTTCTCGCTCTTCATCCGACCCCGCCGGATTTGGGCTCGCGTACGTACTACGGATGGTAGTACCGTGTTCGAGATCGCCGGGCTGGATCGGGCCGACGCACGTACGGGATTGGATGAGGACCTCATCGACATCGCCGAGGACCTCGGACTGACACGGGAGACGGAATGACGACCGAGTACTTCTCCAATCTGACCATGGTCACCTCGGTGGTGATCTACCTGCTCGCGGTGGCGATGTTCGCGGTCGAATGGGCCGGTTCCCGCAAGGTCGAAACCGCCGTCGAGCAGCCCCGGGAGCGTGAGCTGGTCGGGGCCGGCGCGGGCGGGACGACTCCGGCCGCTCCGGCCGACGATCCGGAGCTGGCCGCGGCCATTCGTGCCGGTGAGCAGCAGAGCGCGCCGATGACTCGTGGCCAGCGGGCCGAGCTGTTCGGTCGGCTCGGGCTGGTCTTCACCGTCTTCGGGTTTGCCTGCTCGGTGGCCGGTGTGGTGGCGCGCGGGATCACCGCCGGCCGGTGGCCGCTGGGCAACATGTACGAATTCACCACCATGGCGATGGTGCTGATCGTGGCCGCCTATCTGGTGCTGGCCAAGCTGGGGATGCGCTGGCTCGGGCTGCCGGTTTCGCTGCTGGCTGCGATCGGGAACGGACTGGCGGTCACCGTCTTCTACGTTGCGGTTGCACCTCTGGTGCCTTCGCTGCACTCGGTCTGGTTCGTCATCCACATCACCGCTGCCGCAGTGGCCGGGGCAGCGTTCAACGTCGGCGCGCTGCTGTCGATCCTCTACCTGATCAAGCAGCGGTCGGAGCGGCGCGGTCGTACCGGCGGTTTCCTGGACCGACTGCCGAACACCCGGAAGCTGGACGTGATCGCCTACCGGCTGCACGCCTTCGCCTTCCCGCTGTGGACCTTTGCCATCGCCGGCGGGGCCATCTGGGCGCAATACGCCTGGGGTCGCTACTGGGGTTGGGATCCGAAGGAGACCTTCGCCCTGGTGACCTGGGTGATCTACGCCTGCTATCTGCATGCGCGCGCCACCGCCGGCTGGCGCGGGACCCGGGCGGCGATCATCGCGATCATCGGTCTGGTGTCGTTCTGGTTCAACTTCGTCGGCGTCAACCTGCTGTTCTCCGGACTGCACTCCTACGCCGGGATCTGACGAAAGGGGCCAGGGTGCCCGAGCTGGACCGGGCCGCACTACTGCTGGCCTACGATGATCAACTCCGGACCGATGCCGAGACCCCGGGCGCGGCTTCGGTCACCCGGCTCGGCCCGCTGCGGTTGGCCACCTTCCGCGGCGGCCGTGGCTTCGTCACCTATCGGGACCTGAACGGTGCCGACGCCGACACCATCGACAGCTGGGTCGGGCAGACACTCGACCACTACCGCCGCGACCCGGAGATCGAACGGGTGGAGTGGAAGACCCGCGGCCATGATCACGCGCCCGGGCTGCACGAGGCGTTGATCGCACACAGGTTCGTCGCCGACGAGACCGAGTCGATCATGATCGGGCCCGCGGCCGAGCTGGCCGTCGACGTCGAACTGCCGGTCGGTGTCACACTGCGTCGGATCACCGCTGAACCAGATGTCCGGGCGATGATCTGGGCGGCCGAGCAGATCTTCGGCGACCCGCCCTCGAAGGAGCGGGCGGACACCATCACCGACAACGTGTTGGGCCGGCTAGCCGGCGGTGACGGCACCGAGCTGTGGGCGGCCTTCGCCGACGGCGAGATCATCTGCTCCGGACGGATGGAGCCGGTGCCGGATTCCGATTTCGCCGGCATCTGGGGCGGTTCGACGCGGCCGGACTGGCGCGGTCGGGGGATTTATCGGGCCCTGACCGCTGAGCGGGCCCGGGCGGCGATCAGACTCGGCAAGTCCTTGATCAACAGTGACTCCACCGAATACTCCCGACCGATCCTGGAGCGTTCCGGTCTGGTCAAGGTGTCCACCACGACGCCGTACCGCTGTACGTTGGCCGGGTGAACGCACGCGATCCCGAGCCGTTGGCGGTCGACCCCGCCGGCCAACTGTTGACGAGCTGGCGGGCCGACATCGGTGAGCATCAGGTCGATCACGATCAGACGTCGCCGCTGACCGCCTCGCTGATCGTGGTGCGTCGTCACGGGCACGTGCTGTTGGTCTTCGATCGCTGGAAGCAGGTCTGGGAACTCCCGGGTGGCGGTCGCGAACCGGGCGAATCCGTGCGAGCCACCGCGATCCGCGAATTGGCCGAGGAGACCGGCCTGCACACCGACAAGTTGATCTTCGCCGGAATCAGCTCATACGTGTTGCAGCCGGACGCGCGTCTGGAGCGGCTCGCGGTCTTCCACACCGAGATCGACCATGACCCGGTGCCGGACTTCGTCGACGACACCGAGGTCGCAGCTGTCTGTTGGTGGGATCAGCAGTCGGCGCTGGACGGTGACATCTGCCCCTTGGACGCCAAGATCATCGAGCTGGTCCTGGAAGGCCCGGGTGGCGCCGACCCCGACGACATCACGTTGGCGAGCTACCAGACTGCCGCCGACCTGTATGTCGAACGAACCCCGGAGCCGTCTCGGCACACCGTGAGCACCTTCCTGGACAGGATCGTCGAGTCGGTCCCGGGCGGTGAGGTGCTGGAGCTGGGCAGC
>NHCFJ02800__coassemble_1982_pt1 | contig 11316 bp, 11 predicted proteins | sample NHCFJ02800__metabat2_high_PE_002 | metagenome-assembled genome bin NHCFJ02800
TCCACATCGGCGAAACTCGCGCCGGACGGGAGGACGTGGGTCTCGATCCCCCGTTCGGCCATCCGATGCGGTGTCATGGTCTTGATACCGAGATCGACGGCGGCCACGGTGAACCGTTTCGTCGCCAGCGCCTCGACCACGGTCGAGGAGTCGACCGTGACCTCGTCGGCCAACTGGGCACCGGTCATCTGCGGCTGTTGTTGGACCCGCCGACGCAGCTGCTCGGGGTCGCGTTCGGTGGTGGAGATCCCGACCCGCATCGCGCCTCGATCGCGCAGATGCCGGGTCAGGGCGCGGGTGTCGATCCCGCTGATGCCGACGATGCCCTGGTCACGGAGTTCGTCGTCCAGGCTGCGCCGGGAGCGCCAGTTGCTCGGAATCCGGGCAGCGTCGCGGATGACGTAGCCGGCGACCCAGATCTTCCGGGACTCGTCGTCCTCGTCGTTCCATCCGGTGTTGCCGATGTGTGGCGCGGTGGCGACGACCACCTGGCGGTGATAACTGGGATCGGTCAAGGTCTCCTGGTATCCGGACATGCCGGTCTGGAAGACCGCCTCGCCGAAGGTTTCACCAGCTGCCCCGAAGGAGGTGCCGACGAAGGTCCGGCCGTCCTCCAGGACGAGAATCGCGGGATCGCCACCGGAAGCCGCAGTGGGCGATGGGGCGTTGTAGGAATGCTCCGTGTTTTGAGCATGATGAGGCCGAGGCGCAAGATGCGACATCTACCGTCCTTTCCTGCCTCACAGGACAGGTCTTAAAGGTTGGCGAATACGAGGCGAGAGTACCAGCCTGCCGACGGGTCGGACGCCGCGCCGCTACGCTTCGGCGCGTGACCCCTGATGACGGAGCCACCGATCAGCTGCGAGCCGACGCGATCAGCGATCTGGAACGTGAGATCAGTCTGCTGTTCCGCAGATCCCGCAGGCTGTCCGCACGCCTGGCACGTACCATCCACCCCGGCCTGGACGGGCCGGAGTACGTCCTGCTCGGCACCATCGCCCAACTCGACCCCGATGGCGCCGGCCTGCGCGCCGCCACCCTCAGCGAACGCACCCGCCAGCACAAGTCCACCCTGAGCCGGAGTCTGTCGGAGTTGGAGCAGCTCGGCCTGGTCGCCCGGGTCCCCGACCCCGACGACGCCCGCGCCCGGCTGATCACCCTGACCGATGCCGGCCGCAGCACCATGGACCAGGCCAGAGCCGGCCGCCGCGAACACATGCTGCAACGCCTGCACGACTGGGACGCCGAGGACCTGGTCCGCCTTGCCGACCTGCTCGGCAACTTCAGCCGCGCCATCGGCGTCGACCCGCCCGAAGCCTGAACACACCCCACTACTGCCGAGGGGTCACTCAGACCCCGGAATTTGCGGCGTGTCGTGGGTCGAGTGACCCCTCACCCAGTGGCGGCGCCGGGGTAGGCCCACGGCGTACGGGGCGAAATGAGACGCAACTCACGAACCGGCAGGCCATCAAATAGTTTCCCTAAGCAATCGATCTCGATATAGTTGCATACAGCAACCAACAAAGGATCGCCCCACTCCCATGCCCATTACCCGTTCCCAGGCAGCCGACCTGCTGGACGCGTTGGTGTCCCTGCTCCGCGTCAGCCGCACCGTCGCACACCGCGACGTCGAGCGCAGCGTGTCGGCCACCCCGATCACCATCCTCAGGCTCGTCCGCAACTCCGATTTGCGGCTCGGAAACGTCGCCGAGCAAGCACAGATCAAGCCCTCCGTGGCCTCCCGCGTGGTGGCCAGCCTGGAGGCCGACGGGTACGTCACCCGCACCCCGGACCCGGAGGACGCACGTGCCCTCCTGGTCACCATCACCGAAGCCGGGCAGCAGCATCTGCGGCAGCGGGAAGACTGGGTGCTCGACATGCTCGCCGCCACTCTCGAGGACTGGACGACCGAGGACGCGGCCCAGTCGGTCAAGGTCCTGCAGCGGCTCGAACTGACCGTGCAGGACTGGGTCGAGTCCCTGCAGAACCCGAACCATCCGAGTTCCACCCAACAACTGCTGTCCCGATCCGGCGATGGTGCCGTCGGCGATTCCCCACCCCCTACCGAGCAGCCCGCTGACTCGTCGACGAACTCTGCCGACACCATCACCGTGAGGGAGACGACAACCGTATGACCACCGCTGTCGCAGGCCGCAACCCTGCGCCCGCACCGCACGAAACCGGCGAGGAACTGTCGCACAAGGAGATCCTGCAGGTGATGACCGGCCTGCTGGCCGCGCTCTTCACCGCCCTGATCTCCTCGACCATCGTGTCGACCGCGCTGCCGACCATCATGGCCGACCTGCACGGCACCCAGCGCCAGTACACCTGGGTGATCACCGCGTCGCTGTTGGCGATGACGATCTCGACGCCGATCATGGGCAAGCTGGCCGACCTCTTCAACAAGAAGCTGCTGATCCAGCTCTCCATCCTGATCTTCGTCGCCGGATCGGTCGGCGCCGGTTTCGCCACCGAGATCTGGCAGATGATGCTCTTCCGAGCCCTGCAGGGCATCGGCATGGGCGGCCTCACCTCGCTGACTCAGGCGATCATGGGCACCGTCATCGCTCCCCGCCAACGTGGCCGCTACGCCGGCTACATGGGTGCGGTGATGGCCGTTGCCACCGTCTCCGGGCCGTTGCTCGGCGGCGTGATCACCGACAACCTGAACTGGCGTTGGTGCTTCTTCGTCTGCGTACCGCTAGCGGTGATCGCACTGTTGCTGTTGCAGAAGACGCTCAAGCTCCCCGCGCTGCCGGCCCGCCGGGTACGGATCGACGGTTGGGGCGCGTTCTTCCTCGCTATCGCCGCCGCCACCCCGATGCTCTGGGTGACCTTCGCCGGCAAGGACTACGACTGGATCTCGCTGGAGTCCCTCGGCTTCCTCGGCGTCTTCGTGCTCGCCGCCGCAGTCGCGGTCGTGATCGAACTGCGCCATTCGGAGCCGATCGTGCCGATCCGGGTGCTCCGCAATCGCACCACCGCGCTGATGATTCTCACCGGCATCTCGGTCGGGGTGGCGATGTTCGGCACCGGCACCTTCATGACCCAGTACTTCCAGCTCGCCGGCGGCCACAGCCCGACCGTCGCCGGTCTGATGACCATCCCGATGATCTTGGCCCAGCTGCTCAGCTCGGTGATCGTGGGTCAGTTGGTCACTCGCACCGGACGGTGGAAGCCGTTCATGGTCTTCGGATCGGTGTTGCTGATGGTCGGCCTCGCCGGCCTGGGCATGACCGATCACGACACCGAGTACTGGTTCTTCGCGATCGCCATGGCGGTCACCGGCATCGGTGTCGGCTGCCTGGTGCAGAACATCGTGCTCGCGGTCCAGAACACCGTGGACGTCAAGGACATCGGCGCGTCGTCGGCCACTATCGCCTTCTTCCGCTCCCTCGGCGGTGCGGTCGGCGTGTCCATTCTCGGCGCCGTGCTGGCCAACGAGGTGCAGGACCACGTCGTCAGCGCGGTGCAGAAGCTCGGCGGCGGAGGCGGCAACCTGAGCGGTGGCTCCGATCTGGACATCGGCAGCCTGCCCGAACCGATCCGGACCATCGTCCGGGACGCGTACGGAGACTCCTTCGGCGTCATCTTCCTGATCGCAGCGGCCGTCTCGATCGCAGCGTTCATCGCGATCCTCTTCGTCAAGGAGGTTCCGCTGCGGACAACGGTGGCGATGAAGAAGGATCCGACACCGGCCGACGCCGGGGCTGCCCAGGCCGCGCTCGAGGGGCCCGCCGCAGCCGATCAGGAGCCCGCCGCAGCCGATCAGGAGCCGGCCCTCGCCGTCTCGACCAGCATCGGCAACGGAGTCAACCGCCCCGTTCCGGTCTCCCAGCGTGAACCCGCGACCGACGCCGGAACCGGCGCGACCGAGCTGGACTGGGATCCGGGTGAACTCGACGATCCGACCCAACGGATGTCGGTGGCAGCGTTGGATGTGCTGGCCGCGGCCCAAGATCAGGTCCGGGCGCAGGAGGCGACCCGACAGCAGAAGCTGGAGGACGTGCTGGCTCTGCTGGACCAGGTGGCTCACGACGTGGACGCGACGGCCGGCGGATTCCATCGACGGCTGCAGGAGATCCGCGACCAGGTGCAGAATTCCGACACCGGCGATGCACCGGCTCCAGATGGGGTCGGCGGTGACAAGCTCCGGCAGTACGAGTACAACCTGCTACTGGACAGTCAGCAGACGGCGGAGCGGGTGATCCGGCTGGCCCGAGCCGACGCCGAACGCACTCTGGCCGAGGCCGACCAACAGCGCCGCGAGCTGGAGAAGCGGATCGAGCAGCTGCGCAAGGTCGAACGCGAGCTGACCGAACAACTGGCCGGCCGACTCGACCCGACCACCGAGGAGTCCCCGGACGCTCGGGGGACGGACCCGCGGGGAGCGGACCACACCGCGGGCTGAGCGGGGGTCAGCTTGCGTCGGATTTGTCGGCGACGATGGAACCGAGCAGACCGCTGACGAAGGCCGGCGACTCATCGGTGGAGAGCTCACCGACCAGGTCTGTGGCCTCCGACGCCGCTACCGCGTCCGGGACCGCCTCGACATGGTCGATCTCGAAGACGGCGATCCGGAGCGCTGCCCGGTCGACCCGGGGCAGCCGGTCCAAGGTCCAACCGGTCGCCAGATGCGCCCGGATCCGCTGGTCGATCCCGGTCTGGTGCGAGTCCACTCCGCGAACCAGTGCGGCGGTGTAGTCGCGAACGGGCGGGTCGGCGTCGGCGGTGCGCTCGGCCAGGGTCTCGATCGGAGGCCGGCCACGTAGCTCGGACTCGAACAGGATGTCCAGAGCACGTTTGCGCGCCTTGGTCCGCGTCGACCGGGTCCGCGAGCGCTGCCCGCTCGGCGTCGGTTGATCGGGCACCGTCAGCCGACCCGACCGAGATAGTCCCCGGTGCGCGTGTCGACCTTCACCTTCTCGCCGGTGGTCAGGAACAGCGGCACCTGGATCTGCAGACCGGTCTGTACAGTCGCCGGCTTGGTGCCACCGGAGCTGCGATCCCCCTGCAGTCCCGGCTCGGTGTAGGTGACCTCGAGCTCGACCGAGGCGGGCAGCTCGATGTAGAGCGGAGTGTCCTCGTGGATGGCGACGGTGACCATCTGCTCCTCCAGCAGATAGTTCTTCGCCTCGCCGACGACGTTCTCCTCCAGCGGCAGCTGGTCATAGGTCTGGGTGTCCATGAAGACCCATGCGCTGCCGTCGAAGTAGAGGTACTGCATCTCCCGCCGGTCGACCTGGGCCTGATCGACCTTGGTGTCGGAGTTGAAGGTCTTGTCGACCACCTTGCCGGACAGCACATGCTTGAGCTTGGTGCGGACGACGGTGTTGCCCTTGCCGGGCTTGTGATGCTGGAACCAGACGACGGACCACAGTTGTCCGTCCAGGTCGAGCACCATGCCGTTCTTCAAATCGTTCGTCGAAACCACGCGCCGTAACCCTTCATGTATTTGTCTGTGTCTGCGAGCCCTCGCGGAGCCGGGGCAACCCTCGCGAAGCAGGGCGGCGGCCAAGTCTAGGACACTCCCGCCACAATCACGGTGTCGTCGCTGATCAGTACGGTCGGCTCATCATCTCGACCACCCGTTTCGCCTCGGCCAGACCGGCACCGGTGATCTCCCGATACTGCTTGATCGCCTGGATCTTCTGTCCGTCCAGCGCCAGTCGCTGCACCTGCTGCAGTCGCTGGTCCTGACTGGACGGCAGCTCCGGTGCCCCGCCGGGGTCGGCCGGGTGTGGGGTGGAGAACTGACCCCGTCCGTACGGATGCTGCGGGTCGGCGGGATCGGGAACGCCGTACTGCCGCATGATCGCCTCGGTCTGCGCTTCCAACTGGGCCAACCGAGCGCGCTCGACCCGACGCTGCTTGGCCATCGTCGCGACCGCGATGATCGCCAGGATTGCCACCAGTCCGACCACCAGCCACTCCATGGGTGCCGACATTACCCGCGCTCGCCCGCCTCGACCGCACCGGTAGCGTGCGTGCTGTGATCCGCACCGAACATCTGGCCAAGCAGCCGCCGCTGAAAACGGCGCGTACCCGGCTGGTGCCGATGGGACCGCGGTTCTTCCCGCAGGTCTGGCGCAGCCTCGCTGATCGCGAAGTGAACCGGCTCACCGGCACCCATCAGAGCTTCACCGAGGAGCAGGTCCGCCAGCATCTGGAGCGGCTGCCGGCCCGCGACGATCGGGCCGACTGGGCGATCATCCGCACCGAGGACGGCAGCTACCTCGGCGAGGTGGTCTTGAATGACCTGGACCGGGACAACGAGAGCATGAACTACCGGATCTCGCTCCGGGGTTTGGATGTCGCCGGCCAGGGCTACGGCACCGAGGCCGGACAGGCAGTGATCAACTTCGGGCTCGGCGTCATCGGTCTGCACCGGATCAGTCTCGGGGTGTATGCCTTCAACGAGCGGGCGATCAAGTCCTACACCAAGATCGGTTTCCGTCACGAAGGCGTGCTGCGCCATGCCCTGCAGTGGGAGGGACAGTGGTACGACGAGATCGTGATGGCTGTGCTCGCTCCGGGTGCCGAGGACGACGAGCAGCAGTGACCGGGTGGCCGCAGGGTCAGGACACGCAGCCGTCGAAGTCGACGTCGGCGTAGCTGAGGTCGGCACCCTTCCCGATCCGGTCGACCGTGCCGGTGCCGGCCGACTCCGAGACGGCCACATCGACGCCTGGGCAGGAATTGCCCTGCTGACCGGGTACGCCACCGTGCAGCCAGGTAGCCGGGTTGCGGCCGAGCTCGACGTCGTCCATCCCGCTGACCGCAATACCGGTCCGAACCCGGGCTCCGACCTTGCCGGTGTCGTTCCCGACGATCTTGACGCCCTGACCCGCATGTGCGCCGACCATCGCCGAACCGGCCCACCAGGCCCGAGTGCCGGCACCGATCCCGATCACCAGATGAGTGTTCGGGCCGGACCAGATCCGGTTCTTGGCGATCTTGGTCCCGGTGAAAGAGTAGTGCCGCTGTTCTCCCTTACCGGCGACGAAGAACTCGGGATCGGCGACGATGCCGCCGTACATCGGGATGCCAGCGGACAGGATCTCGTTGTCGACCACCGTCGAGTGCTGATCGACGTCGTCCTTCGGCAACGACGTCGCCGGATGTACGGCGATCCCGATCCCGCCGGTGTCGACGATCTGATTGCCGCTGACTCGGGTGTCGCCGCAGTCGACGACGATGCCGTTGCTCCAGGTCCCCGAGGCTGTGCCGTCGGGTTGCTGCCGGGTCAGGTAATGATCATTGGAATAGGCGGTGATCACGTTGTCGGAGACCGTGACGTCGGAGCACTGGTATCCGGCGGACTGCCCCTGCACCTCGATGCTGGCGGCGCCGGCGGAGTTGGAGATCTTGTTGCCGACCACCGCCGTCTCGGTGCCACCGAGCACCCGGACGTTGATCCGCGAGGAAGCGGTGTTTCCGGGACTGTCGCGGGCACCGTCGACCCAGACACCGGTCAGCTTTCCGCCGTCGGCCACATTGACCATCGCGGCATCGAACTCCCCGGCTCGGACCAGTCGGCCCATCCGGGCGTATTCCCGGGTGTCCGGTGTCGCCGTCGTGGTCAGGGTGACGCCCTTCGGCACGGTCAGCGGCTTGGTCAGCGTGATCAGTGCTCGTTGACCGAGCTGGACGGTCGACCCTTGCGGCGCCTCGTCCAGGATCGACTGCAGTTCCTCCTCGTCGCCCTGGAACCCAGCACTGGCCGGCGACAGCTCAGCCGCCTGCTGGCCGGCAACCGCGTAGGAGGTCGCGCTGGAGTCGGTTGCGCCGGAGCAGATCTTCGGTACCAGGGCCGCGAAGTCGTCGCTGACGAAGAACCGTGCTACTACCGACGACCAGGATTCGCCGTGGTCGAGTTCGGACTGCCAGCCGGCGAATTCGGCCGGATCGGGTTCGGAGTTCAGCACGCCCCGGTAGAGGGTGGTCAGCCGGCTGGCGTTGTCGTACCCGAGTTGGGCGAAGTCGGCGGACGAATACACCTGCTGCCCCACCTCGGCCAGCACCTGGGTGTTGCAGCCGCCGGTGCTGAAGCGTTCGGCCGCCGACTGCCACTCCGACTGGTACGGCAGCCGACCGAGTGCCTCGGTATAGAGCTTGGCGATGTACTGGCCAGGCACTGCTGTGGAGTCCGCGGTCGCCGGGGCCACCGGGCCGATCAGTACCGACAGCAGCCCCAACAGGAGGGCTGCCACACCGGCCGTCGTACGACGGTTGCGGCTCATCGCACAGACTCCTCAGGCGGCAGACGGCTGGTCCGCGGGGCACGGACAACTGGACCCGGTGTTCGGGCCTCGACCGAGAGAACCACGCCCGATCGGGCGATCCCAAGCAGGAACGGGAATCTTTACCCCGCCGATATCGAATTCTCATCCGGCACTTGAGTCGGCGATGCACCGACGCTGGCCCGATAAACGTTGCGCAACAGTTCCTCGTCCGGACCGGACAGGATGCTCGCCTGCGCGAGGTCGTCCAGGACCACGAACCGCAGCGTCGACCCCCGGGTCTTCTTGTCCAGCGCCATCGACGAGATCAGGTCGTCGAAGGCGTCCGAGTCGTAGCTGGTCGGGAGTCCGACCGCAGCCAACAGCTGCCGGTGCCGGGCTGCCACCGTCGCCGGCAACCGGCCGGCGCGCCGGGACAGTTCGGCGGCGAACACCAGACCGACACTGACCGCATTGCCGTGCCGCCAGCGGTAGCGCTCCCGGCGTTCGATCGCGTGACCGAGGGTGTGGCCGTAGTTCAGCAGTTCCCGTCCGACCTGGTCACCGACCGAGGTCTGCTCGGTCAGGTCCCTGGCGACCACCTCGGCCTTGACCGTGACCGACCGCTGAACCAACTCCGCCAGTACCGGCGAGTGCGGGTCCCGAGCGGCGTCCGGGTCGGATTCGACCAGGTCCAGGATGGTCGGATCGGCGATGAAGCCGCATTTGATCACCTCGGCCAGGCCGGGCACCAGTTCTTCGGGCGGCAAGGTGTTCAGCGCGTCCAGATCGCACAGCACACCGGCCGGCTCGTAGAACGCCCCGACCAGGTTCTTGCCCTCGGCGGTGTTGATCCCGGTCTTACCGCCGACGGCAGCATCGACCATGCCGAGCAGGGTGGTCGGCACCGTCACCAGTCGGACGCCGCGCAGCCAGCTCGCCGCCACGAAGCCGGCCAGGTCGGTGACGGCACCACCGCCGACCCCGACCACACTGTCGGATCGGGTGAATCCGGCCTTACCCAGCGAGGCCCAGCAGTAGGCGAGCACCTGGGCGTTCTTGGCCTCCTCGGCGTCGGGCACCGGGATCCGCATCACCGTGATGCCTGCCTCGACCAGCCGACGTTCCAGCACCGACACCAGATCCAGGCAGCTGTGCTGGTGGATCAGTGCGACCCGCTGGCTGTCGGCCACCAACTCCGGCAGACCATCGGTCAGCCCACGCCCGATCTGCACCTGATACGGCCGCCCACCATCGACATCGATCAGTACCGTCTGGTCCACCGTCACTGCACCCCCGACTCTCGGTCACCGGATCCCTCCGATCGGCTGAGGATCGTCTGCACGATCTCCACCGGCTCGGCCTGGTCGGTGTCGATGCTGATGGTGGCGACCGCCGCGTACAGCGGCTCCCGCTCACGCATCAGCTTGATCAATTGCCCGCGTACGTTACCCAGCAGCAACGGACGGGCCGTGTTCAGACCGATCCGCTGCGCTGCTGCGGCGATGCCGACCCGCAGCCACACCACCCGGAACGAATTCAACGCGGAGCGGATCTGCTCCGAGGTCACCGCACCGCCACCGAGGGAGACGACCCGCTGCTGCTGTCGCTGCGGATCGGTCAGCACTTCGATCGTGGTCCGCGTCTCGACCTCGCGGAAATAGCTCTCGCCGTCGGTGGCGAAGATGTCGCTGATGGACCGATCTTCGCGTTCCTCGATCAGCGCGTCCACGTCGACGAATTCGGAGTCGAGTCGCTCGGCCAGCAGCCTGCCGACCGTCGACTTTCCCGAGCTCGGCGGCCCGACCAGGACGATCGGGCCGGTGTCGAGCCGGCGGTCCGGAGTCGATGCAGTCATGAGTGCAACTGCAGGCCGCGTTCGGCCACGTCGGCGAGGTAGCTCTCCCAGTTGCGCCGAGTTTCGACCACCGAATCGCCACCGAACTTCTCGGTGCAGGCATCGGCCAGCACCAGTGCCACCATCGCCTCGGCGACCACGCCGGCCGCCGGCACCGCACACACGTCGGAGCGCTGGTGATGGGCCACCGCGGCCTCGCCGGTGCTGGTGTCGATCGTGCGCAGCGCCCGCGGCACGGTCGAAATCGGCTTCATCGCCGCCCGCACCCGCAACACCTCACCGGTGGACATCCCACCCTCGGTGCCACCGGCCCGGTGCGACGCACGAGCGATACCGCCGTCGGCCAACACGATCTCGTCGTGGGCCTGACTCCCCCGGACCCGGGCGAGTTCGAATCCGTCGCCGACCTCGACCCCCTTGATCGCCTGGATCCCCATCAGGGCGCCGGCCAGCCGGGCATCCAATCGGGTGTCGCCTTGGATGTGCGATCCCAGCCCCGGCGGCAGTCCCCAGGCCAGCACCTCGACCACGCCGCCGAGGGTGTCGCCGTCCTTCTGGCAGGCCTTGACCTCGGTCACCATCTCCGCCGAGGCGTCCGGATCGAAGCAGCGCAACGGGTCTTCGTCGATGGCCGGCAGGTCGTCGAAGGTCGGGAGCATTCCGTACGGCGCCCGCACCGGACCGAGCTCGACCACGTGGCTGAGCACGGTGACCCCGTACGCCTGCCGGAGGAAGTTCATCGCCACCCGGCCGAGGGCGACCCGAGCAGCGGTCTCCCGCGCGCTGGCCCGTTCCAGAATCGGTCGGGCTTCGTCCACCCGGTATTTCTGCATCCCGACCAGGTCGGCGTGGCCCGGACGGGGTCGGGTCAGCGCCGCATTGCGCGCCTGGCCGGCCAGTACCTCGGCGTCCACCGGGTCCGGGGACATCACCTGTTCCCACTTCGGCCACTCGGTGTTGGCGATCTCGATCGCCACCGGGGAGCCGAGCGTCAGGCCGTGCCGGAAGCCGCCGATCATGGTCACCCGGTCGGCCTCGAACTTCATCCGGGCACCGCGGCCGTAGCCCAACCGCCGCCGCGCCAGGCTCTCGGCAATCTCGTCCGAGGTCACCTCGATGCCGGCCGGAAGTCCTTCCAGCACAGCCACCAAGCCCTGACCATGGGATTCACCAGCGGTCAACCAACGCACCATGCAACCCATCCTTCCAGAGCGTCTCCGGCGATCATGACCGGGC
>NHCFJ02800__coassemble_1991_pt1 | contig 11276 bp, 12 predicted proteins | sample NHCFJ02800__metabat2_high_PE_002 | metagenome-assembled genome bin NHCFJ02800
GACCGGTGACGACGACTTCAGCACGCTGGAGGTCGGTGGGCTGGAAGCCAGTACAGCGATCTCCTACGACTCCCTCGGCTCGTTCATCGGCCGGCCGATCAGCTACGACGGCACTCGGGCCGGCAGGTCTCGGATCGCGATCAAGATCACCGATTCGATCTCGGTCAGCGGCGCGCCGACCTTCGACCCCGACTCGCAACGTCTGGGTCTGGACGACAGCGAGTTCAAGATCGGGGACCGGACGGTCTCCGGTACGGCCTTCAACTCGCTCCTGCAAGGGCTGCTGCAGGTCACCTTCCCGGAGCTGATGCCCGGAGTGGCCGTGTCCGACGTACGCGCGGCTAGGGACAACTTGGTGCTCTCCTGGGAGGGAGCCGACCTCCGCCTCGATCGGTGAGGCCTCGGCCGGTCGGTCAGCCGGACTGGACCGGCTCGGAGATGTCGGTGTGCAGACGGATCTGTTTCATCCGGAAGTTGCCGTCCTCGGTGCCGATCTCCCGGTGGGCACCATCAGGATCCCAACCGGCGCCGACCAGGAATCGGCGGGTGATGTCGTCGGTGCTCGGCAACCACCACCGGGCCGTGCGGAAGCCGTCGGAGCGCAAGGTGTCGGCACAGGCGTTGAGCAGTCGCGAGCCGTGGCCCTGACGCTGTGCCTGGCGGTCGACGACGAACTCGTCGATCGCTCCGTCCCGCTCGGGGTGGGCATCGCTGTCCGGGCTGGGGGTGGTCGTGGCGAAGCCGACCAACTGCTCGTTGCCCAATGCCACCAGCACTCGGAAGCGTGCCTCGGGCGGTCGGGTGATCGCCTGCTGCCACAGCTGCGTCATCTGTTCCAAGGACGCCTCGGCGAGCAGTTGCTCGCTGAAACCTTCCGGCAGCCGTTCGGTCCAGCTCCGCCGCTGGATGGCGGCGATCGCTTCGGCCTCGCCGGGGAGGGCGAGACGTACCGAGTCGGCGATCGGATGCTGCGGCTGATCGGTCACGGTCGGCGATGCTACCGGCCGTCCCCGATCGTGCCCAGGTCGGTCAGTGCTGGCGGTCAGTGCTGGTCTGCCCGCTCCGCCTCCCGGATGGCGTCGGTCAGCCGGGCACGCTCCTTGTCGATCCAATGTTTGCCGCCGTACGCCTGCGCGAACGTCTCGCCGAATTCGACCGGGTCGTCACCGACGATCGCGTGCACCGGGGTGCCGTCGACGGCAGCACGTTCCCAGAGGTCGGCGAAATCGCCCAGCATCGTCACCATCACATCGCCGTCGGTGAAGCCGCCGTAGTACATGAAGTACCGCTGGTAGGCCTTGGCCGCGGACGCGTAGGGCTCGGGGAGAGCGTCGAGTCGGGCCTTGCTCTGCCGGTATTGCCTCTTCTGTTCCAGCGGTCCGGTGAGGACCTCGTACCACTTGCCTGCCATGACTACCTCTTTCCGTTGTTGGCTGATGAGGTCGCCGCGGAGTGCAGGCGATCGAGACGTTCTGCGAGGAAGCTCCAGGTCCGCCAGAACTCGTCCAGCTGCTCCCGGCCGCTCGCGTTGAGCGTGTAGACCTTGCGCGGCGGCCCCTTCTCCGACGGCACCTTCTGTACGTCGACCAGGCCCTTCTGCTCGATCCTGACCAGCAGTGCGTACACCGTTCCTTCGGACAGGTCGGTGAAACCTTGATCCCGCAGTCGCGCCGTGATGTCGTAGCCGTACGCCGGCTCCCGGGACAGGATCGCCAGCACGATCCCTTCCAAGGTGCCCTTGAGCATCTCGGTCATCTGTTTGGCCACCGGGCACCCCCACTACTTAGCGTTACTGACTAGAAGAGTACTACGGCTTCTCGGTCAGCTTCGCGACGCCCGACTCGTGTTCGTTTTCCGACGCACGTCGGCTTTCGTACCTGTTTTGGCGCCCGGTCGATCAGGGCCGCGAGACGAGCTTGATCCAAATGTGACTCAAAACACACTCGTCCTTAGCGAATTTTCAGGTCCGGATCCGCCATGATGTACGAGGAGTCCGTGGTTACCTGAACCCCCGAGCAGGCAACCACGGACTCCTTTTATGTCCTTTTGAGGCCCGAGCCCCGCGTTCCGACCGGGTGGTGCGAAGGGATGGGGGCGGCGGGAGTGCGGGCCGTTAGGATCTTGGAGTGGCTGCATCGCAACTGAAGACTCCGCCTCGGCTGGCTCCGGACACCCTGCGGGTGACTCCGCTGGGTGGTTTGGGCGACATCGGGCGCAACATGGCCGCTCTGGAGCTCAACGGGCAGCTACTGCTGATCGATTGCGGAGTGCTGTTCCCCGAGGACGATCACCCCGGGGTCGATCTGATCCTGCCCGGGTTCGAGGCGATCTCCGACCGGCTGGACGATGTCGTCGGCCTCGTGCTCACCCACGGACACGAGGACCACGTCGGCGCCGTTCCCTACCTGCTGCGACAGCGCCCCGACATCCCGCTGATCGGATCCCGGCTGACGCTCGCGCTGGTGGCGGAGAAGATCAAGGAACACCGGCTGCGCAACACCCAGCCCCGCCCGGTGGCCGAGGGCGACAAGGTCACACTCGGCGACTTCGAGCTCGAGTTCCTTGCCGTCAACCACTCGATCCCCGACGGACTTGCTGTCTTCGTCCGTACGGCCGCCGGCACGGTCCTGCACACCGGCGACTTCAAGATGGATCAGTTGCCGCTGGACGGTCGGCTGACCGACCTTCGCGCGTTGTCCCGGATCGGCGAAGAGGGCGTCGACCTGCTGATGGTCGACTCCACCAACGCCGAGGTGCCCGGCTTCACCACGCCCGAGAAGGACATCCTGCCCGCCCTGCAACGGGTCTTCGCCACCAGCAAGCAGCGGTTGATCGTGACCAGTTTCGCCTCCCATGTGCACCGGGTGCAGCAGGTCCTCGACACCGCGGTCGCGTCGGGTCGCAAGGCGGCCTACGTCGGCCGCTCGATGGTCCGCAACATGGGCGTCGCCCGCGACCTCGGCTATCTCAAGGTGCCCGAGAACACATTGATCGATCTGCGCAAGATCGACGACTACCGCCCCGACCAGGTCGTCCTGATCTCCACCGGGTCACAGGGGGAGCCGCTGTCGGCGCTGGCTCGGATCGCCAACCGGGAGCATCCGGCGATCAGGCTGGAGCCCGGTGACACGGTGGTGCTGGCCAGCTCGCTCGTCCCGGGCAACGAGAACGCCGTCTTCCGCGTCATCAACGGACTGACCAAACTCGGCGCACACGTTGTCCACAAGGGAAATGCGATGGTGCACGTCTCCGGTCACGCCAGCGCCGGTGAACTGCTCTACGTCTACAACGTGCTCAAGCCCCGCAACGTGATGCCGGTGCACGGGGAGGCGCGGCACCTCATCGCCAACGCCGATCTTGCTGTGTCCACAGGGGTTCCGCGTGATCACACGATCATCGCCGAGGATGGAACAGTGGTCGATCTGCGTGATCATCGGGCCAAGATCGTCGGCCAGATCGAATGCGACTACGTCTTCGTCGACGGCTCGACCGTCGGCGACATCAGTGAGAGTTCCCTGACCGACCGGAAAATCCTCGGTGAGGAAGGATTCATCTCGGTGGTCGCGGTGGTCAACCTGCGCACTCAGAAGGTGCTCAGCGGCCCCGACATCCATGATCGCGGATTCCTCGAGGATCCCAGCGTGTACGAGAGTGTACGGGGCCAGATTGCCGACGCCCTGACCGAAGCCCTGCAGGATGGCGTCGACGACACCCATCGTCTGCAGCAGGTGATCCGCCGCCAGATCGGGAAGTGGGTCAGCGCGACCTATCGTCGACGCCCGATGATCATCCCTGTCGTAGTCGCGGTCTGAGCGCACCGGCGGCTGGCCCGCTGGTGTGAGATATCCCACCGGTTCGGATTTCGAATCCGCAGCGGTGGTGTGTTTACAGTGGCGAAATGCCTCATGCACGCCGTGGTGACGAGGTTGTCACAGATCGTCGAACATAGAGGTTAGGCATTGCCGTACCAGCGACCGCGCAGGAGCGCATCGTCAGCAAGATCATTTACGCGTCGGTCGATGCTCGCCGGAATGGCCGGTGTCGGGGCCGTTCCGCTGCTCGGCGCGTGCGGGTCGACCGGCTCCGACCAAGCGGTACGGATCCAGTATCAGCAGTTCGGGTCGGGCACGGTGATGCGCGACTTCCTGCGCACGATCAGTGATCAACTCGCCTCCGAGGGCAGCTCGATCAGCACCGAGCTGGTGCCACTGGTCGCATCCGAGGACGACTACTTCACCAAGAACGAACTGATGATGTCCTCGCCCAACGTCACTCCGGACCTGGTCTACGAGGACACCTTCATCCTCAAGTCCGACGCCGCGGCGGGCTACCTGCGTCCGATCAACGAGTACGTCGAGGGCTGGGACCTGTGGGAGAAGTTCACCGAGCCGTCTCGTGCGGCGGTCACCCACGAGGGAAAGATCTACGCGGTCCCGACCCACACCGACACTCGGGCGCTCTGGTACAACGCCGAATTGCTGTCCGACGCCGGCATCGACCAGCCGTGGGCACCGCAGGACTGGGACGAACTGCTCGACGATCTTCGCGCGATCAAGTCGCGGAGCAAGGGGAAGCTGATCCCGTTCAACATCTTCTCCGGCCGGCCGCAGGGGGAGAAGGCCAGCATGCAGGGCTTCGAGATGTTGTTGTACGGGACCGACTCGACGCTGTTCGAGGACGACAGTCAGAAGTGGGTGCTCGGCAGTCAGGGCTTCCTCGACTCGTTGATCTTCCTCAAGACCGTCTTCGACGAGGGACTGGCGCCCTCCATCCCGGATGCGCTGAATCCCAACATCTCCGAGACGATCACCAACAGCTGGCTGCCCGACGGTCAGCTCGCGGTCAACCTGGACGGCAGCTGGATCAGCCAGAACTGGATCGAGGGGGCGCCGGGAGAGTGGCCGGAGTGGTCGGACGTGATGCAGTTGGCCAAGATGCCTACCCAGCAAGGGCAGGGGCGTGGCTGGGTCACGTTGGCCGGCGGCTGGTCCTGGGCGATCCCGGATCTCTCCGACAAGCAGGATCAGGCCTGGCAGGTACTGCAGCAGATCATGAAGAAGGAAAACGTCGTCGACATGGCGTTGGCCGACAACCAGGTCACCATCCGCAGCGATGTGGAGGCCGATCCCGACTATCAGGGCTATTCGCCGACGATCGACTTCTTCACCGAGCTCGGCAAACACGCGATCTACCGGCCCGCCGTAGCGGCCTATCCGCAGGTGTCCTCGGAGATCCAGGACGCGATGGGAACCGTGATGACCGGCAAGTCCACGCCCGAAGAGGCGGCAGCCAAGTACGACGAAGCGGTGACTGAACTGGTCGGTGCCGAGAACGTGACCCGGGGGTGAGGGCATGACGACAACGACCCAGAGCACAATCCAGCGCCCCGGATCTGCCGTACCGCAACGGAAGTGGGGGCGCACGGCCCGACGTGGCATCCCGATGGTGCCGGCCGTGGTGCTGTTGATGATGTTCCTCGCCGGCCCGGTCGTCTACAGCATCTATCTGGCCTTCACCAATTCCGCGATCCGCGGCGAAGGTGCCAGCGACACCAGCTTCGTCGGTCTGCAGAACTTCACCACCGCACTCACCGAGCCCGAGTTCTGGAACTCGGTCGGGCTGACGTTGATCTTCACGCTGCTCTCGGCGGTGATCGGCCAGAACCTGCTCGGGCTGGCGTTGGCGATGCTGATGCGTGAAGCCCACAAGGTGATCCGGGCGATCACCGGAGCCGTGGTGATCGCTGCCTGGATCCTGCCCGAGGTGGTCGCCGGTTACCTGTGGGTGACGTTCCTGGACGGGGATGGTTCCTTCAATGCGATCATGGAATTCCTGCATCTGCCGACCCAGGACTGGCTGGTGTCGTTGCCGATCTGGGCGGTCGCGTTCGCCAACATCTGGCGCGGTGCCGCCTTCAGCATGCTGATGTACACCGCGGCCCTGTCCGGAGTCTCGCCGGATGTCAAGGAAGCTGCCTCACTGGACGGCGCCGGACCGGTACGACGGTTCTTCTCGATGACCGTCCCGCTGATCCGACAGTCTGTTGCCACCAACCTGATGTTGATCACGCTGCAGACGCTGTCGGTGTTCGGTCTGATCTACATCATGACCGCGGGTGGCCCGGCCAATGCGAGCCAGACCCTGCCGCTGTACATGTACGAGCGAGCGTTCAGCTACGGCCAACTCGGCTACGGCACCGCAATCGCACTGTTGTTGCTGTTGATCGGCGGGCTGGCTTCGTTGGCCTACCTGCGCCTGCTGCCCGCGGAGGACAAGTCATGAGCACCGCAACCGCCACCCATGCCGACACCGCAGCAGTGGCCGGTCCGTCACCGTCGCGGAAGAGCGGCCAGCATCGCCGGACGCTGGCGCTGCGTACGGTGTCCGACCTCGCGCTGCTGGTGGTCGCGATCTTCTTCTGCGTCCCGATGCTGTGGGTGCTGCTGGCATCGTTCAATCCGAACGCGACCCTGTCGGTCAGCTGGCCGGAGGCACCGAGCCTGGCCAACTATCAGGCGATCTGGAATGCCGAGACCCTGTTCCGGCCGCTGCTGAACTCGCTCGTCCTGTGCGGCGGTGCGACCGTGATCACCGTGGCCGCGTCGTCGTTGGCGGCCTACCCATTGTCGCGCTACTCGTCCCGGGCGAAGAAGCCGTTCCTGTTGACGATCATCTTCGCCACCGGGCTGCCGATCACCGCGATCATGATCCCGGTGTACGCCCTGTTCGTACAGGTCAATCTGGTCGACTCGATGCCGGGGGCGATCCTGTTCCTGGCCACCTCGTCGCTGCCGTACGCGATCTTCCTGATGAAGAACTTCATGGACGACGTGCCGATCGAGATCGAGGAGAGTGCCTGGACCGAGGGCGCCACGATGACCCGAACACTATGGTCGGTGGTGTTGCCGCTGATGCGGCCCGGCACCGCCGTGGTGACGATCTTCACCTTCGTCAACATGTGGGGCAACTTCTTCGTCCCGTTCATGTTGCTGCTGTCACCGGAGAAGCTCCCGGCCGCGGTCACCCTCTACACCTTCTCGTCCCAGTACGGACAGGTCGCCTACGGGCAACTGGCGGCGTTCTCGATCTTCTACTCGCTGCCGGTGGTGATCTTGTACCTGCTGCTCGGACGCAGGCTCGGTGCCGGATTCTCGGTCGCCGGCGGGGTCAAATAGTCGGGGTTCACAGGCGGGGTCAAAAGGACGCCGCGACCCCTGCTGCCTCAACGGGTGTGCAGACAGCACAAAGGGCCCATTCTCAGTGAATGGGCCCTGCTGCCGTTCGGCAGAAACCAGGTCAGCGGCTGACCTTGCCGGCCTTCAGGCAGGAGGTGCAGACGTTGAGCCGCTTCGGGGTGCCGTTGACGGTCGCCCGCACACGCTGGATGTTCGGATTCCAGCGGCGGATCGTCTTCTTCTTCGACCACGGGTTGTTGTGGCCGAAGCTGGGGCGCTTGTCGCAGATGTCACACACGGCAGCCACTGGACTTCTCCTGATTGAGGTTCATCGAACTGACACGGGCGGGAGGTCCCCACCGCCAGGTTGCCCGGACGCGCCCGAGCAACCGCACAAGAGTATCCGAACCGACCGCCGGATCGCGAATCGAACCGTCCGACGTCACGCCGTCGGCCACTGTTCACCGCGCCAAGCCGCGTCCCAGAACATCCACTCGAACCGGGTCGACCGCCGATAGGCCTCCAGCATGGCACCCCGCTCCTGCTCGCCGGCCGCCGCAGACAGCCGATCGGCGTACGCCTCGGCCGTACGCACCGACTCGGCGAAGGCGGGATCGGCGTAGGTGTCGATCCAGGCGCGGTAGGGATGGTCACCAGCGGTCGCTGACGGATGGCGGGTGATCCAGCTGCCGACCTCGGCATAGACCCGAAAACACGGCAGTACGGCGGCCATCCCGACACCCTGCGGCGCCAGCACCGATGCGGCCCGCAGGCTCTCGATGTAGGCCGTGCAGGTCGGGGTCGCCTCCGCCGCTCCTGCTGCGTCCGGGTCGATCCCGCGGGGGATCAGGAAGCCGCGGTGCAGGCCCCGTTCGGCCGCCACAGCGCCGGCGGCGGCACCGGCCAGCATGGCGCCGTCCTGCGGATCGCCGGCCCGGGCCGCCAGCGCTGCGAGCGCGGAGCCGTAACCGGTCAGGTAGTGCGCGTCGTCGACCAGATACCGGATGAAGACCGGCTCCGGAAGGCTGCCGTCGGCCAGCTGGGCCAGGAACGGGTGTTCGGTGATCCGCCGGAACCAGCTCTCGACCGAGGTCCACGCCTGAGCCGAGAACGGGTGCCCCGTCACCGCAGCCGCCAGAGGTGATCGACCGGTCCGGAGCCGGCGCCCAGTTCGAGGTCGCGACCGCTGCGCAGGGCGCCGAGCAGGTAGTCCTTGGCCGCCCGGATCGCCGGTCGCAGTGGATCGCCGGCCGCGAGCCGGCAAGCGATCGCCGTGGACAGCGTGCACCCGGTTCCGTGGGTGTTGGCGGTGTCGATCCAGTCGTCGCCCAGTTCGAGCGTGCCGTCCGGGTCCGCGAGGACATCCACGCTCTGCCGTCCCGCCGATTGGTGATCTTGGTCGAGGTGGCCGCCCTTGACCAACACCGCGGTCGGACCGGATCGGCGCAGTTCCTCGGCGGCCGTGGCCATCTCGGCGACCGAGGTTGGCGCCGATCGGCCGAGCAGGACAGCGGTCTCCGGCAGATTCGGTGTGATCAGGGTCGACCGCGGGAGCAGCCGTTCGTTGATCACCGCTGTCACCTCCGGCACCACCAGCCGATCGCCGGAGGTGGCGACCATCACCGGGTCGAGCACCACCGGCAGGTCGGGATGTTCGGCCAGCACCTCCGCGACCGCGGCGGCGTTCTCAGGGTCGGCCAACATGCCGATCTTGATCGCATCGACTGGCACGTCCTCCAACACCGCTCGACATTCGTCGGCGACGAACCGGGGCGGCAGCGGATGCACGTCGGCGACGCCGCGGGTGTTCTGCACCGTGAGGGAGGTCAGCGCGGCAGCGCCGTACACGCCGAGGGCGGTCGCCGTCTTCAGATCGGCCTGGATACCGGCGCCACCGGAGGGGTCCGAACCGGCGATGCTCAAGATGATCGGTGGACGGTTGTTCATGATCGAACTCTCTGTGCGCGAGCCTGGTCGACGGTGCTGCGCAGCCGCTGCGACGCGGTCCGTGGATCGGCAGCCGCACAGATCGCCGACACCACGGCCACACCGTCGGCACCGGCCATGATCACGTCGGCGGCATTGGCGGCACTGATGCCGCCGATACCTACCAAGCCGACACCGGCCGGTACCCGGGATCGCAACGTACGCACGCCTTCGAGGCCCCACGGCCGGGTGGTGTCGGTCTTGGTCGGGGTCGGCCACACCGGGCTGGCCGCGACATAGTCACTGGCCTCGAGGGCAGCATGATCGGACAGCTGGTCGAGGTCATGGATCGACCAGCCGATGCACACCGCCTCGCCGAGCTGTCGGCGGGCTGTGGTCGGGTGGACGTCATCCGGGCCGAGGTGAATGCCGACGCCAGGCACTGCACTGGCAGCATCGACATCGTCGTTGACCAGCAGGGTCGTCCCGGAGCCGGCGAGTTGATCATGGAGCTCTTGCAGCAACTCAACCAGGCGATCGGTGCCTGCAGCCTTGTCCCGTAACTGAACGATGCGTACTCCACCCGACACCGCGGCCAGCACGGTGGAGACGGTACTGTCGTCAGCAGGTTCTGCCGTGACGAGGTAGACCCCAAGATCAATGATCAAGGTCGGATCGGTCATCGGATCCGGACCGTCGACAGGTCCTGAGCGGACACGGTGGACAGTTGATCGAGCAGTCGCCAGCGCAGCGAGCCCGGGCCGTCGGCGTCCCGGCCGGCGCGCTCGATCGCCGCCGTGATCATCGCCAGTGCCGTGGTGGTCCCGGTCAGGGGATCGGAGGCAGCGACGCAGCCGGCGACCAGTGCCGTGGTGGCGCACCCGAGCGCGGTGATCATCGGTGCCCTCGGGTCGCCGCCGGAGATGATCACCTGGTGGCGGCCGTCGGTGACGAGGTCGTCGGCCCCGGTGACGGCGACGACGCAATCGAGTCGACCGGCGAGTTGCTGGGCCGCCTCGGCCGCCTGGTCGGTGCCGGCGGCACTGTCCACACCGCGGCTGGCGTCGGCGACGCCGGCCAGTGCGAGGATCTCCCCGGCGTTGCCACGGATCACGGTGGGGCGGTGCTCCAGCAGGCGACCGGCGAGCTCGCGTCGATATCCGGTGGCGCCGACCGCGACCGGGTCGAACACCCAGGGAATGCCGCGTCGCTGTGCGGTCTCGACTGCGGCCAGCATTCCCTCCGCCCAGGCCGGCGACGGGGTGCCGATGTTGGCGACCACGGCATCGGCGAGGCCGGCGAACTCACCAGCCTCGTGGACGTCGTGCACCATCGCCGGAGAGGCACCGGCGGCGTTCAGCAGGTTGGCGGCCAGATCCATCGATACGTAGTTGGTGATGCACTGCACCAACGGCTGCTGCTGTCGCAGCGCTCTCGCCGCCGACCCGATGTCGGCGGTCGTGACAACTGTCTCACTCATTCAGGCTCCCTCTCGCCGGTATGACCCGGATCAGGTTCGGCGGGTGTGATCTCAGCGTGGTGACCCGACTCTGCGGGCAACCAGGCACCCCGGCCTCGTACGGCTGTCGACGATATCAATCGTTGCTGCGATCGATCGTCCCCTATGCCTCGCCCGGTGGACCCTGCCGGCTGTCCGAAGCGCTCGATAGGGTTGGGCCGGTGAGCACCACGGTCACTCCTTGGCGAACCGAGGCCTACGCCCGGCTCAATGCCAAGCTGTCCGGAGTCGTCGGCGACAAGACGGCCAAGCAGTTCGGCAAGCTTCGGTTGGAGACCGTCGGGGATCTGCTTTCGCACGCCCCGCGGCGCTACATGTCGGGCACCGAGCTGAGCGATCTGGGTGGCTTGAAACCGGGTGAGGAGATCGCCGTACTGGCCGAGGTCGCCGGCACTCAGACCTTCGGCATGTCGGGCCGCGGCCGCGGTCGACTGGAGGCCAGGATCACCGACGGCACCGGCTCATTGACACTGGCCTTCTTCGGCCAGTCGCGGATGATCAACTACTGGCAGGACCAACTGGAGAAGGGATCCCGCGGCATCTTCGCCGGCAAGGTGAACGAGTTCCGTGATCAACTCCAGCTCGCCCATCCGGCCTTCGTGATGTTGGACGAGTACGGCCGTTACGCCGGCGGCGCGAAGCGGGACGAGGTGCTG
>NHCFJ02800__coassemble_1994_pt1 | contig 11227 bp, 9 predicted proteins | sample NHCFJ02800__metabat2_high_PE_002 | metagenome-assembled genome bin NHCFJ02800
GCCGGTGGCGATCGAGCGATGGCCCGGCACCTGTCCAGCATCCAGAAGCTGTGGCAGGCGGTGGGATCGGCGAGCGGGTCGGAGCAGGTCGGCTTCTGCCTGGACACCTGCCACTTCCACGCCGGCGGCGAGGAGCTGGTCGGCCTGGTCGATCGGGTCACCGCGATCACCGGCCGGGTCGACCTGGTGCATGCCAACGACTCCCGGGACGCGTTCGGCTCCGGCGCGGATCGGCACACCAATCTCGGTTCCGGGCACGCCGACGCCGACGGTCTGGTCTCGGTTGTCCGTGACGCCGGTGCGCCGGTGGTGGTGGAGACCCCGGGCGGCGCCGAGGGACAGGGCTCCGACATCGGTTGGCTGCGGGAGCGCCTCGGCTGACCGCGGTCGCGCGGTCGGTCAGGTCGATTCCGGCAGCCGCGGGTTCAACCGGGAGCCGGTGTAGAGGTAGTCACCGCCGGCCGGATTCTGCTCCGGTGTGAACCGTCGGTAGCTGTAGGTGGTCCACGGTTGGCCGGCGTCGCTGCGACCGACGAAGTGGTCCTGACCGATCGGCAACAATGGCTTCACCGTCGGTTCGTCCTCCGGGTCCGGCGAGTCGTCGGTGGGCACCGTGCGCAGCTCCAGCCCGGCCGTGGTGCGGGTGAGCTCGTACTGCTCCGAGATCCGACCGAAGCGACCGACGGCCGGCACCGGGTCCTGCAGTGCGACCGGTTCGGCCGGTGGTGAGTCGATCTGCAGCGGGGCGGCCAGTCCGTCGGCCTTGAGCAGGTCGTGGCGCAGTTCGCTCCAGAAGGTGGCTGCGCCGGGCCCGTTGGTCAGCAGGCAGAGTGCCAGCCGCTGGTCCGGGAAGGCTTGCAGGTAGGCGTACTGCCCGACGGTGGCACCGTTGTGCCCGAAGACCTGGTGACCGTCCCAGTGATCGACCTGCCAGCCCAGGCCGTGGTAGCCGTCGACGTGCAGTCCGACCGGCAGTCGGACCTGTTCGCTGCGCATCAGTTGCGCCGACGCCGGCGAAATGATCTCGGTGTCGCCGTGCCGGCCGTCGCGCAGATGCATCCGCAGGTAGGTCAGGACGTCGGCCGTGGTCGAGTTGATCAGTCCGGCAGGTCCGACCGATCGTGGCAGTTGCCACCTCTTGATCACCGTACGCACCTCGTCGGGCTCCCCGGCGTGTCCGACGGCTGCGGTGCCGAGGATCGCTTCCTCGGCGAACGTTCCGGTGCTCGTCAGCCCGAGCGGCTGCACGAGTTGATCTTGGAGCGCACGATCCCAGCTGGTGCCGGTGACCTCTTCGATGACTCGACCGGCGAGCACGAAGCCGGCATTGCTGTAGGAGAACAGGGTGCCGGGAGTGAACAATTGCGGCACCTCTGTCAAGGACTTGACATATTCGGTGACCGCGTCGTCGCCGCGACCGTGGTCGGTGAAGACATCGCCGTCGATTCCTGAACTGTGCGACAGCAGGTGCCGCAGGGTGACCGTGTTCGTGGCCTCGTTGGTGCCGAGCCGCAGCCAGTCGAGATAGTCCCGAACCGGCCGATCCAATGCGAGCTTCCCCTGCTCGACCAGCTGCATGATCATGGTTGTGGTGAAGGTCTTGGTGATCGAGCCGATCTGGAACACCGAGTCCGGGCGAACCTCGGCCCCGGTGTCCAGGTTGAGCTGACCGGAGGCGTAGGTGTCGATCCGGTCCTGCTCGGCGTCGGCACCGAGCCGGAGGATGCCGAGCGCGGCTCCCGGCACATCGCATCGCTGACGAAGCTGGTCGAGGAGTTGCTGCACCGCTGCCGTGTCCCGGGTCATGGCCTCATTGTGCCGGTCACCTCCCCGCGCCCCCACACCCGCCGAGGGGTCACTCAAACCCCGGAATTTGCGGCGTGTCGCGACCTGAGTGACTCCTCGACAGAGGGTGTCAGTGTTTGTGACGACTGGAGGACATCAATCGGGAGACCATCCGGATGCCCGCCCGAGGGGCATGTTTGACCACCTGGAACAGCACCTTGTAGCGCAGCGACGGCATCGAGATGACGCGGCCGTGGTCGAAGTCGACGAGCGTCTGCCGGACCAGCTCATCGGCATCCAGCCACAGGGCGTCGGGAATCTTGCCTGCGTTGATCCCGGCGCGGTCGTGGAACTCCGTCCGCACCCACCCGGGGCAGAGCGCGGTCGCGGTGACGCCGGTGCCGTGCAGTTCGCCGGCCAGGCTCTCGGTGAAGGTGGTCACCCAGGACTTGATCGCGGAGTAGCTGCCCATGGTGATGTAGCCGGCGAAGCTGGAGGTGTTGATGATGCCGCCGTGGCCGCGATCACGCATCGCTCGGCCAGCAGCGTTCGACAACACCAGGACGGCGCGGATCATCACGTCGATGGCGGGCTCGTGCTTGCTGACGTCCTCGTCGAGCAGCCGTGCGTGCACGCCGAAGCCTGCATTGTTCACCAGCACCTCGATCGGCCGATCGGGATCAGCGACCCGCTGCGCGACAAGGTCGAGTTCACCGCGGTCACCGAGGTCGGCCGACAGCACCTCGACGTCGACGCCGAAGCGGGTGTGCAGGTCGGCGGCGACCTGATTCAACCGTTCGGTGTCGCGAGCGACCAGCACGAGGTCCAGATTGCGGGCGGCGAATGCACTCGCGAATGCCGCACCGATGCCGGAGGTGCCGCCGGTGATCAAGGCTGTGGCCATGGCGCAGATCCTAAGTCTGCCGGTGCGGCAGGTCGTGTCCCGGGCGGCGCCCCAGGCGTGATGGGAGGCGGGGCGGTGCGGATCTCCCCCGCGGCGAGGGGTCACTGAGCCCGCGACACGCCGCAAATATTGGGGATTTTGTGACTCCTCGGCAGGTGGCGGGGCGGTGATTCGGGGGTTACGGCGATATGGTGGCCGAATGAGCAATCGGAAACGGTATACCTCGCCGGGGCATGCGGTCGCCCGCTTCGTCGCCCAGCGAGGACTGATGAAACCGTTCATCTGGTCGCTCACCTCGATCAAGGTCTTCGGCAAGGAGAACCTGGCCGACCTGGAGCCGCCGTACATCGTGGTGGCCAACCATTCCAGTCATCTGGATGCGCCGGTCGTGATGGGATCCCTCCCGGCGCGCAGCGCCCGCTATCTGGCCACCAACGCCGCGGCCGACTACTTCTACAACGCCCGCTGGCGCCGGTTCCTGACCGAACTCTTCTTCAATGCCTTCCCGGTCGATCGGACCGCGCTGCGCGGCCGAGGCAGCCTCGCCAAGGACCTGTTGGCCGACGGCGTGCCGATCCTGTTGTTCCCGGAGGGCAGCCGCGGGCACACCGCCGAGATGGCCGAGTTCAAGCCCGGCGCAGCCGCCCTGTCGATCAGCAAGGGTGTGCCGTGTGTGCCGGTCGCCATTGCCGGTGCATACGAGGCAATGCCCAAGGGCGCCAGTTGGGTGCAAGGCCGCCGTCCCAAGATCACCGTCAACATCGGCCGCCCGATCGCCCCCGAGCCCGACGAGGATGCGGTCCGCTTCTCCGAGCGGATGGCAAAGGAAGTCCGGGCGCTCGGTGACGAAGCGGTGGAGCGGCGTGAACGCCTCGATCGGTCGCGTGGCAAGATCGTCTGAGAGGCGACGCACCCCATCGCCGGGGCGACGCCGGCGGAACAACGTATTGGTCCTGACGGTCCGGTGTCCGGACGCCAGCTGACAGGAAAAGGGGTCGCATGACCGTCGAGAATTCGTCGAACCCGGTCAAGCACATGAAGTGGTGGGGTTGGGGAGTCGACGGAGTCGCCTTCCATTTCGACGACAAGCCGAAGTTCGCGCCTTTCGTGAAGAAGGCGGTCGGCCTCGACCTGACCGGCGACGCCCCGCCGACCCATGTCGACTTCGGCGAGCTGGTGGTGCCGCAGCCGAAGATCTCCGATTCGCTGTTGACCGAGCTCAAGGGCGCGGTCGGCACCGACCAGGTGATCACCGAGGACGAACCGCGCGTGGTGCACACCTACGGCAAGTCGATCCGCGACCTGCTCCGGATCCGCGCCGGTGCCTTTCCGCGGGTGCCCGACGTCGTCGTCTATCCCGGCGACGAGGACGAGGTCCAAGCGATCGTCGACCTGTGCGTTGCTGCCGACGCGGTGTTGATCCCCTTCGGTGGTGGCAGCAACATCTCCGGCAGCCTGGAGCCGCCGGCCGGAGAGACGCGTACGGTCGTCTCCCTCGACCTCGGCCGACTGAACAAGGTCCTCGACATCGACGAAGAGTCCGGTCTGGCCCGGATCCAGGCAGGCACCCAAGGACCCGACCTGGAAGAGCAACTGAACCGTCGCGGCTGGACCGTGGGCCACTTCCCGGACAGCTTCAACCACTCCACCATCGGCGGCTGGGTCGCCACCCGGTCCTCCGGCATGCAGTCGGACAAGTACGGCGACATCGCCGACATCACCCGCGGCGTCCGCGTCGCCACCCCCGGTGGACGGCTGGTGCTGCGCCCGTTGCCGAGCACCGCGACCGGGCCCAGTGTCCGGGAGATGATCTTGGGCAGCGAGGGACGGCTGGGCGTGATCACCGAGGTCACCGCGCACGTGCATCGGCTGCCGGAGGAACGGGTCATCCTGTCCTACTTCTTCCCCACCTTCGACGCCGGACTGGAGGCCATGCAGGAGATCTCGCTGCTGGACTCCCGGCCGTCGATCACCCGGGTGTCCGATGCTCGCGAGACCGGCTTCACAATGGCGACGGCGAAGAAGTCCAAGGGGGTTTCCGGTCTCGGCCAGGCGGCGTTGATGAAGATGCTCAAGCGTCGCGGCTGGGACCTGGACAAGATGTGTCTGTCCTTCGTCGGTTATGAAGGCACGAAGGACCACGTCGCACGTCAGCAGGCCCAGGTCAAGGCGATCGTGAAGAAGCACGGCGGCCTCGGAGTCGGCAAGGGACCCGGCGCACTCTACGACCAGAAGAAGTTCGACACTCCCTACATCCGCGACTTCCTGCTGGACTGGGGAGCTGCGGCAGATGTGTCCGAGACCGCTGGGCCGTGGAGCAAGCTCAAGGACCTCTACTACAACACCATCGAGGCTGCCGAGAACGCCTACCAGGAGGCCGGCATCGACGGTGGCTGGATCATGTGCCACCTGTCGCACTCCTACCACTCCGGCGCCTGCCTCTACTTCACCTTCGCCTTTGTCTACGGCGATCGCGAGGCGCTGCCGCTGTACGAGAAGGTGAAGTCGGCGATCCAGCAATCCTTTGTGGACAACGAAGGTACGCTCTCCCACCACCACGCCGTCGGCACCGAGCATTCGGCCTGGATGGCCGAGGACATCTCCCCTGCCGGCACCAAGATCATGAAGGGGCTGTTCGCTGCGGTCGATCCGGGCCGGAATTTCAACCCGGGCAAGATCACCGGCTGATCGGAACTACTTCGGCCCGCGCTCGATCGCCCGCTTGATCGCCTCCTGCTCCTTCCGGCGAGCTTCGCGGAGCTTGCCTTCGGCCTCCTTCCGCTTGGACATGGTCTCGCGGACCTTGGGATCGCGTCGTACGTGATCCAACTCCAGCGGTAGCGCCTTCGGAGCCGAGGACTCCTCGGCCGATTCGGTGTCGGCCGAGATCGCGTCGGCGTAGACGGCGATGCCGTTCATGATCAAGTCCAGCCCGAAGCGGAAGTCGGCCAGTTCGTCCTCCTCCGGATCCTCGCTGAGGTAGCTGCCGGCCTGGGTCAAGGGAAAGAGGTAGGGATAGTCCTCGGCGGTGATCACTTCGCGCAGGAACTCGGCCGGATCCAGTGCGTCTTCGCCAGCGTGCTGCCCCAGATCCCGTTGCATGGCCGCATTGGCTCGTACGTAACTGGTGATCGCCAGCAGAATGGCGATCTTGTCCAGGTCCGGGATCGGCAGTTCCCGCATCGCCCGCAGTGCGTGATTGACCGCGCTCACGTTCGTCGGCGTCAGCAGTTGACTGACCGACTGCGGCATCTCGGTCAGCCACGGATGGTCCCGATAGACGCCACGGATCATTCCGGCGAACTCGCGCAACTCCTCCCGCCAGCCCGCCGCCTCGACGTCGGTCTTACCGTCGGACAGCGTCGGGTCCGGTGTGGAAGTGGTGAGCACCCCCTCCTGCATCAGCAGCAGCAGCTCGTCCTTGTTGGTGACGTAGCGATAGAGAGCCATCGTGGTGACACCGAGCGAGGAGGCGACCTTGCTCATCGTCACCGAGCCCAGCCCCTCGGCATCGGCGATCTTCACCGCCGCCTCGACGATCCCCTCATGGCTCAGTCCGCGCTTGGGCCCACGTTGCGGATCCGCGACCATCCCCCAAGTGAGCGCAATGGCGCGCGGTACGCCGTCCTCCAACGGGTCGCCCATCCCAGTGTCCTCCTCGGGTTGATCGTGTGACTCGGTGATCTTGTGGCGCGGCCAGCCTACTCAGCAGTGCCGGCTCAGAATCGGTAGTGGAGCATCCTGGACAGTCGGCGGACGATCGGCAGTCGGGTCGTCAACCGTAGGGTCAAGCGCACCGGCAACGGTGCGGCACGCAGGTCCAGCTGATCGAAGCGCTGTTCGCTGATCAGGGTCAGGCCCGGCACCTGCGCGGCGATCCGCTCCGGGTCGTCGATGCCCCACTCCAGGTGGGAGCCGGAGCTGACGACCGGCGGGTTCAGTCGATTCGACAGCTTCACTCCGAGGCGACTGAACGCGTCGAAGATCAGTTCCCCGGACGGGAAGTGCGCAACGATGCGTCGCAACAGCGCGATGCCTTCCACCGCCGGCAGATACATCGTCAGACCTTCGGCGACCATCAGCACCGGGCGATCCCCCGGGATCTGTTCCAGCAACGCCAGATCGGTGACCGACGAGGCCACGGTGTGCCGGTGAGCGCCGTCTTCGAAGAGCTTTCGGCGTAGGGCGATCACCTCCGGCAGGTCGATGTCGTACCACTCGACGGACCCCGGTGGCTCGATCCGCTCGAACCGGCTGTCCAGTCCACAGCCAAGGTGCAGCACCACGATGCCGGGCCGGATCGCGTCGCGCGTCCAGTCGTCCAGGGCTCGTGCACGCAGGGTGACCGAGGAGGAGTTGGCTCTCAGTCGGCGGAATCGGTCGAAGTCGTAGTCGAGTCGCTCCACCGCAGCAGCCGCCCATCGGTCCCGCAGCACGGAGTCCGGCAGTCCGGCGTCGACCGCGCGGAGATAGAGCGTGGCCAGCATCGTCTCCGCCGGGCCGGTCAGGTCGACTTCCACTTTCGTCACCCTCGTCACGCTACTGCCGAATCCAGGTATTTGTGTACACCGCACGCTGTATATGTCATACTCTGTATAGTCACTACACAGTCTACCTTGCACACAGAAGGAACTGCCGATGCCTGAGTACGCCATGGAAACGGCCGGCCTGACCCTGGCCTACGGGTCCAAACGGGTCCTGACCGGACTCGACCTGGAGGTCCCGACCGGACGCGTCTTCGCCCTGCTCGGCCCCAACGGAGCCGGCAAGACGACCTTGATCAACATCTTGTCCACGTTGTTGCGGCCGGACGCCGGCACGGCGCGGGTGGCCGGCCACGACGTGGTCCAGGAGCGCGACCTGGTGCGCTCCTCGATCAGCCTCACCGGCCAGTACGCCGCTGTCGACGAGGTGCTCACCGCTCGCGAGAACCTGATCATGATGTCGAGGCTGGTCGGGATGAGCCGGGCCGCCGCACGCAGCCGTAGCGCCGAACTGCTGCGGACCTTCGACCTGGTCGATGCCGCCGATCAGCGCGTCGGACAGTATTCCGGCGGGATGCGGCGACGGCTCGACCTCGCGGTCGGCCTGGTCACGGTTCCACCGGTGGTCTTTCTGGATGAACCCACCACCGGACTGGACACCCGCAGCCGGCAGGCGCTGTGGGACGTGATCTCGGAGCTGACCGCGACCGGAGTCACGATCCTGCTCACCACCCAATACCTGGAGGAAGCCGATCAGTTGGCCGATCGGATCGCCGTGATCAACAACGGGTCGATCGTCGCCGAGGGCAAGCCGACCGAGCTGAAGGCGCAGGTCGGGACCGATGTGGTCGAGCTGTGGGACGACCATGATCAACTCGTCCGGGAGATCGGCACCGACGGCACCGCGATCGGCCTGCAGCGAGTGCTGCACGGTCTCGACGCCAGCAGTCACGGCCTGCGGGTGAGCGTGCGACGCCCCAGCCTGGACGACGTCTTTCTCTCCTTGACCGGCAGCCACGTCAGCCGCGCTGACGACCTTTCCGACGATCACCTGCACCGCAACAACAAGGAGGTCGCAGCATGATCACACTCGACGCCACACCCACCCGACCGACCATCTCCAGGATCCGTCGAGCCACGGCCTGGACCACCCAGCTCACCTTCATCGGCCGCAGTCTGCGTCGCTCCTATCGGGATCCGGAGGAGTTGATCATGGCAATGGTGCTGCCGGTGATGCTGATGCTGCTGTTCACCTATGTCTTCGGCGGAGCGATCGCCACCGACGGCAGCTACGTCGACTATGTGGTGCCGGGGACGATCCTGCTCTGTGCCGGATTCGGGGCCGCCAGTACGGCGATCGCTGTCGCCAACGACATGAACAACGGCGTGATCAACCGATTCCGAACGATGCCGGTCCGCAGTGCGATGGTGATCGGCGGACACGTGGTCGCCAGTCTGGCGCGCAACCTGTTCGCCACCGCAGTGGTGATCGTTGTCGCCCTGGCGATCGGCTTCCGACCGTCTGCCGGCGTACTGGAGTGGCTGGGTGTGCTCGGCCTGGTCGGCCTCTACATCCTGGCGATCACGACTCTGTTCGCCACCCTCGGGCTGTTGGCGAAGAGCGCTGCCGCGGCAAACAACTACGGCTTCGTCATCCTGTTCCTGCCCTACCTGTCCAGCGCGTTCGTCCAGGTGGACACGCTGCCGTCCTGGCTGCAACCGATCGCCGATCACCAACCGATCACACCGATCGTGGAAACCCTGCGAGCCCTGCTCTTCGACCTACCCGTCGAGCGAGGATGGGTCGCCGTCGGCTGGTGCCTGTTGATCTTGGTCGGCTCGGCGATCTGGGCGAGCTGGCTGTTCCCTCGGCGCAGGCCCTCCTGACCGCCGACCGCAGTCAATCAGGCCCGAACCGATCAGGCCCGAACTGATCAGGATCAGGATTGGGCCGAGGCGATCGCGTCGGCCTTGCGCAACAGCCCGGGAGCCACACTTCGATGCTTCCAACTGATGCATGCCCAGATCATCCGTCCGCGTCGGCGGCGGAAATGCAGCGCCGTGGTCAGGCTGACACCGCTGGGACGGCGACGGATCAGCAGCCGATTGTCGACCAGCGAACCTTCGGCGGCCAGCAGCACGTGCGAGTCGCTTTCCGACCGGATCCGCCAACCGGCAATCATCCCCGGCGCCTGGTCGGGCCCAACGTCCATCCGCAGGATGGTCTGGAAGATGAGGTCACGGCCGGGGCGATCCGCGGCCCGCTCGAACATCACCGTCGCCCACTCAACGGCGGTGGCCGCGGTGTCGGTGGTCAGCGTGAACTCGTCGATGTAGTCGGGCTCCAGATCCAGCAGTTCCAGCGAGTGCGGGTCTACTCCGCCGCGGCCGAGGCCGCCGACAACCTGCAGTTCGGCGACCTGCAGGTCGGCGACGTCGTGCAGTGCCGGGGAAGGCTTTGTGTCGGGCATCTCGGATCCTTTCTATACGAGTGCGTACAGTTAGGATCGTACGTCATTTGTACGGCCGCGTACAAATGGCTGTCAGCGACCCCACCGAGACGCTGACCGGGATGGCACGCATTGTTGATCGTCTCGTTGCATGCCGTCACCGGCCGGTCATCCGGCCATCTCAGGACCGTTCCTGACCCGACCGGCAACGGTTGAATCGGCGTCACGCCGCCCTTACACGCCACTGAACTACTGGCAGTGCCAATGTCCTTGCACCGTCAGGAGTGCCCGTGTCATCTGCACCATCCCCCACCCACACCCACCTCACCCGTCGCGGTCTGCTCGGTCTCGGAAGTGCCGCCGTCATCACCGGAAGCAGCATCGGCTGGACCAGCACCGCCGCCGCTCGCCCGATCCGCACCAACCCATTCACCCTCGGCGTCGCTTCCGGCGAACCGACCCCGGACGGCGTCGTGCTGTGGACGCGCCTGGCACCCGAGCCGACAGCTCCGGACGGCCGCGGCGGGATGCCACGCCGTCCGGTCCGGGTCAGCTTCGAGGTCGCTCGGGATCCGCAGTTCCGCCGGGTCGTCCGGCGCGGACATCAACTCGCCCGGAGCGAGCACGGACATGCGGTGCATGTCGAACTGCGTGGCCTCGAGCCGGACCGCGAGTACTGGTACCGCTTCCGGGCCGATCGACACCTGAGCCGGACCGGGCGGACCAAGACCGCACCACACCGCAACCAGCGCAACTCCGGAATGAGCTTTGCCTTCGTCTCCTGCCAGAACCTGCCGGCCGGCTACTTCACCGCCTATCAGCATCTGGCCGAGGAGCAGCTCGATCTGATCGCCCACCTCGGTGACTACATCTACGAGGGCGGCGGGACCTCCGACCTGCCCGGCCGGTCGCATTTGCCGGAGGCAGAGATCTTCACCCTGGCCGACTATCGGGTGCGGCACGCCCAGTACAAGACCGACCCGTTGCTGCAGGAGGCACACGCCAGCGCTCCCTGGGTCGCGGTCCCCGATGATCATGAGGTCGAGAACAACTACGCCAACGACATCAGCCAAGTGGACACCGAGCCGGACCAGGATCCGGCTGTCTTCCTCGCTCGCCGGGCGGCCGCCTACCAGGCCTACTGGGAACACCTGCCCTTCCGGCGCAGCGCGATCCCCGACGGCCCCGACATGCAGCTCTATCGGAGACTGTCGTTCGGATCCTTGATCGACTTCAACATGATCGACACCCGGCAGTATCGCGACGATCAGGTGGCGAACTGCGACGGCGACTGCGAGGCCCGCTGGGACCCGTCTCGGACGCTGCTCGGTGAACGACAGGAGGACTGGCTGATCGACGGACTCAGTCGGTCTGACGCGACCTGGAAGATCATCGGCAATCAGTCCGTCACCTTCGACGCCGACGGCACCGAGGGAGTCGGTGAGTCCTATGCCACCGACAACTGGATGGGTTATGCCGGTGCCCGGCAGCGGCTGTACGACGCGGTGGCCGAGCGCAACGTCGAGAACATGGTGGTGATCACCGGCGATGCCCACCGCAGTGTGGCCGCCGAACTCAAGCTCGACTTCCGGGACGAGGAGTCC
>NHCFJ02800__coassemble_2007_pt1 | contig 11083 bp, 9 predicted proteins | sample NHCFJ02800__metabat2_high_PE_002 | metagenome-assembled genome bin NHCFJ02800
ACGTACTCGAGCAACTGCAGTTGGCCGTCGAGGGTCCGGTGATCGACCAACTCGAGAGCCACGTCGGGGTAGTTGTCGTAGATCCGGTCCTGACCAGTGGCTCCGGTGATCACTGGAAACACCACCACTCGGAATCGGTCCACCAAGCCGGCCAGCAGCAGACTGCGGGCCAGGGTGACGCTACCCAGGGTGTGCAACGGGCGGCTGCTGTCCTGCTTCAGCTGCCGTACGGCTTCGACCACATCGCCCCGGACCAGTCGCGTGTTGGCCCAGCTCAGGGGTTCTTCCAGGGTGGAGGAGAACACCACCTTCGGCGTCGCGGTGACTTCGGCCAGGCCCGCCTCCGAGCCGTCGTCGGTGAACTGTGACATCAGCCGGTAGGTCGTGGCGCCCAGCAATGCCGTGTGTGGTTCCTCCTGCCTCAACAGGTCGAGATACTCCGGGACCTCCAAGCCCCAGAACCCGGGCCACCCCTCGCCCGCTCCGTACCCGTCGAGTGAGGTGATGAAGTCCACCTTCAGTTTCTGCATCGTTCGTCCTCCTCGCGCTGACTGCTGTGTACCGAGCGTTCGAACGAGCCGCCCGGATTTCGACATCGACGGGACCCACACCTCGCCCGTACGGTCCCACCCCTCCTTCCCGCACCACTTTCGGGAGTTGAGGGCGAGGAACGACACTCCCTACATCTAGGTAGTTACATCCGTGTGGTTTCCATATATAGTGCTGTGTGCAGCTGGTTCCACCGGTCAGCCGGATCGGTGGTGGCAACAGGGAATCCGGTGTGAATCCGGAACTGCCCCGCAGCGGTGAACGAGAACGACCGTCGTCCGAGACGGGTCCAGCGGACCCGCAGGCAAGCACTGAGTGCCCAGCACTCGGGAAGCGACGACCAGTAGGTGGCCGACCGGCAGGTCGGGCGCGCTCGTGAGTCCGAAGACCTGCCAGTGCGCCTGCACCGTCACCGGTGACAGGCGGTCCGCGCGCCGCGAGGGACGGCGGGACCTTGATCCAGGCGACCCACCACTCCCGGTGGTGCTCGGACAGATCGAGATCCCCAGCCTCTGCAGCGACGGATGCGTCAGCAATCGGTCACTTCACGAGGGATGGGCAGATGACGACCACAGCAGAGATCACCGTTGTCAAGCGCGACGGCAGCCGCGAGCCGTACGACGGCTACGAGATCGCGCGATCGATCGAGGAAGCGGCCCGCGGCCTTGACCACTCGGTCACCCGGGCGACTCAGATCGCCTCCGAACTCGAAATCACCCTGTTCGACGGCATCACCACGACGCAGTTGGACGAGTCGGTGATCCAGGTCGCATTGGGCAACGTCAAGGACGACCCGGCCTTCGACCGGATCGCCGCTCGGTTGTTGATCAAGACCCTGTACAAGTCCGTGCTCGGTGACGGCGTCGATCGGGAGAATCTCCGTGACCGACACCGGCAGCGATTCGCCGACTACGTCGCCGAAGGGGTCGACCGCGGCCTGCTGGACACCCGGCTGCCGCAACTCTTCGATCTTGATCGACTCGCCCGAGCCCTCGATCCGGATCGGGACGACCTGTTGCGCTACATCGGCGCTCAGACCATGCGCACCCGTTACATGATCTCCACCGACGACAGTCGGCCGCTGGAGGTACCGCAGTTCTTCTGGATGCGGGTCTGCATGGGCCTGTCGCTGAACGAATCCGATCCGACCGCGATCGCGATCTCCCTGTACGACAAGATGTCCCGGCTGGAGTACCTGGCGGCCGGGTCGACACTGGTGAACGCCGGCACTGCCTACGCCCAGCTCTCCAACTGCTTCGTGATGCAGCTGGAGGACGAGATCGAACACATCGCCACCTCGGTTCGTGACGTCATGTGGATCACCAAGGGCACCGGTGGCATCGGCTTGTCGGTCAGCAAACTGCGCAGCGAAGGATCGCCGATCCGGTCCAACAACACCACCTCCACCGGCCCGATCCCGTTCATGCACACCATCGATTCGACCTTGCGCGCGGTGTCGCGTGGCGGCAAGAAGTTCGGTGCGCTGTGCTTCTACCTCGAGAACTGGCACCTGGATTTCCCCCAGTTCCTCGATCTGCGGCAGAACTCCGGCGACCCCTACCGGCGAACAAGGACCGCCAACACCGCGGTGTGGATCTCCGACGAGTTCATGAAACGGGTCGAACGGGACGAGGACTGGTACCTCTTCGACCCGCTGGAGGTGAGCGACCTGGTCGAGTTGTATGGTGCCGCGTTCTCCCGGCGTTATGCCGAATATGTGGCGATGGCCGAGTCCGGCGAGTTGAAGCGGTTCTCCAAGATCAGGGCCCGGGAACAGTTCCGGTCCATCCTGATCAGTCTGCAGACCACCTCCCACCCGTGGCTGACCTGGAAGGACACCATCAACAGCCGGGCACTGAACAACAACACCGGCACCATTCACCTGTCCAACTTGTGCACCGAGATCTGCCTGCCCCAGGACCGGGACAACATCAGCGTCTGCAACCTGGCATCGGTCAACCTGTCCAAGCATTTGGTCGGTGCCGGCCAACAGGCCCGGATCGACTGGAAGCGGCTGGCCGAGTCCACTCGGCTGGCCGTCCGCCAACTGGACAATCTGATCGACATCACCATCTCGTCGGTGGAGCAGTCCGAACGATCCAACGAACAGAACCGTGCGATCGGGCTCGGCGTGATGGGCTTCACCGATCTGGTCGAACGACTGGGCCTCAGCTACGAGAGCGAGCAGGCCTACTCCTTGATCGACCAGTTGATGGAGTTCGTCAGCTTCCATGCCATCGACGCCAGTGCTGATCTTGCTCGCGAGCGGGGCAGCTATCCGAATTTCGACGGCTCCCGATGGTCGCAAGGGATGGTGCCGATCGACACCGTCGAGGTCCTGGAGCAGGACCGCCGCACCCCGGTGGAGATCGATCGAACCACCCGGCTGGACTGGGATTCGCTGCGCAGCAAGGTGAAGGACGGGATGCGGAACGCCACCCTGATGGCGATCGCACCGACAGCGTCGATCGGCCTGGTTGCCGGCACGACACCCGGTCTGGACCCACAGTTCAGTCAGCTGTTCAGCCGCGCCACCTCCTCCGGCAAATTCCTCGAGGTGAACCGGAATCTGGTCAACGACCTCGCCGATCGTGGGCTCTGGGATGAGGTCAAGGACGACCTGCTGCGAGCTCAGGGCGATGTATCCAAGATCAACGCTGTCCCGGACGACTTGAAGGAGATCTACCGGACGTCCTTCCAGCTCTCGCCCTACGCCTACCTGAATGTCGCCGGACGGGCACAGAAATGGATCGACCAGGCAATCAGCCGCAACATGTATCTGGCCAGTCGGGACGTCGACGAGATGGTCGATCTCTACAGCACGGCTTGGAAGATGGGTGTCAAGACCACCTACTACCTGCACATGATGCCCCGACACACCGCAGAGCAGAGCACGGTCAAGATCAACAAGGCCGAACAGCTCCGCGACAACGACCAGTCGGCAACGCCGGATCGGCCCGCCACCGGCGGCCGTCGCGGCTTCGGCTTCGCCAAGTCGGCCAACACGCCTCCGCCACCCCCGCCCACCGCGACCCAACAGCCAGCGCCGCAGCTGATCTCGATCACCGACACACCGACCGAGGACGCCGACCCCGACGCCTGTCCGGTCGACCCGCAGGAACGCCTCCAGTGCGACTCCTGCCAGTAACCCACCACCCCTCCTCAACAATCCCCAAACTGCCGAGGGGTCACTCCCACCCCGGAATTTCCGGCGTGTCGTGACCTCAGTGACCCCTCACCACCCGAGTCACTCGCGACCGTAGAAAGAGATGATCATGACCACCGCATCCGGAATCCTCGGCACCGGCATCAGCGAAGGGCTGCTACTGAAGCCGGTCACCTATCCGTGGGCCTACGAGCTCTACAACCAGGCCGTCGCCAACACCTGGTTCCCCAATGAAGTGCAGCTGGGTGAGGATCTGGGCGACTTCACCAAGATGACCGACGATGAACGGCACGCGCTCACCCACTTGATGAGCTACTTCAACCCGAACGAGCTGTTGGTCAACAAATCCTTGGCCTTCGGCGTCTACCCCTACGTCAATGCCGCCGAATGCCACCTCTATCTGGCCAAGCAGATGTGGGAAGAGGCGAATCACTGCATGGCCTTCGAGTACGTCCTGGAGACATTCCCGATCGACCGGACGGCAGCGTACGAGTCGCACGTCTCAGTACCGTCGATGGCAGCCAAGGAGGCCTTCGAAGTCAAGTACATCAAGCGGATGGCCGAGGAGACTCTGGACATCACCAGCACCGAGGGCAAGCGCGACTTCGTCCGCAATCTGGTCGCGTACAACGTGATCCTGGAAGGGATCTGGTTCTACTCCGGCTTCATGGTCGCGTTGAGTTTCCGGCAGCGGAACTTGCTACGCAACTTCGGATCGCTGATCGACTGGATCGTCCGGGACGAGAGTCTGCACCTGAAGTTCGGGATCAATTTGATCCTGACCGTGCTGGACGAGAATCCGGATCTGCAGACCGCGGAGTTCGCCGACGAGATCCGCCAGATGATCATCGATGCGGTGGAGCTGGAGGCCGCCTACAACGCCGATCTGCTGCCACGCGGGATCCTCGGGATGAATGCCGAGTACATCAACTCCTACGTGAAGTACCTGGCCGACCGCCGGCTGGAGGAGCTCGGCTTCGACCCGGCGTTCCACGTCACGAATCCGGCGAAGTGGATGGCGACCGCCAACGACACCCTGCAGTTGGTCAACTTCTTCGAGTCGATCAACACCAGCTACGAGGTGAATGCCCGCGCCTGAACACCGGAAGAGGTCAGGCGACCTCGAAGGAGGTCCGCGCCAACCCCATCCAGTAGCCGTCGATCACCGGCGTGATCTTGGCGCCGGTGTCGGTGGCGGCACCGAGGGTGATGAACAGCGGGATGAAGTGGTCCACCGTCGGGTGCGCGTACGGCATCCCGGGCGCGGTCGACCGATAGCCGCACAACGCCTCGACGTCACCTTGGGCCAGTGATTCGGTGGCCCAGCGGTCGAACTCGCTCGACCAGGTCGGCACCTGGGCACCGGTGATGATCTCCCGGGTGAGGTACGGCAGCCCGTGGGTCATGAAACCGGATCCGATCACCAGCACCCCGTGATCACGCAGGGTCTGCAGCCGCCGACCGAGATCGAGCAGTTGCTGCGGGTCGTCGGTCGGCAGGCTCAGCTGCAGCACCGGTACATCGGCCTCGGGATACATCACCGACAACGGCACCCAGGCTCCGTGGTCGAGGCCGCGGTCCAGGTGCTGATGCGGCTTGCGCCCGTCGGGCAGCACTGACCGGACCAGTTCGGCGAGTTCGCCTGCCTCTGGAGTGTCGTAGCGCAGCGTGTAGTACCGCGGCGCGAAGCCGCCGAAGTCATAGACCGGAGTTACGGCGGCCTCCGGGCTGGACAGCGCCAGGGGTGCCGACTCCCAGTGAGCGGAGACGATCAGGATCGCCTTCGGCTTCGGCAACCGGTCGGCCCAGCCGAACAGCTGATCCATCCATTCCCGGTCGTCGAGCAGCGGCGGCGCACCGTGGCTGATGAACAGCGCCGGCAGCCGACCGTCCTCCGGCGTCCACCGGGGCCGCCGCCGTGCCTGTTCGCGAGCCGGCCCGACGAAGGCGTCGAAGGCCCCGGCCGGAGTTTCCGGTTGGAAGATCGAGGTCATGGTCGCTCCTTCTGGTGTTCTCCGACACCACATTTATCTGACGTGTCAGATAAATAACACCACCAGGTGCGCCGAATATTCCGGCCTGGCAGGATGCGACGGATGAGCGACCAGCGCGATCCCGCCCTGGGAACCGACCCGGCGGACATCGACCACGAACTCGTCACCCTGGCCGGTCTGGTCCTGGAGACCGGAACCGCTCTCGAACGCCACCTCGCCACCACCCTCCGCGAACGGTCCGGCATCGGGGCAGCCGCCTTCGAGGTGCTGCTCCGGCTGGCCCGGACGCCCGCCGGCCGGCTCCGGATGAGCGAACTCAGCCGGCGGCTGGATATCACCACGGGCGGAACCACCCGGATGATGACTCGCCTGGAACGCGACGGCCTGGTGCGGCGGCGGCCGAGCCAGAGCGACCGACGCGTGGTCTACGCCGAGATCACCGATCAGGGCCGGGCCGAACTGGACCGGGCCATCGGCCCACACCTGGAGGATCTGATCGAGATCTTCACCCAGCGGATGGACCGCTCCGACCTCGGCGGGCTGGAACAGGGGTTGCGGGCCTTACGCTCCGCACTGTTCAGCGACGACGCTTGAACAACAGCCGCCACGGCATCAGAGCGGACTCCAGTTGCACCGACAAGGTCATCTTCGACTTGCCCTCGTTGCGCTCGGAGAACCGGATCGGCGTCTCCACGATCCGCATACCGTTGCGGACGGTGCGGTAGTTCATCTCGACCTGGAAGGCATAGCCGTTGCTCTGGATCGAGTCCACATCGATCTTGCGCAACGCGTCGGCCCGCCAGGCCTTGAAACCTGCCGTCGCATCCTTGACCCGCAGCCGGAGGATGACGTTGACGTAGCGATTGGCGAAGGCGGAGAGCAACCGGCGATGCCAGGCCCACTCGCCGGCTGCCGAACCGCCGGGAACATAGCGCGATCCGAGCACCACCCCGGCGTCGGTCGTCTGCAGCAGTCGCAGCATCTCCGGGATCACCTCGGTCGGGTGCGACAGGTCGGCGTCCATCTGGATCACCACGTCGGCCCCGTCGGCGAGGGCACGACCGATACCCGCGACGTAGGCCCGTCCCAATCCGTCCTTCGCCGTCCGATGCAGCACCGAGACCCGATCCGGTGCCTCGGCAGCCAACCGGTCAGCGACCTCGCCGGTGCCGTCCGGCGAATTGTCGTCCACCACCAGCAGCCGCAGACCGTCGATCTCCAGGTCGGCCAACTGCTGGGCCAGGATCGGCAGATTCTCCCGCTCGTTGTAGGTCGGTGTGACAACGACCACCTGCGGTGCGGACGAACTCAAGATCAACTCCTGATCGACTCGGGTCTGGAGGGACATCGTCGCAGGAGTGTCGTCCGGACACGAATTCGGCCCGAGTTGTCCACAGCCCGGGCTTCCACGCGTTCCGCCGACCGCCAGGATCGGCCAGATTGGTTCGATGACCTCCACCCTGCCTGGCTCTCCATCAGGATCCGGAACCATCGCCGTACGACCACTGCCCCGCTCGACACCACCCTCGACCCACTGGCCCGGCCGCGACGACCAGCTGTCCTCGTGGTCGACCGGAGCGATCCCGGACCAACCACCACTGCCCTGGGACGACACCCCGGCGTCAACCCTGAGTGGGCCGGGGCTGAGTGGGCCGGTCCGGACCGACCATTACGGCATCCGGACGCTGACTTTCGGCGACAGTTGGACTGAGCCGCGCGATGACGGGCTGCCCGACCCCGCCGCCTGGTCGGCGCGGCTGGTGACGGCCCTGGTCGAGGCACTGCACCGACGCCGACCGCTGTCCCAACTGTCCCGGGTGGTCGACGAGCCGACTCTGACCCGACTGGCGGCCCAGGTCCGCCGGCGTCCGTGGGGCGGGCAATCGGTGATCCGCTGCCTCCATCTGCACCGGATCACGCCACGATCGGTGGAGGCCTGCGCGGCGCTGCGCCGATCCGACGACCGTGCTACGGCGATCGCGTTCCGATTGGAGGCGGCCGGGACCCGGTGGCTGTGCACCGAGGTCGTCACTCCCCCGTTGCTGCGGCGGCGGTAGCCGACTCAGCCGTCGAGCAGCAGCCAGGTCTTCCCCGGCTTCAGCACCAAATCGTCACCGTCGGAATTCGTCAGCGTCATCGGCCCGTCGAGCTTCTTCCGCTTCCAGCTGCCGTCCAGCTTCTTGCCACCGGAGTAGACAGTGGCCTCACCGCTGCCGATGGTCTCGATCACGTCGGACAGATCCGACGTCGAGTTCTGGTCCTTGTGCGACTTCACCGTGATCCGGACGACGTTGTCGGTCACCACCTGGTCGCCGCTGTCCCCGTCGGCGTAGGGATCCCCGTTCCAACTGACGGTGTAATGACCGTCGTCGTACCGGAAGCCGAAATCGTCGGTGCCGACCGGAACCGTGAAGGACTTCTTCTCGGCAGCCTTGTCCCACTGTTTGCTCTTGCCGAACACGTAACCCGTCGGCTGTGCCTTGCCGATGTCGGGCAGGTCCTTGATGTTTCGCAGGTTGACGATCACGTTGTGCGGGGCCTGCCGGGAATAGTCCCTCCGTGATCGCTCCACCGGTCGCAAGTACGGGCTGCTCCGCACCTGCTTCTTCACCTTTCGGTTGGCGCCGGAGAAGACCAACCCCGGCTCGCCGAACATCGGCAACAGCTCGACATCGGTGTTGCGTGCACTGCGCACCGGACCGACCCGCTTCGGCCAACTCGTGTGGTAGATGGCGAGCAGTCGGGTCAGGTCCGATTCGACCCGCTCGACGACGATCATGTCGGCGTCGGTCAGACCGACCTGGGGCCGCGCCGCAGCGACGTTGTCGATCTTGACCGCGACCACCACATCGTCGACCTTCTTGCCGCCGGTCAACGGATCGTAGTCGGCCGGCTTCTTCGACGGAGTCGGGCTCGGTGTCGGAGTGGGCGTCGGCGACGCGCTGGGCGATGTCGTCGCCCCCGACGTCGATCGGCTCGCCGTCGGGTCCTGGTTCGGATCGTCTCCACCGCCGCACGCAGCCGTGACGCTCAGCACTGCTGCGACGCCGACCGCCGCGATCCGTAGCTTGATCCCTCGCACAGGGTGACCTTAATGGTTGATCGCGCCAGGGGCCAGGTCTGCGCCTACGCGTCGAGCGGCCCTGTCAGCAAGTGTGATTGCAAACACAGCAAACACGATGCGTTCCGTAGATGGCACGACAAGTTGCTTGTCTCGCAAACCGACGGCAGGCTGAGGCCCATGGTTGACGAACGATTGCGACAGGTCGGACCGCGGCTACGAGCCGCCCGCAAGGAGCGCGGCCTCACCTTGGAACAGTTGGCGACGGCAGCCGACATCTCCACCAGTACCCTGTCCCGGCTGGAGAGTGGCAAGCGGCAGGCGAACCTGGAGCTGCTGTTGCCGCTGTCCAGAGAGCTCCGGATCGGGCTGGACGACCTGGTCGGCCCGGAGGTGCCCGATCCACGGGTACGTCCGTCGGTGGAGCGGCGTCACGGTCTGACCCTGCAGCGGCTGTCCCCGGAGAGTGCGCCGTTGCAGACCTACAAGATCAGTTATCCGACGCGCCGGCGGCGGGTCGAGCAGCAGTCCCACGACGGCTACGAGTGGGTTTACGTGCTCAGCGGCCGGTTGCGGTTGTTGCTCGGAGATCACGACTTGGTGCTGGAGCCGGGTGAGGCGGCCGAATTCGACACCCGGGTACCCCATGCGGTGTCCGCGACCCCGGAAGGCCCGGCCGAGGCGATCAGTATTTTCAGCGAGTCCGGGGCAAAGATCCACACCCGGGCGAGGCCGCGGCAGCGCTGACCTCGCCCGCGGCGCGGTCAGGAGTTGATCTTGACCGTGCTGCCGTCGGTGGCCGACTCGACGGCGGCATAGGTGAGCCCGATGCTGCCAAGGTTGTCCCGGCCGGAGTTGTGCGGCTGCCGACCTTCGGTGATCGCCGTGACGAACTCGGTCAGACTGCCGGCACGGTCGGTCCGCGCAATCGTCGGCAACTCCAGTTTTTGCGGCTCCTGCCCGGCCCGGCGGACGATCACCTCGTCGGACTCCCAGCCTCGGGCGCCGTCGCCACGACTGGTCCAGGCGACCTCGCCGTCGGCGAAGTCCATCCGCCACAGGCCCGCCCACGGCGTCGGGCTGCCGTGGCTGACCCAGCTACCGCGATAGCTGAGGGTCGGCCCGTCGCCGAAGCGCACCAGAGCGACACCTTCGGACGGCCCGCTGAACAGCGACCAGGACGGATCCCAGGTCCGACAGGTGATCTCGGTCGGGTCCTGACCCAGCACCCTCCGCATCAGGTCGAAATGATGGATCGACATGTCCACCAGCAGCGGCTCGTCCAGATAGTGGTGCGGACCGCGCTTCCCGTTCTCGCCGGAGAAACGGCGGAAGTCGAGCTCGACCGCGTGCAACGCGCCCAGCTCCCCTGCCGCGACCAGCTCCTGCACCACCTGCACAGCCGGGAAGAACCGGTAGTTCTGACTGACCGCCAGCACCAGACCCTTCGCCTCGGCCAGGTCGACCAGCTCCTGCCCCTCGGCGACGGTCGGGGCGAACGGCTTCTCCACCATCACGTGCTTGCCGGCGTCCAGCGCGGCTCGAACTGCGGGCACGTGTCCGACCAGGCTGGCGGTCACCAACACCGCGTCGGGGTCGGTCGCCTCGATCGCCTCCTCGGCGGTGGCGAAGCAACGATCTGCGCTGGTCAGTCCGGCGTCGATCGCCAACTGTCGCGAATCGGCCGACACGTCGGCAGTGCCGACCACCTCGACCTCGCTCACCTGAGGAATCATCGCCTCGGCCCAGTTGCGGCCGAAGCCGCCCAGTCCGATCTGTACGATCCGCAGCTTCGTTCCCGTCGAACGACCCATCACTGTCACCCTCACCGTTGCTGATTGATCAAAGCCGCAGCCATCCTGACACCGCCGTCACCCCGACACCGCACCAGGGGGCACCGGCCGCAGGACTGAGCTGGTGAGACCACCCGCCGGCACAGGTCAGGCGCGTCCGAGGACGGCCGTACCCGGGATCTCGGTGATCTTGCTGGGTGCGCCGTCGGTGCCGGCGGTGTAGAGGACGCTGGCCGATTCGTCGCCGTCCGGGTGGACCAGCAGGCTGACCGTCCGCCCGTCCACCCAGGCGGCGTCATAGGTGCCCTCCGGCGACGCGACGGTCCAGGAGAGTCGACCGGTCTTGGCATCCAGCACCGTCAGCTCACCGAACCCCTCCCTGGGCCGGGTGTTGTGGTCGTAGGCCAGCAGATGCTTGCTGTCCGGCGCATACGGTGCGGCGTAGTCGACACGAAGATGATCACAGCTCTCCCACCAGTCGTCCCCGGTCAACGAGCCACCGGTCAGGCACTGAGCCTGG
>NHCFJ02800__coassemble_2008_pt1 | contig 11071 bp, 11 predicted proteins | sample NHCFJ02800__metabat2_high_PE_002 | metagenome-assembled genome bin NHCFJ02800
TGGGCACGGACGGCGATCACCCGGTGGTGAGAGCTCATCGACCGTTGCTGGAGGAGGTCCTCCAGCAGTGCCAATCCGGCCTGCGGACCGTCAGTCATCGCCACCGCAACTGCACGGTTCAGGGTGACCGCCGGCCCGGGCGCGATGTCGTCCAGCATCCGATAGAGCTCGGCGATCTGCGGCCAATCGGTGGCGGCATAGTCGGCCGCTTCGTCATGCACGGCAGCGATCGCCGCCTGCAGCTGGAACGGACCGACAGCACCGGTCGGTAGCGCCGCTTCGATGATCGTGGTGCCCTCGGCGATCCGGTCCTGGTCCCAGCGAGCGCGGTCCTGGTCGGCCAACGGGATCAGATCACCCGCTGGGTCGGCGCGGGCCGGCGCCCGTGCCGCGGTGAGCAACATCAGCGCCAGCAATCCGGCGGTCTCGGTGTCGTGCGGCAACCGGCGGTGCAGCTCTCGGGTCAGCCGGATCGCCTCCGTGGTGAGGGAGACGTCGATCAAGTCGTCACCGGCACTGCTGGTGTAGCCCTCGTTGAAGATCAGGTAGAGCACCTGCCGGACCGACTCCACCCGCTCCGGAAGATCATCGGCTGCGACCTCGCCCAGTCCGACTCCTGCCGTACGCAGACTCCGCTTGGCCCGGCTGATCCGCTGGGCGATGGTCGAGGTCGGCACCAGGAAGCCGGCCGCGATCTGTTCGGTCGTCAGGCCGCCGACGGCACGCAGCGTCAACGCCACCTGCGACGCCGACGACAGGTCCGGATGGCAGCACAGCAGCAACAGCTTCAGCGAGTCGTCCTGATCGTCGGCCGCACGACCAGGATCAACATGATCAGGATTGATCCGAGACGGATCGGACTCGACCACCCGCAGTTCCCGCTCGGTCCGAGCGCGGTCACTGCGCAGAGTGTCCAGTAAACGTCGCGAGGCCGTCCTGATCAGCCAGCCTCGGGGATGATCGGGAATCCCGTCCCCGGGCCAACTGGTGGCAGCGGCAGCCAACGCCTCCTGGACCGCGTCCTCACACCGACCGAAGTCGCCGTAGTGGCGGACCAGGGCTGCGAGGACGTGTGGAGTCTCGTGCCGCCACACGTCCTCGAGGACGTCGTCTGCCACCGGTTTAGCCCTCGTCGCCGCCCGGCCACATCGCCGGCCGGACCTCCACCGTCTCTCCCGGACCGCTGAAGAGGTTGCCGATCTCCCGGGCCCGCTCGGGCCCGGACACGTCGATCAGGAAGAAGCCGGCCAGGTGCTCCTTCGACTCCGAGTAGGGCCCGTCGGTGTTCAGTGGTTTGCCGTCAGACCACCGGAACAGCATCGAGGTGCTCGGATCGCCGAGGGCCTCACCGGAGATCAACTCCCCGTTGTCCCGCATCTCGGTCAGCAGCGCCTCGAACTCGTCGTTCATCTTCTTCCGCTGCTCGGCCGGGATGGACTGGCTCTCCGCTACGAACTCACCGGTCGGATGTCCCCACGGCTGCGGGTTGGAATGGATCAGGATGACGTACTTCACCGAACTCTCCGTCCTTGTCGTGCCGGGCCGATCCCGGCGATTCAGTGCTACAACGGAGCGGCTGCCACCGATTCGACATCGACGGCGAAATTACTGCAGATCGTCGCCGGACCGGCGCGCCTTCTTCTCCGCGGCATCGATCGTGCTGTTGGCAACCTTCTGCACCGAATCGGGCAACACGGTCGACTTCTCCTGTGCCTTGGCCGCAAGGTCGGCCGTCCGAGCCTGCACCTCGGGGTTTCCGAGCATCCGGGTCGCGGACTCCTTCAGCTGCTGGACCTTCTCCCGGCCCGCGGGAGTGTTCAGCGCGTATCCGATCGCTGCGCCGACCGCCAATACGCCCATCGACTTCAACTTCATCACGGCCTCCTGGCCTGGTGTGGGGACTCTCGACCCTAGCCTGAATCCGATCACCCGAACACGCGGTCGACGATGCTGCGCTCACGCCCCAGCCATCGCCATTCATCCGCGTCGGCACCGTCGTAGACCAGCGCCAGCGGGCCGCTGTAATCGGCATCCCGGAGCACCTGCAGCGATCGTTGGTAGTCGGCCTCGTCCAGCTCCGGCGGATCGCCGTGGCACTTGGCGTGGCAGGTCTCGGCGTAAACGGCGACTGCCGCGAGCTCGTCGTACTTGTCCGTGCCGGTCCAGTTGCCCAAATCGATCAGCAGGCCGACCTCGTCCCCGGTCCGAGCGAACAACGCCGTCACGCTGGCCGCGTCGACCAGCAGTTCGTGCCAGTTCTCGGTGACGATCCGTACGCTGTGCCGCTCGGCCAGTCGGCGCAACGCTGCGGCAGCGGTCCGGATCGTCTCCGGTGTCGGAGCTGTCCGGCCGGCGATCACCCGGGCCCGGTCGGCGCCCAGCTGCTCGGCGACCCCGATCCAGTCGGAGACCCAGGCCTCCTGTTCGGCCTGGTCACCGTTCGAGGTCAGGTCGCCGTCGTCGATCAACAGGGCATCCAGCCGGACCGAGGCATCGGCCAGGGCGCCCCGCAAGTCGTCCAGATAGCCCGCATCGGTACTGGGTAGGTGAAAATGGCAGAGCTGCAGCGTGTCGAAACCACGCCCGGCCAACTCCGCCGGCAGGTCGAGCAGGTCCAGACCGGCGGGACCGCCGGTCGGGATCCGGGTCGAACGCAACGTGTCCGGACCGACGAAGGAGCCCAAGGTGCGATGGAGAGACCAGCTCGAGACCGCGTTCACCGTGCTGACTGTAGTGCCGCGACTCAGCTGTCGTGCGGTCGGCCACGTCGATTCTGACCAGGAGCTCCGATGAACGACAGCGGCACCCCGGACCCGTCACACGTGACCGGGTGGAGCTCCACCGGTCGCAACGAGACCGAGACCGAACGCTACGACCGCAACTGGCGGGACATGCAACAGGAACTGCGGATCACCCAAACCGGCACCCAGCTGCTGGCCGGCTTCCTGCTCACTCTCCCCTTCCAGAGCAGGTTCGCCGACCTCGATTCTCGTCAAGTGGCCAGCTATCTGATCCTGATCGTGCTGGCGGCGTCGGTGTCGATCCTGGCGCTGACCCCGGTCAGCACGCATCGACTGCTGTTCCGCCGCGGCCGGATGGCCACCTTGGTCGCGGTCACCAACCGGATCCTGATCATCTGCCTGATCGCGAGTTCGATCTTGTTCGCCGGTACGGTCCTGTTCATCTTCGACCTGGTGTTGGGACGTTCGCCCGGACTCATCGTCGGGGCGATCCTGTTCCTCGCCACCGCGACACTGTGGATCGGGATCCCGTTGCGCTATCGGCTCCGAAGCCGTCAGGAGGACGACACATGATTGCCACCCTGCCGCCCAGGCTCCGGGCCGGCGACACCGTCCGGGTGATCGCGCCTGCCCGGTCCCGCGCGATGATCATGGAGCACGACAACACCGGCCCGATCAACGGCCGCTTCGCCGAGATGGGACTACGCCTCACCTTCGGTGATCATGTCGACGAGGACGACCGGTTCCGCAGCTCGTCGATCGCCTCCCGGGTGGCCGATCTGCACGCAGCATTCGCCGACGACAGCGTGCAGGCTGTGCTGACGGTGATCGGCGGATTCAACAGCAACGAACTGCTGCCCTACCTCGACTGGGAACTGATCGGCTCCCATCCCAAGGTGCTCTGCGGCTATTCCGACATCACCGCACTGAGCAACGCGATCCTGCGTCGTACGAATCTGGTCAGCTATTCCGGACCGCACTGGTCCAGCTTCGGCATGCGTGATCATTTCGAACCGACCGGTGACTGGTTCCGTGCGGCCGTGATGAGCGAAAACCCGATCGTGCTCACGCCCGCGACGCAGTGGACCGACGACCCGTGGTTCGCCGACCAGGATCAACGCAACCCGATCGACAACGAGGGCTGGTGGCCGTTGCAACCGGGTCGGGCTTCCGGACCGATCGTCGGCGGCAATCTCTGCACGCTGAATCTGTTGCAGGGCACGCCGTACCTGCCCTCGCTGGACGGCGCGCTGCTCTTCCTCGAGGACGACTACCTGACCAATCCGGTGGAATGGGCCCGCAACCTGACCTCGCTGCTGCAACTGCCCGACGCCGACGGCATCACCGGGATGGTGATCGGGCGCTTCCAGCGGTCCTCAGAGATGACTCGGCCGATACTCGCCGAGATCGCCCGCCGGCAGCCGGCGCTGGTCGACAAGCCGGTGATCGCCGGCCTCGATTTCGGCCACACCAGCCCGATGATCACCTTCCCGATCGGTGGCGAGGCCACCATCGAGGTCGCCGACTCGGCTGCCGAGTCGAGCGTGACCATCACCCGGCACTGACCGCTCCCGGGTCCCGATCGGATCCGGGAGCAAACGGCGGATCAGCGCACACTCGCAGGCGGATCGAGCTGCGAACGGTGGATGGGCTCCCGTGACCCTGGCTGGGCCGGCCATCAGCAAGTAGTCCGACGACACGCCGAACCCGCGCGAATCCGACCACGCGGCGTGTCCCCCGACATCGGACTTCGCGTTCTGACAGGAGTCCCGACGAGTCGGCACACGCAGGCAGCAGGCAACTGAAGATCACCAACGTCCCCGACCTGACCACGTACGTCCGGCCAAGTTTGTGCTTGACCGCAGGACGTTCGCGGATCAGTCTTGGCCGATGGCGATCATCCACCAGGCAACCCTGCAACCGACCAAGCTCGCACTGCTGGGTGACTGGCTGCCGCAGCAGCCATGGTGCAGAGGATCCCGGGCCCGCAAGCTCGGCAGTTATCGCTTCGACGACCCAGCCGGTGAGGTCGGACTGGAGGCCTTCCTGCTGGACACCGGCGCGGAGACCGTACAGGTCCCGCTGAGCTATCGGGCGAGCCGGTTGGACGGCGCCGAGGAACAGCTGATCGGCACCATCGAGCACTCGGTGCTGGGTACTCGCTACGTCTACGACGCGATCGGTGACCCGGTGTGGAGGACTGCGCTGGCGACGGCGATCCTGGCCGGCGGCACTGAGGCGAGTGAGGACGTCACCGACAGCTCCGGCGCTGTGATCACGGTGCGCGAGTCGACTGCTCATGTCCGCGGCAGTGGCGACGGTTCCATTGCCTCGGCAGACTGGACGGCGAGCCATCCACACGCCGCGGACGGGCTGGTCTCGTTCGAAGCCGACGGGCAACAGTTGATCATGGTCCGCACCGTCGGCGTCGCCATCGACGCCGATGCCACCCTGACCGGACGCTGGGACAGCACCGAAGACGCCGTACTGGGCGGTGTCCGGCTGGGCCACTGAACCCACCGTTCAGGTTGAGGTCCAGCGGTCTGGCGCGAGCTGATTCAGCCACTCGAAGGTGATCATCTTGCTCACGCTGAGTCCGTTCAGGACCTGAAAGGCGACCTCATCCGGCACCGGGAACGACAGTCGCGATCGATCCGCGTCGCCGACCGGCCGCCACAGGTCGAGTTCGGCGGGGTGACTCGCCACCCACAGGTCGGCGAACAGTCGGGCCACACCCATCTCGGCGACCAGCCCCCGGGCCACCGCAGGCATGCGTCGACGGACAGCGAGCGCTGCCAGTTCCTCCGCCGACTCCGGTGCCGCCGGACTCCGCAGGCCGCAGTGCTCAGCGTGCCGGCCGAGCGCGAGCTCGCTGATCAACGGTGCCGCCCCGAGGATCATTGGCGGCTCCACCGAACACTCCTGCCCCTCTTCGGCGAACACCGCTGCCAGGTGGATCAGTGCTGCTGCCGTCACCAGGTGATCGGGGTAGTTGCCGTGCCCTGCTGCCGGGCGCTCCGGCCCCACTCTGGCCGTTGCCAGTCGACCCCAGGCCGACTCGACCCACCGTGCCGAGGCTGCAGCTGCCCACCCGTCGCCGAACAGGTACGGACCGAGATCGTCGAGTGGGCGAAACGCAGGGGTGGTGGTGGACATGACCCTAGATTTACCGGCTGCCGGTGACACTCTGCGCGAGGTCGACGCGGCCCGTAGGGTGGCCGGTATGCAGATCGCGATCGTCGGCGGCCACGGCAAGGTCGCACTTCAACTCCATCCGATCCTGGTCCGGCTGGGGCACTCCCCGGTCGCCCTGGTCCGGTCCGAGGACTACCGCTCCGAGCTGGAAGGCCTCGGCGCCGAGGTCCGGCTGCTCGACATCGAGAACCAGGGGGTCGACGCATTCGCAGCGGCTTTCGCCGGCTGCGACGCCGTGGTGTTCACCGCCGGCGGCGGGCCGGACGGCAACAAGGAGCGTAAACGCACCGTCGATCTGGAGGGGTCCCTCAAGTCCCAGCAGGCGGCGAGGACCGCCGGCATCCGCCGGTTCGTGCAGGTCTCCGCAATCAACGTCGATGCCGCGCCCGACCCCGACCGCGGCGAGGTGTGGACGGCTTACGTACAGGCCAAGCGCGATGCCGACGCTGCGCTGCGAGAGACCGAGCTGGCCTGGACGATCCTGCGTCCCGGTTCGCTGACCGATTCCGCCGGCACCGGTTTGATCACGCTCGGCGAGGATCTGCGATCGGGCCAGATCTCCCGTACCGATGTGGCGACGGTTGTGGCGGTGGCGCTGGACAACGACGCCACCGTCGGCCGGCAGTGGGATCTGGTCGGCGGCGACACCCCGATCGCCGACGCCATCGAAGCCCTGACCAGCTCCACGTCCTGAGAGCTGACCTGATCTCGATAGGGTCGGCAGTGTGGATGCCGACGACGCCGAATCCCCACTCCTGCCCGCTCCGCCGCTGGTCGACTCTCCCCCGGTGGTGATGGCACCCCGTGCGGACGGGGTCGAAGTGGTCTGGGCGATCAACGCACCGGCTCGGGGCTGGGTCGAGTGGGCGTTGGCCTCGGACGCCGACCTCGAGCACCGCAACGTGGTGCAGCGTCGGGTCGCCGGTCTGGATGCGTTCGGTTTCGTGCCGCAAGGAACCCGGGTGATCCGGACCCGGGTCGAGGGACTCGAACCCGGTCGGGAGTACGTCATCCGGACTGTGACCGAGTCTGCCGACGACAACCGCCGCGTCGAGTCGGATTGGAAACGGATCCGCACCCTCGACCCGGAGTCGGCGACCAGTTCGTTCGTGGTGTGGAACGACACCCACCAGCACGAGGAGACGTTGCAACGCCTGGACGAGGCCTCACCTCGGGCGGACTTCTGGGTCTGGAACGGCGACGTCTGCAACAACTGGAAGGACCCCGACGAGATCGTCCCGACCATTCTGCGTCCGGCCGGCCGCGACGTCACCGTCGGCCGACCGCTGGCGTTCGTCTGGGGCAATCACGATGTCCGGGGCCCATGGGCCTACCGGCTGCCGGAGGTGGTGGCGACCCCGCACGGCGTGCCGTACTACGCCCTTCGCAGCGGCCCGATCGCCGCCATCGTCCTGAACACCGGTGAGGACAAGCCCGATGATCATCCGTCCTTCGGTGGGCGACCTGCGTTCGAGCAGCTGCGGCGGATCCAGGCCGACTGGTTGGCCGAACAGATCCGTCGTCCGGGCTTCGTCGATGCGCCGTACCGGGTGGTGTTCTGCCACCTGCCGCTGCGGTGGTCGTCCGAGCCCAGCCTGACTGACCCGGACTACGCCGACGGCGAATTTGATCACTACAGCCGGCCGAGCCGGGACCTGTGGCACGACTCGTTGGTCGAGTGGGGCGCCCAGGTCGTCGTCTCCGGACACACCCATCGGCACGGCTGGTTCCCTGCCACAGCGGAGTTTCCGTACGCCCAGCTCACCGGCGGCGGCCCGCAGTCCTGGGCTGCGACCTGGATCGAGGGCGCCGCCGACGCCGATCAGTTCACCCTCACCACCCACCGGCTCGACGGCTCGGTGCTGCACCAGACTTCGTTCCCGCCGATCGGGTGATGTCGTCTCAGCGAACTCCGCGACGAGCCCGCCAGGAGTCGGTCAGGATCTCGTCGAGTTCCGGCCGGTCCAGGCGATCCAGCCAGGCCCAGACCGACACCTTGACCTTGAAAGTGTTGATCATGAAGAAGGTGTCACGGCGATCGGCCAGGATGGCCTCGGTGTCAAGATCTTGGGTCCAGAACTGCAGGATCTCCCGGCCGTCGTGCCCAAGCCGCAGCCGAGCGAACGGATGCCGACCGATGTCGATGGTCGGCGAGCCCTCATGTGCCCAACCGGCCTTCGCTCCCGCCAGTCCGGCGGCGATCTCCTCGACATCGGACCAGCTCGCCATGCTCCTCACCCCACGATCAGTCTGCCATCGGACAGACGCGACGGCGGGTGCACGGGCCGGTTGCGACACCGGTGTGCAGTCCTCGGCGAGCCGTCCATTAAACTGGCTTGAAACCATTCAACGCAGTCTGGAGTTTCATGCCTTCCGGTGAAGCCTCGTCCACCCGCTCCGTTTCCGAACTGCTGCAGGGATTCCAGGCCCCGCCGCCGGACACTCGGCCGATGATGCGCTGGTGGTGGTTCGGGCCCAACGTCGAGCAGGCCGAGATCGACCGCGAACTCCAGGCGATGGCTGCCGCCGGCATCGGCGGGGTCGAGGTCGCTTACGTCTACCCGATGACCGCCGAGAGTCCGGCGCTGATGTCACCGGAATTCTTCGGCCATCTGCACTACGCGGCCCTGCGCGCCCGGGAGCTCGGACTGCGGTTCGACCTGACCCTGGGCAGCGGATGGTCCTACGGCGGACCGCACATCAGCACCGATCTGGCCGCCTCGATGCTGCACTGGGATCGGCGGCAGATCTTCCCCGGCGCCTTCACCTTCGAACCCGACGCCTCCTTCCCCGGTGATCAACTTCTGGCCGCCTTCCTGGGCGGTGTCGAACGGCCGACCGAGTTCGTCGAACTCCCGATCAGTGACGGCGAGATCCGGGTCCCGGACGGTTCCGGTCCCCGCCAACTGCTGATCGCCTTCGCCCGGCCGACCGGCCAGGTGGTCAAGCGCGCCGCTGCCGGAGCCGACGGACCGGTCCTTGATCATTTCTCGGCAGCGGCGACCCAGGTGCACATCGACCACGTCGCCGAACCACTGTTGCAGGCAGTCCCGGGAGAGCTGATCGGCTCGGTCTTCTGCGACAGTCTCGAGGTGTACGGCGCCAACTGGACCTCGGCGTTACCGACCCAATTCGAACGCCGTCGCGGCTACCCGCTGCGCCCGCGGCTGTACGAGTTGATCATCGAGACGCCCGACTCCGATCAGTTGCGGATCGACTACTACCGCACCTTGACCGAGCTCTATGAGGAGAATTTCGTCGTCCCGCTGCAGCAATGGGCTGCCGGGCACGGTGTGCCGTTCCGGATCCAGGGCTACGGGACTCCCCCGGCCGGCATCAGCAGCTATCGCTACGCCGACTTGTGCGAGGGCGAGGGCTGGGGGTGGAAGGAGATCACTCAGACCCGCTGGGCCAGCTCGGCAGCACATCTGCTGGATCGTCCGGTGGTGTCCTCGGAAACGTGGACCTGGAATCACTCACCGTCCTTCCGATCCACCGCACTCGATCTCAAGGGCGAAGCCCACGAGCACCTGTTGGCGGGGATCAACCAGTTCATCGGCCACGGCTGGCCCTACTCACCGCCGGAGGCACGCGATGCCGGCGGGCTCGGCTGGTATTTCTATGCGGCCGGCTGTTTCGACGACCGCAATCCGTGGTGGCCGGCGATGCCGTCGCTGACCGCGTATCTGCAACGGCTGAGCTGGCTGATGCGACAGGGCCGACCTGTGGCCGACGTCCTGGTCTACGTGCCGCAGGAGGACATCTACCCCCGTCTGGGACGGGAGGCCGGCGGCACCCTGGACCTGTGGAAGGAGACCCGCCGGACCGTCGACCCGGCGGTCATTGCGACGATCCGCGAGGGCGGCTGGGACTACGATCTGGTCGACGATGCCCTGCTCGGCACGCTCGATGTTGATCATGCGTCGGTGCTGGTGCTCGCGCAGACCCACCGCATCCCGGATGGGACCCGGGACTGGCTGGACCGATATCGGGCAGCTGGTGGCACCGTGTTGGCTGTCGATTCCGCCGGATATCCGGCCGTGCAGCAGAGCTCCACCGCCGCGTTGGCCGACGAGCTGGCCCGAGCGATCGCTCCCGATCTGAAGCTGGACAACGATTCCGGTGACATCGGCGCCGTGCACCGTCAGCTTCCTGACACCGATCTCTATCTGCTGATCAACACCGGCCCGTCCGAGCAACGGTGTGCAGCAACGCCGCGGGCTCAGCGTCGTCGCTACGAAGTGTGGGACCCGGATCACGCTCAGGTGATCGCCGCCGGCGACTTCGCCGGGTCCGTCGATCTCGACCTCGATCCCTACCAAGCGGCCGTCCTGGTGCTCACCGACGACGATCACGACGTCGAGCCGGCGACCGCTGCACCGGCTGAGGTCGAACAGCAGTTGAGCCACGGTTGGACGGCCAGCTTCGATGATCATCCGGAGGTGTCGGTTGAGCTGCCACACCGCTGGGAGGGCGACACCGACCTGGAAACCTATTCCGGCACGGTGACCTATCGGGTCAGCGTCGATCTCGATCACGACTGGACCTCCGGCGATCGGGTTTTCCTCGACTTCGGTCGGTCCGATCCTCGGTCGGCCGGTGCCGACGAGGCAGTCGGGATCCGCAGCAATTCCTACCGGGTCGATCTGCAGACTCCGGTCGGCGAGGTGGCCCGGGTCGTCGTCAATGATCGGGACGCCGGGATTGCCTGGGCGCCGCCGTATCGCGTGGAGATCACCGAGGCGCTACGGGAAGGCAGGAACGAGATCCGGGTCGAGGTCAGCAACACCGCAGCCCACGCTCTGGCCGGGGACACCGCGATCGCCGAGATCGTCGAGGAGAGCCGGAAGCACTGGGGTGAGCGGTTCACCATGCAGGATCTCGATCTCGCCCTGGACGGTGTCAGCTCCGGATTGCTGGGTGTTCCCATCCTGCGCCGCTGACCGGGCGCGGCGCTGACGATCATCAGCGCCGGATCGGCCGGCTAACTCGCTTGTCGGATCCGCTGACCGGCGTTACGGTTGGCGGCATGTCAGGTCGATTCGTCACGACGACGCCGGTCCACTCCGGCGGCGTACAGGCCTGACCTCTTTCGTCATCAGCCCCGGAGTTCAGCTCCGGGGCTGATTTGCGTC
>NHCFJ02800__coassemble_2011_pt1 | contig 11043 bp, 8 predicted proteins | sample NHCFJ02800__metabat2_high_PE_002 | metagenome-assembled genome bin NHCFJ02800
CGATCAGTTGCTACCGGCTGGCTATGCAATCGAGCCTGGCCGACGACATCGAGCGGGTGGTCGTCGTCGGTCACCCGACACTGTCCCGGCCGGTGATGTCCCTGCTGCGGCGCAGCGACATCGAGTTGATCATCGTCGAGCCGAGCCCGGAGTGGAACGATCCGACGATGAACGCCGACCGGGTGGTCGCCGACTTCACCCTGGACGGTGTCGGCGACCAGGAGTGGCTGCGGCGCTGGCAGCAAGCCGACCAGAAGCTTCGGCCGCAGGTCGATGAGTTGATCAACGCGCGGCTGACCGGGCCGGCCCTGGCCGACCGGCTCTGGCGACAACTCGGTAGTCAGGATCTGCTCTTCGTCGGTTCATCCAACCCGGTGCGTGATCTTGATCTTGCCGGTGTTCATCCGTCGCCACCGGTGACGTACGCCAATCGCGGCCTGGCCGGCATCGACGGGTCGGTCTCCACCGCGATCGGGATCGCCCTGTCGGTCGATCAACCGGCCCATGCGCTGCTCGGTGACCTGACCTTCGTGCACGACAGCGGCGGGTTGATCATCGGTGCATCCGAGCCGCGGCCGGCCCTGCGGATCGTGGTTGCCAATGACGACGGCGGAAGCATCTTTGCCACTCTGGAACAGGGGCATCCGGCGCAGATGAGTGCCTTCGAACGGCTCTTCGGCACCCCGCACGGTACGGATCTGGAGGCGGTCGCCGGCTCGGTCGGCGCCGCATACACCCGGCTGACCGACCTCGATCAACTGTCGGCGGTGATCCAGGAACCACCGCTCGGACTGGAGGTCGTCGACGTCGCGGTGGATCGGCAGCATCGCCGGACTCTTGATCAACAGCTCAACGAGCTCTCAGCCACGCTCTGACCTGGGCGGTGGCGATCACGTCGTCCTCGTTGTAGTTCAGCACCCGCTCCTGGGCCAACTGCCGCTGCTCGGCGGTCTCGGCATGGGCGGCATCGATGAACCAGCGGGTCGAATTCAGCCCGCCGGCGTCATCGTCGCGCCACTGGAAACCGGCCGCGCCGGAGGCGACTGCCTTCAGCCCGACCCCGTTGACTCCGAAGAAGTTCTGCTTGACCAGTGGCAGCAGGTCGCAGAAATGATCATCGGCGAAATCCAGCGCCCAGCCGAAGATCTCCTGCTCGGGATGGCTGTCGGCCAGCCGCCGCAGCGCCGAAACCTCATATCCGCTGTAGTGGTAGATCCGCAGACTCCGACCGGCCTCGGACTGCTGCCGCAACCAGGTCAACGCCTGCACGGCCAACTCCAGCTCGGTGTCGGGATCCGGATCGGTGAACGTGACGAACGGGACATACCGGCCGTCGGTCGAGGTGCCCTGGTGGATGCGGAATCCCCAGAGATAGATGGCTCCCTCGGCGGTGGTCTCGATGTCGAAGTCGATCTCCATCTCCGCCGACGGCACCGCGATCGGCCCGCTGCTGATTCGCTCGAACTCGGTGCCCGACATGATCAACTGGGACCGGTGGGCCGCCCGGCGCAACCGCTCCTCGGCGCCGGCTCGATGGGTCACCTCCGGCAGATACCACTCCAGCAGTCGATCAAGGTCGACCTCGGCCAATTGGTCGATGGTGGAGATGCCGCCGGAGCGCAGGGTGGCGATCTCCCGGACGTCCAACGCGCCCTTGCCGACCCGGAGACTGACGTCGTCGTCGGGCAGTTGGGCGCGGCAGTGATCCCACCACGGGCAGCGGGAGCACTCGTCGGTGACGATCGGTTGGACCAGTCGCTGCGGGGCGCCGGGCCGGCCCTGCTGGGCTGCGGCCAATGCCACGTCCACTCGGAAGGCGTGCTCGTGGTCGTAGCGCTGCAGCGCGCTGCGCGCCGTCCATCCTTCCGAGGTGCTGCGGGAGAAGGTCCGCAGCAGCGGCTCGGCCAGATCCATCCAGGTGATCAGCGGCTCGTCGGCCCAGTCGTCGGTGCCGATCAACCCGGCGTACGGAACGCCCGGCGCGTCCCAGCCCAGGTCGCCCAGCATCCGCTGATAGTGCGCGAGCTGGATCAGGTCGCTCTCCCGGGACAGCCGAAAACCGTGGCCGGCCACCTCGTCGGCCGACTCCGGCGTCGGAGCGTCCAACCGGCTGAGCGGCAACGAACTGTTCGGCCGGGGGCGGGCGGTCGGCCGCTTCCGCTCGGTGATCTTGTGCATCTTGATCTCGAGCACTTGGTAGCCGGGCCGACCGTCGGCGCGATCGGCGCCGCGGATCAGCACGTCCGGCCGCCCGCTGCGGTGCTGCTCGAGGTCGCGTGGCAGCAGACCGCCGATGATCAGGTCGGCGCCGGAGTCGACGGCCTCCGCCGTTGCTCCGGCCTGCACCTGCGCCGGCAGCTCATCGGCCAACCGGAGGTCGATCACCCGGCCCCGGGCCTGCGCCACCAGGCGGTCGATCAGCTCCGCCTCGAACCGCTCACCGCCCTCGAACAGCTCGGCCAGCTTGTCGTCGGGGGCGGACTCGACCAGAGTCACGGTCGGGTCGTAGGAATTCTGAGTCTTCACCGCGCAACTGCGCGCAGCGTAGGCACCGAGAGCGACCGCCGGCTGCAGGAGCGAGCCGGGTTGAACTGTCGAACGGGTAGGACCGGTGGCCGGCCGGGTGGTATCGGTGCTCACGACACCACACCCTGCCATCCGGGCCCGACAGTATGACCGTACGGCTCGCGGCGGGCTGTGACCGGTGAGGCACAATCCTCCTCATGGCTAAACGCGGCACGGTGGTGTTGAAGGTGTCCGGACTACGGCGCGCCTTCGGTCCGGTCACCATCCTGGACAAGTTCAATCTCGAGGTCCGGGAGGGTGAGGCGGTCGCACTCACCGGCCGTAACGGAGCCGGCAAATCGACCCTGCTGCGCTGCCTGGTCGGCGCGGACAAGCCGGACGACGGGCTGATCCAGGTGTCCGGCAACAAGCTCACCGAGACTTCGGTCGACGTACGTCGGGACATGGCAACCGTGATCGACGACCTGGACTTCTTCCCGGACCTGAGCGTGGTCGAGCACCTCGATCTGCTCGCCCGGGCGCACGGTCTGAACGATCCGGAGCCGGTGGTGGACGAGATCTTGCACGAGGTCCAGCTGATCCCGCAGTCCGGTCAGTTGCCGGGAACGCTGTCCTCGGGGCAGCGGCGCCGACTGGCCCTGGCGACCGCGTTCGTCCGGCCGCGCAAGCTGCTGATCCTGGACGAGCCGGAGCAGCGGTTGGACACCGAAGGTGTGGCCTGGCTGTCGAACCGGCTGGCCGAGGAGCGGGACAAGGGACTGGCGATCGTCTTCGCCAGTCACGAACCGTCGCTGGTCAATCGGGTCGCCACGCGGATCCTGCACCTGGGACCGATGCGGGACGGGGAGGCGCCCGGAGCAACCGGGGAGAGCCTGGCCGAGACCTCCGCCGTCGACACCGAGCAGGGTGCGGGCAACCAGATCCAGACCGAGCAGGTGGTGCCCGGTGGCACACCGCAACCGACCACACCGCAGAACGCGCCGAAGAAGAAAAAGCCGCGACCGAGTCAGGGACGCAAACCCAAGTCCGGGCAGGGACGTAAGTGATGACCTCTGCCGACGTTCCGTCCGACGAACTGCCGGTGGGATCGGCCGGCGGTCGCGCCAGCATGCGCGCCGACGAGCCGTCCAGCGCATCCGAACTGAAGGAGATGATGCGCGACTGGCGGACCGGTCGCGCGACCCGGTCGCTGGGCGAGGCACTGTCGGACGGTTACGTCGCAGTCTTCGGGTTCCTGCTGTTCGGGGCGATGATCGCCAACGTCGTGGTGCAGGCGCAGGGAGTCGTCTCCCAGTGCACCGGTCAGGAGTGCCTGTCGGCCCGGACGCTGCTGCCGTGGGCCGCCTTCGCCATCTCCGTTGCCGCGGCACTGGTGTTGAGCCGGCTGTTCGGCCCGGTGCTGGCCTCGGCCGCGGAAGGTTTCTGGCTGCTGGACGCGCCACTGCCACGACGCGGGTTCCTGGCGCCGCGGCTGGCCGGGATGACCGGCGCCGGGCTGGTGCTCGGGGCCGCGGCCGGCGCTCTGATCGCCGCCCTGACCGGTACGCCTCCGATGGAGATCATCGTCTGGGCGCTGTCCACCGGTGTGGCGACCTCGGCCGCCATCGCCTTCGGCGCCGCCGAGCAGGGTGTCGACCGTCATCTGCCGACCCGGCTGTTCGGCTATCTCTTCGGCATCATCGGGTTGGCCGCCGTGCTGGCGGTGGTCGCCGTCGCCGCCGGTTGGCTGACCGTCGACATCAGTACCGAGGTCGGCACCGAGATCGGCCTGGGGTTGTTGGCCGGGGCGCTGCTGATCCTGATCCTCTGCATGATCTTGGCCCAGCTGCGGTTGAACCGGATCCGGCGGACCCGACTGCTCAGCGGTGGCGCCTTGGTGAGTGGCATCTCCGGTGCGTTCTTCGCACTCGACTTCGGTCTGATCCGCGACATCGTGGTCGACCGGCGGGCGATGGAGATCGGACACGTACGCTCCCGGTCCGGGGTCGGCACCGGTCTGAAGACACTGGTCTGGCGGGAGGCGCAACGCCTCGGCCGGAATCCGCAGCCACTGCTGTGGGTGGCGCTCAGCCTGGTGATTCCGTACGCCCTGGATGCGTTGGGGATGGGCACCGTGATGCCGATCTTCGCCGGGCTGGTGCTCTTCGCCTGCATCGTGCCGATGTTGAACGGGCTCCGGGTGCTCACCCGAACGGCCGGGCTGGCCCGGTCGATGCCCTTCTCCGGCAAGGCGATCAAGCGTGCAGTCGTCGCCGTCCCCGGGATCGTGGTGCTGCTCTGGGTGGTGGCGGTCATTCCGGCCTACCTCGGTTTCGGCTCCGCGGGCACCCAGCACGACGTCCCCACGGCGATCGAGATGGCGCTGGCGACCGGTGCAGCCGGCTTCCTCGGCGCGGTTCGGTGGACCACCGGCAAGCCGCCGAACTTCGGTGGTCCGGCGGTCGCCAGTCAGTTCGGCGCCATTCCTCCCGGGCTGATCGTCGGGCTGATCCGCGGTTTCGACATGGTGTTGCTGATCACCGCGCCGCTGCTGTTGGGGCTGTCGCCGATGATCTCGCTGATCCTGGCCCTGATCATCGGGATGGTGCTGCTGACCATGGACTGGGAGGCGATCAAGGCTCAGGCGGAGGAGCAGCAGAAGCTGCAGCAGGAGGAGCGCAAGCGGCGCGCAGGCGGCAAGTGAGCTCTTCTGCCACGAGCGCCCTCTTCTGCCACGAGCGCCCTCCTTCTGCCGGTAGCGAAAGGGCGCCCGATCGGCAGTGGCCCGGGGCTAGCGTGTGAGGGTCACATCCGGCCAGTAGGGACAGTCATGAGCGAACCGGCACGTACATCAGAGATCGACGACACCGTGGTCCCGCTGCGGCCGCGACATCCAGAGATCGATCATGATCAGGTTCCTGACCCGCTGCTGCGCGACGTGTTCGGCGCCGTACTGCGGCAGGCCCGGCATGATCAACAGCGCACGCTGGCCGACGTCGCCGACCGGGCCGGCGTCTCGGTGCCGTACCTCTCCGAGATGGAGCGCGGTCGCAAGGATCCGTCCTCGGAGATGCTGGCCGCCGTCTGCCGGGCTCTCGACCTGGACCTGATCGACCTGGTGGCGCGCAGCTACCGGGAAGTGATCGGCCATCGGGTCGAGACCGCACAACGCCTCACCGCCGACCCGGGCGCCTCCCGCCGCGGTGAGGTGCTCGCTCTCGCCGCCTGACGTCGGGCCCGAGTCGGCGTCGGGTCAGACGTGATAGGCCGCCGACGGGAGTTGCCGGGGTTGCATGATCCGGTCGACGACGCCGTAGCTGATCGCATCCTCCGGAGTGAGTACCAGGTCGCGGTCGGTGTCGGCCTTGATCACATCGACGGTCTTGCCGGTGTGCCGGCTGAGGATCTCGTTCATCTGGGCCCGCAGACGGATCACTTCCTTGGCCTGGATGGCCAAGTCCGGCAGTGTTCCTTCGGCCCCGCCGGACGGCTGGTGCAACAACACCCGGGAGTGCGGCAGTACCGAGCGTTTGCCCTCGGCGCCGCTGGCCAACAGCACCGCTGCCGATGAAGCGGCCTGTCCGATGCAGACGGTGGCCACCGGCGAGCTGATGAACTGCATGGTGTCGTAGATCCCCATCAGCGAGGTCAGTTCACCGCCGGGGGAGTTGATGTAGAGGCCGATCTCCTGCTCCGAATCCTCCGAGTCCAGGTGCAGCAGTTGGGCGATGATCACATTCGCCACCCCGTCGTCGATCGGGGTGCCGAGGAAGATGATCCGGTCACTGAGCAGTCGGGAGTAGATGTCGGAGACCCGTTCGCCACGGAGGGTCTTCTCGGTCACCGACGGGATGGTGTATTGGCTCATGATCATTTTCTCCCTTCAGAGCCGAGCGGACTTGGAACGGACAGCCGGTCGTACGTCGGAGACCTCGGAGACGATCGCGTCGATGAAGCCGTACTGCAAGGCTTCCTCGGCAGTGAACCAGCGGTCCCGGCCGGAGTCGGCGTCGATGGTCGCCTTGGTCTGACCGGTGTGTTCGGCGATCAAGGTGTTCATCAGGTTGTTGGTGTATTCCAGGTTCTCTGCCTGGATCTCGATGTCGGCGACGGTGCCGCCGATCCCGGCCGAGCCTTGGTGCATCAGCACCCGAGCGTGCGGCAGGGCGTACCGCTTGCCCTTGGTCCCGGCCGACAGCAGGAACTGGCCCATGCTGGCCGACAGCCCCATCGCCAGCGTGCTGACCTCGTTCGGGATCAGCTTCATCACGTCGAAGATCGCCAGCCCGGCAGACACCGAACCGCCGGGGGAGTTGATGTAGAGGCTGATGTCGGCACGGGAGTCCTCGGCGGACAGCAGCAGCAACTGTGCACTCAGTCGGTTCGCGACGGCATCGTCGACCGCTTGGCCGAGGACGACGATTCGTTGTTCCAACAGGCGTTGGGCGAGTTGATCATCGAGTCCGGCGCGAAACTGTGGTTGTTCGGAACGGGCAACCTCGGAAGTGTTGATCATGAAAAGTCTCCTGTCTCAAGACGTCATGATCAACACTGCCCGCGGGTGCGGGCCGATCGCGATCGGATCTGCTGCCGGCGAATCTGCTGCCGGCAGAAGGGTCAGCGCCAGCTCCGGCGAGTCGCCAGCCAGTGGCCGATCACCCGCCCGCTGTGTCCTTGGTGCGCCCGAAGATGTGGCGAGGAGTCGGGATCCGGACGCTGGGAGGCGATCCGGTAGTAGAGCATCAGATCAGCCAGCAGGGCGTCGATGGCATCGGCGTCGCCGGGTTCGACCAGTGGGCTCCGGGCGAGGATCCGGTCTGCGTCCAGGCCGTCACCGACCACCGAGATCAACAGAGTCGCCAGGTCGACGAAGGGTTTGCCGAGCAGCGGGAAGGTCCAGTCGCAGATCCAAGCCCGTCCACCGAGGTCGATGATCATGTTGTCGTCCCGCAGGTCGGCATGCACCAAGGTGTCGCCGGTGCACAGCTCGCCGGCCGCCGCCACCAGTTCGCGCAGTTCGTCGGCATGCTCGGCGTAGTCGCGGTCGATGGTCTCGGCCTTGTCCGGGCTGAGGCCGCCGATCTCGACGCTCATCGGCAGCCAGTCGAATCCTGCCGGTGCCGGGGTCAGTGCCTGAGCGGCGGCCTCCACCGCCGTCACTGCCGCCATCACGTCGTCGGTCGTCCACGGACGGCGTGGCGGCCGGCCGTCGACGTCGTCGAAGATCATCAGCAGCCAGTCCTGGTCGTCGAGTCTGGCCCGAGCATCGGCGATCAGCCGGGGTGCCGGGACGGTGTCGGGGAGCGTGCGCCGCTTGGCCGCCTCCATCCCGTACGACTCCACCAGCCAGTCCCGTCCGAAGCCGGCGATCTTGACGAAGAGCCGGCGGCCGTCGGCGAGCAGGATCCTGGAGGCGAATCCTGGCGTATAGCCGCTGCGTTGACTCTGCGAGCCGACCACCGCCGACCCGAATTGATCTTGCGCCCACTCCTGCACCGTGGCCGGCAGCGAGGTCCAGTGCGGCCGGACCGCGGTCTCGGTCACCGGCCGTGGCAATCCTGCCGGGTCACCGAACAGGTTCATCGGTCCCTCCTGGGATGGTTACGGGTCCGACGATGATCGCGCATCGGCTCGAGCGAGGCGAATCTCACAGGGTGGACAGGCGAAGCTTCCGGTTGGCAGGGCTACTCTGAGCATCGTGAGGACGATCAGCTCGCCAGTTCCGGACGGCCCGCCGCGGCTTCAGGTGACGACCGAGGAGATCGCCGACCCGGGACCGCTGCCGATGGTGATGCCTGATCGGCAGACGATGGCCTTCATCCGTCGCGGTGAGGGCATGATCGGGATCGGTGAGGTGACCCGGCACAAGGCGACCTCGATCGCCGACGCCGAACAGTGGTGGCGGGAGACGACGGCACAGGTCGAGGTGCTCGCTCAGCTGTCCGGGGAGGAACCCGCCGGAGCCGGATTCGTCGCCTTCGGCAGCTTCGTCTTCGACCCCGACAACACGCCGGCGCAATCGGTACTGGTGGTGCCTGAGCTCATCATCGGTCGCCGGAACGGGCGCGCCTGGCGGACCATGATCACCTCCTCGGAGCAGACGGCTGCCGCTCCTGGTGACGGTGTCGAGCCGATCTGTTCACCTGGCGCCATTCGCTATGCCGACGGTGCCTTCTCCGGGCTGGAGTGGGAGCAGATGGTCGCCGAGACCGTCCGTCGGATCACGTCCGGAGCGGTGGACAAGGTGGTGATGGCCCGCGAACTGATCGCGCAGGCCGACAATCCGGTCGATCCGCGCTGGTTGGTCAGCCGACTGGCCGCCGACTACGAAGCCTGCTGGACCTATCACGTCGACGGACTGATCGGCGCCACCCCGGAGATGCTGATCCGCCGGGAGAACGGACTGGCCACCTCCCGGGTGCTGGCCGGCACCATCCGTCGTTCCGCCGACGACACCCAGGACCTGGCGCTGGCCGCGTCACTGGCTCAGTCCAGCAAGGACCTGCAGGAGCACGAGTACGCCGTCGCCTCGGTGGCCGAGGCGCTGACACCGTTCTGCTCCGGGATGAACGTGCCCGACGCTCCGTACGTGTTGGAGTTGCCGAATGTGCTGCACCTGGCCACCGACGTGACTGCCGTCGCCGACGAAGGCAGCAGCTCACTGGCGATGGCAGCAGCGCTGCATCCCAGTGCCGCGGTCTGCGGCACTCCGACCGACCTGGCTCGCTCCACCATCGCCGAACTCGAGCACCTGGACCGCAACCGCTATGCCGGTCCGGTGGGCTGGATCGATTCCGACGGCGACGGTGAGTGGGCGATCGCCTTGCGTTGCGGCAAGATCGACGCCGACGAACCGCGGCAGATCCGGCTCTACGCCGGCTGCGGCATCGTCGCCGACTCCGACCCGGCCGCCGAACTGGCCGAATCGACGGCCAAGCTGGTGCCGATGCGCGACGCGCTGGGCAGCTGACCGGCTCAGTCTCTGACATCGATGCGATCCACATCTTCGGTCCCCGAGACGGGGCGACGGCCGTAGCCCTGAGCGAGCCGAGACTCCTCCGCCGGACCACCACCACACCCTGGCGTACGGATTCCGACGCGTGGGGGCGGCCGATCGCGGACCGAGCTCCCGACCGGTTTAACGCAACGTCGGCATTGCGTAAATGTCCTTGCTGACTAGGGGAAACGCTCTTGCTGAGCGTAAATTGACCGATTCGGTAACTCCGGCTTCACTAGCCCGGGTACCGACGTGACTCAACCGTCGAATGCGTCGTAGAGTGACGCCTAGTTAGTGAAGGATTTCACTAGCCCAGGCCAAGTCCTAGTGCGGAGAGTGGATGTCAGGCAGCGGTATCGAGCCGGGCGTTGAGCGCGGCTCGATCGAAAGTGATGTGATCGTGGTCGGCGCCGGGCCGGCCGGATCAGCTGCAGCCACCTACTTGGCTCGCAGCGGATTGAGCGTCTCCCTGCTGGAGAAGTCGAAGTTCCCACGGGAGAAGGTGTGCGGCGACGGGCTCACCCCGCGCGGCACCAAACAGCTGACCAAACTCGGCATCGACGTGTCCCGGGAGAACGGCTGGGCCCATCAGCGCGGCCTGCGTTTCTGGGCCGGTGGCAAGCACTGGGACCTGGATTGGCCCGACCTGGTCGACTACCCGAACTTCGGGCTGACCCGGGCCCGCTCCGACTTCGACCAGCTGCTGGCGAACAACGCCGTGGCCAACGGCGCCAAGCTGTTCGAGCTGGCCAATGTTGTGGACCCGATCATCGATGACCGGACCGACCGGATCGTCGGCGTCACCACCAAGGACGGCCGGGAGTTCCGGGCGCCGTACGTGGTGGCCGCCGACGGCAACTCCACCCGGATCAGCGTGGGGATGGGGATCAACCGTCGCGAGCGGCTGCCGATGGGGGTCGCGGTCCGGACCTACTACAAGAGCCCTCTGCACGACAGTCCCTACATCGAGTCCTGGCCGGAGCTGTGGGACGGCAAACCGGGCGAGTCCAACCTGCTGCCCGGCTACGGCTGGATCTTCCCGATGGGCGACGGCACCTGCAACGTCGGCCTGGGGATCCTGAACACGTCCAAGGCCTTCGGCAAGGTCGACTACAAGCAGATGTTGAAGACCTGGATGGCCAACACTCCGCCGGAGTTGGGCTTCAGCGAGGAGAACAGAGTCGGCCGGGTGCTCGGTGCGGCGCTGCCGATGGCCTTCAACCGGACACCGCACTACAGTCGCGGGCTGCTGCTGATCGGCGACGCCGGTGGGATGGTCAGTCCGTTCAACGGTGAGGGCATTCCGTACGCGATGGAGTCGGCCGAGATGGCGGCACTGGCGATCGCCGAAGCCAAGACTCGGGGAGTCGGCACACCAAGCGCGGAGAAGGCGCTGTACGGTTATCCGGCTCAACTACGTGAGACCTGGGGCGGCTACTTCACCCTGGGCCGGGTCTTCACCAAACTGATCGCGCAACCGGTGATCATGAAGACTGCGGTTCGCTACGGCCTGCCTCGCAAGGTGGTCATGCAATTCACCT
>NHCFJ02800__coassemble_2014_pt1 | contig 11028 bp, 11 predicted proteins | sample NHCFJ02800__metabat2_high_PE_002 | metagenome-assembled genome bin NHCFJ02800
TGGTCCCGGTGGCGATCAGCCGGGACACGGTCAGGTTGCCTGCGGGCATGGGTTGCTTCTGCTCCCTGATCGGGGCGCGGCGCGCCGAGTCTTGCGGAATCGCTGCCACAGTAACCGCCGGGTCGCATCGCAGGCGACGCCATGCAGCTCGTGTCGGACGGAATAGGCGGAGTCGGTACGAAACCCGACGTGTGTCGGAAAACGAACACGAATCGGGGCGGAGTCCGTACGGAATCCGACGTGCGTCGGAAAACGCACACATCGAGCCGGTTCGCGATGTAGCTCGGTCACTCGCCGCCTCCACCGAGGGTGCGGTGTGGCGCCGGTCGCAGACAGGACTCCCGGCGCTTGCGCTGCAGCAGCGTCGGAGAGCGGACTCTGCACTGGCAACCCGAGCTCCCTCGACGACGTTTTCCGACGCGCGTCGGGAAACGGACACCGACCGGGGCGGAGTCCGTACGGAATCCGACGTGCGTCGGAAAACGCACACACCAGGCCGGACCGCACGCCAGGCCGGACCGGGTTCACCTGGTCGAATAGATTTCAGCCATGAACGACGCAGCGGAGCAGCTGGAGGCAGCGTTGGTCGCGGTCGGGCTGGAGTGGCAACAGACCGGTCCCGGCCTGTACGCGGTCACGCTCCCCGGGACCCGCAAACTCCGCACTGAGTGCGCACTGGAACTCGGCCGGCATCACCTCGACCTGCGTGCCTTCGTCGCCCGCAATCCGGACGAGAACCGGGAGGGGGTCTACCGCTGGCTGCTCGAGCGCAACCTCAAGCTGTACGGGATCAGGTTCAGTCTCGACGCGCTCGGCGACATCTATCTGACCGGTCGGATCGCCCGGGCCGCCGTCAGCGCCGACGAGGTAGACAGGTTGCTCGGGGCTGTTGCTGCCACGGCCGACGATTCGTTCAACGTGATCTTGGAACTCGGCTTCGCCGAGAGCATCCGGCAGGAATGGCGGTGGCGCCTCTCTCGTGGAGAGTCGACCGCCAATCTGGCCGCCTTCAGCCAGCTTCGCCCGTCGAGCAGCGGCCCGAGCCCTGAATGACCTGAGACCTGAATGACCTCAGTCGTCCTGCGCATCCAACCGGGCCGCCACGTCGGCCGGGAATCCTCCGGTGGCGATGGGCCCCCAGTGTGTCGGCGTGACCCGGATCAGCGACTTGTTCTGCACCCGCATCGCAGCTCGATACTCGTCCCAGTCCGGATGTTCGCCGGAGATGCAGCGGAAGTAGTCGACCAGCCCGTCCAGTGAGTCGGGCATATGCAACACCTCGGCGTCACCGTCGATCTGCACCCAGGCACCGCCGAAATCATCGGACAGCACCACCACGCTCACCTTCGGTCGCCGCTCGGCATTGCGGGTTTTGGCCCGGCCCGGGTAGCTGGAGATGACGATCCGGCCCTCGTCGTCGACGCCGCCGGTGACCGGAGAGATCTGCGGTCGCCCGTCGGCGCGCTCGGTCGCCAGCAGCAGATGGTGCCGAGGACGGACGAAGTCGAGCAGGTCGGACAGGTCGGCCGTGATATTGGTCGCAATTGATCGGGCCATGGTGGGAACTCCAAGCGTCGGGGCCGCGTCGGAGCGCGCGCGACCGGGATGCAGATCAGGTTATCGAGCCGTCAATCAGGTACCGTCAACCGCTGTTGTCCCAGTCGGGATATGTCACCCATTCACAGAACCAAGGGGATCACGTGAGCACGAATTATCCGCCCGGCGGGAGCGGTCCCGATCCGGATCCGAATCAACCCGGCTTCGGCCAGGGGGGAGATTCGCAGCAGCCGTACGGTCAGCAGCCGGGCTTCGGTCAGCAGCCGAACCATGGGCAGCAGCCTGATTACGGCCAGCAGCCGGGCTACGGTCAGCAGCCGGATTACGGGCAACAGCCCGGATACGGCCAGCAACCAGGGTATGGGCAGCAACCGGATTACGGGCAGCAGCAACCGGATTACGGGCAGCAGCAGCCTGGCTACGGTCAACAGCCGGATTACGGGCAGCAGCAGCCTGGCTACGGTCAGGATCCGCAGCAGGGCGGCCAGTACCCGTGGCAGGACCAGGGACAACCGTCAGCTGACCAGTACGGTCAACAGTCCTACGATCCCAGCGCCGCCTACGGCCAGCCCCCGCAGAGCGGGTCCGGTGGTGGCGGCGGCAGTAAGAAGATCTTCTTCTTCATCGGCGGCGGCGTACTGGTGGTGCTGCTGGTCGTGGTGCTGATCGTTGTTGCCGTGGTCCGCGGTGGCAACGAGACCGTCACCGTCGATCCGCCCGGTGGCGGCGGTGGTGGCGGCGGTGGCAAGGCTCCGGCCAGCTCCGCACCGTCGCAGGCGAAGGCCTCCGACACCGTCAAGGCCTACCTCGATGCGCTGGCCGCCGGTGACTCCAAGGCTGCCATCGACCTGATGTCGGATGCGCCGTCGGACACCTCGCTGATGACCGACGAAGTGCTCAAGGCGTCGATCGAGAACGCTCCGATCACCGAGATCAACGTCCCCGAGGTCACCGACGAGTACGCCTACTCGGTCCAGGCGTCCTACAAGATGGGTGACAAGGCCGTCAACGCCGAGTACCGGGTGGACAACTCCAGCGGCCAATTCGAGATCAAGAGTGGCTACTACGAGCTCAACCTGGGCAGCCAGGTCAACGGGCTGCCGGTCACCGTCAACGGTGTCGCCGCCGAGTCGGACACGGTCTACATCTTTCCCGGTGTCTACGAGATGGACACCACCGCGAAGTACATCGATCTCGGTTCCAAGTCCGAGGTGATGGTGCAGCATCCTGACGACTATCAGTCGGTGACCCTGCAGCCGAGCCTGTCCAAGGACGGTGCCGCTGCCTTCACCAAGGCGGTCAACGCCTCGTTCGAGAAGTGCATCAAGTCCAAGAAGCTCAAGGCCGGTTGTGGATTGGACCTGCCGGGCACTGCCAGCGGTTACAAACTGAAGGACGGCACCGTCAGTCGTACGGCCGACTCCAGCACCAAGTCCGCGCTGAAGAAGATGGACATCAAGCTGGACTACCAGAACCCGACCATCGCCCAGGCCTATGTCTCCGGTTCGGTGGACACCAAGGTCGACGGTAAGAAGGGCGGCAAGACCTACAAGAAGCTCGACTACTACGGGCAGGGCACGTCCTTGGGTGAGCCCACGATCGACCTCAGCAAGAAGAAGCTGACCGTCGAGTGGGAGTGATCAAGCAAGGATGATCATCAGTCCATGATCATTACTGATCGGCCCGGTCGGGAGAGCATCTCCTGACCGGGCCGATTGCTCTTCCGGGGAAGATCAAGACTCCCGATGCACCTTGTGCTGTGCTGCCTGGGCACGTGGCCGGACCGTCAAGCGATCGATGTTGACGTGCGCCGGGCGACTGGCAATCCAGCCGATAACATCGGCGATGTCCTCGGCCAGCAAGGGTTCTGCGACGCCGTCGTATACCGCCGCCGCTCGTTCGTGATCACCGCCGAACCGGGTCAGCGAGAACTCGTCCGTGCGCACCATGCCGGGGGAGACCTCGGCGATCCGGATCGGTTGGTCGACCAGTTCCAATCGCATCGACTCCACGATCGAACGCTCGGCCGCCTTTGCTCCGCAGTATCCGGCCCCACCCTCGTATCCGGCATCGGCAGCGACCGAGGTCACGAAGATCACCTGACCGCTGTTGTCGATCAACGTCGGCAGCAACGCCTTGGTCACCGCCGCCGTCCCGAGCACGTTGGTGGCATACATCTGTTGCCAGGCAGCCAGGTCGGCGTCGCGGACCGGTTCCAGACCGAGCGCGCCGCCGGCGTTGTTGATCAACAGCGCGCAGTCATCGCCGGCAGTCGTCGCCAATTCGGCGACCGAATCGGGGTCGGTGACGTCGCAGGTCACAGCCGTACCACCGATCTCGTCAGCCAGGACCGCGATCCGCTCCTCCCGCCGGGCGGCGCAGACCACCGAATAGCCGAGCTCGGCGAGCTGCCGAGCTGTCGCCGCTCCGATGCCGCTGCTGGCACCGGTCACCACTGCCACTCGCTTTCCGGACACTGTCATGCCGTGATTGTGTCAGCAGGCCTCCGAGGTCGTGTCATGGACCAGGACGGGTGGGGATTAGGCTTTCCGGCATGACGTTCAAATTGATCTTGCTCCGGCATGGCGAGAGTGAATGGAATGCCAAGAACCTGTTCACCGGATGGGTCGATGTCGACCTGAACGACAAGGGTCGGGCCGAAGCACACCGCGGCGGCGAGCTGCTGACCGAGAACGGATTGCTGCCTGACGTGCTGCACACGTCGCTGCTGACCCGCGCGATCCATACCGCCCAGATCGCCCTGGACGTGATCGGGCGGCCGTGGCTGCCGGTCCGCCGGTCGTGGCGGCTCAATGAGCGTCACTACGGCGCCCTGCAGGGCAAGGACAAGGCAGCGACCCTGGCCGAGTTCGGTGAGGAACAGTTCATGACCTGGCGCCGGTCCTACGACACCCCGCCGCCGGAGATCGCCGCAGACGCCGAGTACGCCAACTTCGACGACCCGCGCTACGCCGAACTGCCGCCGGAGGCACGACCGAAGACCGAGTGCCTCAAGGATGTTCTGACCCGCGCCCTGCCGTACTGGTACGACCAGATCGTGCCCGATCTGCGGACCGGGAAGACGGTCCTGGTGGCAGCGCACGGCAACTCGCTGCGGGCGCTGGTCAAGCATCTGGATCAGATGACCGACGAGGCCGTCGTCGGGCTGAACATCCCGACCGGCATCCCGCTGCTGTACGAGCTGAACGAGGACCTGCAGCCGCTGACGACCGGTGGTCGCTATCTCGACCCCGAGGCGGAGAAAGCGTCCATCGAGGCAGTCAAGAATCAGGGCAAGAAGTAGGCACCGCCCCAGCTCCAGGTTCAGGGCTGCTCCTGATTCAGGGCTGCTCCTGATTCAGGGCTGCTCCTGATTCAGGGCTGGGGGTAGTTCTCGTCGTCGGGGAACTCACCGGTGGCGATGTAGATGACTCGCCGGGCCAGCGACGCGGCGTGATCGGAGATCCGCTCGTAGTAACGGCCGAGCAGAGCGACATCCACGGCTGCCTCCACCCCGTAGCTCCAGTCGTCGCCGAGCAGCATCCGGAACTGGGAACGACGCAGATCGTCCATCTCCTGATCCTTGTCGTAGAGCTGCTCAGCAGTCTTGACGTTGCGGTCACTGAGGATCTGACCCGCGCGGATCACCATCTGCTCGGCGATGTCGCCCATCTGGATGAAGTTGGGCCGCAGGCCGTCGGGGACGGCACTTTCCGGGTAGCGCAATCGAGCGATCTTGGCGACGTGGGCGGCCAGATCACCCATCCGCTCGAGCTCGGTCACCATCCGCAACGTTGCCACCACTGTGCGCAGTTCGCCGGCGACCGGAGCCTGACGGGCCAGCATGGTGAACGCCCGGGATTCGATGTCGGCCTGGCTGGCGTCGATCTCGTCGTCGGCGCTGATCACCTTCTCGGCCAGGTGGATGTCGGCATCCAACAGTGCCTTGGTCGCGCCGCGCACCGCAGTCGACACGGACTCGGACATCTTGATCAGGTCGGCCAAGATGTCGTCGAGATCCTCCCGATAGGAGTCACGCATGTTGCTATCCCGCCTCGTGGTGTGAATCGCCTTGTGTTGCAGTTCGCCGCTCATCGGCGAACCCCCACTCTAGGCCGGGCCCATACGGCGGCGCTCCCGAGTTGTGAACGGTAGGTAAACACTGCCATAACGCTTGATGGAGGCGTCGCCTGGAGGGCCGGCGGAATTGCAAGAACCCGGGGAATGTCGGCTTAGTATCAGGCACGTGAACGCTGGAGCCGCCGCCGCGCTGGCACTGATCGTGGGTCTCGCGGTTGGTGCGTTGCTGGTGTGGATCGCGATGCGGCGTTCGATCACGACGGTGGACGAGTTCGCCGACCGGCCGATCGAGGTGCCGGCGGGGGCCTCCCAGGTACTGGCAGCTATCGGATCCTCCGGAGTCGTCGTCGGCCCGCACGACGAGGTGGTGGAGTCCACCGCCCAGGCGCGGACGATCGGCATCGTCCGCGGCAACCGGATCGCGATACCCACCGTGCTCGAACTGGTCCAGCAGACCCGAGCAGATCAGGTGATCCGTGGTGTCGACATCGAGGTGAAGCGGGGCAGTGCCGGCCGGCGGACGTCGGTCTTCCTGTCAGTGCGGGTGGCACCGCTGGGCGACAACCTGATCGTGGTGCTGGCCGAGGACCGGACCTCCGCCGTCCGGGTGGAACAGACCCGGCGGGACTTCGTCGCCAACGTCAGCCACGAACTGAAGACGCCGATCGGCGCGGTCGGGCTGTTGGCGGAGGCAGTCGAAGGCGCGGCCGAGGACCCGGAGGCGGTTCACCGCTTCGCCGGACGACTCGGCATCGAGTCGCAGCGGCTCAGCGACCTGGTCAGCCAGATCATCGACCTGTCCCGCGTGCAGGCCGACGACCCGCTGGTGCAAGCGGAACTGATCGATATCGACGACATCCTCACCCAGGCGATCGATCGCTGCCGGGTGGATGCCGAACGACGCAACGTGATGCTGACGGTGGCCGGCGACACGGGCTGCCAGGTGCTGGGCAGCGAACGACAGTTGTCGACTGCGGTCGGCAACCTGGTGGAGAACGCGATCATCTACTCCGATCCGGGCGCCCGTGTCGCGCTCGCTGCTCACCGGGCCACCCGTGGACACGACGACTACATCGAGATCACCGTCTCCGACAACGGCATCGGCATCGCCTCTGCCGACCTGGAACGGATCTTCGAGCGCTTCTACCGGGTCGATTACGCCCGCAGCCGGGCTAATGGCGGCACCGGCCTCGGGCTCTCGATCGTCAAACACATCGCCGCTGCGCACGGCGCCGAGGTCTCGGTCTGGAGCCAACCGGGTCAGGGGTCGACTTTCACCGTGAGTATCCCGGCGCCGGCACCCCAAGACCATCCCGCGGTCGTGGAAGAACTGGCCGAGACCGCACCCGAGCCTGACACCGGCCCGAGGCCGGCCCACGAACGCACAACCTCCCAGACCGGACGCCGCAGTGGGGCGGAGTCGTTGACCGAACGCACCTACCAAACTCAGGAGATCGTCAGATGACCCGTGTGCTGGTGATCGAGGACGAAGAGTCCTATCGCGAAGCCACGTCCTACATGCTGCGCAAGGAAGGGTTCGAGGTGGTCGAGGCCGCCGACGGGGCCCAAGGCATTGCCGAGTTCGACCGGGTCGGCGCCGACATCGTGCTGCTGGACCTGATGATGCCCGGGCTGCCCGGCACCGAGGTGTGCCGTCAGCTCCGAGCCAGGGCCAGTGTTCCGGTGATCATGGTGACCGCTCGGGACTCCGAGGTGGACAAGGTGGTCGGGCTGGAGTTGGGCGCCGACGACTACGTCACCAAGCCGTTCAGCCACCGGGAACTGGTGGCCCGGATCCGGGCCGTACTGCGTCGCGGTCAGGACGTCGAATTGCTGCCCGATGTGGTCGAGTCGGCCGGCGTCCGGATGGACGTCGAGCGACACGAGGTGTCGGTCAACGGCGAGCGCGTCAAGCTGGCGCTGAAGGAATTCGAGCTGCTGGAGATGCTGCTCCGCAACGCCGGCCGAGTGATGACCCGCGGCCAGTTGATCGACCGGATCTGGGGTGCGGACTACGTCGGCGACACCAAGACCCTGGACGTGCACGTGAAGCGGCTGCGGACCAAGATCGAACCCGACCCCGCCAATCCGCGCTACCTGGTCACCGTTCGCGGCCTGGGCTACAAGTTCGAGGGCTGAGCCCGGCTGAGCCGCCCGGCTGGGCCCGCCGGACGATCGGTACACCGCTGGCACCGGTGGGTCCGGGGCCACTCGCGGCACTAGAGTGAGGGCGTGCTCAGCGAACAGGCCCTTCGCGACATCACCGTTTTCTCCGGATCCGCCCATCCGGAGTTCGCCCAGGAGATGTGCGAGATCCTCGGAATCGAACTGTCCCCATCTCGTACGACCCGGTTCAGCAACGACTGCCTGGAGGTCCAACTGCGGGCCAACTGTCGGCAGCGTGACGTGTTCATCGTGCAGCCACTGGTGCCGCCGGTGCAGGAGAACCTGGTCGAGTTGTGCCTGATGCTGGACGCGGCTCGGGGCGCGTCGGCGGCGCACATCACCGCCGTCATCCCGCACTACGCCTACGCCCGCTCGGACAAGAAGGACGCACCGAGGATCTCGATCGGCGGCCGGCTGGTCGCCGACATGATCGCCACCGCCGGCGCAACCAGGGTCGTCACGATGGCCCTGCACGCGCCGCAGGTGCACGGCTTCTTCTCCGTGCCGGTGGATCACCTCAGCGCCGTCTCCGAACTGGCCGAGTACTTCAAGAAGTCCGATCTGACCGACACCGTGGTGGTCTCGCCGGATCTCGGCAACGCCAAGGTCGCGGCGCAACTGGCGCGCAAGCTCGAGCTGCCGGTGGTGGCCGGGTCGAAGCAGCGGCTGGCCGACGACAAGGTGGTGATCGACGCCATCATCGGTGACGTACGCGGCAAGAACGCGATCGTCTTTGACGACGAGATCGCCAACGCCGGCACCATCATGGAGGTCCTCCGCAAGCTGCGGGAGGAAGGCGTACGGCGGATCACCCTGGCCTGCACCCACAGCCTGTTCACCGGCAAGGCGATCGACCGCCTGCGCGATCAGGCCGACATCGACGAGATCGTCATCACCAACACCGTTCCGCTGGCCGCCGAGAAGCAGCTTCCCAACATGTCCACCCGGTCGGTGGCACCGCTGTTTGCCGAGGCTGTCCGGCGGATCAACTGCGGTGAGTCGGTCAGCAGCCTGTTCAGCGACGAGCCAACCTACGGCTGATCAGAGCTGACCTGGCCTGATCAGAGCTGGCCTGATCAGAGCTGGCCTGATCAGAGCTGGCCTGATCAGAGTTGTCCCGGGCTCTGCTCCGGAGTCGGCTCGACACCGGAGTAGATCTCGTTGTTTCCGTCCACCACCGGCACCTCCACCTGATAGCTGCCGGAGCGCTCGAAGCTGAGCGTCAGGTCGGCCAGCTGACCCGGCTTCAGGTCCGCAGCGGTGAGTGTGATCGGGCTCTGGTCGGTCAGCACCACCGGCTGTCCGGCGGTGATCTCGACCGGCTCGCTCAACTCCGTGGTCAGCTTCGACCCGGTCGTGCCGTCAGGTCCGAGCGCCTGGCCGGACACCTCGGTGAGCTTGTCGTCCTCACCACTGACCAGGGTCGCGGAGAGGAATCCCGAGCCGTGGGCCTTGGAGATCACCATCAGGTTGCGCACCTTGACCGTCGCCGCGGTGGGATTCTCGTTCTGATCCAGGCCGATGTCGACATTCACCCCGTCGGAGGGGGTGTACGGCTGCAGGGTCTGGGCATTGAAGCCGCAGGCCGACAGCCCGAACAGCAGGCCGACCGAGGCCAATGCAACTCCGACGCGAGGGGCAACTCCGACGCGAGGGGCAACTCCGACGCGGCCGGCAACGCCGGCTCCTGACCTGCGGGCACGGCGGGCTGCGATCCTGCCTGAAGTCTGCTTCACCGGGCTCTACTCCTTGACCTGTGGTGACGTCGGCGACTACTACAGCCGATCGTTGAAGCTCACCCTAACGAGTTCCGGTGGTGCGGTGCACCTGAGGTCACCAGGCAGGTCCTCACGGGGTCGAGTTGGTTAGCAGTGCGAAGCACAGTTCGGCCCGGTTTGTCAACTGCGAGAAGGGCCCAATTCCCGCTCTGGCTAGCACAAACGCAGCCCGGAGGGTTCCTGAGAGCGTGCTAAACTGGAGTACGCGAAAGGGGTAGGTAGACAAATATGACCTTCACAGTCGGCGAAACGGTGGTTTACCCCAATCACGGGGCGGCCGTCATCGAGGACATCGAAACTCGCAAGATCAAAGGCGAGGACCAGCTCTATCTCGTGCTACGCATTGTCGGCCAGAACGACCTCGTCGTCCGGGTCCCGGCCTGCAATCTCGACCTCGTCGGAGTCAGGGACGTGGTGGGTTCGGAAGACCTGGAGAGGGTCTTCAGCATCCTCCGCGCACCGCGCACCGTTGAGCCGACCAACTGGTCGCGGCGCTACAAGGCCAACATCGAGAAATTGCACTCCGGCAATGTGATGCGAGTGGCTGAGGTGGTTCGGGATCTGTGGGGCCGCGAGCGGGAGCGTGGCCTGTCGGCCGGAGAGAAGCGCATCCTGGCCAAGGCACGTCACATCCTGGTCTCCGAGTTGGCATTGGCCGAGAAGATCGAGGAAGACAAGGCGGAGGAGTTGCTCGAAGAGGTGCTGGCCTCCTGACGATCAACTGATCACTTCTGCGAACCGGGCGGACACCGCGGGTGTCCGCCCGGTTCGTCGTTTCCGGAACAGGTTTCTGGAACAATCGGTGCCGCCACCCGAGAGCGAGGATCGATGGGACACACAGCTGCCGTCGGAGGTTGGGGCGCCGTGGTCGTCGCCGCCGGAGCGGGAACCAGATTCGGTGCCGATCGGCCGAAGGCGCTGTTGGACCTGGCCGGCCGTCCACTGGTCCGGCACAGTGTCGAGAGCATGATCACCGCCGGCGCGGACGTCGTGGTGGTCGTCATCCCCGATGGCCACCGAGCCGACTTCGAAGCTGCCCTGGAAGGGATGCCGGTGACCTTGGTGGCCGGCGGTGCCGAACGTACACATTCGGTACGCAACGGGCTCGCCGTGCTCGCCGCAGATCGCGACCGGCTGGAGATCGTGCTGATCCACGACGCTGCCCGGCCGCTGGTGCCGATCACGGCAGTTCACCGGGTCGTCGCTGCCGTGGCTGCTGGAGCGGCGGCGGTGGTGCCGGCGATCCCGGTCACCGACACGATCCGGGAACTGACCGGCGGCGGGTCGCGGATGCTGGAGCGGAGCAGGCTGCGCGCGGTTCAGACCCCGCAAGGTTTTGCGCTGGCGGAGCTGGTGGACAGCTATGCCGCTCTCGGTGACGAGGTGGTCAGCGACGATGCCGGAGTCTGTGAGCGGGCAGGGCACCAGGTCAGCGTGGTGGACGGGG
>NHCFJ02800__coassemble_2018_pt1 | contig 10970 bp, 10 predicted proteins | sample NHCFJ02800__metabat2_high_PE_002 | metagenome-assembled genome bin NHCFJ02800
GAACAACTCGCTTCGGACCGAGCGGTCCGACCGGCCGACGCTCAGGTCGGCGACTTCACCGTGCTGGCTCGTGAGCAGGTCTCGCCCGGCTTCGTCCGGCTCACCGTCACCAGTTCCGGTGATGGGTTCGACGAGACCTTCCGGTACCAGGGATTCGACCAGTGGTTCCGGCTGTTCCTGCCCAACGATCTCGGTGTCCTCGAACCGCCGTACGGTCCCCAGGAGGGTTGGTACTCCCGCTGGAACGCGATCGATGCCGATCGGCGTCCGATCATCCGCAACTACACCATTCGTGATGCCCGGCAGGTCGACGGTCGCTGGCATCTCGACATCGACTTCGTCCTGCATGCCGGCGGCAGTGGAGAGATTGAGGGCGTCGCCGCCCGCTGGGCCAGTACCGTCGGGCCAGGGGAGAGGATCGGTCTTCTTGATCAAGGTCCGATCTTCAACGCGACTGCCGACGGTCCGATCGTGATCATCGCTGACGAGAGTGGTCTGCCCGGGGTGGAGGCGATCGCCCGGTCCCTGAACGGTCGCGACGCGACGTATCTGCTGGAGGTCCCGCAGCTCGACGACCGACGGGAGTTGCTCGGAGCCGATCCGCGCTGGCAGGTCCGACCGGCGGGAACAATGCCGGGCACTGCCGCCCTGCAAGATCTTCCCGACATCGACGTCGACCCGTCGAGCTATGCCTACGTCGTCGGCGAGGCCACCTTCATGCTCGCTGCCCGCAAGCACCTGAAGGAATGCGGAATCGGCAAGGAACGGATGGACTTCTGCGCCTATTGGCGTCCCGCCTGATGGATCGGTAGCGACCTCGCACCCATGACAGATGTCACGGGTGCGGCGGGAACGGCACACGTCAAGTCCTGACCGATCGTAGGGTGCCGGAGCCGGGATCGCTGTGAGGCTGGGAAACATGAGCACACAGCAACCGCAGACCCCAACAACTCAGGTGCCGATCAGTGAGTCGGAGCCGACCGCAGGCAGTCCTGATCGACCGGACCGAACCGGGCTGCCGTACTTCCACACGCTGCGGCCGATCCGCGGCCGCGGGTGGCGTTCGGCGCTCGGCGTCGTGGTGGTCATCTTTGGCTATCTGATCTTGAGCGGCCTCTTCTCGATGATCGCGATGACCGTCGACATGGTGACCGGCACTGGTAACGACTGGCGCTCCGGAGCCTTCGGGCAGATGCGGCTGACGCCCTCACTGCTGCTGGCAGCCACCGTGGCCCCGGCGCTGATGATCCCGCTGGTGGCGATCTTCGAGCGGATCATCTACGGTCGCTCCGGCCTGCTGCACTCGGTGGCCGGACGACTGCGTCGCCGCTGGCTTGCCATCTGTGCGGCCGTGCTGGTGCCGCTGATCGGCGTCTACATGGTCGTCTTCTCCCTGCTGATGCCCCAGCCCGGAGGGCCCGGCCCGGCGGCAGCCTGGCCGGTGATGTTGGCCATCACCCTGCTGTTGGTTCCGTTGCAGTCCGCCGGTGAGGAGTACGCGGTGCGCGGCTTCCTCGCCCGGATCGTCGGCTCCTGGTTCTCCTCGGCCAAGGTCGCTCTGGCAGCCGGGATCGTGCTGCCGTCGCTGATCTTCATGGTCGCCCACGGCGCCTCGGATCCGTGGCTGTGGGTCTACTACTTCACCTTCGGTGCGACGATGGGTCTGGTCGCCTGGCAGACCGGCGGCCTGGAGGCACCGATCCTGCTGCACGCCGTCAACAACGTCGTCGCATTCACCATGACGATCATCCTCACCGACACCGCAGGTGCGCTGGATCGCAGCGCCGGCGTCGGCGGCCCGTTCATGCTCATCCAGATCGCGGCACTGGCCCTCTTCGGGCTGTTGGTGATCGCGATCGGGCGGCGGCGGGGGATCGCCACCCGGGTCGGTCAGCACCTGGAACAATCGGCCTCGTGACCAGCTCCGACGATCAGCTGCCGGACGGCGACCCGACACCGGTCCGCAACCTTAAGCGGCTGGATCGCTATGTGGTGAGCGCGCCGATCATGATCATCGTCGCAGCTCAGCTGTTGTGGCCGGTGTTCGGGGCCATCCCGGCCTACCGGGACTTCCCGGTGTGGCGGATCACGACATCGGTCGTCGCCTCGATCCTGCTGGCGGTGGCGGACCTGATCATGGTGCGGACCGGTCTTCGGGTCGTCCGTGCCGGTGACTACGGGATTCCGCGCCGATTGCTGGTGTGGTGGTCGGTGGTCGCGATCGTGCTGATCGCGGCGACCGCGGTCACTCCGATGTCGGCGCCGGTGGCCCAGGCATCTGCTGTGCCGCTGATCGTCTCACTGTCGCTCGCCACGGCCTGGGCAGCGGTCTCGCTGGCCTACCCGCTGTGGGTGGCCGGGATCGGGGCCGTGATCTTGGCATTGATCAACATGGTGGCCACCGCTGTCATCACCGCGCTGAAAATCGATCTGAACGTCGGTGCCGGGCTGACCCTCGGCGCATTCATCGGGGCGGGTCGGGGGTTGTGGATCCTGTTCGTCGTCGCCGCCGTATGGTCCTCGGGTTGGATGCTGCGGGTGGTGATGGAGCTCTACCGGTCGCGGAAGCTGGCCGCCGAACTGGCCATCGCCGAGGAACGACTCCGGTTCAGCCGGGACCTGCACGATGTCTTCGGCCGGACGCTGGCGACTGTGGCGTTGAAGAGCGAGCTGGCTGAGGGACTGACGCGCCGAGGACGGGTGGAGCAGGCCGCGACGGAGATGGCGGCCGTACGGCAGTTGGCCGACGACACCGGTCGGGAGATCCGCGGGCTGGTGCGTGGCTACCGCGAGGCGGATCTCGGGCGGGAGTTGGCCGGCGCCCAGACCCTGCTCGACAGTGCCGGCATCCATTGCCGGGTGGAAGGGTCGTCGGTACTCGAGCAACCCGGCCTGGAACAGCGCAGCGCGACCGCACTGGCATGGGTCTTGCGTGAAGGCATCACCAACATCATCAGGCACAGTCGGGCGACCACGGTGACGATCGGATTCGCCGGCCCTGATCCGGTCACGATGGTGATCACGAACGACGGAAGTGACCGATCGGCCGCGGACCCGGGGACCGGAACGGGGTTGCAGAGCATGGCCGCACGACTGGACGAGGTCGGCGGTAGCCTTCAATATCGTCGAGAGGACGGCAACTTCGTCGTTACGGCTTCGGTGCCGGTCGCGACAGCGGAGGAAGCAGGAGGATCGTGAAGATGATCAAGGTGCTGCTGGCCGACGACGAGAACCTGATCCGGGACGCGCTGGCCAGCCTGTTGTCCCTGGAAGATGATCTTGAGGTGGTTGCTCAGGCGGCAACCGGAGACGAAGCGATCGCGATGGCGACCAAGTACGAACCCGAGATAGCCGTGTTGGACCTGCAGATGCCCGGCCCGGACGGCATTCAGGTGGCGCAACAGTTGGCCGACCGGATCCCCGGGTGTCGCAGTGTGATCGTCACCAGTCACGGGCTGCCCGGGCATCTGAAGCGTGCGCTGGGCGCTGGTGTCCGCGGCTTCGTACCGAAGACCGTGTCGGCGCAGCAGTTGGCGACGGTGATCCGTACGGTGGCGTCGGGCGGACGGTATGTCGATCCGGAACTGGCCGCGGAGGCGATCGGTGCCGGCGATTCGCCGTTGACCGCGCGGGAGGCAGACGTGCTGCAGTTGGCCGCCGACGGGATGCCGATCGCCGAAGTCGCCGACCGGACAGCGCTCGCCGTCGGGACGGTCCGCAATCACCTGTCGGCGGCGGTCACCAAGCTCGGGGTTTCCAATCGGCACGAGGCAGCAAAACTGGCTCGCAGCAAGGGCTGGATCTAGCCAGGAAGATCAGCGTCCCGAGCGACCAGTGCGGCGATCTCCTCGGCCAGCGGTCGGCTGGCAGCGACGATCCCTGAGTAGCGCTTGGTCAGATCATGATCGAAGTCGAGCGGCCGACCGAAGGCGTCACAGACGTAGCCACCGGCAGCCGGCAGTTCGTGCGCAAGCATCGCTCCCATGTTTCGAGGATCCCGTCCGGTGGGTGCCCGGCATGCGAGCCGGAAGCGAACTTGGAATGAATCGGTAGCGAACAGTTGTCCCGGTTGTCGGGCTGTTCGCAGGGCGTCGGCGATGCCTGGTAGAACCGCCGAACGAAGTGACGTTCCGGCTGCGCATTTAGACTGACCGGGTGCAGATCTCGCCCCCGTCCTCGACCGTCCGGCAGGAAGCCGCCGACCGTCTGGACGGCCTGGCCAAGCCGGTCGGATCGCTGGGCCGGTTGGAGGAGTTGGCGGCCTGGCTGTGTGCCTGCCGCAACAGCTGCCCACCGGGGCGTCTGGACCGGATTCGAGCGGTGGTGTTGGCCGGTGACCATGGCGTCGCTGCTTCCGGGGTGTCGGCCTATCCGGCAGAAGTGACGGCGGCGATGGTGCGTGCTTTCGTGTCCGGCACCGCCGCGGCGAGTGTGCTGGCGCGTCAGCATCGGGTCGACTTGCAGGTCTACGACCTCGGAGTCGCAGCCGAGCTGGACGATCTCGATGTTCAGGTCACCCGCCACCGGGTCCGGCCGGCCCGTTCGATCGACGTCGAGGATGCGCTGACCGAAGAGGAAGCTGCGGCTGCTTTCGACGCCGGTGTCGCGATCGCGGAGGAAACGCTCGCCGGTGACACCGAGATGATCATCGTCGGCGATCTGGGCATCGGCAACACCACACCGGCCGCGGCGCTGGTTGCCGCAGCACTCGGTCTGCCCGGCGATGCCGTCGCCGGCCGGGGTACCGGGATCGACGAGGCCGGGTTGCGGCGCAAGACGGCAGTCATCGACGCAGCGTTGGACCGTGTCGGCGATCGAGCCGCCGATCCGTGGCAGCGCCTGCGGTGCTTGGGGTCGGCTGATCTGGTGGCCGGTGTGGCGCTGATGATCACCGCCGCCCGCAGCGGTGTTCCGATCCTGCTGGACGGTTTGATCTCCGTCGCTGAAGCGATCACCGCCGACGAATTGGCACCGGGTGTGATCAACTGGTGCGCCGCCGGCCATCGATCGACCGAGCCTGCCCAGCAGTTGGTGCTGCAGAAGTACGGACTGGAACCGCTACTCGACCTGTCGATGCGTGTCGGCGAGGGCAGTGGCGCCCTCGCTGCCGTACCCCTGATCCGGTCCGCTGCATCGTTGATCATCGAGATGGCGCTGTTGCAGGACCTGTAGTCCACGCCCAAGGGTCGGACCCGAGAGGGCGACCGTAGAGAGTTAGGTTAGCCTAATCATCTCTGGATCTGTCGGCCGTCGTGCCGGTGCGAAAGGTGAACGGTCGTGGCGGTTAGCAGCAAGGCCACGCAGCTGAGCGAGCTGCGTACGACGTCCGTCCCGACCGGGCGCGGTGTGATCGCTCGGGCGCTGCGGCGCCATCGGGGACGACTGGCCGTCGGCTTGGCGCTGATGTGCCTGTGGCAGGCCTGCGAAGCGGCAGTCCCGATCCTGGTCGGCCTGGTGATCGATCATGCCATCGCGACGCCGTCCTGGGGTGGGATCGCGGTCGGTCTGGCCGCGGTCGTGGTGCTGTTCACCGTGCTCTCGCTGTCCTATCGCTTCGGCGCCCGGTCGGCGAACACCGCCCTCAATCGTGAGACCCACCAGCTTCGGGTCGAGGTGGCCCGGCACGCGCTCAACCCGCGGGGCGTGCAAACGTCGCTGATGCCCGGCGAGATCCTCGCCATCGCCACTGCCGACGCCGACAACACCGCTTCTCTCTTTCGCCGGATCGCGCTCGCCGGATCGGCTGCGGTGGGTGTGCTGATCGGCGCGGTCTATCTGTTGATCACCGATTGGATGGTCGGTCTGGTGGTGTTGGTCGGGTTGCCGGTCACGTTGCTGATCGCGCAGTTGGTGGCCCCGGTCGTCGGTCGCCGGATGGAACGGCAGCAGCAGGAGATCGCGGCCGCCAGTGGCATGGCCACGGACCTGATGACCGGGTTGCGGGTGATCAAGGGAATCGGCGGCGCCAGGATCGCAGGACGCCGCTATCACCGGGCCAGCCGTCGGGCCCGCGACGCGAGCGTCCGCACGGCGGGCAGCATGGCGCTGATCGACGGTCTGCAGCAGACCCTGGTCGGTCTGCTCGTCGCTGCCGTGGTGATCGCCGCCGGGTGGCGGGTGATCATCGGCGAGGTGACGGTCGGCGAACTCGTTGCCATGGTGGGGTTGGCCGTGTTCCTTTCCGAGCCGATCGGCACGGTGGTCGCCATCACCGCGATGATTGCGCAGTCGCTGGCCTCGGCCCGCCGGGTCGCCGACTTCACCGCCTCGCCACCGTTGCTGCCCGACGGCGAGACCGGCACCAATCCCGACGCTCCTGCCGTACAACTCGACGGCTTGCGTCTCGACGGGCTGCCGCCGATCGACCTGTGCGTACGCTCCGGCGAATTCGTCGCGATGGCCTTTGCCGAGACCCAGCATGCCGAGAGGTTGGCAGCGGCTCTGGCCGGGGAGCCGACCGGACACGACGGCGGGATCCGGATCGCCGGCGCCGAACGATCCGAGCTGTCCCTGGTGGCCGCCCAGCATGCATTGGTGGTAGCACCGCACGAGGCAGACCTGTTCACCGGCACCATCGCCAGCAACGTGGGCACCCGGTCCGCGCCGGAGATCGACCTGGACGCGGTCCTACAGGCCGCGGCGATGACCGAACTGATGCCGGATGGTCTGGATCATCAGGTGGCAGCCGGCGGTGCGAACCTCTCCGGCGGTCAACGGCAGCGGATCGCGTTGGCGCGCGCCCTGGCGGCCGATCCGCCGGTGCTGGTGCTGGCCGAACCGACCACCGCCGTCGACGCCGTTACCGAGGTCGCCATCGCCGGTGGGGTCAAGGAGTTGCGGAAGGCGTCGGCCACCATCGTGGTGACCGCGAGCCCGGCATTCCTTGCGGTGGCCGATCGGGTCGTGTACGCCGCCGCCGACGGGATCCGCGCCGGCCGGCACGACGAATTGCTGGCCGTCGACGGTTACCGGGAGTTGGTCAGCCGATGAGCACCGAAACGGCGCCCGCAACCGAGACGACCGGGACCGCTCGGCTGCCGATCGCCACCGCACGCCAGGCCGGGCGTGCCGCGAGCCATACGCTGCGGAACTATCGCGGCCGGCTGGCTGTGGTGGCGGTTGCCGCTTGCCTCTCTGCCGTTACCGGGCTGGTCGCGCCATGGGTGCTCGGACGACTGGTGGACCTCTTCCTGGCTGGGCCGGCGGGTGGACGAGAGTTGTTCACGCCGGTGTTGTGGGTGGCCGCGGCGGTCGCGGCAGCGGCGCTGGCCGGTGGACTGCTGAGCTGGATCGGGATGCGGAATCTGGGCGTCGCCACTGAGTCGGCGGTCGCCGACCTGCGGGAGCAGGCGATGGACCGGGCTCTCGCCCTGGATGCTGCCGAGGTCGAGCGGACCGGCACCGGTGATCTGGTGTCGAGGGTCGCCGAGGACTCTCGCGAGATCGCCGTAGCCACCACCCAGCTGATCCCGATGATGATCTTCGCGCTGGTCGGCGTCGGGGTCTCCGCCGTCGGCATGCTGGCGTTGGACTGGCGTCTCGGTCTGGTCGGGTTGGTGGCGGTTCCGATGTACTGGCTGTCGCTGCGCTGGTACCTGCCACGATCGGGCCCCTACTACGCCGCCGAACGGGCCGCCTTCGGTGACCGGGCCGGACACCTGCTCGGTGGTATCACCGGTGCCCGGACGCTGCGCGCCTACGGTGCCGGGGCCGAGGAGCTGGCGCGGATCGACGCCTCGTCGGCGCGCGCCCGCGATCTGTCGATCGATGTCTTCCGGCTGTTGACCCGGTTGTTCGGTCGGAACAACCGGGCCGAGGCGGTGGTGATGGGGTTGATCCTGGGGATCGGCTTCCTGCTGGTGATCGGCGGTTGGGTGAGCGCCGGCGAGGTGACCACGGCGGCGTTGTTGTTCCATCGGCTGTTCAACCCGTTGGGCGGTTTGGTCACCGCCTTCGACCAGGTGCAGTCTGCCGGGGCTTCACTGAAACGCATCGTCGGCATCATCGATCTGCCGCGCCCGGAGCGTACGGCGGCGTTCGCGGCAGAAACCCAGGACCTGATCGTCGACCGGGTCGGTCATCGCTATCTCGACGATCCGGAACTGCCGCCGGTGCTTTCCGGCATCGACCTCCGGGTGCGGCCCGGTGAGCTGGTCGCCATCGTCGGATCGACCGGAGCCGGCAAGACCACGCTGGCCCAGGTGATCGCCGGCGTCCTGACTCCGTCGAGCGGCAGTTGCCGGTTGGGCGGGGTGGAACTGCGCTCGGTGCCCGAGGACGACCTGCGCGGCAGGGTCTGCCTGGTCACACAGGAGGTCCACACCTTCGCCGGCAGCCTGCAGGAGGACCTCACGATGGCGCGTGAGGATGTCACCACCGATGACCTGTGGCACGCCCTCCGGCGGGTGCGTGCCGAGGGCTGGGTGGCGGCACTGCCGGACGGTCTGCAGACCCGGGTCGGTGCCGGTGGCCATCGGCTCACGGTCGTACAAGCGCAGCAGATCGCGCTGGCCCGGGTGCTGATCGCCGACCCGGAGGTGGTCGTCCTGGACGAGGCGACGGCCGAGGCCGGATCGTCCGGTGCCCGGGAACTCGACGCCGCGGCAGCAGCTGTGCTGGCCGATCGAGCCGGTGTGATCGTGGCGCACCGGCTCAGCCAAGCCCGGCTGGCCGACACGATCGTTGTCCTGGAACACGGCCGGATCCTGGAGCAGGGCACGCATCAGGAACTGGTCGATCTCGGCGGACGCTACGCCCAGCTGTGGGCGGCCTGGACCGGTCGACGGGCCTGAGGGGTAGCCGAGCAGCACGATTCCCAGGGCCGGGTCTATCGTGCTCTGCGTGACACCTTCTTCGGCCCCTGGTGGGGACGCCGGACGGCCCTGGCTGGAGCTCGCCTCCGATTACGAGCGGGCCCGGGCCAAGGAGGACTCGCTCGACCGGCTCGTCGAGTGGCCCGCGCAACGTGAGCTGCTGGGAGACATCGCCGGACTCTCGGTGCTGGACGTGGGCTGCGGCAACGGTGGCAAGCTCGCGCAGCTGGTGGAGGAGGGCGCTGTCAGCTCGACCGGCATCGACCTCAGCGGTAACTTCGTCCCGGTTGTGCCCGGCCTGGAACTCATCCAGGGTGATCTTTCCGAGCTGGAGTCGATCCCCGAGCTGACCGGCCGGAGGTTTGACCGGATCCTGTTCCTGCAGTCCTTCGGCTACGCCCAGGACCCGGTCCGTACGCTGCGCACGGCACGCTCGATGCTGGCCGACGACGGATTCATCCTGTTGACCAGGACGCAGCCGATCCGGCACGCGGTCGAACGCGCCGAGCAGAACGGGACCAGCCTGGGTGAGGAGTATTTCGCCACCGAGCCCTTCTCCTACCGGCACAGCAACTGGAACGATCGGGTCACTCTGACCAAGCGCCCGTACACCATCTCGGACTTGATCAACATCTTCAGCGCGGCCGGCCTGTGGATCGAGCTGGCCCGCGAGCCGCAACTCTCCGCCGAGGCACGCGAAAGGTATCCGCACAAGCAGGACTGGATGAACAAGCATCTCGGCATCTTGATCTTCAAGCTGCGTCCGCTGCCCGACCCGCGCTGAGAAGTTGATCATGACCGAGGAGATCGCGATAGCGGCGTTCGTCCGCGACCGCCGCCTGCTGTTGGGGCATCGGCATCCGGCTCGGCAGTGGTATCCGGACTGCTGGGATCTGGTCGGCGGTCATATCGAGCCGGGGGAGTCGCCGGAACAGGCCGTCCGCCGCGAATGCCGAGAAGAGCTCGACGTACAGATCTCCTGTGTGCAACCGATCCCGGTCGACCTGGCAGATCCGACGTTGCGGGCTCACGCGTTCCGGGTGGTGCAGTGGACCGGGGAGCCGGTGAACGCCGCGCCCGAGGAACACGACGACCTGGCCTGGTTCACTGCCGGGGAACTGGACGGCCTCCGCCTTGCGCATCCCTCGTACCCCGGCTGGCTGCCGACGCTGGTGTCTGATCCGGAGAGCTGAGAAGCGTTCGTCACGAGCCTTCGTGTCGGGACTGCCACTCCGATCGCAGCAACCCCATCCGGACGATGTCCTCGTATCCACCGCGGACCCAGGCATGCTCGCGCTGTCGTCCTTCGAGCACGAAGCCGATCTTCTGGTAGGCCCGGACGGCGCCGACGTTCGACGCGATCGCTTCCAAATGGACTCGCCGGAGATTGCAACGGATGAAGGCGAACTCGACGATCTGAGCAATGGCGGCAGTCCCGATTCCCTTGCCGCGTGCCTCCGAGACCAGAGCGATGCCGACCTCGGCATGGCGTGCGAGCTGATCGAACTCGAACAGCGAGACGCTGCCGACCGCTACGCCGTCCGCCTCGACCACGAACTGCGTGTCCGGACCCGGTGCTTCGGAGGCCGCTGCCGCCAACCGTGCCCGGTAGGAACTCTCGGTCAGCGCCGTCGGCGACGTCGGGCCTCGCTCCTCCCACGACTCCAGGTCTGCGGCAAGTCGATACAGCATGTCGATGTCGGCATCCGTGCGCGGTCGCAGAGTGACGGTGGGTGGGGTAGACACCTGAGGCACGTTACCGAAGGGACCTGCTCGGCTGCAGTGTGCTGAGCTGCTGTCGGCCGAGATCAGAAGTTCGGCGCGGTGGTCGTGGCCTCGGCTGCCAACGCCTTGGCCTTCACGGCCTCGAACTCGCTCTGGTTGATCGTGCCGGTGTCCATCAGTTCTTTGGCCTTGGCGATCTCGGTCGCCGGCGACGCGATCCAGCCGGCGGAGCTGCGGTGCACGTGGTCCTGGCGGGCGGCGCGCTCGTCGGCACGCCGGGCCATCCCTCGCCCGCGGGCGATGACGTACACGAGTGCGGTCAGGAACGGGAAGACAAGCAGCGCGATCAGCCAGATCGCCTTCGCCACGCCGTGCAACTTCCGGTCACGGAAGATGTCACTGATGATGTTGAACAGCATCATCAGATAGGCG
>NHCFJ02800__coassemble_2022_pt1 | contig 10907 bp, 7 predicted proteins | sample NHCFJ02800__metabat2_high_PE_002 | metagenome-assembled genome bin NHCFJ02800
AGCCACCCAGGCCGAGCATCCCGCGCCGGTGCTGGACGGTCGGCTGGCCGAACTGCTGGCCGGCAAGAAGATCATGCTGACCGGGGTCACCGGCTTCATCGGCGAGCAACTGCTGTGGAAGATCCTCAACGATCTGCCGGACACCACCGCTGCTGTGCTGGTCCGGCGCAAGGGCTCGGCCAGCGCCCGGGACCGGATGATCAGCCTGCTGAAGAAGAAAATCTTCGCCGACCTGCGGGAGCCGTACGACGGTGCCGAGGGCCTGCTCGAGGCCAAGGTGGACGTGATCGAGGGCGACCTGCCGAACGTCCCCGAGCTGCCGACCGACATCGACGTACTGATCCACTGCGCCGGTGACGTGTCCTTCGATCCACCGATCGACAAGGCGTTCAACACCAACCTGATCGGCACCGGCGCGCTGATCGACCGGTTCCTGGAATCCTGCACCGACGCCGACGGTGAGTTGACCCGGATCCCGCACTACGTGCACGTGTCCACCGCCTACACCGCCGGCCGGCGCCGGGGTGCGATCGGGGAGGCGCCGCATGCCCACGAGATCGATTACCAGGCCGAGTTGGAAGCCGGTCTGGCGATGGCCGAGCAGATCGAACACGCCTCCCGGACTGCCGATCAGCTGGCCAAGTTCCGCAAGGCCGCCGAACGTGACCATCGCGCCGCGGGCCATTTGATCACCGCCGCCGACACCGAGCGGCGACGCAAGGAATGGGTGCACAAGAAGCTGGTCCAGGCCGGCACCGAACGTGCCCGGTCGCTGGGCTGGACCGACGCGTACACGTTCACCAAGGCGCTGGGCGAGAAGCTGGTGGCGGAGAAATGCGCCGACATCCGGGTCTCGATCGTCCGGCCCGCGATCGTGGAGTCGTCCCTGCTGCACCCCCATCCGGGATGGATCGAAGGCTTCAAGATGGCCGAACCGATCATCCTGGCCTACGGTCGCGGCGAGCTGCCCGAATTCCCGGCGTCACCGGAGTCGATCTGTGACATCGTGCCCTGCGATTACGTCGTCAACGCCACCATCGCCGTGGCCGCGACCGAGCCGACGATCGGCGTCGCGGAGTATTACCACGTCTCCAGCGGGGCCAGGAACCCACTCACCTTCGCCCGGCTCTACGGTCACGTGCACGACTACTTCTCCGAGAACCCGCTGGTCGGCGGTGAACGAGGATCGCCCCAGTTGCCGCAGTGGCAGTTCCCGGGCGCGGCTTCGATCGAACGCTTCCTGTCCCGGTCCGAGCGCGGCCACGCCGTCGCCGACCGGCTGCTCCGGATCGCGCCGCGATCGGACCGGACCCGGAAGGCCGCTCGTGATCTTGATCGGTTCGGCTCCCGGCTGGACTTCCTGCGGGAGTATCTCGGGCTGTACAACGAATACGCCCAGTCCGAGCTGCACTTCGTCGACGACAACACGCTGAGGCTGCACCAGTCGCTGGCTGAAGATGATCATGAAACCTTCGGTTTCGACACTGCCGACTACGACTGGTTCCATTACCTGCAAGAGGTTCACATCCCATCGGTGGTTGCGCCGGTTCGCCGGCTGGAGGCGCTGCGCCGGCGCCGTGGATCGCGACCGTCCACCTTCACCGATCTGAGCAAGACCCGGGACGAGCCCGGGACCGTACTGGCTGCATTTGATCTTGACGGCACGGTGATGCCGACCAACGTGATCGAGCAGTACGCCTGGACCAAGATGCCGGAACTGTCGCCGACCGGACGGATCCGTGAGGCCGGCTCGATCCTGCGCAAGTTGCCGAGCTACCTGCGGGCCGACCGCACCGACCGGGGGATGTTCCTGCGGTCGATCTATCGCCGCTACGCCGGTGCTGATCTTGCTGCGCTGGAGACCTACGTGGACACCGTGTTGGCCGGCGAGATCCTGTCCCGGCTGTCACCGGAGGCCGTGCGTCGGGCCCGGGAACATCGTGCGGCCGGTCACACCACCGTCTTGATCACCGGTGCGATCCGACCGATGACCAGACCCTTGCGGCCGCTCTTCGATGTGATCGTGGCCAGCGACCTGGCCTGCGATGATCAAGGAATCTGCACCGGGTTCCTGACCGCGCCGCCGATGGTGGGGGAGTCGCGGGCGGCCTGGCTGAATCACTACGCCGGCCTGCACGGCATCGACCTGAGCAAGAGTTACGCCTATGCCGACAGCCATTCCGATCTGGCCATGCTGTCGGTGGTCGGGCGACCGGTCGCGGTCAGTCCCGACATTGCTCTGATGCGGGCCGCCACTGCCAACCAGTGGACGACGGTGGAGTGGAAGCGAAAGGCTCAGGATCCACTGTGGACCAGGGCGTTCCTGCCGGCTGACGTTGAGATGGACATCGAACTGAGGGGAGACCGCTGAATGGCGCGCCCAGGCTTCGTACTCGAGGTCGACGACCGTACGCCACCGTTGTTGGTGAACGACGGTCCCCGAGTACGACTGGAACGGTTCCCATTGGGCACCGAAGTGGTCTATCCGCCGGAACCGCTGCCGGCGGTCGACGATCTGGTGGTCGCGATCGACGCAGCGTTGGCCGAGCCGGTCGACGCCGAGCCGTTGGCGGCTCAGCTGCGGGCCGGGATGAAGCTCACCATCGCCTTCGACGACACTGCGGCCACTGCGCCGCTGCGGGCACCGGACGTGCGTGGCCGGATCATCGAACGGGTGTTGGTGCAGGCCGCGGCTGCCGGGGTCGACGATGTGGAGCTGATCTGTGCCGGCGGCCTGAACCGGCGCAACACACCCGCGGAACTACGGCAGATGCTCGGTGAGCGGGTCTTCCGGTCCTTCTACGCCGACGGTCACCTGACCAACCATGACGCGGCCGACTCCGATCGGCTGACCGTGCTCAGCGCCGGTGACGGTGAGACTGCCGAGGTGGCGATCAACCGCCGGGTCGCCGAATCCGATCTGCTGGTGATGGTGCACCTGGTCCGCAGCCTCGGCCAAGGTGGACTGGCACCGGCCGGCCCGGCAGCGATCAGCGGCGGGCTGGGCTCGGTTGCATCGATCCGAGCCGAGCACGGCCACGACCCGAGCCTGGCGGCGGCGGCCGCCACCCGGTCGGCTGCCGCGATCGCCGACAGCACTCCGGTGCTGCAGGTCGAGGCGGTGCTGGACAACGCGAACTACCCCCGTTCGCTGAACTTCCTCGGGGCCCGGGAATGGGAGTGGACGCTCAAGACCCAGGCCAAGCTGCTGGGTCTTCGGCAGGCGACCCGGTTGGCCCCGGCGCGCTATGCCGGTGCCCTGAACGCACGCCTGGATTCCGGCTTCCGCGTGGTCGAGGTGATCGCCGGGGCTCCGGCGAAGGTCGTGGAGCGGAGCCGGGCTCGGGTGATCGAGCAGCAACAGGTCGACGTCACCGGTCAGGCGGACGTCCTGGTCCTGGGTGTGCCGGCGGTCACCCCACACAGCGTCGACTCGGTGACCAATCCGGTGCTGGCCGCCTGGCACGCGCTCGGGGTCGGCCTGAACTCGGTGACCTCTAAGTCGTTGCTGCGCGACGGCGGGTCGGTGATCGTCTATCACCCGCTGACTCCGGACTTCAGCTCGCTGCACCATCCGTCCACCATCGACTTCTTCGCCGACGTGCTGCCGGCCACCACCGATGCCGCAGAACTGGCCGATCGGTTCGAGGCCACGTACGCCGACGACCCGTGGTACGCCGAGCTGTACCGGACGTCGTATGCCTTCCACGGCGTGCATCCGTTCCAGCTGTGGTACCGGCTGTCGGCGGCGGTGCAGAACCTCGGCGATGTGATCTTCGTCGGTGCGGACCGGGCGTCGGCGGCAACCCTGGGATTCCGCGCGGCGTCGACCTTGGCCGATGCCTTGGAGATCACCTCGGCCACGGTCGGCCGGACGCCGAAGATCCGCTACCTGCACACCCCGCCGAGCCTGCTCGGGGCGGTGACATGAGTCCTGCGTCCGCGCTCGGCTCAGCGGCACGGTCGGGCTCGGCGCTCGTGACGGCCGCCCGGATCCCGGGCCGGGTCGTCCGCCGGCTGCTCACCGTCGCCGACGAGCGTCCGTTGCTGCCGGCTGAGATCCAGCTCGACATCGGTGGCCGTGCGGACGTGCCGACCGATACATCGCTGGTGATCGTGGCCAATCACGCCAGTCGGCTGGACCTGGCGGTGCTGCTGGCCGCGCTGCCGGCCGAGGTCCGGAAGCGGACCGTCCTCGGCAACAGCGGCGAGGCGATGCTGCTGGGCACGGCCCCGGACTCCGGACGCCCGACCCGGGCGGTGCACACCGTCGCCGCCAGTCTGCTGAACACCGTCACGAAGCCCGGACGGGTGCTGTCCGGCGGCGACAACGTGGTGATCTTCCCCGAAGGCGGCCGCTCCGCCGGCGCCTATCCGGGCCCGTTCCAGCCGGCTGCTGCGCAGCTGGCGATCGAGCATCGGGTGCCGGTGCTGCCGGTGGCGATCCGCGGCAGCTTCGCCGCCATGCCCCGCGGACAGGTACGCCCCCGGCCAGGACGCTCCCGGGTGAGCGTACGGTTCGGAACAGTCGTAGCTGCCGATCCCGGCGAGTCGGCCGACCAGCTCACCGAACGGCTGTCGACCGCTGTCCGTCAGCTGATCGCCGAGGACGTGACGACCTGGTGGCAGAGCCGGCTGGACCCGGACGCAATCCAGCAACCGACGCCGGCACCGCCCGGTAGTTGGCGGCGGATCTGGGAGCAGAGCGAGGAGCCGACCCAAGGTGGACGACCACCTCGGCTGAAGATCTGGCACTGAACGTGGAGGCGAGACGTGAATCGACGCCCACCCCGGTCCGGCAGGAAGCCGGACACCGCGGGCAGGACGGGCAGACGGGGCGGCAAGTCGGAACCGCTGGCGTTGAACTGGTCGGCGCTCACCCAGGATGATCTGCCGGAGGTCAGCGGACTGCTGACCGCGATCGAGCACTTCGACGAACCGTCCGAGCGACACACCCTGGAGGAGCTGACCGAGGCCTTCCACGAAACCGACGCCGACCCGCAATCCAACACCCGGTTGGGTCGTGATGCCGGCGGTACGTTGATCGGTTTCGGATGGGTGCATCCGTTCAGCTCCGATGTCGACCCGCGGCGGGTGTTCCTGGACGGCGGGGTTCACCCGGGATGGCGAGGCAAGGGAGTCGGTCACCAACTGCTCGACTGGCAGATCAGCCGGGCGGCGGACTGGGATGCGCAGACCCGGACGGCGGACCACGGTCCGGTCCAGCTGACCATCCACATCGAAGAGAAGCTCGCCGATCGAGCCGAGCTGGCCGCCGACCGCGACTTCGCGGCCGTTCGCTGGTTCGCCGACATGTCGCTGAAATTCGATGCACTGGACGGGCCGATCCCTCCCGTCCCCGTACTGGACGGGATCCGGATCGAGCCGTTCACGATGGAACGGAGTGAGCAGGTACGGCAGGCGCACAACGAGGCATTCGCCGACCATTGGGGTTCCCAACCGGTGCCCGAGACCCGTTGGCAGGAACGACTTCGGGCATCGGCGTCGCGTGCCGAATGGTCCTGGGTGGCGACCGAGGCCGACACCGGTGAGGTGGTCGGGTATGCGATGAACGCCGCCTATCCGCAGGACTGGGAGTCGCAAGGATTCAGGGAGGGCTGGACCGACCGGTTGGGGGTCCGACGGGCCTGGCGGGGACGGCGGATCGCCCACGCGCTGTTGCTGGCGTCGATGCACTCCTTCGCCGACGCGGGCCTGCAGGCGGCCGGCCTGGGCGTCGACACCGACAACCCGTCCGGCGCCTTCGGGCTCTACACCCGGCTCGGGTACGAGCGGGGCGAGACCCAGGTGATGTACGCCCGCACCGAGCCGCGCACCTGAAGATGTATGTCAACGCGCGAGCGCTCATCGAACGGACCACGGCTCAGGGCGAGCGAGAACTGCTGCTGCAGACCCGCGCCAAGTCCGGTCAGCGACCGCAGCTGGAGTTGCCCGGCGGACAGGTCGAGGAGTACGAGTCGCTGCTGGCCGCGCTGACCCGGGAAGTCCAGGAGGAGACCGGCCTGGACATCGTCGAGGTGGAGGGTCGCGATACTCGGGTCGAGCTAGCCGGTGAGCAGGCAACGGTCGAGTGCCTGCAGCCCTTCGCCGTCTATCAGACGCTGGCCGGTCCGGTGGACTCGATGGGCGTCTACTTCCGGTGCACCGCCGCCGGAACCCTGAGATCCCAAGTCGGTGAAACCACCGGCCCTCGGTGGCAGCCGGTGGACACCCTGCGCGCCATGATCGCCGACGACCCGGAGCAGTTCAGCTGGGTGGACCGCGCAGGGCTGAGCTTCTATCTGGCGCGTTGATCACCGCCGATGTCGCGGACCGGCGGCGACAGGGCAGGATGCTGCCATGACTTTGCACGCCGATGACTACACGGCCGACCGCACCCGCTACGACTCGATGACCTACCGGCGCTGTGGCGACAGCGGCCTCGACCTTCCGGTGGTGTCGCTGGGGCTGTGGCACAACTTCGGCGACGACACGCCGCAGGATCGGCAGCGCGACATTCTCCGCCGCGCCTTCGACCTGGGAGTCACCCACTTCGACCTGGCGAACAACTACGGTCCGCCGTACGGGTCGGCCGAGCGGAACTTCGGCGGGCATCTGGCCCGGGACTTCCGGCGCTACCGCGACGAGCTGATCATCTCTTCCAAGGCCGGCTACGACATGTGGCCGGGCCCCTACGGTCAGGGCGGCGGGTCGCGGAAGTATCTCCTCGCCTCCCTGGACCAGTCGCTGCAGCGGATGGGGCTGGACTACGTCGACATCTTCTACAGTCACCGGTTCGACGAGACGACGCCCTTGGAGGAGACGCTGGGCGCCCTCGACACCGCGGTCCGACAGGGCAAGGCGCTCTACGTCGGCATCTCCTCCTACACCGGACCGCGGACCCGGGAGGCGGTGGAGATCCTCCGCGATCTCGGGACTCCGCTGCTGATCCACCAGCCGTCCTACTCGATGATCAACCGGTGGATCGAGGAGGATCTGCTGGACGCCCTGGGCGACAACGGTGTCGGCTGCATCGCCTTCTCACCGCTCTCTCAGGGGATGCTGACCGATCGTTACCTGAACGGCATTCCCGAAGGGTCGCGTGCCAGTCAAGGCAAATCGCTGGATCCGGCTGCGCTGTCGGAGCAGATGATGCAGCACATCCGGGCCCTCAACGAGATCGCCGCGAACCGGGGGCAGACGCTGGCCCAGCTGGCCCTCGCCTGGGCCCTGCGGGACAGCCGTGTCACCTCGGTGCTGGTCGGCGCCTCCAGCGTCGCCCAGCTCGAAGCCAATGTCGGGGCGACCGCGAACCTCGACTTCAGCACCGACGAGCTGGACACCATCGACCGACTGGCCGAGCAGGCCGGTATCACCATCTGGCCGGCCTAACGCTCTGCCCTGACACCCTGGGTGGTTCACCCCTTGTGCTGCGCCAACCAGTCGAAGGTCCGATCCCAGAAATCGGTGATGTTGGCTGGGCTGGCGAGCACATGCCCCTCACCCCAGTAGCGGAGGAACCGTGCTCGCTTTCCCTGTCTGTACAGGGAAGTGAAGAACTCCTCGCCCTGCTGCATCGCAACGTAGTCAAGATCACCCTGGACGATCAGGACCGGAGTCTCGACCCGATCTACCTGGAAGATCGGGCTGTTGCGCAGGTATCTGCCGAGATCCTCCCAGGGCGGACTTCCCATCCGGATCTGGGCCGACTCCAGGAGGGCTTGAAGAAAAAGGTCCTCGTGCGGGTGATCGGTGTAGCGTTCGCGTGCTTCCAGTTGTCCGTACAAGCTGATCAAGTTCGACAGACCTGCCAAGGCGACTGCCGCGTGGAACCGATGGGTCTGGGTGATCAGTCCATAGGTTGCGAAACCACCGAAGCTCTGGCCGAAGAGGTAGAGACGGTTGGGATCGGCGACTCCGGAGTTGATCACCGAGTCGACTGCCGGCAGAACGCCGTCAGCGAGCCGGAGCATCGGGTCGTCGGTGACTCCCTCCGGTCCGAGAGGCATGCTCGGGAAGAGGACGGAGTATCCACGAGCCGCAGGGATCTGCATGTTCAGGTATGTACTGCTGTTGATGGACCCGTCGAAGGTCGGCGGACGGTCGCCGTAGACCATTCCCGGATAGACCGACGTCAGCAGGGGATAGCGAGTGCCTTCGGTGTACCCGACCGGAAGCAACAGCCATCCCTGAAGCCGATCGCCGTTCAGTCCGACGTAGGTGATCTGGCGGAACTCTCCTTCAGCGATCCCTTGAAGGAAGGTGTTGGATTCGAGGAGGCATGTTGATCGACCGGTCTCAACATCGGTGGTCCAGGTCTGGAGTCCGTTCCGATTGCTTGTCCGCAGGATCGCCTGGTTGACGGCAGGTTCGAACGCCACCAGGTCAGCTTCCGGCGCGGGCTTGCGAATCGGAAGGATCGCTTCGGATGCAAGATCGACCCGAAAGTAGTCATGCTCGCGGCCGTCACCGGTGGAGATGATCACCTGTGGGTATGTCCGGTCAGGAATCCGATACTGATCGGACCCATCATTGGTCATCGCCGGCCAAGCCAGCGACTTGACGGGCGCGCGGTGGTCGTGTGTGAGGTTATGTGTTGTCGCTCGTGCGGGGTCGATCCGCCACAATTCTCCGTTGGACACCCCGACGAAGGTCCGTCGGTCTTGGTCCGGCCAGACCTCGGTTGGCGGATCGTCCAGGTCCGCGGTCAATCGGGTCGGGCGACCGGTGTCATCGATCAGCCACCAATCCCTACGGTCGGTCTCGGTGGCACGGGAGCCGTCGGTGGGCACGGCCGCGAGGAGGATGATTTTGCCGTTCGCATCCCACTCCAGTTGAGGAGTTCGGCGGAGTCCGGGCGCTGTGTCCAATCCGGTCAGATCACGGACACTCACCCGCCGTCGGGCGACATCGACCACGTACAGCGACGGTGGAACCTCCCGATTCGACCGGTAGCCGAGGTAAGCGATCGTGCCACCGTCAGGTGACCAGCGCTGCGAGCCGTCCAGGACGTCTTCGCAAAGCTCACCACCGAGGTCGAGCACGCCGTCGCTCAGCGTGGCCACATCGACGGTGATCGTGTCGCTGGAGCTGCTGAAGGGCAGCGGCTGGCCCGCTTCCGGCAGATACACCCCAGTGGTACGCGTGAACACCACCGCGTCACCCGTCGGGGAGATCGACAACGCATTGACGTTCCCGGGGGCGACGACGTATTCCCGGTCTGCGACCACGTCGGCTGCGACCAGTGCTCCTTGTGGCCGATCGGCGGGATCGACCGGCACCCCGCTGTCCAGCACACTTGCCGTCGGCACCCGCCCGCGTTGCACCTTGGGCCACTCACGGGACGCGATCTGCGGTGTCTGTGTTTCGACTCGCATACCGATCGGGAGCTGACCAGGCGGCAGCGTCGGGTACAGCAGGTGTGACGCGTCGAGCCAGGCATACGGCCGCTCGTGGGGTGACATGAAGAGCGCTATCCCGTGCTCGGTGACTCTTTGCAGTTCACGGCTGTCGAGATCCCACACCCACAGATGCACATTGGCATCGCGGGTGGAGAGCATGGCCAGCCGACGCCCATCAGGTGACCACTGCGGTGCCCACCAGCCCGATCCGTCCTCTTCACCGCGGGTGATGTTCTGCAGTGACTCATCGGCCGCGGTGGACACCCACACATCACCTCCGGCATTGCCCCACAGGAACTCCCATTTGTGATTGGCGATCGTGTGCGCCGATCGAACCTGGGTGAGCGCCAGCCGGCGCCCGTCGGGGGACCACGCATACGGTCCGCCGTAGTACCTCCCGGTCTGTTCCAGTTCGAACAGGTCGGCAACCTCAATCGGCCGTTCATCGGACAGATTGTCCGCCGCCATCGTTCGTCCTCCTCGGTGAGACTGCCCGCACGCTATCGCCTGGGCGGTGATCCGGGCGGCCGAATATCTGGCTGTACCGGCCGGCTGACGATCGAAACTGCTCAGCCGTCGGGGTCACGGACCCCATTTCCGGGCGTGGGACCCGACTGATGAGGAGTTTCGATCGGGCGGGGTTTCCGCGGTTGGAGCAGGGCGTGGGCCCGGCACTAGAATCCGGAGTTATGTCAGGACACTCGAAGTGGGCGACCACGAAGCACAAGAAGGCCGTGATCGACGCCAAGCGGGGCAAGCTGTTTGCCAAGCTGATCAAGAACATCGAGGTGGCGGCTCGCGTCGGCGGCGGTGATCCTGGCGGAAACCCGACGCTCTACGACGCGATCCAGAAGGCGAAGAAGAACTCGGTTCCCAACGACAACATCGATCGTGCGGTCAAGCGCGGATCGGGCGCGGACGGCAGCGGTGCCGACTACGAGACGATCATGTACGAGGCGTACGGGCCCACCGGCATCGCGATGCTGATCGAGTGCCTGACCGACAATCGCAACCGGTCGGCCTCCGACGTCCGGGTGGCGGTCACCCGCAACGGCGGCACGATGGCCGACCCGGGTTCGACGGCACGGATGTTCGATCGCAAGGGCGTCGTCGTGGTGGCGAAGGAGCAGGCCAGCGGCGAGGGTCGGGAGCAGACCACCCGGACGATCACCGAGGACGACCTGTTGGAGGCGACCTTGGAGGCCGGGCCGGAGGACGTCAACGACCTCGGGGAGTCCTTCGAGATCATCTCCGATCCCAACGACGTGGTGCAGGTGCGCAGTGCTGTCCAGGCAGCCGGACTGGACTACGACTCGGCCGAGGTGTCGTTCGTACCGTCCTTCACGCAGGAGATCGACGCGCCGACAGCGGAGAAGCTGTTCAAGATCATCGATGCGCTGGAGGATTCCGACGACGTGCAGAACGTCTTCTCCAACTTCGATGCCTCCGATGAGGTGATGGCCGCCGCCGGCTGACGCGGCGACAGACAGGAGGATGGTGAGATTC
>NHCFJ02800__coassemble_2028_pt1 | contig 10863 bp, 10 predicted proteins | sample NHCFJ02800__metabat2_high_PE_002 | metagenome-assembled genome bin NHCFJ02800
ATGCGGCGCTCACGTGATCTACACCCAGCAGGTGTTGGATCGGGACGCATTGTCCGATCGGCAGCGGCGCTGGGAGACAGCGGACGGGCTGTGCGCTGTCGGTAGCTGGGGAGCCGAGTTGTATCTCGATCCCGTTCCCGGTTCGGTCACGGTGATCAAGCACCGGTTCGATTGCTGGCAGAGCCCTGACTTCGTACGTGAACTCGAGGACCGCGACATCGACGGACTCATCATCTGCGGAGTGGAACTGGTCTGCTGCGTCCTCTACGCGATCCTGGGGGCCGACGAGCGAGGCTTTCACTACCTGGTGCCCACGGACCTGGTGTCAGGCCGCGACACCGGCGACGAAACCGACAACCGCGCAGTACGGGAATACCTGCGCTACAACCAGCCTGAGCGACTCACGACATCTGAGAAGCTGCTCGCGAACTGGCGGGCACACTCGGGCTGAGGAATGCCGATCATCAAAAATGTGGGCGACACGGGCAGGCCGGGTACGGCAGCCTGAGCCGATGATCCGATTCGATGTGGCCATCAGACTGGTCGAGATCGATGCTGCTGTTGCGCAGACAGCGATCGAGAACCATCACCAGGGGCAACCCTTCAGTGGCGACTTCTTCATGCCTGCCAAGCAGCTCGGAGGTCGACACCTGGCGATCGAGGTCGATGGCAGGAGGGTCGGTGTTGCGGCGTACGACGAGGATGGTCTGTCCCTGTGCACGCTGGACGCTGCGGCCAAGCGGTTCGACCGGCAGATCGTGGAGACGCTGCTGTCGGAGACCGGTGCGACCGAAGCCTGTGTCGCCTCGTGGGATCGCCATCACGTCGACCTGTTCGGGAATTTCGCCAGCAGCATCGCCAACCAGGCCTACCAGTTCGAGTTGCTCGACGCCGAGGATCTGCACAGTCCCGTACCGGGACTCGTGCTGGAGCCCGCTTCGGAAGCCGATCTGCCCTATCTCGAGAGCACCGGCTTCCAGCCGGACTTCCCCGACCACATCGCCTCCGGCGTGGTCAGAGTCGCTCGACTGCACGGAACGGAGGTGGGCATCGCGATGCTGGTGCCGCACATCCTGAACGAGCAGCGGGTGGACATCGGCATGTTCACCGATCCGGACCGACGGAGAAGAGGGATCGGCCGATCCATCCTGGCCCTCGCTGCGCGGGAGGTCCTGGCGAACCAGCGGAGGCCGGTCGCCGGGTGCGGGGCCGGGAACTGGGAGTCTCGGCCCACCGTGGAGGCGGCCGGGCTGACCTGCATCGGCACCATCTTCCGCTTCGGGCTCGACCCGGATCGATTCCTCGACCAGTTGTGACGACACCCTCCTGCTGATATACCCTCGGTGGGTATTTCTGAACACCGGGGAGGCAGCGATGACGGAGGCGGTCGGGCCGCGGCGGCGGCTCACCTCGCTGCTCATCGTGCTCGCGGTGGCCGCCGGTCTGCTGGCCATGCATCAGTTGTCGGTCGGGCACGCGGCGGCCGATCCGTCCGACGATGCCTGGGCGACCACCGCTCATCACGCACCGGTCGGCGAACACGGCGCGGCAAGCGATCAGCACGAACAACCGAGCGATCAGCACGAACAACCGACCGGGCCCGGCTGCGTCGGCTGCGCTGATCACGGGATGACCATGATCAGCTGCCTGGCTGCCATCGGCTTGTTGATCATGACCTGGCTGCTGCGTCCGCGGCACCGCCCAGGCACGCGGCCGATGATCACTCTGCGTTCTTCACCACCCACCGCATCGATGCTGGCCGGCTGGCGGCGGCGCCCGATGTCTCTGCTGGAGCTGGAGATCAGCCGGACCTGATGGCGACGGCGATGAACCGTCACCAGATCCGAACTTGATCAACACAACAGCGAAGTGAGACTCAACCATGCCCGAAAACAGAACCTCCGTGCGGCTCAGTGCGGCCGCGATCATGATCAGCTGCACCGTCGCCCTGGTCGGGTGCGGAGCCGATCATGCCGGCGATCATCCCGCCGCGGCGACCTCGGCCGCCGAGAGCGCAGAACAGGAAGTTACGTTCAATGCAGCCGATGTGATGTTCGTACAGATGATGAATCCGCATCACCAACAGGCGATCGAGATGAGCGATCTGCTGTTGGCCAAGGACGATGTCGACTCCGAGGTCCGCACCCTGGCCAAGCAGATCAAGGCCGCGCAAGGTCCCGAGATCGACACGATGTCGGAATGGGCGAAGGACTGGGGCGTCAGCGCGACACCGCCGCCGGGGCATGATCACGGCACCGGCGACATGGGAATGCTCGACCAGGACCAGATCGCCGAACTGCGTGATGCCGACACCGAGCAGGCGACCGAGCTCTACCTGACCGGGATGATCGAGCACCACAACGGTGCGATCGCGATGGCCGAGGATGAGAAGGCCGACGGCAAACATCCCGACGCGGTCGCGCTCGCCGAGGACATCATCAGCACCCAGCAGGCCGAGATCGACACCATGCAGAAACTGCTGGGCCAGCGATAGCTACACTGCCTGCCATGACATCGCGTACGTGTTGCTGGTGGGCCGCCTGAGGGCGGCCCGCTGACACGCGTATCCGAAGACGTCGGAACAGCCGCCCCGATCGGGGCGGCTGTTCGCGTCTGCGGACTCCACGGTCGGGGCCAGACCCCAGGAGCACTGATGAGCCTCACCACGACCGAGACCGACGCCCGACCCGCCGACTCCGACGAGCGGATCCGGTTCACTCTGCTGACCCCGACCGGTCATCTCACCATCGCCAACTACCTCGGCGCCCTGCAGTCGCTGTCCGATCCCGGCGGCACCAGCTATGCCGGCATCTCCGATCTGCACGCGATGACCATGCCGCACCGCCCAGACGCCCTACGACGACGGATCGCCGAGTTCCAGCGGCTGGTGCTCGCCTGCGGACTCGATCCGAGCCGGCACATCCTCTTCCGACAGAGCGCGGTGACCGAGCACACCAGCCTGCATTACCTGCTGGAGTGCGTCGCCCGGGTCGGCGAGCTGGGCCGGATGATCCAGTTCAAGGAGAAGGGCCGAGGCAACGGCGAGACCAGGGCCTCGCTGTTCAGCTATCCGGTGCTGATGGCCGCCGACATCCTGCTCTACCGGGCCGGGGAAGTGCCGGTAGGCGACGATCAGAGCCAGCATGTCGAGCTGGCCCGCGACCTGGCTCAGCGCTTCAACCGGGACTACCCGGGTGAGGACGGGCCGGTGTTCGTCGTGCCGCGGACGGTGAATCCGGTCGTCGCGGCCCGGGTGATGGATCTGCAGCGCCCGACCATCAAGATGAGCAAGTCGGCGACGGAAGCATCCGGGGTGATCTACCTGCTGGACCCGCCCGATGTGGTCCGGCGCAAGATTCGCCGGGCGGTCACCGACTCCCTGCCGGGATTGGAATATCGACCGGACGTACGGCCCGGGCTGGCCAATCTGCTGGAGCTCGGTGCGGCCTGCTCGGGCGAACCGATCCAGCAGCTGGTCGACCGGCACCGCGGATTCGGCGATCTGAAGGCCACCGTCACCGATGCGGTGATCGCGGTGCAGGAGCCGATCCAAAGACGCTGCGCCGAGCTCGACGACGATGAGGTGACGGCGATCTTCGCCGACGGCGCCGACCGGGCGCGTATCGCAGCGGCACCTACGCTGGCTGCAGCCCGGAAGGCGATCGGGTTGTGAACCGGGACCGGTGTCGGCGGAAAGTGCTTGGGTGAAGTCCCAGTTCACGGCACAATGTCGCGCCGGGACACGCGGCAATCGACCGCACGAGGAAGATGGAGAGATGGCGAAATCGAGCAAGGCCACGCCGACCGGTGGTGGCAAGGCGACGAAGACCGGCACACCGGCTCCCGGCACCAAGGGCGGGCCGAGGCTGATGGTCGCCCAGAACCGGAAGGCACGGCACGACTTCGCGATCAACGACACCTTCGAAGCCGGCATCGTGTTGGCCGGCACCGAAGTGAAGTCGCTGCGGGAAGGGAAGGGGTCGCTGGCCGACGCCTTCGCCACCGTCGACGAGGGTGAGGTGTGGCTGCGGGCAGCCCACATCGGGGAGTACAGCCATGGCACCTGGACCAATCACGCCGCCCGACGGACGCGCAAGCTGTTGCTGAATCGCCGCGAGATCGCCAAGATCGAGCGAGAGCTCGCGTCGGCCGGCACCACCCTGATCCCGTTGGCGCTGTACTTCCGCGACGGCTACGCCAAAGCCGAGATCGCTCTGGCCACCGGCAAACGGGAGTACGACAAACGGCAGACCATCGCCAAACGGGACGCCGACCGCGAGGCCCAACGGGCCCTGGCTGCACGGAACAGACGGTCCCGGGTGTGATCCCCGATCGGGGCTGACAGCGAGGAAACGACACGGCGCCGGCTGCTCCGCTGGCTGGCGTCGTGCTGTGCCGCCGCGCTGATCCTGACGGTCGGCGCCGCCCCGGCAACGGCCGCTGGCGACTCGATCGACGACTTCGACATCAGGTACCGGGTCGACCGCAGTGGAGTGCTGCATGTCACCGAGCGGATCACCTACCGTTTCGGCAGCTCGTCCGGCCGGCACGGCATCGAGCGCCAGTTGATCACCCGCGAGCCGGACCGGCGCGATCCGGACACCGACATCGTCTACGAGGTGTCCCGGCCCGAGGTCAGCAGTCCGGACGGCGTGCCGGTGGACCTGAAGGTGGAGCGGGACCGGTCGGCGGATCGGCGCCGTGAGGTGACTACCTTCCGGATCGGTGATCCGGACCGTACCGTCGACACGGCAGCGGCGACCTACGTGTTGGAGTATTCCGTCGAGGGCGCCATCCGATCGTTCGGCGACTACGACGAGCTGTATTGGGACGCCACCGGATTCGACTGGGACGCGACGATCACCCGAGCCACCATCACCGCCGAGGTTCCCGGCGGAGCGCGCGACGTGAGCTGTGCCGCCGGTCCGGTCGGCTCGACCACCGACTGCGACAACGCGGTGATCCGCGCCGACGGCGCCCATCTGCTGGCGTCCGACCTGATCGCCGGTGAGGGGGTCACGATCGGCGTACGGATCGAGCCCGGACTGATCGCCGACAATCAGCCGCACCGGGTGCCGTCGGCGATGTCGCGCGGCACCATCGCCCTGATCGTGATCGGTGTGCTGGCAGCCGTGATCACGGTCGGTGTGCCGATCATGGGCGTGCGCAAGGTCAGGAAGATCGGTCGTGACGAGCGCTATCTGGACCTGCCTCCCGGCACGTTCCCGGCGGAGGCGGGGGAGCCGGAGCAGGACCGGGTCGGGCCGTCTCCACGACGACTGCAACAGCCGACACGGCTCGAGCCTCCGGAGCTGGCCGTCGGCCTGTCGGGCGTACTCACCACCGGGCAGGTCCGAGCTCAGGACCTGGCCGCCACGCTGATCCAGTTGGCGGTCCGCGGTGCGATCACCATCAACGACAACGGCTCCGGCCTGCGCAAGCGCAGTCGGTTCAGGGTCGAGTTGGTCGACGCGACGCGGGCCGAGTCGGCATCGGAGCGGGCGCTGTTGGACGAGCTCTTCGACGAGCACGAGGGTGACGACAACACGCCGCAGGTCGTCGGCTTCACGGAACGGCGGCGATTCCGTGAGGGACATCGCGCCTTCGTCGGTTCGGTGCGCAGGTCGGCGAGTTCCGGTCACTGGTTCCGCGGGTCGGTGCCCAGCACCAGCCCGAAGCGGCACGGCTGGATTCTTGCCGTGATCCTCGCCGTCCTCCTGCTCGCGGGGGCACTCCTCGGAGGTCAATTGGGGCCGGCCCTGGTCGCGACGCCGATCTTGGTGACAGCGGTGACCGTGTACCTGGTCCGCCGTCGATCCCGGTACGGCGCCCGGACTGCCCGGGGCCGCGCCTGGGCCGATCAGGTCGAGGGCTTCGAGCAATATCTGGCGGTCGCCGAGGCGGACCAGCTGGAGTTCGAGGAGCAGGAGGACGTCTTCTCCCGCTATCTGCCGTGGGCGGTCGCCTTCGGCCTGGCCGAGCGCTGGACGAACGTCTGCCGGCGGTTGGCCGAGGAGGGCAGGATCCCGGCTCCGGCCGCCGGCTGGTATTCGGGCGCCGATCCCATCCCGGTGATCAGCGGCTCACTTTTCAGCGCGGGGATCGGCGCTGCTGCGGCGCCGCCACCCTTCAGCGGGGCGGGTTTCGGAAGTGGGTCCGGCTTCGGCGGCGGCAGTTCCTTCTCCGGCGGCGGCGGATTCGCCGGAGGCGGTGGTGGCGGCGGAGGCGGTGGCAGCTGGTGAGCGGGTGCCGGCCCGCGGCGACACAGCCGGCCGATGCGGCAGCGGTCCGTTCCGGCCTTATCCTTGATGGCTGCGTGAGAGTGGTCGGCAACTGAGGGGGACGAGGAGCAGCGTGAACGCCACCGAACTGCGGTATCGCGACCGACATCCGGGGGACGGGCGCACCGTCACAGTGCCGGCCGGCCCTCGGCTCGTACGCCTGTTCCTGGCAATCCTGCTGGTGCTGGCCGCCGGGGTCGCCGCGTTCTTCCTCACCCCGACCCCCGCGCAGGCGGCCAGTGATGATCAGATCGACAGCTTCACCATCGACTACGTGGTCGACGAGTCCGGCGTGCTGAACGTCACCGAGACCATCGTCTGGCGCTTCGGCTCCTCGTCCGGACGGCACGGCATCGAGCGGGAGTTGATCACCCGCGAGCCCGATGCCGACAACCCGGACAAGGACATCGTCTACGACATCAGCAACTTCCAGGCCGACAGCCCCGATCCGGGAGTCGAGACCGACGTCGACGAGATCGACAACGGAGATGCCTCCGACCGTGACCGCAGCACGACCTTCCGGATCGGTGACCCGGACGTCACGGTGGACGAGGACACCGCCACCTATGTGCTGACCTACGAGGTCCGGGGTGCAATGCGCACCTCCGGCGATTACGACGAGCTCTACTGGGACGCCACCGGCAGCGGAAACCCTGACATCCAGCAGCTGGACATCACCGCCGAGGTGCCGGGCGGCGCCCAGGACGTGCAGTGCTATGCCGGTGCGATCCAGAGCACCGACTCCTGTGACACGGCGACCGTCAGCGGCGACAAGGCGACGTTTTCCCAGGCCAACATCGCCAAGGAGGACAACGTCACCATCGGAGTCAAGATCAAGCCGGGTCTGATCAGCGACAACACCCCGCACCTGGAGCGTAAGGCGTCGGTGCTGAACTCGTTCCTGGAGCCGAAGCGGTTGGTCCCGTTGGTGCTGATGCTGCTGGTCAGTATCGGCGTGCCGATCGGTGGCGGTTTGATCGCCAAATCGAAGTCGACCGACCTGCGCTACCTCAATCTGCCGCCCGGCACGGTGCCGCGCCCCGGTGAGCATGCCGAGGTCGGCAAGGACCCGGGTGTCGAGATCCCGGTCGCCTTCACTCCGCCACCGATCCCGATCTCCGAGGCCGGGATCCTGGTCGACGGGCAGGTCGATGTCCGAGACACCGCCGCCACGCTGGTGCAACTCGCGGTCAGTGGAGCGGTCACGCTGGAGGAGGAGCAGTCGGGAAGCGGCTACATCGTCCGGCTGGTCGACTCGTCCAAGGTGAACTCTCCGGCGCAGTCGGCCTTGATGCAGTCGCTGTTCGCCGGTCGGCAGCCGGGCGCTCAGGTCGATCTCGGGTCGCGCGGCACGCTGAACGCGGCGCACAAGGCGATGGTGGCGCGGACCCGGTCTGCAGTGGCGAAGCGCGGCTGGTTCACCAAGGTCCCGAAGGCAGCAACCACCGGCGGCATTGGGTTCGGCATCGTCGGCGTCGCCGCCTACATCGGTTGGCACGTCGCCCAGGGTGGCGCCGGTTCCTTCCTCAGTCTGTTGATCTTCCTCGGCATCCCGATCCTGTCGATCATCATCACCGTGCGGCTGGTCCGCAAGCGGCTCAAGCGTGGACAGCGGACGGCCGACGGCCGGGCCGTGTGTGATCACGTCGACGGTTTCAAGCAGTATCTGGCGACCGCCGAGGCCGATCAGCTCCGTTTCGAAGAGGGCGAAGACATCTTCTCCCGCTATCTGCCGTGGGCGATCGCCTTCGACCTGGCCGACCGCTGGCAGTCGATCTGTGAGCGGCTGGTTCAGCTCGGCCGGATCCCCGACAGCACGCCGTATTGGTACGTCGGCCGGCATCCGGGTCGCTTCCACGCCTTCAACGTCGGTTATCTGACCGGGTCACTGAGCACTGCGGCGACCCCCAAGCCGAGCAGTGGCAGCGGCAGCAGCGGCTCCGGCTTCGGCAGTGGTGGCAGTTCCTTCTCCGGCGGCGGTGGCTTCTCCGGCGGCGGTGGTGGCGGCGGCGGGTCCTCCAGCTGGTGATGAACAAATGACTGTGGCCGGTGATCTTCGATGATCACCGGCCACTGTCATTCGGTCGATCGGTGGGTCAGCGTACGTCCACCAGGTCGACGATGAAGATCAACGTCTCGCCGGGGCCGATGACGCCGCCGGCGCCACGGTCGCCGTAGGCAAGCTGCGGCGGGATGACCAGCTGTCGGCGACCGCCGACCTTCATCCCGGACACTCCCTGGTCCCAGCCCTGGATGACCCGGCCGGCCCCCAGCGGGAAGTCCAGCGGCGCCCCACGGTTGTAGCTGGCGTCGAATTCGTCGCCGGTGCTGTGGGCGACTCCGACGTAATGCACGCTGACGACACTGCCCGGGGTCGCCTCGGCCCCGTCGCCTTCGGTGATGTCGGTGATCTGCAGATCCGCCGGCGGTGGGCCGTCGGGACGGTCGACTTCTGGTTTCTCGCTCATGGGGTGACACGCTAACCGACGCGTCGTCGCGGCCGGGCCCACGCTAGGGGAGGAGCTGGGGGGATGCCCGATACTGAGCCGTTGGCCGACGGAGGACACTGGTTGCATGAGTGGCAGCAGCTTCGAACATCCCAGCCTGGCGTCTCGGGTCACCACCGAACAGCGTGAGCGTGCCGAACAGCACCTGCAACAGGCCTACGCCGAGGGGCGGATCACCGAGGAGGAGTTCGATCGTCGGATCGGGCAGGTCCTCGGTGCGACCACCCGCAAGGATCTGAATGAGGCCTTCTACGGCCTGGTCGAGGTCCCGACTGCGCCACGGCCCAGCGCGCCGCTGCAGAGCTACGGCTACACCGGGTCCTCGCAGTACCCGGTCCGGCAGCAGGGAACTACCGGCGGAGCGCTGGCTCACTTCAGCGGGTTGTTCCTGATGCCGCTCGGCCCGGGCGTCGCGTATGCGGTCAGTCCGGCCGGCAGTCCGGCGCGGAAGGAGTCGGCGAAGGCCTTCAACTTCCAGCTGCTGTCGCTGATCGCCGTCGTGGTGGGCGGCACCTTGACCGGCATCACCAGTTGGGGCCTGCTGGAGTTCCTGATGGGGCTCGGCGCCATCGCCTGGGTGGTGCTCAGCATCATCGGCGGCGTGAAGGCGGCCCAGGGATCGGACTGGCAGAACCCGGTGACCAAGGTGGCCAAGCTGAAGGTGCTCCCGGAGAAGTAGCCGCATCGGTCAGGAATCAAATCGGATGCGGGATCGTTCAGCCAACGGCTACACTGGCTGACTGCTCCGGCTGCGGCTGCCGCGGTGGGAGTGCACAACTCAACAGGGGGTGATCGGTTTCGACTCGGGACGGTAGTCCCAGGAGAAGCGGGCCGAGGATCCAAGGTCAACTCGTTAACGACCCTTGGGAACCAATAAGTGCCAATGTAAAGCGCACTGACCTCGCTCTTGCTGCCTGAGCAGTAATCGAGGAGTCAGACCGGGAGCGTCTCCGTCCCGGACCCTGGCTTCGACAAGGAGACTCACCTACTAGAAGCGGTCTCGGGATCTAGTAGGGACACCAACTGAGACTGGGCTCGTCTGCAACATGCTGATGTGAGTGCAGGAGCCAAGTAGAACGACATCATCAGCTGCGCCCGGAGAAGACCTGGTTCGCTGCTCGAGGACGCGGGTTCGATTCCCGCCACCTCCACCAGACGCAATGGCCTGGCCGGAGTGACATTGAGTCGCTCCGGCCAGGCCCTTCGTGCAAGAGGCGGGTAATCCGCAGGGTGGGCACGGGCTTTCGTTGTCCTCAGCACGTCCTTTGTGTGAGTATCTACGTATGTATGCAGATAGTGCCAAATGCGGACGACTACCTGATGGCCAGTTCGTAGAGCTGGCGGTCGAGGTGTTCCACATGCTTGCCGACGCCACTCGGGTGCGGATCATCCTTGCGTTGCGCGAGCACGACGAACTGGCGGTCAATCCGCTGGCCGAGCTGGTCGGGAAGTCTCCAACCGGGGTATCCCAGCACTTGGCCAAGTTGCGGCTGGCGCGGATGGTCAGCACCCGGCAGGAAGGCACTCGGGTCTTCTACCGGTTGGCCGACGAACATGCCTCCGACCTGGTCACTGCGGCGATCTTCCAAGCAGAGCACAGCCTGGGCGGCACCCCTCGACACCATCACCCCGGCAAAGATTCAGAAGGTCACTGACGGTGCACGAACACGGGCATGATCATCAACACGGGCATGATCACATTCATGGTGCCGGGGTGTGGGCGCGGATCAAGCACGCGGTGATTCCACACGCGCATGACGCGAACGATGCCATCCAGACAGCAGAGGAGGCGGCCGGGCACGGCATTCGCACAGCCTGGATCGGGCTCGGCGGGATGATGGCCACAGCACTCCTTCAGGTCGTGATCGTCGCGCTGTCCGGATCGATCGCGCTGTTGGCTGACACCATCCACAACCTGGGTCACGCTGCGACCACGATTCCCTTGATCATCGCGTTCCGACTCGGGCGACGTCGGCCAACCGACCGCTATCCGTACGGGTATCGGCGCGCCGAGGATCTTGTTGGACTCTTCATCTCCTTGGTGATCATCGCCTCGATCGTTCTGATCGTGCGGG
>NHCFJ02800__coassemble_2029_pt1 | contig 10859 bp, 7 predicted proteins | sample NHCFJ02800__metabat2_high_PE_002 | metagenome-assembled genome bin NHCFJ02800
CTACGGCCGCCGGGCAGATGGTCGACACCGAGGTGCTTGGCATCCAGACCCGACCACTTGTGCCCGCCGCCGTAGAACTTCGTCCGGGCGAACAACGTCATCAACGGCTTGGTGAAGAAGAACACCACCGCGACGTCGATCAAGGTGGTCAGGCCGAGGGTGAAGGCGAAACCGCGGACCGAACCGATGGCCAGCATGAACAGGATCAGCGCCGACAGCAATGACACGGCGTCGGCGATCAGCAACGTCTGCCGGGCCCGCCGCCAGGCGGTCTCGACCGCTGTCCGCACCGATCTGCCCTCGCCGACCTCATCGCGTATTCGGGCGAAGAAGATCACGAAACTGTCCGCAGTGGTGCCGATCGCCACGATTGCACCGGCAATGCCGGGCAGGCTCAAGGCGAAGCCGACCGAACTGCCCAGCAACACCATGGTTGCGTAGGTGGCTGCAAAGGCGACCGCGAGCGAGGCAACCACGACAACGGCCAGGCCACGGTAGTAGAGCAGACAGAACAGGATCACCAGGCTCAGGCCGATCGCACCCGCGATCAGGCCGGCCTCCAACTGCTCACCGCCCAGGGTCGGCGACACGGTGTCCACACTGGAGATCTCGAAGGCCAGCGGCAAGGAGCCGTATTTCAGGATGTTGGCCAGCGACTGCGCCGACTCCTGGTTCATGTCACCGCCGCTGATCGTGGCCCGCCCACCGGGGATCGCCTGGTCGACACTCGGGGCGGAGATCACCGAGCCGTCCAGCACGATCGCGAACTGGTTCTGCGGCTGGGTGCGGCTGGCCAGCTGTCCGGTGACTTCCTCGAACTGCTTGCTGCCCTTGGAGTTGAAGTCGAGATTGACCTGCCAGCCGAGGTTGCCCTGCTGGCCCATTCCGGCGGAGGAATCGGTGACGTTGGTGCCCTCGATCACTGTCGGCCCCAGCAGGTACTTGACCGTGTTGTCCTCACTGCACGCGAACAGTGGTTGGTCGGACACATCCGGGTAGTAGTCGGTGTCGCGCGGGCAGCCGAAGTTGGTGAAGTCGGCGGTGTCCTGCTCCGACGGCTGCCAGTTGATCGCCTCGTTCTCCGGGGTGCCCTCGCCGGGGGCGGTCGGCCGGGCCGACGGCGGTGCCGGCGGCTGGGTCGGCAGCGCCGGACCGGGCCTCCCGTCACCCTCGCCGGTGGACGCTTCGTCGCTCGGCTCGCCCGACTGTTCGCCACCGGACTGTTCGCCGCCGGACTGTTCCCCACTCGCCTCAGCCGTCGGTGCGTCGGAGGCACCGGCGGTCGGCTCGGCGGACGCGCCCGGCGAGCCGCTGGCCCCGGCTGACGGTGAGGCACCGGCTGAGGGTGAGGCCCCGGTCGACTCGCCGGGTTGCGAGGTCGGCGTCGTCTGTTGGATGTCGTAGACCGCCCGGAAGCGGAGTTCGGCGGTCTGACCGACCTGCTCGATCAGCTCCTCACGCTGCACGTTCGGCGCGCTGACGATGATCTGGTTGCCACCGGAAGTGGTCACTTCGCTCTCGCCGACACCGAGACCGTCGACTCGCTGCTGGATAATCGTGCGGGCCTGTTCCAGGCTGGTTGAACTGACGCTGCCGCTCCCGCTGGTGTTGCGCGCGGTGAGCGTGATCGTGGTCCCGCCGCTGAGATCAAGTCCCAGCCGTGGGGTCCAGCTCTTGGTCAGTGCCATCAGCCCGTAGAGGGCGGCCAGCACGATGAAGAAGGCCACCAGTGTGCGTAAAGGGTGGCCGACCTTGGATGCCACGAGTCAGTCGGTCCTTCGTTTTGTCGGATGTACGACGCGCTCGGCGTCAGCGGTCAGAGGTCCGGTCCTGCTCCGAACTCGGTGAGCTCGTCTCGCCGTCCTCGGCGTCGTTGCTCTCCCCCTCGTGTTCCTCGGCCGACGACTGGTCCTCGGCCGACGCCGGCTCGCTGCCTGCGGCGGCGGGCCACGGAGACGTCTGGTGCTGAGGGTCGGTCCAATCCGGGCTACTGCCCGGCGTGTACTCATGGATCGGCGCACCGCCGGCCAGGCCGGTCGCCGAACCGCCGGTAGCCGAATCCCCGTCGGACGAATCATCGGCGCTGTCGGTCGACTGCGGCGCATACTCCGGCAGTTCGTGGCTCTCGTCCTGCGGTTCGGCCGCCGCCGGAGCGGACCCGCGGTAGCCGGCCAGCTCGGCGTCCTCCTCGTCATCGGAGACGATGCGGCCGACGGCCTGCTTGAGCATGGTCACCTGGGTGCCGGGTGCAGTCTCCAGCACCACCTGCTTTGCGCCCACGGCGACGACGGTGGCGTAGATGCCGGTCGTGGTGACAACACGGGTGCCCGGCTCCAGCGTGCTCATCATGTCCTGCTGCTGTTGCTGGCGCTTGCGCTGCGGCCGCATGATCAGGAAGTAGAAGGCAATGATCATGACGACGATCAGAAGGATCGATCCGTACTGTCCCACTCGGTTTCACGTCCCATCGGTTCGGCGCCGTCCGCAGGCAGCCCACAGTTGTCGGCGTTATGTCTGCCGACCGGCGTACTCTACTAGCCGCTCCCGCAAAACTTGACTCCCGGCGGGTGTTCGCCGTGTCAGCTGAACAGATCCGGTTCGTCCGGATCCGGTGCCCCAGGCGTCGTTGCGCCCGACCGGGGCGGGTTGAGACCGAGGTGCCGCCAGCCACTGGCCGTGGCCACCCGCCCCCGCGGCGTCCGCATCAGGAAACCGAGGCGGACCAGGAACGGCTCGGCCACCTCCTCCACCGTCTCGGCCTCCTCGCCGACCGAGATGGCCAGCGTGGACAGTCCGACCGGGCCGCCGCCGAAGCGGGTGCAGATGGACCGCAACACCGCCCGGTCCAGCCGGTCCAGTCCGAGCGCGTCCACTTCGTACAGATCCAGCGCTGCCCGGGCGACCGACTCGGTGATCCGGCCGTCGGCGCGGATCAGCGCGTAGTCGCGCACCCGCCGCAGCAGCCTGTTGGCGATCCGCGGCGTGCCTCGGGACCGACCCGCAATCTCCTGCGCCCCGTTCGGGTCCAGTTCGGCGTCGATCAGCGCCGCCGATCGGTGCACAATGTGCTCCAAGTCGTCGGCGGAGTAGAAGTCGAGTTGGGCGGTGAAGCCGAACCGGTCCCGCAGCGGGCTGGGCAGCAGCCCGGAGCGGGTGGTCGCACCGACCAGGGTGAACTGTGGGATGTCCAACGGGATCGCGGTTGCGCCCGGCCCCTTGCCCACCACGACGTCGACCCGGAAGTCCTCCATCGCCAGGTAGAGCATCTCCTCGGCCGGTCGGGACATCCGGTGGATCTCGTCCAGGAAGAAGACCTCGCCTTCGGTCAGCCCGGACAGGATCGCCGCCAGGTCGCCGGCGTGCTGGATGGCCGGTCCGCTGGAGATCCGCAGCGGTGCCCCCAACTCGGCGGCGATGATGCCGGCCAGGGTGGTCTTGCCGAGGCCGGGTGGTCCGGACAGCAGGACGTGGTCGGGCACCGCGTTGCGGGCCCGGGCGGCGTCCAGGATCAACCCGAGCTGTTCGCTGACCCGAGGTTGGCCCTCGAAATCGGACAGCGTGGTCGGTCGCAGTGCCGACTCGGCCGCGGACTCCTCTGGATCCGGATGCGGGTCGACCAGATCGACGCTCTCGTCATGTTCGCGATCAGCCATGATGTCGCCCATCCTTCCCGATGCCCGAACCTGTCCAGCTGCCCGATCCCCCACCCCCGGCAACGCGGCCGGTCGGTGATCAGGACTTGGCGAGGGTACGCAGCGCCGCTCGCATCAGCTCGGCGATGCTGATCTGCGGTGTGTCGGCTGCGAGGTGCTCGACCCGGTTGCAGGCGGCCTCGGAATCCTTGGCCGACCAACCCAGACCTTGCAGGCCCTGGCTGACTTGCTCCCGCCACTCCTCCTCTGCCCCGGCTGTGGCCTGCGGTTCGTCGCTGCCCGTCTCGGTCGCGTGCACGGCATTGATCTTGTCCTTGAGCTCGATCACGATCCGCTGGGCTCCCTTCCGGCCGACTCCGGGCACTTTGGTCAGCGCAACCAGGTCCTCACCGGCGATCGCGCGCCGCAGGTCGTCGGGGGCCAGCACCGCCAGCGCAGCCTGGGCCAGTTTCGGCCCGACCCCCGAGGCCGTCATCAGCAGCTCGAAGAAGTCACGTTCCTCGGCGGTGCCGAAGCCGTACAGAGTGAGCGAGTCTTCCCGCACCACCAGCGAGGTCGCCAGCTTCGCCTGCTGACCGTGCCGCAGGTCGGCCGTGGTGTTCGGCCCGCACAACGCCTTGATCCCGACGCCGCCGACGTCGATCACGGTCCAGGTCGCGCCGACGGCACTGACGGTGCCGCTGAGCTGGGAGATCATGGCCGTCCTTTCGAGGGCGTCGATGGGGTGCGGGTGGCGATCTTGCGCGCCTGGGCGTACGTCCGGCGTTGTCGGGCGATACGGTCCGCGGTGGCATCGGCAGCCCGGCTGATCCGGTCACCGGCCGAACCGCGCCACAGGTGACAGATCGCCAGGGCCAGCGCATCGGCGGCGTCGGCCGGTTTCGGGGTCTGGCTGAGCCGGAGGATCCGCGTCACCATCGCCCCGACCTGGGCCTTGTCGGCCCGGCCCGATCCGGTGATCGCCGCCTTCACCTCGCTCGGGGTGTGCAGGGCGACCGGTAGCTGGTGTCGGGCGGCCACCAGCATCGCCACCCCGGCCGCCTGTGCGGTGCCCATCACCGTCTGCACGTTGTGTTGGGCGAAGACTCGTTCGATCGCGACCACGTCCGGTCGGTACTCGAGGATCCAGTCCTCGAAAGCCGTCTCCAGTCGCAAGAGCCGGTAGGCGATCTCGGTCGCTGCGTCGGTCCGGACCACGTCCACCGCGACCAGCTCCGGCTTGCGCGCCAGCGCTCCGTCCACTACGCCGAAACCGCACCGCGTCAGGCCGGGGTCGATCCCCAGGACACGCACCCGAACCTCCCGATCGATCCGAACAGACGTTCGGACCCTATCCCAGGCCGTGGGTGTGGCGACCGCCCGGAGTCGGCGTGTCGCGGGCCGGAGCGAAAGGGGTCCGACGCGGTGGCAGCCGTCTCGCCTGCGCCGTACAGCGACGCCCCCGATCAGGCTGAGACGGCTACCACCACCCCGGTACCCAGACCCCGATGCCCGCCCCCCGACGTGATCACCCCGACCCCGGCACCGCGGATCGATGCGGTCCAGTGCATCGCGGTCCCGGCTGACCTTACGCAGCGTCGGCCGACGATGATTCAGTATTCGACTACTGGTTTCTCGTCCCGGCGATCAGATGGTCGAGTTTTGCCTGGGCCAGGTCGAGCAGGACCGGGACACTTTCCGGCGGAACCGCCAGCGCCGTCGCGATCACCGAGTCCGGTTCGCCGGCCTCGTGCAGCCTGAGGGCCGTGGCGAGGCCGTCCGGCAACTCCTCGATCAGCCGATCCCGGTCCATGCATCGAATTTAGGCTCCGGGGTCGGGACCACCCCCAGTAGCCGGCTACTGGTTCGACGCTGTGTCTCCCAGATAGCGGCGCAGGTCTTCCCGGCGCTCCACCCCAAGCTTGCCGTAGACCTGATAGAGGTGCGACTCGACCGTACGCACCGAGAGCACCAGCCGATCGGCGATGGCAGCGTTGCTCATACCGGATGCCGCCAGCCGGGCGACCTCCCGCTCCCGTCGGCTGAGCCGAGGCAGTTCCTTGAGTTCGGTCAGCAGCAGCGGCGTCCAAGCGCCTTCGCATTGGTCGATCAGTTGTCGACTGCGGATCGCGGTGCGGGTGGAGGCAGCCGCCGAACCGATCTCGGCGTAACGGAGCGATGCCTGGGCGGCGGCCTCAGCTCCGCGCAGCGGCAGGCCCCGTTCGGCGAACCGGGCGCCGGCGCGCTCCAGCCCCTCGGCATCGCGCTCGCTGATCGCGGCCACATGGTCGGCCAGCAACCCGGGAAAATCGCACTCCGACTGCGCCGCGATGTGCTGCAACCGCCGGCGAACCGCCTGAGTGGAGCCGCCGACCCGTACCGACAGATGCAACAGGGTCGCCTGAGACAGCAGCAAGTCCCCCAGCGCGTCGGCCCCCTCGACCGCGATCCGGGCTGCCCCGGTCGAGTCACCGTCGAGGACGCTGGTCCAGACCTCGGCGGCGACCGCCTCCTCGTGGCTGCGGGCGATCCAGCGCGGCAACGCTGCGGCACGGCTCTCGCTCAGCCAGTGTTTGGCCGCCTCCCGATCGCCGGTGAGTGCGGCGGTCTGCACCAGCATGCTGAGTGCCCAGGACCGGGAGCCGCCGACCTCGGCGGTCCGGAAGGCCGACACCGCGTCGATCAGGTACCGGCGGGCGGTCAGTGGCTTGCCCTGCAGCAGCAGCGTCTTACCCAGAGCCAGCGCCGACAATCCGCGATTGGTTGCATCCGGGCTGTGCAACAGTGCGTCGTGGATGCCGGATACCATCGGCAATGCTACGGCCGGCTCGCCGTTCAAAGTCGCGCACAGCACACTCTGCAGGGTGGCTTCGGCAGCCCCCTTGGCGACGTCCACGGCCTCGGCCTCGGGCATCCCCTGCCCGAGTGAGAGTCGTCGCAACTGCTGCTGGACCTGGGCCGCTTGCCGGTGCCGGCCGAGATAGGCCAAGGCCTCGCCGGTGGTCTCCAGGGCCAGCAGCCGGGCACTGGTCCAGGCATTGTCGTCGGCCAGCACCGGCGCCACCCGCTCCAGAACGCGTTCGGCTCGGCCGTCGTCCAGGTCGATGTTGGCCCGGTAACCGCGGATCTCGTTGTACGCAGCAGCCTGGTGCGCCGGGTCGGATTCTTTGTGCGCGGCGACGAACCGGTCCAGCAGGGCCACCATCTCGTCCCGCTGTCCGAGCCCGAGGTACAACGCACCGAATCGGCAGCTCAGATAGCGCTGATGCAGGTGCGCATCGTCAACGGCCAGCACTGCCGACTCGGCCGCTCCCAGGACCTGTTCCGCTTCGGCGTGCCGACTCTGTCCGGCCAGGGCTCGACCGAGTTCGGTCGACGCCACCACACCGGCACCACGATCGATAGCTGCCCGGGCGAGGCGTTCGGCCAGTGCGTGGTCGAACGCTCGATTGGCCCGGCTCGCGGCGGTGGACAAGGTCTGCGCCGGCACCGCGCCTCCGGCGGCGAGTCGCCAACTGGCGATCCGCAGCACGTCCTGGTCCGAACTGGCCGCACCCTCCTTCGCGAGCCCATCGGCCTCCAGGGCGTCGGCCAGTCGTCGCAGCAGCCGGCGACGGGTCAGCGGCTTGATCTCGGCCAGCACGACCTCGCCGTAGAGCGGGTGTTGCAGCCTCAGATCATTCGGATCGGAGCGGTTCTGATCGGACGCATCGAGACGAATCAGTCCCGCTCCCTCGACCCGGGCCAGGGAGTCCGGATCGACGATGCGTTCGGCCACCGGCAGTGCCAGCGGCTCCCCCAGCGCCAACAGCGCGAGTGTCTCCTGATCGGTCTCCCGCAATCCGGACAACCGTTGCCCGACGGCGTCGAGCAGCCGAGGCGCCAGCACGATCTGACCGTCCCACTGCCACATCCCGTCGACCTGCCGCAAGGAGCCGCTCTGGACGGCACCGGTCACCAGTTCCTTGGCATAGAGGACATTGCCCTGAGCCATCCGTGCGAGCAGGTCGGCGGTGCGTGCGCTGACCTCGCCTCCGAGCGCCGCGCCGATCAGTTCCCGGGTCTCTCGGCGCGAGAACGGTTGCAGATCGACCCGCAAGGCATAGCCGTCCTTCCACAGCGTGGTCACGGCGTCGGAGACCTGCTCGCCGCGCCGGACCGCCACCAGCGGCGCCGCGACTCCCTCCAGCACCAGGTGCAACAGCAGCTCTGCGCTACCGGGGTCGAGCAGTTGGGCGTCGTCGACGACCAGCAGCAGCCGCCCGTGATGGATCTCGCGCAGCCGGCCGACCATCGCGCCGTACCAGGACGTCACGTCGGAATGGCGCTCCCGCGCACTGCTCGGCAGCAGATGCAGCATCGCACCATACGGAATGGTGGCCGCGGCGCGAGTGCCGATCACGGTCGAGGTCGGCAAGCCGCGCCCGGCCGCCGAGCGCTGGACTTCGCGCAGCAGTCGGCTCTTGCCCACTCCGGCCGGGGCGACGACGACGCCGCCGCGGGGCCAGGTCGACAAATCGCCGGAACCGACGATGACATCGGTCAGTACGGCCAGCTCTTCGCGACGCGCGACAAAGGGCCAATCGCCCTGTCCGGCTGGTGTCGCGGCCCCCACCTGTCTACTACTACCGGACCGTTCAGCCGGAACGCTAGAAGACCGGTGTTAAACGCCTGCTGAGACGATCGCAGCCGTGACTGGGGTGAACTCTCAGTCCACGCCGAAGTCGATGGCCGCCCGGTCGAGGGCTTCCTCTTCCTCCTCCTCGACCGCAGGGTTGGCCGCGATCGCCTGCGCGCCGCCGGGCTCGAGGGCACCGACCAAGGCTGTGTCGCGTTCCGGCAGCGAGCCGAGCCCGGCGTACAACTCCAACTTGGTCCGGGTGTCGGCGATGTCCAGATTGCGCATGGTCAGCTGACCGATCCGGTCGATCGGGCCGAACGCGGCATCCTCGGTCTTCTCCATCGACAGCTTGTCCGGGTGATAGGAAAATGCCGGCCCGCGGGTGTCCACGATCGAGTAGTCCTCGCCTCGGCGCAGCCGCAGTACGACCGTTCCGGTGACGGCCGAGGCCACCCACCGCAGCAGCCCTTCCCGCAACATCAGCGCCTGCGGATCGAACCACCGCCCCTCGTACAGCAACCGGCCCAGCTTGCGGCCGTCGTTGTGGTAGGCAGCCACCGTGTCCTCGTTGTGGATCGCGTTGACCAGTCGCTCGTAGGCCAGATGCAGCAGCGCCATCCCGGGCGCCTCGTAGATGCCGCGCGACTTGGCCTCGATGATCCGGTTCTCGATCTGGTCCGACATCCCCAGACCGTGCCGGCCACCGATCGCATTGGCTTCGACGAAGAGGTCAACGATGTCGTCGTAGCTCTTCTGATTGATGGCCACCGGCCGGCCGCGCTCGAAACTGATCTCGACCTCTTCGGTCTCGATCTGCACCGCGTCGTCCCAGTACTTCACGCCCATGATCGGCTCGACGATCTCCATCGAGACGTCCAGATGCTCCAGCTTCTTGGCCTCGTGGGTGGCACCGAGGATGTTGGCGTCGGTGGAGTACGCCTTCTCCGCACTGTCCCGGTAGGGCAAACCGTGCGCAACCAGCCAGTCCGACATCTCCTGCCGTCCACCGAGCTCGGTGACGAAGTCGGCATCCAGCCACGGCTTGTAGATCCTCAAGGCCGGGTTGGCCAACAGTCCGTAGCGGTAGAACCGCTCGATGTCGTTGCCCTTGAAGGTCGACCCGTCGCCCCAGATCGACACCTGGTCCTCCCGCATCGCCCGCACCAGCAGCGTGCCGGTGACCGCCCGGCCCAGCGGAGTCGTGTTGAAATAGGTCCGGCCGCCACTGCGGATGTGGAAGGCGCCGCAGGCGATCGCGGCCAGTCCTTCTTCGACCAACTGCTGCTTGCAGTCGACCAATCGGGACAGCTCGGCACCGTACTGGCCGGCGCGCCCGGGCACGGAGCCGATGTCCGGCTCGTCGTACTGGCCCAGATCTGCGGTGTAGGTGCAGGGCACCGCGCCCTTGTCACGCATCCACGCCACCGCGACCGAGGTGTCCAGACCGCCGGAGAAGGCGATGCCGACGCGCTCGCCGACCGGTATCGAGCTCAAGACCTTAGACATACGCATGATTATGCATCATTAGGAATGACTATGCATAACCGGAACCACGGCATCCCGGATAGGCTCCAGGTCATGGCCACCTCGCCCGTCGGCGGCAGTGCCGATTCGTCCGCCACAGATCCTCGTGTTGCCCGTCCGGTGATCGAAACCACCGGGATCGAGATCGTCGGAGACGATCAACGTACGGCCAAACCGGCCGACCTGTTCTGGCCCTGGTTCGCTGCCAACGTCTCGGTGTTCGGGATGAGCTACGGCTCCTGGGTGCTCGGCTTCGGCATCTCCTTCTGGCAGGCGACCGTGGTCTCGATCGTCGGCATCGTGATCTCGTTCCTGCTCTGCGGCCTGATCGCCATTGCCGGCAAGCGCGGCAGCGCACCGACGATGGTGTTGTCTCGGGCCGCATTCGGCGTGCACGGGCAGAAGGTGCCCGGCATTGTCAGCTGGTTGACATCGATCGGCTGGGAGACCTTCCTGGCGATCACTGCGGTGTTGGCAACGGCCACCGTCTTCCAGACGCTCGGCTGGGCCAGCGGGACCGGCGTCCGGATCATCGCCACCCTGGTCGTGGCGGCGATCATCGTCACAGCGTCGGTGCTCGGCTATCACATGATCATGAAGCTGCAGTCGATCTTGACCTGGCTGACCGGTGCGATCACGATCGGCTATCTGATCCTGGTGCTGCCGCAGGTCAATTTTGCCGCTGTGCTGGCGATCCCGAACGGGAGTGCGCAGCAGATGGTCGGCGCACTGGTGATGGTGATGACCGGCTTCGGACTGGGCTGGATCAACATCGCGGCGGATTGGTCCCGCTACCAGAAGCGGACCGCCTCGGATGCCTCGATCGTCGGCTGGAACACGGTCGGCGGGTCGGTGGCGCCCATCGTGCTGGTCTCGGTCGGCCTGCTGCTGGCCGGATCCGACCCGGCCCTGATGGACGCCGTGGCGGCCGATCCGGTCGGCGCACTGGCCAGCCTGCTGCCGATCTGGGCGTTGATCCCCTTCTGGATCACGGCCCTGCTGGCACTGGTGTCGGGCGCGGTGTTGGGCATCTACTCCTCCGGACTGACCTTGCTCAGCCTGGGAATCCGAATCCCACGTCC
>NHCFJ02800__coassemble_2031_pt1 | contig 10856 bp, 11 predicted proteins | sample NHCFJ02800__metabat2_high_PE_002 | metagenome-assembled genome bin NHCFJ02800
GGCGCGGGTGCTGGCCCGTTGGATGCTGGCCCCGTCCATCACCGGATCGCTGTAGGGCATGCCGATCTCGACCAGATCGACCCCCTCGTGTTCCCGTACGCCGGCCGGGCTCACTCCGCACAGGGCACGCATCGCATCCAGCGAGCCGGGCACGCTCGGGTAGCCGACCGGCAGATAACCGGCCAGTGCGCCGCGCCCCTCAGCCTTTGCTGCGGCGAGAACCTTGCCGGAAATCCCCTCGTCGAAGGTCGGCTCCTCTGCCTCGGTCGAGGAGACGTTGGTGGCGGTCACAGTTGGCTACTTCCCTTCGCCTCGCCGTGGATGTCGGCGAACCACTGCATGGCGGTGTCCACGTCCTTGTCGCCCCGCCCGGACAATGAGACCAGGATCAACGGCGCCCCGTCGGCACCGGTCGACAACCGGCCGGCGAGCTTGACGGCGCCGGCGAGGGCGTGCGCCGACTCGATTGCCGGGATGATGCCTTCGGTCCGACTGAGCAGCCGGAACGCGTCCATCGCCTCGGCGTCGGTGATTGGCTCGTACTGAGCTCGACCGGTATCGGACAGCCAGGCGTGCTCAGGGCCGACGCCCGGATAGTCCAGACCGGCCGAGATCGAGTGCGATTCCCGGGTCTGTCCGTCGTCGTCCTGGAGCACGAAGCTGCGGGTGCCGTGCAGCACGCCGACACCACCGCCGGTGATGCTGGAGGCGTGCCGGTCGGTCTCTACCCCGTCGCCCCCGGCCTCGAAACCGTAGAGCGCGACGTCGGCGTCGGGGATGAAGTCGGCGAACAGGCCGAGCGCGTTGGAGCCACCGCCGACACAGGCGGCGACCGCATCGGGCAGCCGGCCGTACTGCTCCAGCATCTGTGCCCGGGCCTCGGTGCTGATCACCCGCTGCAGTTCGCGGACCACCTTCGGGAACGGGTGCGGACCAGCGACGGTTCCGATCAGGTAGTGGGTGTGATCGACGCTGGCGACCCAGTCCCGGAGCGCATCGTTCATCGCATCCTTGAGGGTCTGGCTGCCGGACTCGACCGAGATCACCTCCGCCCCCAGCAATTGCATCCGGGCCACGTTCAGCGCTTGCCGCTCGGTGTCCACCTTGCCCATGTAGATCCGGCAGTCCAGGCCGAACAGGGCGGCCGCGGTCGCGGTGGCCACTCCGTGCTGGCCGGCGCCGGTCTCGGCGATCAGTCGGGTCTTGCCCATCCGCTTGGTCAACAACGCCTGACCGAGCACGTTGTTGATCTTGTGCGAGCCGGTGTGGTTCAGGTCCTCGCGCTTGAGCACGATGGTGGCCGCGTCGGCCCCGGCAGCTGCGGCGAAGCGGGGCACCTCGGTCAGCGGCGTGGGACGGCCGGAGTAGTTCTTCCGCAGTACGTCCAACTCCGCCCAGAAGGTCGGATCGGTCAGCGCGGTGGCGAACTCGGCCTCAAGTTGATCAAGGGCGACGTACAGCGCTTCCGGAACGAACTTGCCTCCGAAACGTCCGAAATGGCCGGTCGGATCGGGCAGTTCGGCAGCGTCGGGGTCAGCCGAGGTCGGCGTGGTCATCGTCGGTTTTCCTTTACCTGCAGGAGTTTTCCGGCCATTGGGTGATCGTGAGACCGGTCGGGAGATCGGGTCAGCTGCGTCCGGCCAGTGCCGGATGTGCCCCCGCGGAGACCAGGTCGGCCACACCTTCGCGCGGATCACGACCGGTCACCAGAGCTTCGCCGACCAACACCACGTCGGCTCCGCTGCGGGCCAGTTCGATCACATCGTGCGGTCCCTTGACACCGGACTCGGCGACCTTGACGATCCCGTCCGGGATCTGCGGTGCGAGCCGGCTGAAGGTGGTCGGGTCGACCTCCAGAGTTTGCAGGTTGCGCGCGTTCACCCCGATCAGCTTTGCGCCGGCAGTGACAGCCCGCTCGATCTCCTCGGCAGTGTGGGTCTCCACCAGCGGGGTCAGCCCGATCGACTCGGCACGATCGATCAAGGACACCAGTTCGAAGTCGCTCAGTGCGGCCACGATCAGCAGCGCCAGATCGGCACCGTTGGCGCGGGCTTCGAAGAGTTGGTATGCGGTGACGATGAAATCCTTGCGCAGCACGGGAATCTCGACCGCGTTCCGGACATCGGCCAGGTCGCGCAGCGAGCCGCCGAACCGGCGTCGCTCGGTCAGCACCGAGATCGCTGCAGCGCCACCGGCAGCGTAGGCCCCGGCCAGTGCGGCCGGATCCGGGATGTGGGCCAAGGTCCCCTTACTCGGGCTGGATCGCTTGACCTCGGCGATCACCGACACACCGGGCTCGCGGAACCGCGGCATCGGGTCCAGCGCCGGGTCGACATGCTGGACCTGCTCCTTCAACGCATCGAGGCTGACTGCTGCCTGACGCACGGCGAGGTCCTCCCGGACACCGTCGACAATCGTGTCGAGTACGCCCATCACACTCCCACTCCTGTCCGACCTATCGCCGCTTCTGATACAACCCGAAGCCCAGTGCCTGCAGCACCAGGCCGACGATGATGCCGAGTGCACCCAGTACACAGGCACCGATGAACAACGGCCAGTTCGGCCCGATCACCATCGCGATGCCACCGATGATGAACGCGACCAGGAAGGTCAGCGAACCCACCCACATGGCGGTGGTCTGACCGTGGTGGACGTGACGCAGTTCCCGCGGGTCGAGTGGCTGCAGGTGCGAGTGGGCACGCCGAGCCGGTGCCCGATCGGCTGCCTGGGTCGAATCCGAACCGGCCACCGCCGCCTGCTGTGTGGACTCGGCCATCATCACACCCACTCCATCTGCGCTGAGCGCCTCGAGGTTCCGCACACCTTCAATGGCCCATTCTGGCCCCAACCGGCAACCCAACACCAACTGGGGTCAGGATCGGGTGGTTCAGCCGGGTCGGCCCGGTGAGTCGTCCTCCGAGCCGTCGGTCGGATCCTCGCCGGCGTCGATGGCTTTCCAGAGTGCGGCCTGGTCCTCCGGATCCGTGGTCGCCCTGGTCGCACTGGTCGCAGCAGGTTCGGCCGATCCGGCGTCCCGTTCGAACCGGGCGGCGCGCTGCGGCCATCGTCCGGCGTAGCTGCACACCAGTACGGCTCCGGCCAGGACCAGGACGCAGCCGGCCAGGTAGCCGTAACTGCCGCCGGTCGCCTGCAGCGCGACGACATCGGTCAGGGTCCGCTTGCGGAGCTCGGCCAGCACCTCCTGCTCGCTCGGCCGTTGGAAGGCGGTGAATCCGGCGCCGACCGCGCTCAGCGCCAACACCACTGCCACCACTCGCCTGCCGGTGGCGCGCAAGGTGAGCATCAGCAGGGTGCCGGCCAGCACCACGGCGGCGAGGGCTTGGGACAGGCCGCCACTGACGTCGTTGCCGTTGACGGTGACGCCGTGCCCGGCGTCGTACCACGGCAGGCCGGCGGTGATCAGCATCGTCACCGCGCCCAGCAGCAGTAGCCCGAAGGCGGTCCCACGACTCGTCATGACACGGCTCTGGTCAACGAGTGGCCCGTACCGGGGAGAAGGTCTCCGCGATCGACACAGCGCGGATCACCGCGGCCGCCTTGTTCTGCGACTCCTCGTCCTCCAGCTGCGGCACGGAGTCGGCCACGATCCCGCCACCGGCCTGGACGTAGGCGACGCCATCGCGCAACACCGCGGTCCGGATCGCGATGGCGGCATCACCGTCGCCGGCGAAGTCGAGGTAGCCGACCACCCCTCCGTACAACCCACGGCGGGAGACTTCCAGCTTGTCGATAATCTCCATCGCCCGCACCTTCGGGGCCCCGGACAGGGTGCCTGCAGGGAATGCGGCCAGGATCACGTCCAGCGCCGTCCGTCCGTCGGCGATCCGGCCGATCACGGTCGACTCCAGATGCATGATGTGGCTGTAACGGCGCACCTGGGCAAATTCGATCACCTCGACGCTACCGGGCTCGCACACCCGACCAAGATCGTTTCGTCCCAGATCGACCAGCATCAGGTGCTCGGCCCGCTCCTTCTCGTCGGACAGCAGTTCGACCTCCAACGCATGGTCCTGCCGCTCGTCGGCACCGCGCGGTTTGGACCCGGCGATCGGATGAGTCAGCGCGGTCCCTCCCTTGACCGTGACCAGGGCCTCCGGGCTGGAGCCGACGATGTCGAAGCCGTCCATCCGGAGCAGATACAGGTAGGGCGACGGGTTGGTCAGCCGCAGCACCCGATAGACGTCCAGCGCATCGGCTGTGGTGTCGACCTCGAAACGCTGACTGACCACGATCTGGAAGGCCTCGCCGGCCTCGATCTCCCGCACCGCCGCACGCACCGCATCCTGATGCTCGGTCGAGCTGCGCTGCCGACGGATCGGCAATCGACGATCGTGATCGGCCAGCACCGCGGTCGGCGGCGTCGGCCGCCCCAGCGCCTCGGTCATGGCCTCCACCCGGGCAACCGCGTCCTGGTACGCCTGATCCACCCGATCGTCAGTGTCGTCGTAGTTGATCGCATTGGCGATCAGCCAGACCTCGCCGGTCTCATGATCGAGGACGGCGACATCGGTGGCCAACATGAAGCCGAGCTCGGGGATCCGCAGGTCGTCGGGGTTGGTATCGGGCAGCACCTCGACCCGGCGGACCGCGTCGTAGGAGAGATAGCCGACCATGCCGGAGGTGAAGGAGGGCAGACCGGGGATCCGATCAGTGTGCAACCGGCGCAGCGAATCCTGCAGAGCCTGCACCGGGTCACCCCCGGACGGCATGCCGACCGGCGGATGCCCGGTCCAGGTCGCTTCGCCGTTCTCCTCGATCAGGGTGGCCACAGCGTGCACCCCGATGAAGGAATAGCGGGCCCAGACGCCATTGTGCTCGGCCGACTCCAGCAGATAGCTGCCGGTCCGGCCGCCGGTCAGCTTCAGGTAGAGACCGACCGCGCTCTCGGCGTCGGCGAGCAGCCGTCGATAGACCGGCACCACCCGTCGATCCGCGGCGAACGCGCGGAACCCGTCCAGATCGGGGATGATCGGCAACTCGGTTGTGGTCATTGCGCTCCCCCGCTGATCGGCAGGGCCCGACCGTCGAAGCAGGTCCGGGTGCCGGTGTGGCACGCCGGCCCTTCCTGATCGACCTTCACCAACACGGTGTCGCCGTCGCAGTCCAGACTGACCTCCCGCACCCATTGCCGGTTGCCGCTGGTCTCCCCCTTCACCCAGTACTCCTGTCGGCTGCGGGACCAGAACGTGGTCCGCCCGGAGGTCAGGGTGCGGTGCAGGGCCGTGTCGTCCATCCAGGCCAGCATCAACACCTCTGCGGAGTCGTACTGCTGGATCACGGCAGGGATCAGCCCGTCGGCGTCGCGCTTGAGTCGTGCCGCGATCTCCGGGTCGAGGGTGTCAGCTGCATTCACAGGACCCATTCTTCCCGTCCCGCTCCGGGGCCCGGGCCCGGGTCCGACTCCCGACCTTCCGACCCACCCAGCCCCGGTCGGACACGGCACTAGCATGCACGCTTATGACCTTCGCCCAGGACGAGCGCGCCGAGCTCTGCGATCTGCTGGTGGCCGTCGGACCGGACGCACCGACCTTGTGCGACGGCTGGACCAGCCATGATCTTGCCGCGCACCTGTGGATCAGGGAGAGCGATCCGGTCGGCGCTTCCGGGATCGTCGCCAAACCGTTGGCCGGGTTGACCGAACGGCGGATGGCCGAGGTGAAGCAGCGCTGGTCCTACCCGGAGCTGGTGGATCGGGTGCGCAACGGTCCGGCCCGGTTCTCACCCTTCTCCCTGCCCGGGGTGGACGAGCCGGTGAACACGACCGAGTTCTTCGTCCATCACGAGGATGTGCGACGCGCAGGCGAGCAGCCGGCCGGACCTCGTGATCTTGATGCCGATGTCGAGGACGGCCTGTGGCGTTGGCTGAAGCTGCTCGGCCGGGCCCTGTTTCGTCGAGCCCCGGTCGGTGTTGTGCTGGAGCGGTCGGTCGGCACCGCCGGTCCTGCTGTCGGCCAGGAAACCGTCCGTGCCCAGACCGGCAGTCAGATCGTCACGATCATCGGCAAGCCGAGCGAGATCCTGCTCTTCGCCAACGGCCGGACCGAGGTCGCCGACGTCGAACTCGTCGGCGAACCGGAATCGATCGCGGCGCTATTGTCCAACGACTTCTCCAACTGAGCCGGAGCTTCCGACGAGCTGTACGGAGCTGTACGGGCAGCTCAGACGGTCCGCGGCGCGTACGCCTCCACCAACCGGTCGCTGAGCGCGTCGAACTCCGCGTCGACGACCTTCTGATCGGGGTGAGCGTCGAACCACTCGATCACCTCGGCGATCCCTTGCCGGAACGGGATCGGCGACTGACCGAAGGTCGGCACCAGGGACTTGATCTTGGCATTGTCGAAGATCATCGTGTGCGCCTTGTCACCGAGCAGCGCAGCGCCCCATCCCGGGTCGTTGGCCATGATCGCGTCGCTGGGGACGTGCACCAATTGAGGAGCGTCGACACCGGCGGCGGACGCCGCCTCCTGATAGATCTGATTCCAGCTCGGCGCCTCGTCACCGGTGATGTGGTAGGCCTCACCGATCGCCTCGGCCCGGCCGAGCAGACCGGTGAATCCGACCGCGAAGTCGCGGCTGTGGGTGATCGTCCACAGTGATGTGCCGTCACCGTGCACGACCACCGGTTTGCCGGCTCGCATCCGCTCGACGGTCGTCCAACCACCGTTGAACGGCACCTTGGTCTGGTCGTAGGTGTGCGACGGACGGACGATCGTCACCGGGAAGTCGTCCTCCCGGTAGGCGTTGATCAACAACTCCTCACAGGCGATCTTGTTCCGGGAGTACTCCCAGAACGGATTCTTCAGCGGAGTGGACTCCAGTACCGGCATGCGCAGTGGCGGAGTCTGGTAGGCCGAGGCCGAGCTGATGAACACATACTGTCCGGTGCGACCGGCGAACAGCTCAAGATCACGCTGCACCTGGTCCGGGGTGAAGTTCACCCAATTGACCACCACGTCGAACTCGGAGTCACCGAGCGCCGCACGGAGCTGCGCCGGATCGGCCACGTCGCCGGCGACAACGGGCACCTCCGGTGGCAGCTGACGCAGCGAGGTGTTGCCACGATTGAGGACGGTGATGTCAAGGCCTTGACTCACAGCCTGGCGGACACACGACGTACTGATCACGCCCGTACCACCGATGAACAGGACCTTCGGCTTCGGCATCAACGCTCCCTCGCGTGGTTGTGGGTTCAGCTCAACTTTTCCAAGATCAGTTCCCGGACCCGACCGGCGTCGGCCTGGCCCTTCATCTGCTTCATCACCGCGCCGATCAAGGCTCCGGCGGCCTGCACCTTGCCGGCCCTGATCTTGTCGGCGACCTCCGGATTCGCCGCGATGGCAGCATCGACGGCCTCACTCAGTGCACCGTCGTCGGAGACCACAGCCAGCCCCCGTGCCTCGACCACCTGCGCCGGATCACCCTCGCCGGCCAACACCCCGTCGATCACCTGGCGGGCGAGCTTGTCGTTGATCGTTCCGCCATCGACCAGGCCCTGCAGTTCGGCCACCTGGACCGGTGTCATGCCGACCGCGTCCAGCTCGACACCGGCATCGTTGGCCCGGCGGGACAGCTCGGCCATCCACCACTTCCGCGCGGACTGCGGGGCCGCACCGGCGGCAACCGTCGCCTCGATCACGTCGACCGCACCGGCACTGACCACGTCGCGCATCTCCAGCTCGGAGAAACCCCACTCGGCAGTGAGCCGCTTGCGACGCAGCACCGGCGATTCCGGCAGTGTCGACCGCAGTTCCTCCACCCATTCGCGGCTCGGCGCGACCGGCACCAGGTCCGGTTCGGGGAAGTAGCGATAGTCCTCGGCCTGCTCCTTGCTCCGGCCCGGGCTCGTCGTTCCCTTGTCCTCATGGAAATGCCGGGTCTCCTGGTGCACTCGCTCACCGGACTCCAAGAGAGCAGCCTGGCGAGTGATCTCATAGGTGAGCGCCCGCTCGACGCTGCGCAACGAGTTCACGTTCTTGGTCTCGGTGCGCAGGCCGTACTCGGTGACACCGACCGGGCGGAGGCTGACATTGGCGTCGCAGCGCAGCGACCCCTGCTCCATCCGCGCGTCCGAGACGTCCAGTGCCTTCACCAGATCACGCAGCATCGACACATAGGCGCGTGCCACCTGGGGCGCCTTCTCGCCGGTGCCCTCGATCGGCTTGGTGACGATCTCGATCAGCGGGGTGCCGGCCCGGTTGTAGTCCATCAGCGAGTGATCGGCACCTTGGATCCGGCCGTCGGCGCCGCCGACGTGCAGCGACTTGCCGGCGTCCTCCTCCATGTGCGCTCGCTCGATCTCGATCGTGTACGTCTCACCGTCGACCTCCACCTCGACGCGGCCGTCGAAGGCGATCGGCTCGTCGTACTGGGAGATCTGGTAGTTCTTCGGGACGTCGGGATAGAAGTAGTTCTTCCGGGCGAACCGGCACCATTCGGCGATCTCGCAGTTCAGGGCAAGCCCGATCCGGATCGCCGATTCGATCGCCTGTGCGTTGACCACCGGCAACGATCCCGGCAGCCCGAGGCAGACCGGACAGGTGTGGGTGTTCGGCTCTCCGCCGAACTCGTTCACACAGCCGCAGAACATCTTCGTCGCCGTGTTCAGCTCGACATGCACCTCGAGCCCGAGCACCGGGTCGTACTTGGCCAGCGCGTCGGCGTAATCGATCACGGCGGCGGTCATGCCACTACCTCCAACTCCGGGGCCTGGGCCAGCAGATTGCCGCCCCAGGCCGAGGTCAACGCCTTCTCCAATGCCGCACCGACGCGGTACAGCCGATCATCGGCCAACGGCGGTGCGATCACCTGCAGACCGACCGGCAGTCCATCCTCGGGAGCCAGCCCGACCGGGAAGGAGGCGCTGGCGTTCCCAGCCAGGTTGGACGGGATCGTGCACAGATCGTTCAGGTACATCGCCAAGGGATCGTCGACCTTCTCGCCGAGGGCGAAGGCGGTCGTCGGCGTGGTCGGCGAGACCAGCACATCCACCTGCTCGTAGGCGGCCGCGAAGTCACGGGTGATCAAGGTCCGCACCTTCTGTGCCTGTCCGTAGTAGGCGTCGTAGTAGCCGCTGGACAGGGCGTAGGTGCCGAGCATGATCCGGCGCTTCACCTCGTCACCGAAACCGGCGCCGCGAGTCTTGGCCATCACCTCTTCGGCACTGGCGGACGGGCCGTCGCCGACCCGCAGGCCGTACCGCATGGCGTCGAACTTGGCCAGATTCGACGAAGCCTCGCTGGGCAGGATCAAGTAGTAGGCCGGCAGGGCGTAGCCGAAGTTGGGGCAGGACACCTCGACGATCTCCGCACCCAGCCGGGAGAGGTGCTCAACGGCTTCGCCGAAGCGCTGCTCGACGCCCGGCGCATAACCGTCGCCGGCGAATTCCTTGACCACACCGATCTTCATCGCGCTCACGTCACCGGAGCGAGCCGCCTCGACCACGGCCGGTACCGGCTCGTCGATCGAGGTGGAGTCCATCGGGTCGTGCCCGGCGATCACCTCGTGCAGCAACGCCGCATCCAGCACCGTGCGCGCGCATGGTCCGGGCTGATCGAGGCTGGAAGCCAGCGCAACCAGGCCGTAGCGGGAGGTGCCGCCGTAGGTCGGCTTCACCCCGACCGTGCCGGTGACCGAGGCCGGTTGGCGGATCGACCCCCCGGTGTCGGTGCCGATGGCCAACGGTGCCTCGAAGGCCGCCAGCGCGGCGGACGAGCCGCCGCCGGAGCCGCCAGGGATGCGGTCCAGGTCCCACGGGTTGTGAGTCGGGCCGTAGGCGGAGTTCTCGGTCGACGAACCCATCGCGAACTCGTCCAGGTTGGTCTTGCCCAAGATCACCAGGTCGGCGTCCAGCAGTCGCTGGGTCACCGTCGCGTTGTACGGCGGCACCCAGCCCTCGAGCACCTTGGACCCGCAGGTCGTCGGCGCTCCGGCGTAGGTCAGTACGTCCTTCAGCGCCAGCGGAACGCCGGCCAGCGGGCCGACCGGCTCACCGTTGCTGATCTTGGTGTCCACACCGGCCGCAGTGGCCAACGCGCGTTCGGCATCGACGTGCAGAAAGGCATGTACGGCGCCGTCGACCTGTCCGATCCGGTCCAGGTGGGCTTGGGTCACCTCGACCGCCGACACCTCCTGGGCGGCGATCTTGGCCGCGAGGTCTGCGGCGTTGCTGTTGATCAGATCCGCGGTGCTCATGCTTCTTCCCCCAGGATCCTCGGCACGCGGAAGCGGTCGTCCTCGGCCGCCGGGGCGGCGGACAGGGCGTCCTCCACCGACAGCGACGGGCGGACCTCGTCGGCACGGAACACGTTCTTCAGCGGCAGCGGATGGGAGGTCGGTGGGACGTCCGCGGCGGCAACCTCACTCACCTGCGCGACGTGCTCCAGGATCTGGTCCAGTTGCGGCGCCAGATGGTCCAACTCCTGCGGCGACAACTCGATCCGGGCCAGCCGTCCGAGCGCCGCCACCTCCTCACGGCTCACTGCCACGATCTCTCTCCTGCACACTCTTGGGGACGCCCGGAGTTCGGGCACGGTCATCCTAGTGCGCGACCTCGGCCGCCGACCTTGCGGCTGCGAACGGGCGTTACCGTGAGCCGGTGACCAAGCTGACTGCAGAGTCCGTACGTCGTGCTGCCACGAACTGGGTCTGGGAGCCGGATGGCAGCCGTCGAGTCGATCGGGACTATCGACTGATCGAGTATCCGCGCTGGACAGCGATCGCACCGCAGGTGTCGAAGCTCGAGTCCGATCGGCCAGCGGCGGCGATCATCGACGAGGTGGTCGGACAGGCCCGGGAGTGGCAGCGGGACCGGCTCGGCTGGTGGATCACCGACGCGA
>NHCFJ02800__coassemble_2038_pt1 | contig 10801 bp, 9 predicted proteins | sample NHCFJ02800__metabat2_high_PE_002 | metagenome-assembled genome bin NHCFJ02800
CGACGGCGAGTGCCTCCGCTGCCGCGAAGCCGTCGAGTGCCGGGAAGTCGGCGGGAGCCGGCACCCCGCGTCGAGGTCGACCACGCAATTCTGACGTTGAGGCGCAGATCGAGGCTGCCCGCAGCCGGGCGACACAGCAGGCGACGGTCACCCCACTCCCCGACGGACCTCCGGACGCCAGCGGCCTGACCCCGCGACAGCGCCGTGTTCTCGAGGTCATCAAGGAAGCAGTCGACACCCGCGGCTACCCACCCAGCATCCGCGAGCTCGGCAATGCCGTCGGTCTGGCGAGCTCGTCCAGCGTCGCCCATCAGCTGAAGGTGCTGGAGCAGAAGGGGTTCCTTCGCCGCGACCCCAACCGGCCCCGGGCGATGGAGGTCTTCCTGCCCCAGGACTTCGTCGCCGGCGTCGACTCGACTGCCGACGAGACCGGCATCAACGATGCCTACCCGGATCCGGTGCACGTTCCGCTGCTGGGTCGGATCGCCGCCGGTGGCCCGATCCTGGCCGAGGAGCGCCACGAGGACGTGTTCGCACTGCCCAAGCAGGTGGTCGGCGACGGCGAGTTGTTCCTGCTCGAGGTGTCGGGCGACTCGATGATCGATGCGGCGATCTGCAATGGCGACTGGGTCGTCGTCCGCAAGGAGCAGACCGCGCAGAACGGGGACATCGTGGCCGCCCTGCTGGACGACGAAGCCACCGTGAAGACCTTCAAACGGGAGTCCGACGGCCACGTCTGGCTGCTGCCGCACAACCCTGCGTACGACCCGATCGACGGCGACGCTGCGTCCGTGCTGGGCAAAGTGGTCGCGGTCCTCCGCCGGGTCTGAGCCCGTCTGTCGGGCCACGGTTCGATACGGATAACGCATCGATGCGGATAACCATTCGCGTCAAACCCGGCAGTTCTCGGATTGCGGTGGGTGGGCAGTACGACGGCGCACTGATCGTGGCCGTTCAGTCGCGGGCGGTTGAGGGCAAGGCCACCGAAGCCGCGCTGACGGCACTGAGCTCAGCCATCGGCTGCCGGCGTCGGGAAGTGCGGCTGGTCAGCGGCGAACGCAGCAGGTCGAAGATCGTCGAGGTCCCTGACGACGCCGCACCGAGATTGCGGCAACTGCTGGACAGTTGAGGGTCCTCAGGCCGGGTCCAGATCAGGCAGTCGACGCGTCGAGCCAGTCACGTGCCGCGGCCGGCGCGTCGGCGGTGATCATGTCGACGCCCAACTCCACCGCGCGATCCGCATCCTGCTGATCCCGCACCGGCCACACTGCGACGCGGAGTCCGCCCGCGTGCAACTCCTCGACCACCTTCGGCGTGAGCCCGTCCCATCCGGTCAGCACGGTTGTCGCCTTCACCGATGCTGCGGCTTGCCGGACCTCGTCGGTGTAGGCGTCGGCAATCACGCCACGCGGGAGATCGGGCAGCAAGTGCTGCAACTCGGCCAGGATCGGGACCTGGAAGCTGGTGAGCATGCAGCGTCGCTGCTCGTCGGGATAGTCGGCCAGGACCTCGGCAACAACCGCTGCTGCCGACGCAGCCTTCACCTCGACCTGGAGGTCGGCCTGGGTGAGTTCGAGGCCCTCGGCGAAGGTCAAGAGTCGCTGACCGCGGGGCAACTGCAGCGCCTGCAACTGAGCCCAGGTGCTGGCGCTCACCGACGGTGCGTCCTCGGCGCCCAGCACACGACCGAGATGATCGTCGTGACTGATGACGGCCACACCGTCGGAACTGACCCGGACGTCGAACTCGACCTCGTCGACACCCAGTTGCTCGGCGGTCACCAGGCTCAGCGCGGTGTTCTCCGGCGCGTGCGCCATCGCGCCACGGTGTCCGGTCACCCGGATCGTACGCTCCGTCGTCGCGTTCGTCGGCCCCGCGGTGGATACAGCTGGCCCACCAGCATTAACAGTCACAACTCCAATCTTCACATGGAGCTCTCCCGAATCCCACCAGGTACCGGAAATTTGCGGCACATTTCACAATTTGTCGCCGGTTGCCGGGATTGGCGACGAATCACCTAGTCACAAGCGTATTCTTGGGTGCACCCCGGGAGCTGTCGGTTGGCCGAACGGTTGCCGGGGTGGTATTTCGAGCCGTGTCGTTGCTGTGCGTTCACATGGTCGTCATGTGTTATTTATCCTGGCCGTGATGTGATGCACTCGTTGAAGGATCACAGGAGGGATCACGTCGGATGACGCAGGCCCGGGATGCACGCCTCGCCGCAATCGTCGATCATCTCGTCGACATCGGGTCGGCCTCGGCCAAGAGCCTGGCGGAGCGATTCGCCGTGTCGGTGATGACCGTCCACCGTGACCTCGATGAGCTCGAGCAGCGCGGTCTGGTGCGCAAGTTTCACGGTGGCGCGAGCGTCACCCGGACCGGCAACTACGAGATCGCCGCAGCCATCCGGCGGCGGCTGGCCCAGGCACAGAAGCAGGCGATGGCCGCAGTGGCGCTGCGGAGCGTACGAGATGGTCAGGCGATCATCATCGACGACTCCACCACTGCCGCTTCGATGATCGATCCGCTGCTCCGCTCCGGCCTGACAGTGCGGGTGATCAGCAACTACCTGCCGGTGCTCACCGCGTTGGCTCGCTCGACCCGGGTGACCAGCCAGGCGATCGGCGGCGACTACGACCGCAGTCACGAGTCCTACCTCGGCGTCGGTTCGGTCGAAGCGGCCGCCTCGCTACGACCCGACATCGTCTTCCTCTCCTCCACCACTGCCGATGCACGCGGCGTCTACCACCAGGAGGAGCGAGTGGTCTCGCTGAAGCAGGAGATGCTGCGTTCCGGCCGCCACCGCGTGCTACTGATGGACGAGACCAAACTCGGCACCACCTCGCTCTACCGGATCGGTGGCTGGGACCTGGTCGACGAACTGATCACCACCACCGACGCACCCCAGGATCTGCTCGGCCGGATCGAGGACCAGAACGTGGTCGTCACCCGGGTGCCGGTCCGCGCGCATGGCCGCGAGGACGCCACCGGCACTCCGGGCCCCACTCAGACCGCTTCGGCCAACGCCTCGAGGTAGGAGTCCAGACCCCAGGTCAGCGACAACACCGTCGGCGGCGAGACCGCAGCCACGAACTCCTGACCGATCGCCAGCGCGACGTGATCCTGCTGCACCTGCTCCATCGACTTGGCGTAGGGCCGGGCGAGGAAGGTGTCCGCGCTCTGCTGCGAATCGGCGTAGACCAGCAACACGTCACTGGTCAGCTCACTCACTCGCTCGGTGCTCAGGGTGTAGTAGAAGGACGAGTCGCCGGTTGCCAACTCGTCGACACTCGGAGCACTGGTCAGCCCCAGATCGGTGAGGAACTCCACCCGCGGATCAGCAGCCCGGTAGACGTAGAACCCGTCCGGGGTGTCCCAGACCGCCGCCACCGTCTTGCCCTGCAGCTGCGGATACTCCTTCGCCCGGTCCGCGATCTCCTGCTCGGTGCTGCTGATCAGCTCGGCAGCCTGCTCCGACTGCCCCATCACCTGGCCGACGGTGGTCACCACATCGCGCCAGGGGGTGGTCCAGGGCTGGTCGGGATAGGCGACCACCGGGGCGATCTTGGTCAGGGTGTCGTACTGCTCCTGGGTGATCCCGGAGTAGTTGGCCAGGATGACGTCCGGTGCCGCCTCGGCGATCTCCTCGTACGGCACGGTCGAGCCGTCCGGGTTGCTGAGCATCGCCGGCGCCTCTCCCCCGAGCTCGTCCAGCTTCTCCCCGATCCACGGCAACAGGCCATTCTCGTCACCGCCGTAGAGCTGCTGCGGGATGGCTACCGGTACGACCCCGAGGGCAAGCACCGCGTCGGTACTGCCGAAGCCCCAGGTCGCGATCCGCGTGGGTTTCTCCTCGATCGTGGTCGATCCGAACGCATGCTCGACCGTCACCGGAAAGGTGTCGGTAGCCGCCGCCGAGCCGGACGGGTCGGCCCGCTCGTCCGATCCAGCACCGGACTGACACGCGGCCAGCAGAGTCAGACAACTGATCGCCAGCAGTGCCACCACCGCTCGTACGGCTCGCTCCACAGAGATCTCCTCGATGTTAGGTAAGGCTCACCAAGCTTAGACCGAGTTCTCCCTGACTGTGTAGTCGAGCGAGGATCAGCCGCTCTTGGTCAGTCGGCGCAGCGCGCCGATCACCTGTTCCCGATCGCTGGTCGGCCACATGTCCGGCATCGACGTCCGAAGGAAGGATCCGTATCGCGCGGTCGCCAGCCGCGGGTCCAGCACGGCCACCACACCGCGGTCACTGCCGCGCCGGATCAGTCGCCCGGACCCCTGAGCCAGCAGCAGGGCTGCATGCGTCGCGGCGATCGCCATGAACCCATTCCCGCCGGCCTCACTGACCGCACGCTGCCGCGCCACGGTGAGCGGGTCGTCCGGTCGCGGGAACGGGATCCGATCGATGATCACCAGCTGACAGGTGTCGCCAGGAACGTCGACGCCCTGCCACAGCGACAGCGTGCCGAACAGGCTGGTCTCCGGGTTGTTGATGAAGGTCCGGGTGAGATCGGACAGCTGGGCGTCGCCCTGGCACAGGATCGTCATCTTCGGCAGCTGCCGCCGGACGTAGGTTGCGGCGGCCTCGGCGGCCCTCCGGGAGGAAAACAGACCGAGGGTACGCCCTCCAGCGGCCCAGACCAGCTCGGCGATCTCGGCGAGCACGTCTTCGGTCAGCCCGTCGCGTCCGGGCCGAGGCAGGTTCTGTGCGAGGTAGAGAATCCCCTGCCGGCGGTAGTCGAACGGCGAGCCGACGTCCAGCCCGCGCCAGGTCAACGGCCCGGCCGGCTCCGGTGCCGTGGTGTCCTGCTCGGCGTCCGGATCAAGATCATCATCGATGCTGCCCTCAAGATCGTCTTCGGCAGCGGGATGTTCGCCTGCGCGGACCGTCGCCTGCCGCTCGGCCGCATGTTGATCTTCGGCGACAACCTGATCATCTCGCTCGTCGGCGCGTAATCCGACCGACGCTGCGACACCGTCGAAATCGCCGCCGAGCTTCAGCGTCGCCGAGGTCATGATCACCGTCCGGTCGCTGAAGACCCGGTCCCGCATCAGCCCGGCCACCGTCAGCGGCGCGACGCGGACGTCGCGGCCCAGCCGCTCGGAATCACTGACCCAGATGACGTCATGCTCATCCAGCGCGACGATCCGAGCGGCGACGTCGAAGACCTCCTTCACCGCTGCCGCAGCCTGCTTGCGGTCGTTGTCGTCCTTGCCTTCACTGGTCAGCGCGCTGACCACGCGGCGGGCGGCCGCCCGAACCACCGAGACCGCCTCGATCACCGGCGATCCGCTGTCCTCGATCCGCTCCGGGGTGACCGACTCCAGAGCATTGCGGAGTCCGTCACCTGACTCCAGGAAGTCCAATGCGACGTCGTCCTCAAGATAATTCACACTGCGTCGCCCGACCCGCTCGATCGCCGACGGATGCAGCTCCGCCGACGCCGCACCAGTCACCCGGGACACCAGCTCGTGGGCCTCGTCGATGATGATCACCGAATGCTCCGGCAACGCCGTCCGACCATGCATCGCGTCGATCGCGAGCAGGGCGTGATTGGTCACCACCAGATCGGCGCTGCGGGCCTTCTCCCGGGACCGCTCGACGAAGCAGCTGTCGCCGAACGGGCACGCCTGGATGCCCAGACACTCCCGGACCGGGATGGACACCTGCTGCCAGGCCCGCTCGGTGTGGCTGGGTGCATCGTCACGATCGGCCACCTCGCCGGCCTCATGCTGGGCCTCGGCCCACTCCCGCAACGCGAGCACCTCCGCACCCAACGCCGAACTGGCGCCGGCGCTGTCCTCGGCCGGAGCAGTCCCGCTGATCGTCGCCCGCAGGCTGTCGGCCAGCTCACCGGCATCGATCAACGACTCCTGTGCCGACTCGCCACCGTTGACCCGCAGCCGGCAGGCGTAATTGGTGCGCCCCTTGAGAATCGCGGCCCGCGGCCGCCGGCCGGTCACCTTCTCCACCGCGTCCAGGGCGGCCGGGATGTCGTTGCCGGCCAGCTGCGCTTGCAGCGCCAGCGTCGCTGTGGCGATCACCACCCGATCCGCGTTGCCGGTGGCCAGTTCGACCAGCGACGGAGCCAGGTAGCCCAGCGACTTGCCGGTGCCGGTGCCGGCCTGGACCAACAGGTGTCGCCCGCTGCCGAAGGACTCGGTGATCGCTTCGGCCATCGCGGCCTGCCCGGGTCGGTGCTGACCACCGATCTCGCCGACGGCGACCTCGAGGACCTGCTGGGTCTTCGGTCCGGTGGCGCGCATCACCGCACCAAGGTATCGGCACCCTCCGACAACGCGTAAGCGGCCAACTCGGCGGCAAGACCTTCGTGCACCCGGGCGAACACCATCGTCCCGTGTGCGGTGTGGTCCAGCGACTCGATCTCACCCTCATGGTGGATTCGGTCGATCAGATCTCCACGGTCGTAGGGCACCAAGGCTCGCACCGTCACCCCGGGCCGCGGCAGCCGCTCGTCGACGCGCTGCTTCAGTTCCGCTATGCCACGCCCGGTCCGGGCCGACACCACCAGCGCGTCCGGATGCTGATGGCGCAGCACGGTGATCAGGTCCGCCTCGGCCAGGTCGGCCTTGTTGATCACCAATTGTTCGGGCACGTCCTTGGCGCCGATCTCGGTCAGCACCTGGCGTACGGCCTCGATCTGACCCTGCGGGTCGACGTCGGAACCGTCCACCACATGCAGCAGCAGATCGGCCGACACGGCCTCCTCCAGGGTCGACCGGAACGCCTCCACCAGGTCGTGCGGCAGGTGCCGGACGAAACCGACGGTGTCGGTCAGGGTGTAGTCGCGGCCGTCGTCGGTCTGGGTCCGCCGAGTGGTCGGATCGAGGGTGGCGAACAACGCATCCTCGACCAGTACGCCGGCGCCGGTCAGCCGATTGAGCAAGGAAGACTTACCGGCATTGGTGTAACCGACGATGGCCACCGACGGCACCCGATTGCGGCGCCGCCCGGCGCGTTTGGTCTCCCGGGTGGAATCCATCTCCCGCAGCTCGCCGCGCAGCTTGGCGATCCGGCTGTTGATCCGTCGCCGGTCGGTCTCGAGCTTGGTCTCACCCGGTCCGCGACCGCCGATGCCAGCACCGCCGCTGGTCCGACCACCGGCCTGCCGGGACAGGTTCCCACCCCAGCCCCGCAGTCGTTGCTTCAGATACTGCAGCTGGGCGAGCTCCACCTGAGCCTTGCCCTCGGCGCTCTTGGCGTGCTGAGCGAAGATGTCCAGAATCAGGGCGGTCCGATCGATCACCTTGACCTTGATCCGGTCCTCCAGGTTGCGCAACTGGGCCGGAGCCAGTTCGCCGTCACAGATCACCGTGTCCGCACCGGTGGCTTGCACCACCTCGCGCACCTCGCCGACCTTCCCGCTGCCGATGTAGGTCGCGGGATCCGGACGGTCACGGCGTTGCACCAGTCCCTCGAGCACCTGCGAGCCGGCCGTCTCGGCGAGCAGTTTCAGCTCGGCCAGGGCATTGTCGGCGTCGGCCTGGCTGCCGGAGGTCCAGACGCTCACCAGGACGACCTTCTCCAGCAGCAGTTGTCGATACTCGACCTCGGTGATGTCGGTGAGTTCGGTCGACATCCCGGCGACGCGCCGCAGCGATATCCGGTCGGCGAGGTCCAACTGGTCGCCGTCGTAATCGATCTCGGCTCCGAGATCGGCATGGTCAGTGTGCTCAGCCAAGCGAAATTCGTCCTCGGTCGGAAGTCTTCGGTTGGGTCAAGCTTGTCACGAGCGGCCAACTCCGACCAGCCGTTTGTCCGATCCGACCGCGTCGGCGCCACCGATCGGGGAGCCCCGGTCACGGCAGGGCGACGGTCCCGTCGGCAACGATCACGGCCGGACCGGTCAGGAAGCACTGCCGCTCCCCCAACTCCACCTCACCCAACTCCACTTCGACGGTGCCGCCGGGAACCTCCACCCGATAGCGGATCGGACGGGCTTCACCTGCTTCGGCCGCCGCCACCGCAGCAGCGGCACAGGTCCCGGTGCCGCAGGATCGGGTCTCTCCCGAACCCCGTTCATAGACCCGCATGGCGATGTGTTGGGGACCCATCCGTTGGACGAATTCCAGGTTCACACCGTTCGGGAAGTGACTCTTCGGTGCCCAGTCGGGCTGCTCGTACAGCCGCAGCGCAGCAAGATCATCGACGAACGACACGGCGTGCGGATTCCCTACGTCAGCAGGGATTCCGGCCAACGGCATCGTCACGCCGGAGGGCCAGACCGAGATCCCCGGCTCGCCAACGGTGACCGGACCCATCCCGACCCGGAAGCGGCCGTCGGGCAGCACCTCGACCGGTCTCAGACCGGCGCGGGTGGCGATGTCGATCGTCGGCGGCGCCGCGAGTCCATGATCAATCAGGTAGCGAGCGAAGACGCGTACGCCGTTGCCGCACATCTCTGCCACCGAGCCGTCGGCGTTGTGGTAGTCCATGAACCACAGATCCGGCTCACCGGTCCAGTCGCCGACGTGCTGTGACCGGACCACCCGAAGGACCCCGTCGGCGCCGATGCCGGCGTGCCGGTCGCACAATGCGGCAATCTGCTTGGCGGACAGCTCCAACTGACCGTCAGGGTCGGCGACGATGACGAAGTCGTTCTCCGTCCCGTGGCCCTTGCTGAAGTCGATGGTCGGCACGCTGCCAGTGTGCCAGGTCGGGATCAGGTCAGGATCGGCGCGGGCCGACGATCGCCAGGCCACGGTCCAGCCGATCCTGCGCGGTCGCCGGGATCCAGTTGATCCGCCGGTCCCGTCGGAACCAGCTGTCCTGGCGGCGGGCGAATTTGCGGGTCTGGCTGACGGTTCGCCGGATGGCCTCGTCCTCGTCGTACTCGCCGGCCAGGTGGGCCAGGATCTGCCGGTAGCCGAGCGCCCGGCTGGCCGTCAGTCCGTCGGCCAGTCCCTGCTGCTGCAGGCGGCGGACCTCATCGACGAATCCGGCCTGCCACATCGTCTTGACCCGGTCGGCGATCCGCTGATCGAGCTCCGATCGGGGCAGATCCAGACCGAGTTGGATCACCCCGTCCAGGGCGTAGCGCGGCTCCGGCAGCTTGGCGCTGAACGGACGGCCGGTCAGTTCGATCACTTCGAGGGCCCGGACGATCCGTCGACCGTTGCCCGGCAGGATCGCCGCCGCAGCCGCCGGATCACGTTCGGCCAGCCGGTCGTGCAACGGTCGGGATCCGTGTTCGGCCAGCTCGGACTCGAGTCGGGCTCGGATCGCCGGGTCGGTGCCGGGAAACTCGAACTCGTCGATGATGGCCCGAATGTAGAGCGCCGATCCGCCGACCACGATCGGGGTCACACCGCGACCCCGGCAGTCGCGGATGGCCTCTCGCGCCAGCCCCTGGAACTCGGCCACCGAGGCGGTCTGGGTGATGTCGAGGATGTCGACCAGGTGGTGCACGATGCCGCCGCGCTCATCCTGGTCCGGCTTCGCCGTCCCGATGTCCATCCCGCGATAAACCAGCATCGAGTCCGCATTCACGATCTCCGCCGGCGCCCCGTCGCGCGTCAGGTGCTGCGCCAGCTGGACCGCCAACGAGGTCTTCCCCGATGCCGTCGGACCGAGCAGAACCAGCACCGGTGGATAGCTGTGCATCGAGACATCGTCTCAGACCGTGGGCAGCCAGCCCATTACTGACTGTTCCGATATCTGCCGAATCAAGCAACAATGACGGACATCGCGGCCGATCAGCAGAGATCGGCCCAGTCAGTGAAGGAGTTCCGAATGGGAATCTTCGACAAGGCCAAGGACCTCGCCGGTGACAACGCCGATTCGGTCGACGGCGCGATCGACAAGGCTGCCGACGTCGCGGACGAAAAGACCGGCGGCGAGCACACTGACAAGATCGACCAGGGCGCGGACGTCGCCAAGGACAAGGCCGGCGAATTCCTCGGCAACGACAACGAAAACAACAACGAAAACCAGTAACGGAAATCCACGTAACGAGCGAACCCGCCAGGGATCACCTGTTGTGATCGCTGGCGGGTTCGTGACGTCCGGGTGAGCTACCTCAGTCGGTGCGACAGCTGGGGGCGGCGGCGAGCGGTTCGGGGACACCGACCCCGGGCATGCCGAGGGCGACCGAGCTGCCCGGCTCGGCATCGGACTGCTGCCGGGCCTGCCAGGCGTCTCCGCCGCGGGTCCGGCGTAACTGCAGCACCGCGGAGCCACCGTCGGCGGCGTCGGCGTTGAGATGGTGCGGGGCGGCGTGGGTGATGATCACCTCGCCGATGTCACCGGGACGTGGCCGCTCGGACTCGTTGTCGCCGACGGCGACGTGGACCAGCCGATTGTCCTGCGCCCGGCCGGACATCCGCTGCGTGGCGGCATCCTTACGTCCCTCACCGTCGGCGAACATCACCTCGACCCGCTGCCCTTCGAGCGTGCGGTTCTCCTGCCAGGCGATGTCGTTGACCAGTGCGACCAGCCGCTCGTAGCGTTCCTGGACCACCGCATGCGGCACCTGATCGGGCATGGTGGCCGCCGGCGTACCGGGGCGGATCGAGTACTGGAAGGTGAACGCACCGGAGAAGCGGGACCTCTCCACCACCTCCATCGTGTCGGCGAAGTCCTGCTCGGTCTCACCCGGGAAGCCGACGATGATGTCGGTGGTGATCGCGGCCTCCGGCATCGCCGCCCGGACTCCCGCGATGATCTTCAGATATCTCTCGCTGCGGTAGGAGCGGCGCATCGACTTCAAGATCGCATCCGATCCGGACTGCAGCGGCATGTGCAGCTGCGGCATCACGTTCGGCGTCTCGGCCATCG
>NHCFJ02800__coassemble_2054_pt1 | contig 10636 bp, 9 predicted proteins | sample NHCFJ02800__metabat2_high_PE_002 | metagenome-assembled genome bin NHCFJ02800
TCGCGCTGCCGCTGATCCTGCACCAGCTCGCACCACGGGCCGGGGAAGCACGATCCGGGGAAGCAACCGCGGCGGGCCGGCCGGGCGTCGCGGAGACCGCGCCGGACCTGGACACTCCCCCTCCGGCTGGGCGGGCGGCGAACCGGCGGCGCGCTGAGCGACGGCAGGCCGGAATCGTGCTCGCCACCATCGCCCTGCCGCTGGCACTCGGGCTCGGCTGGACAACCCTGATGCTGCAGGACAGCCGGCCCGCCTGGCTGATCGTCCCGGCTGTCCTCGCCGGCATCCTGATCGGATTCGGCGGCTACCGTCTGGCCGGGGTCAGGCTGCCGCTGAATCTGCTCGTCCCGGTCGGGGTCGTCCTGGTCGTCGCCGGGCTGGCGGTCGCCGAGTTCTTCCTCTGGGGGCAGGGGATCCTGGGCATGAGTCCGGCCTGGATCGGGCCAGCACTCTGTTTCATCGTCGGTCTGCCGATCGCGTCCACCCTGCTGATCGGCAGGTTCGGCCGAAAGCGGCGAGAAGGCCAAGGGTGATCCGGGACCCGGAGTGCCCGGTCAGCCCAGCGCGTCCCGGAGGAGGGTGACGGCCTGACGTTCCCGTCCGGAGCGCAGATTGCCGAACCCCAGCACCAGCGCCGGTTCGTTCGCCGGTCGGATCCGATACCGGTCGAGGTCGACGACGCCCACGTCGAGCTCGCGGGCACGACGCACCACCACGGCGGCGTCGGTCCCCGCCGGCAGGTCCAGCAGCAGATGCATGCCGGCCTCCATACCCCGGACTCGGCACTGCGGCAGCAAGTCGGCGATCGCCTGCACCAGAGCCGCCCGGCGCTTGCGGTAGCTGCTGCGCATCGATCGGAGGTGGCGTTCGTACCACCCGTTCTCGATCATGATGCTCAGCGCGTCGACGGCGAACACCGATGCACCCGTGCCGCGATCGAGATCATCGGCCAGGATCCGCAAGATCAACCACTGTGGCATGATCATCCAGCCGACGCCGATCGCCGGACTGAGCGACTTCGACAGTGATCCCAGCAGCACCACTCGATCCGGCGCCATTCCTTGCAGGCTGGCGATTGGTCGACTGTCGTAGCGGAACTCGGCGTCGTAGTCGTCCTCGATGATCACCCCGTCCACCCGCTCGGCCCAGTTGATCAACTCCACTCGACGCTCGGCCGACATCGCCACCCCGGTCGGGAACTGGTGTGCCGGTGTCACGATCACCGCACGAAGATCATGATCGGCCAGTTGCCCGACGCACAGGCCCTCGTCGTCGACGTCGATCGGCACCGATTGCAGCCCGGACCGGCTCGCTGCTTCCCGCACCCCCGGCCAGGACGGGTCCTCGACGGCGATCCGCCGGTGACCGAGGGAGACCAGCAGCCGCGCCACCCAGCCGGCGGCCGCGGTCGCGCTGGTGGTCAAGCTCAGCTGCCCGGGATCCTCGCGGACATGCCGGGTACGGCGCAGGTGATCGGTGATCACCCCTCGAGCGGCGACGGTCGAGACCAGGGAGGTGTCGGACAGCAGGTCGGTCTGGCGGTGAGCGACCGCTCGGCGATAAGACTCGGCCCACCGGGAGCGGGGGAAACCGGCCAGGTCGGCGATGCCCGGAGCCAGATCGAACCGGGGACGCCCGGCCGGTTGCAGATCGCCGTGCGGCGGACCGGGTGCTGTGCCACCCAAGTTCCGCACCCGAGTGCCGGATCCGGTGGTCGAGGACAGGTAGCCCTCCGCGACCAACTGCCCGTAGGTCTCGGTCACCACCCAGCGCGAGCACCCCAACTCCGCCGCCAACGTCCGGCTGGGCGGCAGCACGGCATCGGCGGGGAGATCGCCGTTGCGTACGCCGTCGCGCAGCGCGCTCATCAGCCGTCGGGTCAGCGGCCCGCTGTAGGCCGCCAGGTCGTGAGTCAACTGGGTGACGCTGAGGTGGATGGAGTCCGGCATATTGGCATGGTTTCTTTGGTCGTTATTGGCCAGGGTTTCCGGGCCAATACCGACCTAGCCTAACTGCTCATGGACACCAGGATCTTGAACAGCGGCGATCGGCACCTCGAGGTCAGTGCTCTCTGTCTGGGCGCGATGCACCTCGGGGTGAAACTGGACGAACAGTCTTCCTTCGACGTACTGGACCGCTACTACGAAGCCGGCGGACGCTTCATCGACACCGCCAACAACTACGGCGGATGGACTCCCGAGCTCGGCACCGAAGCCGGAGACAGCGAGGCGACGGTCGGCCGTTGGCTGGCCAGCCGCAAGGTGACCGATGTCGTCATCGGCACCAAGAGCGGAGCAGGCAAGCTGGACCCGGCACGGCCGCTGTCGGGAGAGCCGCCGACCAACTACGAGGGTCTCTCGCCCGAACGGGTACGCCAGGAGCTCACCGGCAGCCTGCGTCGCCTCGGCGTCGAGCAGATCGGCGTCTACTACGGCCATGTCGACGACCGCACTCAGGATGTCGGCGAGATCGCCGACCTCTACTCATCGCTGGTGGACGAGGGGCTGATCACCATCCCCGGCTACTCCAACACCGCGACCTGGCGGCTGGCACTGATCCGCGACCGGGCCGGGCAGGCCGGCGGTCACCCGATCGGCGCCTGGCAGCACCAACACTCCATCTACTGGCCGTCCCCGGGCCACAGTGAGGACACCGTGGTCACGCCGGAGGCGATCGACTACGCAGCGAGTGAGCCCGAGCTCACCATCATCAGCTATTCGCCACAACAGGGTGGGCAGTTGGTCCGCCCCTGGATGGAAATCCAACAGCCGTATCGCCACCCGGGCAGCGAGCGCCGACTTCGGATGGTGCACCAGATCGCCCATGAACACGGCGCCACGGCCAACCAGGTCGCTCTCGCTTGGCATCTGGTCGGCCCGCGCAGCAACCTCAGCTATCAGCCCGGTCACCAACAGACAAGCCCCGAGGACCTGCCCATCCGACGTGCCCCGATGGTGCCGGTGTTCGGCGCCAGTTCGACCGCCCAACTCGACGAGGCGATCGGCGCGCTCGATCTCAAGCTGACCGAGGAGCAACTGGACCGACTCGACCAGCCCTGAACCGTGCGCGAGCGAGCCGGAGTCACGGACCGATGTAGCGTCCCACCGGGCGAAGTCTCAACGGAGGTTGGGAATACTCGTCCAGTGCGTGGGCGATCCAGCCGCCGATCCGGGCGATCGCGAAGATCACCTCGCCGGCCTCGGCGGCCATCTTGCCGGTCAGGGTCAGGGCAGCCAGCCCGAGATCCACGTTGCGGAAACTGCCGCCATGATCGGCCACCAGGTCGGAGACCTCGGCGGCGGCTGCCAGCACCGGCGCCGCCGCCGGCATCGGCTCCAGCAGACTGAAGATCATCTCCGCGCGCGGGTCCCGGTCGCGATAGAGCCGATGTCCGAAACCGGGCACCCCGCTTCGCCCGGCGACGATCGTCCCCGACACCACGTCCCGGGTCGGCTCCCCCGCCACGACCGCCGCCAGCATCCGGTGGGCCGCCCGACTGACGTTGCCGTGCAGGGCAGAGTCCAGAGCGCCCAGCCCACTGCTGACCACCGCGTACGGATTCGCGCGGGCCGAGGCAGCCACCCGGGCGGCCAGGGTCGACGCGGCAAGATCATGATCGACCAACAGCACCAGCGCGGCGTTGACACACTCCGCCAGATCGGGACCGCGGTCGGCGGCGAGACCTGCAGCCAGCCGATCGGCGATCCTGTGATCATCCCGACCGGTCCCGTCGTCGGCGCCGAGAACTGTTGCCAGCGTCGCGATCATCGCCTCCGAGCGGCTGATCACTGCCTCGGTCTGCAACTCCTCCCGCAACGGGTCGAGCGCGCCGAGCACCGGCACCGCAGTCCGAATCCGGTCGGTGGACAAGGTCCCGTCCGGCAACCTCGACAGCACTGCCCGCACCGCATCGACGGCACCGGGCAACGGGCGGAACCGGGTCCCGGTCGGTGCCGGCGCCGACCGCCTCCACAGGCCGAGACAGACCTCCTCGAAGTCGAGCTCAGCGGCCAAGGTCCGGGCCTCGACGCCGCGGTAGTACAACGCGTCGTCCTCGATCAGCGCGACGTCGCTCTCGATCGTCATCAACGGCCCACCGCTCGGCCGTCCGTCCTTGATCAGGACCGGCGTCCGATGAGTGCCGCTGCGCTGCCGCGAGGCGGCGAACTCCTCCACCTCCAGCGGGTCGAAGGTCGAACCCGAGCGATCCCGCTCGCGGCCGAGTAGTCCGCGGGACACGTAGGCGTACAGGGTCTCCGGCTTGACTCCGAGCCGAGCCGCCGTCTCGGTCGCCGTCAGTCGCTGGGCCACCCGGTTCCTCCAGGTTGATCGAATCAATCTTGATCCTGCCTGTAATCAAGGTCGACTCTAGTCGTACCGGCCGGATCAGCCGACCGGCACGAGCGAGGAGGTCGTGATGACGTCAACCGAGCAGGCAGCTTCCCCGGTCCGCGACCGGATGGACGCCACGCTGATCGACGTTCCACCCGGGCTGGCCGGAGTGGTCGCCGCCGAGACCGAGATCGGCGACGTCCGGGGCCTGGAGGGCTTCTACCACTATCGGCAGTATTCGGCGATCGAGCTGGCCGGCCGACGTCAGTTCGAGGACGTCTGGCAACTGATGATCGACGGCCGGCTGCCGGACGCCGGCGAGGCCGCCGTCTTCACCGAGCAGGTGCGCGCGGCCCGCGCGTTGCCGTCGTCGATCCATGATCATCTGGCAGCCATCGCCGATCAGAGCAAGGACGCCGACCCACTCGCTGGGTTGCGTACGGCACTGGCCTGGATCGCAGCCGAGCAAGGATTCCCACCCCTCTACGATCAAGATCAACAAGGACGCCGACAGACCGCGATCACCGTCGGAGCCGTGACGCCGGTCCTGGTCGCGGCCCTGTACCGCTTACGCACCGGCCAGCAGCCGATCGATCCGCGGCCCGACCTTGACCACGCGGCCAACTACTACTGGATGTTGACCGGCCGGGAGCCCGATCCTCGCCAACAGCGGGCGATCGACGCCTACCTGATCTCCACCATCGACCACGGCTTCAACGCCTCTACCTTCACCGCCCGGGTGATCGCCTCCACCGGCGCCGACCTCGGTGCCTGTGTGGTGGGTGCCCTTGCCTCGCTGTCCGGGCCGCTGCACGGTGGCGCTCCGAGCCGCGCCCTGGACACCCTGGACGAGATCGGCGCCGTGGACCGGATCGACCCGTGGGTCCGCGAGGCGGTCGGTTCCGGCCGGCGGATGATGGGGTTCGGCCACCCGATCTACCGCACCGAGGACCCGCGATCGGCCATGTTGAAGCAGATCGCGCAGGATTTCGGCGGGCCACGGGTGGACTTCGCGATCTCCGTCGAGGAGGGCATTCTGGCGGTGCTGGAGGAACTGAAGCCGGGGCGGGCATTGCGGACCAATGTCGAGTACTACGCCGGTCTGGTGATGGAGCTGTGCGACATCCCGCGGCCGATGTTCACGCCCACCTTCGCCGTCGCCCGGACAGTCGGCTGGACCGCCCACATCCTGGAGCAGGCCGCCGGCAGCAAGATCATTCGACCATCATCCCGCTACGTCGGCCCGCCGGCACCTGAGCCCGTACCCGGCCGCTGACGCCCGTTCTCACCGAGACCGGCCGACGCTGGCGAACCGGTGCCGATTCGCTAACATGTCCGATCACTATGGACGAACCTCCTCCTGCGAGTCCCCAGGGCGCGCCTGAAGCGTTCCTGCCCGGTGCCGGGCGTGCCCTGACTCCACCAGCCCTCTCGTGACCGTCGAATGGATCCTCGTCGGGGTCGGCGTGCTCCTGACGTTGGGCACCGGCGTATTCGTCGCCGCCGAGTTCGCCTTGGTCAACCTCGACCGGGCCGATCTGGAGGATCGCCAACAGCGGGGTGAGCGCCGACTCGGCACCACCATCAATGCGCTCCGAATCACCTCCACCCACCTTTCCGGGGCCCAGCTGGGCATCACGCTGACCACCCTGCTGACCGGCTTCACCTTCGAGCCGGCGCTGGCCGCACTGATCTCCCCCAGCCTGTCCCAGACACCGCTGCCCGCAGCGACGGTGCCCGCCGTTGCCAGCGTGATCGGCATCCTGATCGCCACACTCGGATCGATGCTGTTCGGCGAACTGGTGCCGAAGAACTTCGCCATCGCCGTCCCGGCCAAGACCGCCAAACTGGTGATGCCACTGCAGGTGGCGTTCACCACCGTCTTCCGACCGCTGGTCGCACTGTTGAACAGCACCGCGAACCTCGTGGTGCGCGCCCTCGGGGTCGAGCCACAGGAGGAACTGTCCGGCGCCCGGTCTGCTGAGGAGCTCACGGCCTTGCTGCGCCGCTCGGCGACGGAAGGCACGCTGGAGCGCGAGCACGCCGTACTGCTCGGCCGCTCGTTGAGATTCGCCGAACGCGAGGCCGAGGACGTGATGACGCCTCGGGTCCGGCTGGAGACCGTACGGCGTCAGGACAGTGCCCGGTCGGTGGTCGAGCTGGCGCTGCGTACCGGCATCTCTCGATTCCCGGTGCTCGGCTCCGACATCGACGACATCGTCGGACTGGTCCATGTCAAGAACGCGTACGCGATCGAGCCCGACGACCGCGACGAGCGCACCGTTGGTTCGATCATGGTCACGCCGTTGCAGGTGCCGGACACAGTCGCGGTCACGCTCTTACTGGCCGATCTCCGGCGGGCGCCGCTGCAGTCGGCGATCGTGGTCGACGAATACGGCGGCACCGCCGGCATGGTCACGATCGAGGATCTGATCGAAGAACTGGTCGGCGACGTCTCCGACGAACACGATCAGGAGGCACCACGGGTGATCGCCGAGGGCGAGGACCTGATCATCGACGCCTCCCTCCGACCGGACGAGGTGCAGGCACTGGCCGGCATCAGGGTCCCCGAAGGACCCGAATACGAGACCGTGGCCGGGTTCGTCACCGGTGAGCTGGGCCGGATCGCCGAGCCGGGAGACGAGGTCAGGATCCGCGGCGGCATCCTCCGGGTCGCAGCCGTCGAGGAACGCCGGATCGATCGGCTGCGCTTCATCCCGATGCCGGACGAGAACGAGGAGGAGTCGTGAACGGCGAACTCTTCGGCCTGATCTCGCTGGTCGTACTGCTGTTGATCAACGCCTACTTCGTCGGCGCCGAGTTCGCGGTGATCTCGGCGAAGAGATCCCAGATCGAACCGCGAGCAGAGGAGGGCGGCCGCGCAGCGCGTACGACCTTGTGGGCGATGGAGCACGCCACCCTGATGCTGGCCACCACCCAGCTCGGCATCACCGTCTGCTCGCTGCTGATCCTGAATCTGTCCGAACCGGCGATCCACCACCTGCTGGCGATACCGCTGCATGCGATCGGGCTGCCGGAGACCGCGATCAGCGTTGCCTCGTTCGTGATCGCGCTGGCCGTGGTCACCTTCCTGCACGTGGTGTTCGGCGAGATGGTGCCGAAGAACCTGGCCTTCTCGGTGCCGGATCGGGCAGCGCTGGTGCTGGCGCCACCGCTGGTCGTGATCGGCCGGATCGTGAAACCGATCATCGTCTCACTGAACTGGGCGGCCAACTGTGTGCTGCGTGCATTCCGGGTGGAGCCGAAGGACGAGGCAACCAGTGCCTACACCCTGGAGGAGGTGGCCACCATCGTCCGCCAGTCCACCGAGGCCGGCACCTTGCCCGACGATGACGGCCGGGTGACGGCGGCGCTGGAGTTCACCGCCAAGACCGTGGCTGACCTCGTGGTGCCGTCGGCCGAGGTCGTCTCCTTGACCGAGGAGGCGACACCGGCCGATGTCCGGGAACTGGTCGGACAGCACGGCTACTCCCGCTTCCTGGTGCGGGACGGGGCCGGGGAGCCGACCGGCTACCTGCACCTGAAGGACGTGATGGACCTGGAGCAGGCCGGGCTCGGCAACCGTCCGGTACCCACCGATCGGATCCGGCCGTTGATGACCCTGGCCGCCTCGGCCGAAGCCGAGGACGCGCTGGTGGCGATGCGGACCTACGATTCACACCTGGCGCTGGCCGTCAACGACGTCGGCGCGATCACCGGGGTGATCTTCCTGGAGGACGTGCTGGAGGAATTGGTCGGCCAGATCGAGGACACCACCAACCGCAACGCCTGACCGGGGACGTCAGTCGCGAGCAGCGGTGAACGCCGGCAACACGACCGCGGTGATGTAGCCAGCCGCGTCCGCGGCGTCCAGTCGGCCGGCGTCGACCTCGGCCGCCGCTCCGTGCAGAACGCTGTGCAGGGTGCTCACCAGCCAGACTGCCGGCAGATCGGTCCGGAACGCCCCCTCGGCCTGACCGCGGGTGATCAGTTCGAGCACCCGCTCGGCCGGTCGGGCATGCAGGTCGTGGATGCGCTCCTGGGGCAGCACCTTCTCGGCCACCGCCAGCAATGCTCGGCTGCGTTCGGTGCTCTCCCAACTGGAGTCGATCAGCCGGGTCAGGGCGGCGACGGGGTCGCCGTTCAGCTCGACCCGGGACCACTCGGTCTCGCCGACGTCCATCGCCCGCTGCACCGCGGCAGCGACGAGCTCGGCGCGGGTGGCGAAATGGCTGTAGAGCGTCACCCGGCCGACCCCGGCCTGCTTCGCGACCTCGGCCACCAGAGCGTCCGGGTTGCGCCCGAAGCAGTCCACGGCAGCCTCGATGATCCGGTCCCGATTGCGGCGTGCGTCGGCGCGCTGGTTGGCCGGCATCCGCCCTGCGACAGGCATCGAACGTTGCTCGCTCACCACTGTGCTCCTACGGTCGCCATCCTGCTCTTGTCGAACACTCGTGTTCAGGTTACGCTCCATTATCCGAACACCAGTGTTCGACTTGTTCCCAGGGGTCAGCATGACACAGCAACTCGATCCGCCCGTCAGTTCAGGTCCGACCGCACGGCATCCGATCCTCCGGGCGTGGCCGATCATCGCCGGCCTGGCGGCTGCCGCGTTCCAACTCGCCACCGGTGCCACCAGCGAGACTGTGGCCATCACCGTGGCCGTCGCGGCACTGTGTTACCTCGGCGCCGCCGCACTGGATCGGACTTGGATGGCGTGGGTCGGTATCCCGGTCGGATCTGTGGTCGTCGTCATCAGCAAGCTCACCGACGTGCCCTGGTGGTCCGGGATCGCTGTCGTAGCGGTGATCCTGGTGATCATCGGCCTGCTGTTGAAGGTGCCGCGTCGGCCGTTGACGGCGCAGACCGTCGCCCTCGTCGGCTTCGGCGCAGCAGCGGTCGGCGCGCTGCTGATCGAACCACGTCTCGGCCTTGCCGCAGCCGGTGTCGCACTCACCATGCATGCCGTCTGGGATGCACTCCACTACCGCAGGAACGTCGTCGTCTCCCGGGCGCTGGCTCTGTTCTGCATGTTCCTGGACGTGCCGCTCGGCGTCGCCGCGATCGTTCTCGCGATCCTCTGGTGAGCGTCGGACCGACCGAGCGTGGATCCACGTGGCCGGGAGCGCCGGCTCGCGGATAAGGTCGGCCCGGTGAAGGTGCTCTGCATGCATACGGCCGGACTGGGCGAACTGGTGGCGCTGTCGCTGGGCGCCGACATCAAGGCCCAAGTGCTGTACGCCGATGACAGCGCGGTGATGATCAGCACCAACGCCGCCCCATCCAAGATCGGCCAGCTGCCGTACCTGAAGAATTCTTTCGTCGTGCTGGGCTCGATCCCGCGGCGACGCGGAGTCGGACAGGCGGTGGACCGTGCGGCGTCCGACCTCGGCCGGTGGTCGCTGCGGCGTACCGGGAAACCATTCCGGCTGATGTTCTCCGAGGACGGACAGTTGGTCGGCGTGCCCGGCGGCAGTCGCTCCCGGCTGGAGAGTGCCGTCGCCCGGGCGACCGGCGGTCGGGTCAACCCGCGCGGTGGCGGAGACGAGTACTGGACGATCGCCCGGCGCGACCTGGACCAGGTGTTGTTCTGCCAGCGAATCCAGCGTCCCAAGCGGCGGGAACCGGCCAAGGGAAGTCTCGCACCGGACCTGGCCCAACTGATCGTCAACGCTGTCGGGCGAGCCCGCCGCGACGACGTCGTCCTCGACCCGTTCGCCGGCACCGGTGCGCTGATCGCCGCCCGGGTGGAGCTGCCGTTCCGCGAGGCGATCTGCTCCGACCTCGGATATCAAGACGGCAGTGTCACACTGCTTCCCCGACTGGCCGGCAGATCTGGGGTACGCACCCTCACCGACGACGCCCGTAGCTTGGCATCGATCCCCGACGACAGCGTCGACGTGGTGGTGACCGACCCGCCGTGGGGCGAGTTCGAGGACAGCGAGCAGCCTGAGGTGCTGCTCGATCAAGCGCTGGCCGGCATCGCGCGGGTGCTGCGGCCCGGAGGCCGGATCGCGATGCTGGTGTCACGCCGGATGGCGGGCACGGTGAAGGACACCTGGTCCCGGCATCAGCTGCGGCCGCAGAAGTCCTACGATCTGCTCGTCAACGGCCACCCGGCAACCGTCCTGGTCGGCAAGGCGGCCGGCTGATCCCAGCAGGACAAAATCCCCGCCGGCTCAGGTGGCCGACGGGGATTTCATCAATGTATATGGACTCAGGCCTTCTCGGCCTCGTCGGCCTCATCGGCCGACGCCGGCGAATCCGGCGAGTCGGGTGAATCCGGCGAGTCGGGCGAATCCGG
>NHCFJ02800__coassemble_2061_pt1 | contig 10582 bp, 10 predicted proteins | sample NHCFJ02800__metabat2_high_PE_002 | metagenome-assembled genome bin NHCFJ02800
ACCAGGTGCTCTACCAACTGAGCTACACCCACCATCGACGACCCATGGCCGCCCGCTGCCACCAGGTGGCAGCGCCAGTGAAGTTTAGCGGCTGCCGAGCCGCCAGCCGAAATCGCCTCCGCCTCAGCTCTCGAGCATCGGGATCAGTTCGTCGACCATCGCGCTGATCTCGGCGGCGGAGCGATCATCGGGCTGTTCGATCGCCTTCAGCTCAGCCTCACTCCACTCCCGGTACGCCTGCAGCTCGGTCCGCCGGCGCTCCTCGTCCCAGCCGAGGATCGGCGCCACCAGGTCGGCGATCTCGGTGGCTGCATCGACGCCCTGCCGGGCAACCTCGTACACGATCCGGGTCCGCCGGGCCAGGATGTCGTCCAGGTGCAGTGCACCCTCATGACTGACGGCGAAGGCGATCTCCGCGCGCAGATAGGCCGGGGCGTGTTCCAGCGGCTCGGCCATGGTCGGGTCGTCGCTGCAGATCCGGGCGATCTCACGGATCTCGGCGCCGTAGCGGTGCAGCAGGTGGGAGATCCGCCAGTCGTCCCACCCGTGTCGCGAGGCCAAGGTCCGGGTGCGTTCCTGAGCGCCGGGGTAGCCGATCGCACCGACCAGCGGCACATTGGCTGTCACCGACGGCAGCCGCTCGGCGCGCTCCCCCAGAGCGAAATCGACGGCGTCCTTGGCCATCACCCGATAGGTGGTGAACTTTCCGCCCGCAACCGACACCATCCCCGGCGCCGGCGAGGCGACCGTGTGCTCCCGGGAGATCTTGGCCGAGACACCCTTGGCCTTGGTGCCGGGCTGCAGCAGCGGCCGCAGTCCGGCGTAGTGACCGACGATGTCGCGCCGGGTGATCGGTCGGGCGAGCACGGAGTTGGCCTGCTCCAGCACGTAGTCGATGTCGGCCGCGGTCGCCACCGGGTGCGCCAGGTCCTCCTGCCACGGAGTGTCGGTGGTCCCGATGATCCAGTAGCGCGACCACGGGATGATGAACAGCACACTGGTCGCGGTCTGCAAGATCAAACCGACCAGGCCGTCGATCCGATCCCGCGGCACAACGATGTGTACACCCTTGGACGCCAACACCTGCAGGCTTCCCTGGCCACCGGTCAGATCCTCGACCTTGTCGGTCCAGACACCGCTGGCGTTGATCACCACGTCGGCGTGGGCATCGAACTCGTCACCGGTCTCAAGATCAACAAGTCGCGCTCCGATCACCTTCCCGGAGTCGTCCTTGATCACGTCGGTGACCTGGGTACGGCTCGCCGGATGCGCGCCGTACGCCTGGGCCGTGCGGACCAGATCGGCGACGAATCGGGCGTCATCGACCGATGCGTCCCAGTACTGGATCGCACCGGCGGCGGCGTCCGGGTCGAGTGCCGGGAACCGCTTCATCAACTTGCTGTGGTTGATGAACCGGTGCCACGGCAACGCCCGGCGCCGCTGGCCACGGACCTTGGTGCCGCGAGTGATGCTGGCGAGCGAGTCGTACAGCGTGATCCCGGCCTCCACATAGGCGCGCTCGGTGATCGTGTTCCGCAGCGGATACAGGAACGGCACCGGCTTGACCAGGTGCGGGGCGAGCTGGCTGAGCAGCAGTCCACGCTCGACCAGCGCCTCATGGACCAGCTTGAAGTCGAACATCTGCAGATACCGCAGCCCACCGTGGATCAGCTTGCTCGACCGGCTGGACGTGCCGGAGGCCCAGTCCTGAGCCTCGATGACCGCTGTGTTCAGCCCGCGAGTGGCAGCATCCAAAGCAACTCCGGCTCCGGTCACCCCGCCACCGATCACGAGCACATCGAGCTGATGCCCGGGCTCAGTACTGGCTCGCATCCGCTCCAGGGCCCGCGCCCTGGACGCCGCGGTCAGCCTGCTGTCGAACATGGTCCTCCATCGCCGCACCCGCCATGACAACGTCGAGCCTACGACGTCGCCCGCCGACCCGGTCGTGCGGCCGGATGGGTGAGAATGGCCCCATGTCTCACGCCACCTCCGAGCCGCTGACCGTCCGCGGTCGCCCGGCTCCCCTGCCTCCGGTGTCCCGGGTCCGCCTGGCCGTCGCTTCAGTCGCCGGTCGGCTCGCCGCTGCCGCCTCGCGGCTGGCCGGACGCGGCAGCGGTACGGCCATCCGCGGGCAGGTGATGTTGACCTTGGACCCGTCGGCGCTGGCGAAACTGCTGGCAGGCCGCCGGGTGGCGATGGTGTCGGGCACCAACGGCAAGACCACCACCACCCACCTGCTGGCCGCCGCCGTGCGCGCGGGCCTGCCAGGTCAGGAGGATCGGATCGTGCACAACGCCGACGGTGCCAATCTGCACGGCGGCATCGCCGCGGCGCTGTCAGCCCGCCCGGATGCCGACCTGGCGATCCTGGAGACCGACGAACGGGTGGTTGCCGATGTAGTACGCCTCGGCAAGCCGGAAGTGCTGGTGCTGCTGAACTTCAGCCGTGACCAGTTGGACCGTCACCACGAGATCAAGGCGTTGGCTCGGAGCTGGCGCAATGCGTTGATCGCCGCCGGCGACGACGGTCCAGTCGTGGTCGCCAACGCCGACGAACCGCTGGTGGTGTGGGCCGCCAGTCAGGCTCGGGAGACGATCTGGGTCGACACCGAGAGCAGTTGGCTGCAGGACGCGGTGCTGTGCCCGGACTGCGGCGGCTCGCTGGCTCGCAAACCGGCTGAAGAAGGTGGCCGCTGGTACTGCCAGGAATGCACCTTCGCCGAGCCTGACGCGGACTTCCGGGTCAGCGGCGACAAGATCATCTCTCCCGACGACCGGGTGTTGAGTCCCCAGCTGCAGGTGCCGGGCAAGTTCAACATCAGCAACGCTGCCTGCGCATTGGCGGCCACCTCGGTGCTCCGCGTCGACCCGGAGACCGCGGTGCGCGGAATGCAGACCGTGACCTCGCCGGCGGGCCGCTTCGGGACCGCGCACTTCGGTTCCACCACCGCACGGCTGTTGCTGGCCAAGAATCCGGCCGGGTGGGCCGAGGCGTTGCCGCTGGTGGACACCGACACCGTGATCCTGGCGATCGACTCGGCAGCAGCCGACGGTAGGGACGTCTCCTGGCTGTGGGATGTGGAGTACGAGCAGCTGGCGGGCAAGCGGGTGATCGCGACCGGCCCCCGGGCCCAGGATCTGGCGGTGCGGCTCGGCTATGCCGACGTCGAGCACGTCTGCGTACCTGAGCTTGGCGAGGCGGTGCTCGGGCACGCCGAAACGGTCGACATCGTCGCCACCTATACGCCGTTCCAACGGCTGCGGAAGATGGGAGGACTGGCATGAGCGTGTCATCGTTCGGCGCCGGCAAACGCGTACACGTCGTGCTGATCTACCAGTCCCTGTTGGGAATCTACGGCGATCGCGGCAATGCGACCGTGTTGATCAAGAGGCTCGCCTGGCGCGGCTACGACCCGGTGCTGACCGTGGTCGAGCCCGGCGACCCACTGCCCGAGGACGGCGACGTCTACCTCCTGGGCGGTGGCGAGGATGCAGCGCAGATCTCGGCGGTGAAGGGGCTGAAGGCCGACGGCACGATCTATCGAGCGGTCGAGCGCGGCGCCGCGGTGTTCGCGGTGTGTGCCGGCTATCAGATTCTCGGGAACAGTTTCACCGTGGGCGACAACGACACCGTCACACCAGGTTTGGGCCTGCTCGACGTGTCCACCACTCGCGGACCGAAGCGTGCCGTCGGTGAACTCCTCAGCCGATGGATCGGCCACGATGGCGAGGAACAGTGGCTGACCGGATTCGAGAACCACGGCGGCTACACCCGGCTCGGCCGCGACGCGAAGCCGGTCGCCGAGGTCGAGGTCGGGATCGGCAACTGCGACGACGGCACCGACGGTGCCCAGCAGGGCAACGTACTGGCGATCTATCCGCACGGCCCGGCGCTGGCCCGCAACCCCGCCCTGGCCGACCACGTGCTCGAACTGGCGCTGAAGACCGAGCTGCCGAAACTCGATCGGCCGGAGATCTCCGAACTGCGCCGGCAGCGCATCACCGCGGCACGTTCCTGAGCCGGTCAGTGATGGACGAGGTCGACGTCGTTGTGGTCGGTGGCGGCCACAACGGCCTGGTGGCAGCGAGTTATCTGGCCGCCGCCGGGCTATCGGTGACCGTACTGGAGGCCCGTGACCGTTTGGGTGGCGCTGTCGCGAGTCAACGCCCGTTCCCGGGTATGGCGGCCGAGCTGTCCCGCTTCTCCTACCTCGTGTCGCTGTTGCCGAACAAGATCATCTCCGATCTTGATCTTGACCTGGAGCTGCGGTCCCGATCGGCGGGGTCCTACTCGCCGGTGGATGATCACGGTCTGCTGGTGCAGCGCCCAGAGGGTGCCGCCACCCGGACCTCCTTCGCCGAGCTCACCGGTAGCGACGACGAATATGCCGCCTGGCAAAGGTTTCACGACGATCTCGCTCGGATCGCCGAGGTCGTCGCACCGACCTTGACCCAACCTGTGCCGCGAGCGGCCGAGATCCGGAGCGCGGTCGGTGATCGCCTGATGGATGCCTGGGTGAGTCGACCGGTTGGTGACGTGATCACGGAGACGTTCGCCGACGACACGGTCCGCGGCACCGTGCTCACCGATGCGTTGATCGGCACCGAGGCGGGGGTCCATGATCATTCCCTGATCCAGAATCGGTGCTTCCTGTATCACGTGATCGGCAACGGCTCCGGCGAATGGAAGGTGCCGGTCGGGGGAATGGGAGCGGTCGCTGCTGAGCTGACGGCGTCCGCGCGGCACGCCGGAGCGGAGTTGATCACCGCCGCCCCGGTGACCCGGCTGGAACGCACCCCAGCGGCGTGGACGGTGACGACAGCCGACTCTCGGCAGTGGCGGGCACCGTCCGTACTGGCCAACTGTTCGGCCTGGACGTTGGCCGGACTGCTCGGCGAGGCGATGCCGCCGAAACCGGTCGGCAACCAACTCAAGATCAACCTGGTGCTCCGCCGGCTACCGAGGTTGCGGTCCGGGATCGATCCGGAGGTCGCGTTCGCCGGCACCCTGCACCTGAATCAGGGGTACCGGAACCTCCGGGCGGCGCACGCCGAGGCCGGCCGCGGGTCGATACCGGACCCACTCCCCTGCGAGGTCTACTGCCACACGCTCACCGATCCGACCATCCTCAGCGCGGAGTTGATCAAGGATGGCTGGCACACCTTGACCCTCTTCGGTCTGCACACCCCGGCGACGATGTTCGCCGCCGACCCGGAGGCAACCCGCGAGATTGCCGGGCGGCGCGCGCTCGCAAGCCTGCAATCGGTGCTGGCCGAACCGCTCACCGACTGCCTCGCCACCGACGAGAACGGCCGGCCCTGTGTCGAGGTGATGAGCCCACTGGACATCGAAGCCGAGCTCGGCATGCCCGGCGGCCACATCTTCCACGGCGACCTGAGCTGGCCCTGGCTTGACGATGATCAGCGGGCCGACACCCCGGCCGAACGCTGGGGCGTCGCCACCCGCCACCCTGGCCTGCTGCTCTGCGGCTCCAGCAGTCGCCGCGGTGGCGCCGTCAGCGGTCTCGGCGGTCACAGCGCCGCGATGGCCCTGCTCGAAACCCGCTGAGCTCGCCCCGGCCGCCGATTTCTCAGGTACCGCGCAACGCTGCTAATCTTTCTCCTCGCGCGCCGTTAGCTCAATTGGCAGAGCAGTTGACTCTTAATCAACGGGTTCGGGGTTCGAGTCCCTGACGGCGCACCCACACCCCCTCGTCAGCAGCACATGCTGAGATAGCGCTGCAGGTCGGACAGGGCCGCCTGAGTGCCCAATCGATCGGCGCGGTAGCGAACGACTTTCCCGTCCCGATCGGACGTGACGATGCCTCCTCGCCGGAGGATGGCCAGCTGGGTGGAGGCAGTGGATTGGCCGATGCCGGCGCGTTCGGCAACTTCGTTCACCGACAGCTCGGCGCCGCGGGCGAACAGCAGCATGATCTGCTGCCGGGTCGGGCTGGCCAGAGCCTTCAGGAATTCATGGGTCGCCGACTCAAGGTCGGCCGCCGCGATCTGTTCGGTGGTGTTGGTACGCACCTGACCTCCTCCGGGGTTGCGAACCCACACTAGCTCACATCATCGTATTGACATATCTCGATAGTGCGATATGTTTCGGATGTGAACCAACCAACGATGGCGATCGTCGGCGGCGGCCAGTCAGGCTTGGCTGCCGCGCGGGCCGCACGAGATGCGGGTTGGCGTCCGGTGGTGCTCGAAGCCGGCGATCGACCGGCCGGATCCTGGCCGGACTACTACGACAGCCTGGCGCTTTTCTCCCCAGCCGAATTCAGCGGCTTTCCCGGGTTCGGATTTCCTGGCGATCCGAATCGGTATCCGAATCGGGACGAGGTGGTCGACTTCCTCACCCGGTACGCCGACTGGCTCGGCGCCGACGTCCGCACCGGTTGGCGGGTGACCGAGGTCCGCGCAGCCGGTACCGGTTTCGAACTACGGTCGGCCGACGGCCGATCGGTGACCGGCGACGGTTTGATCGCCGCCAGCGGATCCTTCGCCAATCCGTACCGACCGAGGTTGCTTCGTCAGGACGATTTCGGCGGCGACCTGCGGCATGTTGCCGACTATCGATCACCGGCGCGTTTCGCGGGTCGACGGGTGGTCGTGGTGGGGTCGGGCAACTCGGCAGTCCAGGTCGGGCACGAACTGGCCGACGTGGCCGAGGTCACGCTGGCTGTTCGGTCACCGATCCGATTCTGGCCGCAGACCCGCGGCGGTCGGGATATGCACTACTGGTATCGCAAGCTCGGCGTCGACCTGCTCCCACCCGCGGTTCTCACGCGGCTCGTGCGAACCAAACCGGTGTTCGACACCGGTGGTTACCAGCACGGCCTGACCTCGGGCCGCTGGCACGAGCGGCAGATGTTCACCGGCTTCACCGACGACGGCGTGGTCTGGGCAGACGGCAGCAACGAACCGGTCGACGCGGTCATCCTTGCGACCGGCTATCGACCGGCACTGCCCTATCTGACCGGGCTCGACGCTCTCGATGCCGGCGGGACACCCGTCCATCGACACGGTGTGTCCCTGACCCACCACGGCCTGGGTTTCCTGGGCCTGGAGTTCCAACGCTCGTTCTCATCGAACACATTGCGCGGCGTGCATCGCGATGCCGCGTTCGTGGTCCGCAAGCTGACCCAGCGTCTTGCTGCCTTCACCGGTCGTGACGTCGGGGCCTTGGTCGACACAGAAAGAAGATGATCATGAACGTCAACACCACCGATGCCGATCTCCCGGTCGTCGTAATCGGCGCCGGCCCGATCGGACTGGCGGCTGCAGCGCACCTGCTGGAGCGTGGGCAGGAGCCGCTGGTGCTGGAGGCGGGTGACGATGTCGGCGCAGCGATTGGCTCCTGGGGTCAGGTCCGGCTGTTCTCACCGTGGCAGTACGACATCGACGAAGTGGCTCGACGGCTGTTGATCAAGTCCGGCTGGACCGAACCTCGTGCGACCGCATTGCCGACCGGCTCGGAGCTGATCGAACAGTACCTGCGGCCGTTGGCCGCCACCGACGCACTGAGCAGCCGGATTCGTACCGGCACTCGGGTGGTCGGAGTGTCCCGCCACGGAATCGACAAGACAACCACGATCGATCGCGAGAATCGTCCGCTGCTGGTCCGGATCATCGCCAACGGCGAGAGCAGCGACATCACCGCCCGAGCAGTCATCGACGCCTCCGGCACCTGGGGTCATCCGAATCCGCTCGGCGCTGCCGGCCTGCCGGCGCCGGGCGAGACCGACGCCGCGAGGTACCAGGCCGGTCCGCTGCCGGATGTCCTCGGTCGGGACCGACAACGGTTCGCCGGCCGGCATACGCTGGTCGTCGGGATGGGCCACTCTGCGGCGAACACCCTGCTGGCCCTGGTCGACCTGGCCGACCAAGAACCACTCACCAGGATCACCTGGGCGATCCGGCGTGGCACTGCTGCCCGGCTGTACGGCGGCGGAGACGCTGACGGGCTACCGGCGCGCGGAGCGATCGGTCGTCGGCTCAGGGAAGCGGTCGAGGACGGCAAGGTCAACCTGGTCCGTAACACCGCCATCACCCGCCTCACCCCCGGAATCGGCGACTCGGCTTCGGTCGAGGTGCAGGCCGAGACTCGAGCGGGTCAGGTGACCTGGCGGGTCGACCAGATCGTCAATGCCACCGGGTTCCGGCCCGATCTCGACATTCTGCGCGAGGTCCGGTTGGAGCTGGACCCCGGCACCGAGGCGCCAACCCGGCTGGCGCCGATGATCGATCCGAACTTCCACAGCTGCGGCACCGTCCCGGCTCACGGTGAGCAGGTCCTGTCCCACCCCGAACCCGGCTTCTACATCGTCGGCGCAAAGAGCTACGGCCGTGCACCGACCTTCCTGCTGGCAACCGGCTACGAGCAGGTCCGATCCATAGCTGCCGCCCTCGCCGGAGACCGGACCGCCGCGGATCGAGTCGAGTTGTCACTGCCCGAAACCGGGGTCTGCTCCAGCAACCCGCCCACCGAGGACGGCGAGGTCGACACGACAGCCTCAGCAGGTGATTGCTGCGGACCAGCACCCTCCGAACCGGTGATCATCGGCATTCCGACCGGCCTGCAGCACGGACTGGCGGGCGAGCCGGCTGACATCAACGAGAGTTCGCCCTAGCGCAGTTGCTTGTTCGGCCGATTCGGTGTCTCATTGACTCATGCTGATATCAGCTGATGTTGATGTGATCAGGTTCTTCAGTGACCCGTTGCGAGCGAAGATCATCTCGATCCTCTCCACTGGGCCTGCCTGCACCTGCCACCTGGTCGAGGACACCGGTGCGAAACAGCCGACCGTCTCGCACCACCTGAGACTCCTCCGTCAGACTGGGATCATCGAGGCCGAGCCTTCAGGTCGCTACACCTATTACCGGCTCAACCCGGAGGCTGTCGAGGAGGCTGCCCAACACCTCACCGGACTGGCGGAGCAGGCCCGACGCACTGCCGAGAACCGGCGGGAGTGCTGATGGCTGCCACCGAAGCGGTGGATCGGCAGCGTCACGTCCTTCGAGACTTGTCCGCCCTCGACCGATGGCTGCCCGGGTGGATCCTCGCTGCCATGGTCGTCGGGCTGCTCGGCGGCCGATTGGTCCCCGGTTTGGGCAGTTGGCTCAGCGCCATCGAGATCGACGGCGTCTCACTGCCCATTGCCGTGGGCTTGTTGATCATGATGTACCCGGTGTTGGCGAAGGTCCGCTACGACCGCCTGCACACTGTCACCGGCGACCGCAAGCTGCTGGTCGCGTCGTTGATCTTGAACTGGGTCGTAGGTCCGGCGCTGATGTTCACCCTCGCCTGGTTGCTCCTCCCCGACCTGCCCGATTACCGGACCGGATTGATCATCGTCGGCCTGGCCCGCTGCATCGCCATGGTGATCATCTGGAACGACCTGGCTTGCGGCGACCGCGAGGCTGCCGCAGTCCTGGTGGCGATCAACTCCGTCTTTCAGGTGATCGCCTTCGCAGCTCTCGGCTGGTTCTACCTGTCGGTTCTGCCCGGCTGGCTGGGACTGGAGCAAACGCGACTCGACGTCAGTCCGTGGCAGATCGCGAAATCAGTGTTGATCTTCCTCGGCATTCCGCTGGTGGCGGGCTTTCTCACCCGCCGGGTCGGGGAGCGAGCCCGCGGCCGGTCCTGGTACGAGGAGAAGTTGCTGCCCAGAATCGGACCGTTCGCGCTGTACGGACTGCTCTTCACCATCGTGATCTTGTTCGCGCTGCAGGGCGATCGGATCATCGATCGACCGCTCGATGTTGCCAGGATCGCCCTTCCCCTGCTCGTCTACTTCGCGCTGATGTGGAGCGGCGGCTATCTCGTCGGCCGGCTCACCGGAATGAGCTACGAACGAACCACCACACTCGCCTTCACCGCTGCCGGCAACAACTTCGAACTCGCCATCGCGGTGGCCATCGCAACCTTCGGAGCCACCTCCGGCCAGGCACTTGCCGGTGTCGTCGGACCGCTGATCGAGGTTCCGGTACTCGTCGGGCTGGTCTACGTCAGCCTCGCCTTCCGGCGGAGCAACCAGCTCCGCGAACTCACCTCCTCCGACAGGACGACATCATGACCGCACACAAACCATCAGTCTTGTTCGTCTGCGTCCACAACGCCGGACGATCTCAGATGGCTGCCGCCTATCTGACCCATTACGCCGGTGACGCCGTCGAGGTGCGTTCTGCCGGCTCCGAGCCCGCCGAACGAATCAACCCGGTCGCGATCGAAGCCATGGCCGAGGACGGTATCGACATCACGGCCGAACAGCCCAAGATCCTCACCGTCGACGCCGTCCAACAGTCCGATGTGGTGATCACCATGGGCTGCGGTGACAGCTGCCCGTTCTTCCCCGGCAAACGCTATGAGGAATGGGAACTCGCCGATCCCGCGGGCCAACCGCTCGATGTCGTCCGCCTGATCCGCGACGACATCAAGCACCGCGTGCGACAACTGATCACCGAAGTGACTACCGCCCACCCCGGCACCGTTTGATCTAGATCAGCTCAATCGTCGGTGCGGCGCCGACGCTCGGCGAGGCGCCTCTCCGACGGCGGATAATCCTTCAGGTGTC